>Ga0209153_1000645_pt1 | contig 14973 bp, 26 predicted proteins | sample GraSoiAngelo_120_FD_185877 | JGI IMG/M metagenome (GOLD analysis project Ga0209153, IMG submission 185877) | Grasslands soil microbial communities from the Angelo Coastal Reserve, California, USA - 14_0919_09_20cm (SPAdes) (version 2) | ecosystem: Environmental > Terrestrial > Soil > Grasslands ...
TGTTCGATAAATTGGCAATGCCGAGCGCCGCGATCGCGACCGCATGATGCCCCAACAGCCTATCCGACGCTCACGCTCCAATGGTGGAGGGGGCGAACCGAACAAAGCCGCCAAGCGGAATATGATCGCTTGGGGCTTTGCGACGCTGGTCCCGAACGAAAATTGTCCGACGATGTCACCGTAGCGCGTCCGCGCTTCGGCGCAACAAAACTCGCGGCTTAACCTCCATCAAGGTTACTTCGTGGTTCGACTGGCCTAGATCAGAATGGAGGAGCAGAGTCGTGGTTTGAACCGTTGAGTTTTAAATCATGACGATTGTTGATTGGGCACCGCTCGTTTTCGGTAGCGCCGCCGTGCTCGTGTTATTGCTTTTTTTCTCGGTGGCCGAGCATTAAGCGAATTCGTCAAACCAACCCTGCCGCCAGCCTGCATCCCAAAACGGCAACTCCAGCGATTATCCCCAGGCGACCCAAACACCTGCGAGATGATCAACAACGCGACCGCTCGACGGGTGCTGTCCTAATCAGGACACTCCCGAGAAGTCCGGCGGAACGTCCGCACCTCTCTTGCCGCAGGCACCGCAAAATCTATATCGGACAACCCGACGTCATCAGCAGGCGTTGCTGCTGCAATCGACCAAGGTCAACTGAGGCATGCCGGCCTTGCGGCGTTCCGCCAAGTTCAAGAGGCGCGGAGGACTTGCGCAATTACCGGTACTGCGCTTTGGCATCCATTGGTGATGGAGCAAAGCCCGCACCGGGCTTATATTGGCTTTGGGCATCAAGCGACGCCACAAGCTGATCAAGCAGGCCTTTGCTTCCCGAATAGGTGTCGGGGTCAAAGGCAGCGCCGCAATCCTGAACGGGATCGACTGCGGCCAGCTTTTCATTAGCAAGGGGAATGAGAGGGTCCTGTGGCGGATTGACCAAGCAGTCTGATCCACTGCAAGCACCCGGAAGAACAATTGCCGAAGCTGGCTGACTAGCTTCGCGGTTCAACTCACACGCAAAGGCATCGTGGAGCATCAACCCGGCGATCGTAAGAGCAGCGGCCGAAAGAAACATTTTACGCATGGCGAAGGCCCTCGTGAACTGATGTGCCTGATGAATATACATGCATAGCGTTTCCGGCCTGCTTCGCCGCCTGTTTCAACTTGGTTTCGCCGGTTCACATCAGCGCGAGCCCATCATGTCCGTTCATTCATGTTGAGCCCCACCGAGCTGCGGAACTTCATCGTTCCGTGCAAAATTGTGCTTTCGCTGCGGAACGGAATCAGGGTTCATGCGTCTGCGCAGTTCAGGGATAATGGGTCAATTCAGTGCCCGGACGGAATTACTTCCTCAGCCAAGCAGAGACGTTGCTTAGGTTCGCGCGGGAGACCCGCAACTCCAAGGTTGCTGGCGTGCTTCTCGACAAAGCCGCCTCTCTCACCGAAAAAGTTGAGGACCTGTCTCTCCCTGACGTGAGCCCGAAAGGTCCTGACGTGGAAACAGGGAGAACAAAAACCATCCCTAGCGCCCTAGGAGACCCCAACCAATCTCGCTACATCGATCGAGCGACGTCCATGCCCGGCTCACCAGCGGCCTAGCCAGATTCCCCCAAGGGACGCGGGACCGGCGCCCCGCGTCTCAAACCCGAGCAGCCCTAGGGGCGCAACAGCTGTCGTTAGTCTGCACCGGCGGGCACGGGACCGAGCCAGGAACAGAATACGCAACAGTCGCCAGCGAGTGGCTTAAGCCGCGTCCCGTAGCCCTTGCAGTCATAGAAGAAACGCGGGTATCGGTCGGCATAGTCTCGATCGACCGATCACCGCATGAGGGGCAAGTCAGGGTGGATTCCAGTTGCATCATGCATTGCGCTCCGCACGCAACACCGGGCGACCCGATTCGTCTAATCCGCGCCGCCTTCACTTGTAGCCAGCATTCCGAATCCGCACAAGCGGCCTTCACGGCGAGGCCGTTCAGGCGCCCGCGACCTTGGCGCCGGAAATAGAGGCCCTCAGAATTTCGCGGTAAATCGAGTTGAATATGAACGCTAACATGATCGCACCCCATTGTTTGATCGATCGTAAGCGTGGGCCGCTTCTGTTTCTGGAATGCTTCGTCGCTGGCCAAAAATGGTTTCGCGGCACGGGCGCGGGCACAGAGCAGGCCAAGTGTTGCGCCCATCAATGGCGGTTTCGTTCGCGAGCAGCGAGAGATTTCTTGATGCGTTCCAAAACGATCCGGTGTTGGTATGGCTTGGTTACTACTGGACCTTCCTTGCAAATATCGCCCGCCTTTTGTGTTGCCTGCTCGAGGGTCCCGGCAAGCATGACTTCGATATGAAGGTAGTTTCTGCGTATCCACTGAGCCAGCGCAAACCCCTTCTCCCTGTTTGCGTCGATATCGGCCAGCACGATGCCGACCGGGTATTTGCCGGAAGTGATGATTGATCGCGCTTCGGCATCATCAACAGCTTCAAGCACCTTATAGCCGCACTCGCGTAAGTACTGGGCTAACGGATGCCGAATGAGGATGTCCCATTCGACGATCAGAATGTGCTCTTGCTCCGATGGCATCTATTTGCGCCTTCAAGCTCGTTGAGAATTACGCGGCGGGCGAATCCGACGGTGTAAGGCTTGGGCAAGAATCGAGTGAGGTTTGAGACGGTCTCAGCTTGAACGTTCCCAGAGGTGAGGATCACAAGGATTTCGGGATGGCTCTTCATGACCCGCCAGGCAAGTTCAGCACCGTCCATTGAACCGGGCATCTGCACATCGGAAAAGATTAGATCAACCGCGGTGCCGCTCTCAATGACCTGCAATGCTTTGTCCGCATTCTTCGCCTCAATTACAATTAACCCGGCTTCACGCAGTTCATCCGCAACCGCCATTCGGACCAATACTTCATCCTCAACTACGAGGACGCAGCTCGCTCCTTCGTGGTCCATGTCAAGCTCAGGAAGGCTCATCGTTGATACGCCCCACAATGGTGTGGCAACAGTACGACCCTCACAAAGTTCCTCTTATCAGCCGTGTCGGCCAGCCGACATTAGATTAGGGCGCCGTTGAGAAAGCGAACCGGCAGGAGTTCGACGAGTTGATTCAGCACGGAGTATCGCGGCAAACATTACAAAATCGGTGCATTGCTTGGCGTTCTCGACATCGACGCGCAGCTTCGTTGACTTTGTCGCGATCCCGTCTTTCATGCAAACGGCCCCGGCCGTTGTCCTTAAACCGGGGCCGCCTGGACGCTTCCGGCCGGGGGGTGACCGAAAGCACGGAATCGACTCCGGGGTCTTAGCCGGGTTCCTATCCGATGGTGCGGCGGATTGACTTTGGCAGGGCCAATTTTGAATTGAGTCCGGAACCGAACAGACAATTTCAAAAGCCCGCTCATAGTTGAGATTATGGGCCGGGCAGGACTTACTTGCCCTGAATGCGGGGCACCACTGATTCTAGCGCTACCTCCTGACGGCAACGGACAGCGCACGTTCCAGTGTTTCGATTGAGACCAGCCCGATCCGTTCAAGTCAGAGAGGGTGGCGGGTTGGCTAGAAGGCGAATTGCACCCGCCGCGAACAAACTAACTATCCGAGCGTTGCTCGGTATGAACAAGAGGTCGGTATGCCGAAGTTCTTTTTCAGGTACCGCACCGGCGATCAGCTCGCGCCCGATCTAGAAGGGACCGAATTGCCCTCGCGAGCCGCCGCCCGTAAGATGGCTTTTGAATCGGCTCGGGAGCTTATGGCCGACGCCATCAAAGCTGGCAGAAGGCCGCTAGACGCGGTGATCGTCAGCGGCGAGGATGGGCGCGACATCATGGCGATCCCCGCAAGCGAGGTGCTCGCAGCGCCGCCAAGGAAGTAAGGCCGCCTCTCACGCCTACATCCACATCCAGGCGATGCTGGCCATCAGAGCTAGGAAGGCCGCCATCGCCTCGACGATGAAGCACCGCTCGACAAAATCCATAGTCGGCAGCGTGCCAGCCGCTGTGTCTATGGGCTGTTCTTCAAGCTGCGGCTGCAGGTCCGTCATGGCGCGCCTACCGGAAGGCTGTCACGAAACAACGGGGCGACGACGCCAAACGGGCAGCCGAAAATCTATGGCAGGTATGCAAGTAGGTGGGAACGTTTGGCAACTGCAGTGAGAAACCCCGATCCGGCGCAGCTCTCAAACCGGCTTGACCGCAATTGCCCCAATCTGCGGCGCACCTCTGGGTTTGATACTACTTTCCGATGGCAAAGGGCCGCGCAGATTTGAATGCGTCGATGGTAGCCGGCCCGCGATGCGCCTGGGGCCGGTGGAACGTGCCGCAGCCTAGGAGAGGAGCGATGGGCCATCGAATTATTACAACAGATCCCGGAAGGTTCCGAGTGGGATCTCCCCGCAAGCTGCGCCAGTAGGCCTCTGAATGGAACACCATGCGCGCGCCCTTCCAGACGCGCACGGCCGCGGGCATGCCGGTCGAGCGACGTTCCCGACGGCGGCCGGCCGTCGTTCTCGACCTTAAAAAAACCGGCTGCCAATGCGTCGCTCACGGTGACCTGAGTGTCTTGCTCAAGAACTATGCCAAATGGAAGCGCAACCAAATGGCCGACACTTCAGTGTCAGCCTTCCCCCGGAACGTTATTGGTCCGGATCGCGTTGGGCTTCGGATCTTTCACGATCGGAGAACGCACATGAAATGGATTATGGCAGCGGCTTGCGCAGCCGCGATTTTTCTAGCTTTCGCGCCGGTGGCGGACGCCAAGGGCTGCATCAAGGGTGCCATCGTCGGCGGCGCTGCCGGCCATATGGCGGGACACGGCAAGCTGGGCGCCGCAGCGGGCTGCGTCGTCGGCCATCACGAAGCGAACAAGAAGGATCCGAACAACGCGAACGCGCAGGATACTTCGAAGCAGAAGTGAGAACGGCGCACCCCGGAGGCTAGGGTTTCGCAATCGCCTGAGGCTTGAAGGCGCGCTCAACCTCGCCGACCAGTAGCCTGCATTCTGGCGGCAGACCAGCTACTCTGCGCTGAGTTCGCCGTCCAGGATGCACACGACACGCTGCGCTTCGTAGCAAAGGCTGACCTCTTCCTCGAGACCCTGTGCGATGCTGCATTCGAGCAGTCTCGAGCCGAACCCGCGCCGCGTCGCTGGCGTCACGAAAGGGGCCGCCGCTCTCCTCCCACTCGACGCGTATCTGTTGTTTCGCTGTCGGCAATCGACGGACACTGTTGCGGCTCCATTGGAAAGCGCACTTGGTAGCATTCGTCCTGGGGCGCCTGACTCGGGCCGCTTGCGCTCAACCAACACCCAAGGCCATCGCGCTCAGGGCAGCCCCGCTACAGAGGGGGCAGTCGCGCCTGATTGCCGTCTGGCAGGAACACCCAAATTTTGTCGCCGGCCCGTAAGGGGCCTCCGGCGCGCACGATACCCATGACGCCGCATTTGTAGGGCGGCCCCTTGTTGAGCAGCCGTTTCTTCAGGCCTGTTTGAAAACGGTCGAGGAGAACGCACGGTGTCCGCAGGCCGGTTAATTCGACAGCGGCAAATGGCCCGAGCCGCAGCAGGGTTCCGAGCGGCAGTCGCTCCAGTTGGAGGCCGCTGGTCGTGATGTTCTCGCCTAAATCCCCGGGCGAGATGTAGTGGCAAGAGTTTGCCAGATCGCCGAACAACTCGATTGGTATCAGATGGACTTGGCGGAGATTTGGAGATCGCGGATTGCGGCGAGCGAGATAACGGTGACCGACATGCGGTCCCGCATGTGCATCGCCCTCTACGCCGTGACCTGTGACGAGGTGGATCAGTTCGCGGCGTGGCTTGCTGAAACGATGTCCGACGTCGCAGGCGACCGCGACCACTGTGCCTCGGAGTACGTCCATCCTGATGCAAACTCTCAGGCCGCTCTCGAGAGAGAGCGCCGCTTTTGCCGAAAGTACCGCGTGATTTCCGCGAGCGACATCGCGTTCAGCACGCGGTTAGGCGGTACGCCGCCCTTTCGGGCCATCTCAACACCCCAGTGCATATGGTCCAGTTCTCGGATCGAGTGCGCGTCCGGATTGATGCTCATGATGCATCCGAAATCGAGCGCTGCCTCGTGCCAGCGCCAGTCCAGGTCGAGTCGCCACGGATGCGCATTGATCTCAACCACGACGTCGTGCTTCGCACAAGCGCGAAGCACCTTCTCGATATCGATTTCGTATCCCGGGCGGCGCTGAAGCTGGCGGCCGGCATGTGACCGATGATCGTGGTGAACGGATTAGCGATCGCCCCGCAGCAGCCGGTCGGTCTGGGCTACCCGGTCCATCTTGAACCGGCCGTGGATGCTGGCGACCACGAAGTCGAAAGTGGCCAGCACATCCTCCGGATAGTCCAGCGACCCGTCCGCCAGGATGTCGGACTCGATTCCCTTCAGGATCCGGAAGTCCTTTCCGGACTTCTTGTTGAGCCGGTCGGCTTCGGGGTGCTCAATCTGCTCCACGGAGAGCCCGCCGGCGTAGTGCGCCGATTTTGAATGGTCGGCGACCCCAAAATATTCGAAGCCTCGGTCGCGCCTGGCCTTAGCCATCGTTTCCAACGTTTCCGTCCCGTCCGATGCATCGGTGTGACAATGCAGGATTCCGCGAAGGTCATCATCCGTGACGAGCTTCGGCAGCTTGCGCTTGAGCGCCCGTTCGATTTCGCCGCTTGAATGTTTTTTGCGGCTTGCGTGATCGGCCCGTACCAGTTCGTCTCGCCGCACCCGCCCGCTTCTTGGTCGCTCGCTTAGCTATGGCTTCTCCTTGTCGGCGGCTCTCAGGAAGACACCTGCCTTCCTCGCTGCTCAGATCAATCTTTCGTGGAGACCGATAGTTCCAATGCGCGAGAAGGTGTCAGCCGCGGTATTTGCATGTTTTTGCCGAAGGTTGATCCGCGGGTGGGTTTCACGCAAGGGGATTGGAACCAACGCCTCATCGTGTGACTTGTGGATATTCTATCCGCCGCTGGCGTGAGCAATGAACGCTTTCAATAGCGCTAAGGTCGGCGCAAGTCGTTGCCAAAAGAAGCAGGCGCCCCTGCTGCATACGTCCTCGGCTTGAGGAGCGGGGCATGGCGAACGTCTTAATCAGGCGCGATCAATTCAACATCACCCCGCAAGGCATCATACATAAGCCAACGGATGCGGCTTTCACCCCCCAGCCCGGCAATCCTCATTGCGGGACGACGCGCTTGGGTCAGCTCGGAAATCATGGAGAAGACTACAATCGCGAAGAGGTGGAGCGAATCATGCGGGAGCTGTGGACACAATATGTTGCCGCAAATCCTGAACTGTTCAAAGCGTCATAGAACTAGGTACCGCCACGTTGAGCCCACAATATCACTCTTCGCTTTAGTAAAATTAAATTCGGCCCGGACCAGGTGAACTGCATCGCTGAACAGCTAAAGGTGGCTTCTGAGGTGCTGAGGTGATCCACGTGAAGCGGCGCTTGGGAGGCGACGCCCAGCGACGAGGAGACCCAGTCCGAAGGCAGGACGACGACCCAAGATGGAGCATCGGGAGTATCAAACGTCCGGTCCAGGAGGTTTGCCTCCCAGTTGGGACGTTCCCCGAGCAAACCAGCTACAAGCCGGCGGCTACGATCTGCTGATAGTGCCGCAGATATTCTTCCGCCATCCGTGTTGCCGTAAAGCGTTGTTCGAACCGTTCACGAACTTTGCTTCGGTCGAGTTCGCCGACACGCTTAATTGCATGGACCGCTTCTCGTTCTCCTTCTACGATAAATCCGGTTAAGCCCTCATCGATGACTTCGGGCACGGATCCCGATCGGAAAGCAATGACCGGCGTGTCGCAGGCCATAGCTTCCGTCATGACGAGACCGAAGGGTTCAGGCCAGTCGATCGGAAAAAGCAGAGCCGCTGCTCCGGCTAGAAATTTCTCTTTCGCCGTGTCGTTGACCTCGCCGGCCAGTTGGATTTGCTTTCCATCGATCAGAGGCTGCAAACGATCGTTGAAATATCCGCTTTCGCTGCGAGGCACTTTCGCAGCGATGCGAAGTGGCATCCCTGCCGCGCGCGCAATACGGATTGCCTCTTCGGGACCCTTGTCGGCCGTGAGCCGTCCAAGAAAAGCAAGATAGCGTCCGGAGTCGAGGCTCGGACGAAACAAGTGAGCCGGCAGCCCGTGGTAAACGGTACCAGCCACTTCGCCTCCTCAAGGGGCCAACGCTGGTTATTGGAAATCGAAACGAACGGAGCACCCGGGAAGTTGCGGACCAGATCTCGCAGGCCGGGCAGATCCAACCGCCCATGCACGGTGGTAAGAAACGGCACTCCAAGTCGGCTAAGCAATGGCAGATGCAGCCAATCGATGTGGGCGTCACGTCAAATTGTCTCGCCTGCCGCGCGATTGTTTCCAGAAGGGCCGCCATCGCAGCAGCAGGGTCCGACTTGGGTCTGCCGAGACGTAGCGCGCGAGGCCAGGCCGGCTGCAATTTGCCCCGCGTGCCAGAATCGCCGCTCGCGAACAGCGTCACCTCGTGTCCGAGTTCCACCAACGCTTCGATCAGCCACGCAACCACTCGCTCGGGTGCCGCCGTAAAGCTTTGGGGGAACGCTTTCGGCCAAGGGGCGATCGGCGCAATGCGCATTGTTTTGTCTCAATCAGTCGCGGCGCGCCGGCTTGGCCGCCCGTATCAATGCGGAGCGTAGCCGCGACGTTCCTCGCTTGGCGATGTTCGGGACTGTAGCGAACCTTGCCGTCCCAACCCCCCGCGAGCGGATCGAGCCAATCTTAGCAACCCGCTCATCAGATATCTGTCTTCTCTGCACGAAGACAAAAAGCACTTGCTCGCGTCTGAGGTTTGTCCCCCGACTGCCAAGCAAAGTTTTGTAGCGGTCGCCGCGGCGCCGCAGAGCAGGAGCAAGTCCACGGCTCTGGCGCTTTTGCATTTCAAGGTAGGTTGCCAAACGTGATTTATCTGATGATCTACACTTGCGCGCCGAGTGGGTGTTTGTGGCTCCAATCGCCCGAGCGACCTTCTCAACCCACCGGAACCGGTGCGGCTCTCCAGCCGCAGGCGCTGATGCCGCAACCGTTCTGTATCGCCATATGGATGAAATGGAGCTTGCCAATCGCCACGCTCGACAGCTGAAAGGGGTAGGCATCGCCCAGACCAAGCGACCGGTTAAGTTCGTTCAGCGAATAGGCGAGAGGTGTCCAGGACGCCAGGAGCGCGCTGAAATCGCTTTCGAGATAGGGGTCTCGCAGCGTCTCGAGAGCACGCGATTCCAAGGAGAGCGGCAGCCCGGCTACCGAATCCAGGACCGATACGATATGCAGGAAATGAGCGAAGGTCTCGGCCCAGTCCTCCCAGGGATGCGAACTAGCGTACTCGCTGATGAACGCCGCACGATCATATGAGCGATCCGTGCGCTCATGGTATGCCTTCAGCGCATTCTCGTAGCTCTGGGATTCGTTTCCGAAGATCAACCTGAATGGCCCCCTGAGTTGCGTCTCGGCAACAAGAAGGTCCCAACAAAAATGGCCGACCTCGTGACGAAAATGGCCGAGCAGGGTACGATACGGCTCCCGAAACGCCACCCGTCGCGTCTCGCGTTCAAGATCGTCAGCCTCGGCAAGGTTAAGCGTGATTAGCCCAGCTGAATGGCCAGTCATGATGGGGCCTTCCTCTGGATCGTCCGAAAGGATGTCAAAGCTGAGCTGGTTGGCTTCCGATTTCAGCGGCAGTTTCAACCGGCACAGGTCGTACACCAGTCGCCGCTTTGCCTCTTCAACCCGACTCCAGAGCAATCGGTTCTTGGTAGAGCCAAGATTTGGGATCGTGCGCGTCAATGCGCACGAGCAGCAATACCGACTTTTCTCGTCCGCCGACCAGTTGCACCCGATCAAGTCGCGGTTTGAACACGGTTTGACCTCTTCCAATCGTCGCGTGACGAGCAGAAGGGGATCAAAGGCGAGGCGCTGCGAACACCGAGCGCATCGACCTTGCTCGAAGAAAATCCGCTCGCTGCATTTGGGGCAAAAAAGATTTCGCATATGTTGAGCGCTGCCTCAGCTGCGTGCTGAAGCCGTCGTACGCCGACGGGGCGAGTGGGATGTCGTCCCTCACGTTTTTAATCTCCACGGCAACCAACGCCAATCTATCCAAACCGCGCGAAGTGTTCCGGTCATCTCAACCGTAATATCGCCAGCGCGGCGGCGGGCGGCGCGGCGGGCGCGTCATCAATAGCGCCAATGCAAAACCGATCCCGCCCGCGATCAACATCGAACCGAGCGGGTTGTCCTGCACCTTCTTCGCGATGGTCTGCGCGCTGTCACGGAATGTATCGCCGCTATTCTCATAAGCGTCTTTGGCGTAGCTGGCCGCAGCGTCCGTAGCTTCGCGCACTGTATCCTTGGCCTGGCCGTACAGGTTCTGTGCCGTGCCCGTCGCCTCGCGGACGCGGCCTTCTACCTGGGTCTTTGCGTCGCCCGCGATATCGCCGACGGAGCCCTCGACCTTACCGGCGAAATCCTTCGCGGAGCCGGCAATTCGATCCTTGTCCATGGCGCACTCTCCCTAAAGATGAAGTCTCAGAGAACCAACCGGCAAGGTCAGTTTCGGTTCCGGCACGCACCGGCAGACCACCTTGCAAACGTCTGGTCTAAAGCTGTTAGGAATCCACGTTCACTGTTCGAGCGACATGACAAGCGGCGCACCCAGCACAACATGGAATGGAACGCGCGCTTCGTTCGTTTGAACTTCGGCTTTGCCAAGGAGGCGGAGAACTCCAGTGCGATTTACCGCCGTCATCATGTACTTCGCTCTGGCCTTGCTTACGGGCCTTGCGGAGGCGCAGACGGTTCAGCCAAAGGAAAGATCAGTCGATGCCCCGACCGGTCGAACGCCGCCAGAAGGCTAGTTGCAGCCGCAGGTTGGACGGGGCCGCTTGACACTTCCTCTGGCGGCGCACCGGCCGAGAGTCCTCAGGGACAAAGCCCGCCCAGCATGCAGGCGGCTCCCGAGGGATCGTCCAAGACCATAGTGAAACCTCGGTCGTTCTTTCCGAACAGGTTTCGCACGCGCACTTGGCGGGCCTGCGCGGCGAGGGCGTGTCCTACGTTTTCGCCGGGAAATCCGAGCTCGACCTTGCCATTGCGTTGGACATTCTAAATCGCGAGCTCGGCGTGAAGCGGCTGCTGCTTGAGGGAGGGGCGGCGCGAATGGCGCCTTTCTCCGGACCGGTCTTGTCAACGAGCTCAACCTGATCATTTGCCCGGCGGTGGACGGCTCGAAGGGCGCACGCATGTCGCGACCATGGTGGCACGATCCGTCTCGGTGAACCTTCGCAATCGCCGCAAATCAGATCCGCCTATTTGCCTTCCCGCTCGGTCTTCCGCTTCGCGTCCTCGTTCATTTCTTTGACCGTTGGATCCGGATTGGTCTGGCCGGTCGTCTGAGTTCGCGTTGCTGGCGGGCTGTCGTTTGGGACCGATGTCTGACCAGGCATGTTGTCGGCCGGACGTGTTGCGGTAGCTGGCGGTGGCGAGCTGGATTGCGCGTTTACCGCTTGCATGGTCAACAGAAGGACGCCGGGCAATAGCAGCGCGAGCGTCTTGAGTTTGCGTCGCATCGATCTGCCTCCTTTCGTTAGATCGATGCAACGGTTTGTCGTGCCTAAACGTTCCCTCACGTTTTCCAGTTGTTTCCCGCGCGCAGGCGCTGATGCTGGCCATGCTTCTGCATGTCAACGACTCCGGCTTTGTCGTGACCCCTGTTCTGTCCGGTCAAAGACGCAATCAGCGCACACGTCCGTCTCCGCGCCGGTAACGACGACAGTTCCGACACCTTTTTCCTGTAAGAGTGTAGCGAGTGGCGAGCGGAAGAAGGCCGAGTAGGCGGGCTTGTCGATGATGATCGCCGGGGGAACGAAAGGGACTAGCTCAGGTACCAGATCAAGTTGCATTCCGCCGATCGATTGTCGAGTCGCGATCTTCCAGCGCTCAAAGTACAATTTCCAACGACCGCACGTCTCCCCGGCCGAATATGGCGTGATAAAGCGGGTGCGGAAGCTCGGCAGCCTTGATCAACTCAATCTGCTCGTGAAATCGCATGCGATACATGGTCATCAAGGCGTCATGACCTTCGTCGGAAGAGCTGCACAGGGCGTCATCCACCAGGATCACGCGTAGACCAATATCGACGGCGTCAAGCACGGTCGACAGAACGGAAAATCGTCCGTTCGGGATGCTGCGCCGTTATGCCGACGATGGCGGGAAGGACCCGCTTCATCCAAGGCGTTTCCCAAACTCCGCCGCTCGCGAAAATTCGCTGCATGTCCACGCAAAGGTGAACCGCGTTCTCGATCAACTCCATGCCAAAACCGGTCTCGCCGTCCCGAGATTTCAGGATTTCTTTTTGGGGACCTTTTTGTCCTTCTTGCGAGCCTTCGACAGGCCGATTGCGATCGCCTGCCTGCGGCTCTTCACTTTGCCACCCTTGCCGCCGCGCCCGCTCTTTGCCTTTCCTTTCTTATAGCTGCGCATCTCGCTCTTGACGTCGCTGCCCGAACTCTTCGAGTACCAGCGTTTTTTCTTTGCCTTGCGTGCCATGGCGGTTATCCGTCCAAAGAAGGCAGAACTTTTCGCCGTGCCGAACTGTTCCAAGCTGTACACGCTGTGTCTTCGAGCTTCGACTTTAGGCCTTGGCTTTCCCGGATTAGGAACCAAGCCCATCTCCCTGGATTGTCAGGACGATACACGTTACGCTAACCGGAGAAATTCTCATGTCCGAAAAAGACCTCAGCGCCCTTTTCCTCGACACGCTCAAAGACATCTACTACGCGGAAAAGCAAATCTACAAAGCCCTTCCCAAAATGGCGAAAGCCGCCAGCTCCGATCAGCTTCGAAATGCGTTCGAGAAGCACCACGACGAGACCGAAGAGCACATCGAGCGTCTCGAAAAGGTATTCGATCTTCTCGGCAAGCCCGCTCGCGGCAAGAAATGCGAGGCGATCGAGGGCATTATCGACGAGGGGAAGGAGATCATGGACGAGTACCAGGACGCACCGGCGCTTGATGCCGGTTTGATTGCCGCCGCACAGGCCGTCGAGCATTACGAAATCTCGCGTTATGGCACGCTTAAGTCCTGGGCCGAAAAGCTCAGCATGAACGAGGCCATGAAGCTGTTGGATCAAACCCTCGCCGAAGAAAAGAAGACGGACGACACACTGAGCAAGATCGCGGTCTCCGCAGTCAACGCGGAAGCTGCGTGATAAGGTCGCTGCTTCGTCTTAGATGGCCTCAAGGCTGCCTTGCACGGCGCTCCGGGCTTTACTAGTTAGCCACTCGTTTCCGAGCCTTGGCCTATGGAACCAAGCTTCGCCTTCGCGCGAGCCAGCTCGGATGCTGCATCCACTCCGAACCACCGTCGCGGCGCCTGCCGCCGACGACGGCAGCCGCCCAGGCGGTCACGGTTACCGAGCAGCGTGGCAGCCGCGAGCGAGAAAGCCACGATGACCGTAATGTGACGCGATCGATTGATAGTCAATTTCGAATCCGCGATCACGGCATCGACCGGTCGTTCCGCCTCACCCGGAGAGAGCGCTGTGGTGGCGGCTACCTGTTGGACGAGATAAGTCCTGTCATCGCCGCTTACGCCGCTATCGCTAGCAGAGGTCATGAGGATCCGTCCAGCCTCGGCCCGTTCCGAACCGAGGTCCACGATTTGCGGCCGTCGGAGTGCGGCGAAGAGGAACCAAATGAAGAAGCTGCTGCTAATTCCCGCCGCTGCATCGCTCAGTGCGATGGCGGCGAAACCTTCAATCGAAAACGAAACGAGGATCCCATTGCAGCTCTGGATCGAGCCCAATGCAGGAATCCTCCGATCGGAATGCGGAAATCACCCAACGCTACAAACAACAGCAGCAGTAGCGAACTGACTGTTCGTTCGTATTTCCCATGCGATTCCAATTTGGCTTTTCAGCCACGACGAGGCGATCGGAGCGATCCGAGCAGATGATTTCCGACATAGCGATTGTGAGAGGGACTGCAATAAGCGAACGCAGCTGCCTCAACTTAAGTCTTCGAAAAGAGCAACAAATCAGACCGCTTCCGGACCGTGTTGTCTGCGTCTTCACTGCCGGGCGCAAATGTTCTCCTGGGCGTCACCGCTTGTTATCCGATAACGGCGCCGCCGGGACTTGACCTCGACGGCTATGGGTGAGACGTTTTCTTTCTGCCGAGCAAATGGAAAGGCTTCAATGCTCCCCGAAGGAACGCCGAAGCCTTTTAGGAATGATACTAACGAGACCGTATTCTTCTACTTTTTCTCCGGCACCCAAGTCGTGCTGGCCTTATCGTATTTGAAGCCGGGCGCGTTTTTCAGATCATCCTTAGTTTGATCGAGTGTAAGCCACCACTTGTCGTTTTTCTTCGACGTCTTCACGGCGGTAAAGGGAACGATGACGTCCTTCTCCCCAGCGCCGAGGAAGCCACCGACGCCGACCACAAGGCCGGTTACCTTTCCGGACTTATCGACCAGCACGTCGTCGACATCGCCGATCTTGCTCTCTTTCGGATCGTACACCGCTTGTTTGTAGTAATTGGTGACGGTCCAGCTTTCAGTTGGAGCAGCCGACATGGTGGTGGCCGCGTAGGCGCTGGTAGTCAATGCGGCGGCGAGCGCAAGTCCTGCAGTGAGCTTCTTCATTTTGATCTCCTTGGAAGATTGTGTCTCAACTAAACAGGACAAACGGTTTGCGGTTCCCGTCTCCAGGCTTGTTCTCTAGTGCGGCCTCCGGTGCCGCTGCACGACCACCAGGAAGCGCCAAATCCTTTTTGTTGCGGCGCTGCGAGTATCTCTGAAGGGGGTCCGTTAGTCCGGAGTGCTCACTCAGAGGACATACTCGCGGCAGCGAATATCTGGTGCAGTGCGATTGTCAGCGCGAGCGGGTGTCAGTGACCAAAGAAGAGCCACAACAAGATGATTACCGGAATCGGCACGCCCAATAGCCAAAGCAGAAGTC
>Ga0209153_1000647_pt1 | contig 14941 bp, 13 predicted proteins | sample GraSoiAngelo_120_FD_185877 | JGI IMG/M metagenome (GOLD analysis project Ga0209153, IMG submission 185877) | Grasslands soil microbial communities from the Angelo Coastal Reserve, California, USA - 14_0919_09_20cm (SPAdes) (version 2) | ecosystem: Environmental > Terrestrial > Soil > Grasslands ...
AGATCCAGCGAGACAAACGCGTGATTGGGAAACAGCCGCAGAAGGGTAGAGGTCTTTCCGGTCTGACGAGCCCCTGTAAGCACCATGACCGGACGCGTTCGTGCCGATCGCTGCAGTTTGGGCTCTAAATCGCGTGTAATCCACATGGTTATAATATGCGATAGAATCGAATATATCGCAAGGCTGTGGGAAGAGCCGCGCTTCAGTTTGACTTCCGGACGCCAGGCTTTAGACTGGTATTAGACTAGTCGTTATGGAGGCGTTTGTGACCGTCCAGCAAGGCAATACGGTTGGTGCGTACGAGGCGAAGACGCACTTTTCCGAACTATTGGAAAAGGTGGAAGCTGGCGAGGAAATTACGATCACCAAGCATGGCGCGCCCGTAGCCAAGCTCGTACCCATAAAAAAGGAGGCAAGCGCGGAGGAGCGCGTCGCTGCTATCCAGCGAATTCAGATGCTCGGTCGTGGCTTATCCCTCGGCGGACTGAAGATCAAGGACCTTATTAGCGAAGGCCGCCGATGACCCCAGCGTTCGTCGTTGATTGTTCCATGGCTATGGCTTGGCTGTTCCATGATGAAGCGACGCCGAAAACCGCAGATCTGCTGAATCGGCTGGCCACCGAGACGGCGCTCGTGCCGGCCTGGTGGTTCATCGAAATCACGAATGTCCTGGCGATGGCGGAGCGCAAAGGGCGGATCACTCCACGACAGTCTGACGCTTTTATCGCGGACCTGGGCAAGCTAGGAGTCGAGCGAGACGATGAAGCTCCCGATCGTGCCTTTACATATCTGCTGACCCTTTGCCGAACGCATCAGGTAACCAGCTACGATGCGATCTACCTCGACTTGGCCCTTCGGCGCAGCCTACCGTTAGCGACGCTTGACGCCGACTTGCGCAAAGCCGCAAGGAAACTCGGCGTTCGCCTGCTAGGCTAGAACGCTTTAGGTGACAGGGGAATGCGGCCTTCTTTTGCATATTCGTGCGTCTTAGCTTTTTGTTTGCCTTAGACAGAGGCTTCCCAGAAAGGTTGCACCGCGAAAACAGTGCAATCTTCAATGATCTTGACGAATGTATCACAAGGAAGAAAGCGACTGTGCGTGGATCTACGTATACAACGACGCCGGCGACCTTTTGTACGAGGCAGGCATACGCATTCCTACGCTTTGTCCGCCTGGCTTCCAACGTGAGTGGTGTATACCGTTGCAACTGGCATATACTTATGTATATGCCACGGCGCGGGTAACCGTACCAGCCCGGAGGTGGACCACGCAGCGAAAGGCCAAAATCTTCATGAATAATCGCAGTCAAGCTGTCCGCTTGCCCAAGGAGTTTCAGTTCGATACCCAGGAAGTGTTCATCAGGAAGGAGGGGAGCGACGTAGTGTTATCGCCCCGACCACTGGACTGGTCTCTTTACTTGGCTGAGGGCCCCGTCGCCTCTCAGTTCTTCATGGAAGGTATCGAAGACCTCCCGGTGCAGGAGCGTGAGCCGTAATGCCTCGCTACATGTTGGACACAGATACTTGTTCTTACATCATGAAGCGCTCGAACGATGAGGTTCTCAGGCGACTACGAAAAGTCTTGGTCAGTGATGTGTGCATTTCCGTTGTTACGAAGGCGGAGCTCTTGTTTGGGGTCGAGATGTCTGCGCGACGAAAGCAGGATGATGAGGCTTTGAACGCGTTCCTGCGATATTCGGAGGTCCTGGATTTCCCCGACGAAGCATCACCGCACTATGCAAGGATCCGTGCGGCCCTGCAGAGGCGCGGGGCGATGATTGGAGCAAACGATCTTTTCATTGCCGCTCATGCAAGTAGCCTCGGATTGACCCTGGTTACGAACAATACGCGAGAATTCGGACGAGTGCGTAATTTGGCGTTGGAAAACTGGACAATCGCAATTTAGAGTCCCTGCCAGGCGAACAATCTCCGCAATCTCTGCCAAGGGGTCGATTGCGCCTGTATTCACGGCGCCCGCCGTCGCTACCACCGCCAATGGCGTAATGCCAAGTTCCTCGTCGCTCCTCATTCTTTGCTCTAGAGCTTCGGGGAGCTTCATCCACCGGAATAAGCCGCAAGTTGTCTCGGCCGGTAAACTGACAGCCTTGGCAATCGACATATGGGCTTCCGTCGAGGCATAAACAGCATGTGGTGCTGTGGCGCGGAATCCGCATTCATTCGCCGCGAGCTTTGCTTCTCACTTCCTCCCTTGTTGTGGATGCCGGTGCGGTGTCGATTAAGAAAGAAGGCAAAGAATTCCAAATGTTTCGCTCATCCACGGTCAAATGACGGGCTTCGAGGAGATCACTGGTAATGTCCTCCAACGGGACTTGAACAGTCTCGTGAGATATCCTATTGACCTAACATTAAATAATGCAATGAGTAGCACAAAAAAGTAGGGAGTTCTGAGTGGAGTACGCAGCCGCGTAGTTTTATGCCCAACCGGGAAAAGAGGGCCCAAGCCGCCCGTACCCTGTTTCAACGCAGCCTTACCCGCTTGTGTGATTTGCTCTGAATCTAACTGTTAGCCAAGCGCCTCTTTTATCTGAGGCCGCCCTAGAAGCTGAACCGAGCCATGACGCGCATTGTGCGAGGGTTGTCGCGGGTTAGGTTCTGGTTTAAGAAGTCCGTATCGGTCACCGCCTGCCCCAGCCCAACCCCCGGAGTGGTGTACCCGAGATTGAGCGTGTTGAGCGCGTTAAACATATCTGCGCGCAGCTCCAGATTCTTGCTTTCGGTGAACCGGAATACCTTTGCCACCGCGAAGTCGACGTTATCGAGACCGGGCAGGGTGAGCGTATTACGCCCGACGGTGTTGGCCTTCGGAAGACCGGTACCCTGAATGAAGTGGACGCTCGTGGGACTGACGCACGGTGTGCCGGTCAGGTCGGGATTGCGATATCCAGTTGTGCAAGTCGGGTCGAGTATAGCGCGCGTATTGAGGGGAGCGGAGGCGTTACCAATGTCAGGACGGTCATTAAGGAGCTGGCCGTCGCCGTCGCGATCAGAACCGTTGGCCAAGGTGTACGGGATGCCGGTTTGCCAAGTGGCGATGGCGGAAAGCTGCCATCCGCCCACGAGCGAACCGACCAGACCTTGCTTGGGACCGCGAAGGCCCCAGACTACGGCGATAGAACCGACGTGCCTGCGGTCGAAATCGGAGTTGCCGTAGTCTAAGTGGCGGCTGGCGCCGAGGACCTGAGAAACTGATTGGAAAGAAGTCGGATCGGAGTCAAATCCAAAGACGTCACTGATTTCGTCGAGGTAATGGGCGTAAGTGTAGGAACCCTCGAGTTGAAGATCGCCAACGGGAGTGGACTTGAATGGGCGCTTGAGTTCCAACTGAAGCGATTCGTAGTTGGAATTGGCTGAGGTCGCGCGCACTGTGCGGACTCCTACCTGTGGCATGAAGCGGGCGCCTGTCGCCGGATCGGCAATCGGGTTCATGTCGATCGAGCGAAATAATCTGTGTGATACCGAACCTACATAGGAGCTGTCCCAAATTAACCCGTAAGGCATTTCGCGCTCAAAGCCTAGAGACCAGCGGTCCGTGTAGGGGTTCCGGAAGGGCAGGAGGAAGAGGTTCGTCTGAGGAGACTGCGCAGTGGGAGGCGTCGGCTGAATGCCGGCGAACTGGGCGCTAAAGTTTGCCAGTCCCCGAGGGGCGGACGCTGAGGTAACAGACGGAATGATACCACCCAGTGTATTGGGTGAAGAGCCGGCAATATTAGACAGCAGATTGTTGAACCACGTGTCGTAGCTCACCTGGAATCCGCCGCGCCACACCATGTGCTTGCCACCCATCATCCGGTCAATCAGGTTATGGCCCTTGGGATTCCAAGCAAATCCTACCGTGGGCGCGAAGTTGTTATTGTCGCCGGGGACTTTATTCGGAGCAGCAAAATTCACCGGGTCGTAGTTCGTGAAAGCGGCCACCGTGAAGGTGTTTACCGGCATACCGAAATTTTCATAGCGTAGGCCTAGGTTTAGGGTTAGGTTCTGCGTGGTCTTCCAAGAATCCTGGAAGAAATAGGATTGCCGGAACAGGTTGGGATAATAGATCGAGCTGCCGAATTGCCGATTCAATCCGCCGCCATTGCCCCCGAAATCATCCAGGAAGTTGGAGAAGGCGCTCACGCCGCTGCTGGAGTTATAGACAAAGGAGCCGCGTTCATTAAACGGAGGGTGTTGTCGGGCGAGTTGTCTAAGGAAGTCGGCGCCGTACCGGAACGTGTGCCTTCCGCGCACGTAACTCATGGTGTCTTGGTATTGCCAGTTGTTGGCGAAGCGAAACTGAGGAATGTTCGTGGCGCCGCCGAAACCTGCCACACCGGAGATGGTGTAAGCCGCCAGAGCGGCGTGGAACGCGTCGGGGGCGGCCAAGGGAAAGTTGAATCCGATGCGGCCATAGTTGAACCGGAACTCGTTCGTCCATCGCGAGTTAAACACGTACGTATCTGTGAAGTTTCCGGTCAGAGTCGAACCCGTGAAGTTGTTGTCGAAGCCAGGCAGATTGTGCAGGGTCGGACCAACCACTCTACTGTCATAGAGCCAACGGAAGCTCATGTTTTGCTTGTCCGAAACTCTGTGATCGATGCGTACCAAGTGGTTGTTGGCCAACGAAGAATGCGATTGTTCGCGAACGAAGAGGCCGGTGTCCAATCCCATTCCCGCGCGGGTCGAGTTGTCGCAAGTGCCCGCGGCGCTGGGAACGCCGAGGGGGATGGTCTTAAAGCTGTTATTCGGGTCGCCGCGGAGGGCACCGAGGACCTTGAGATAGAGCGCGGCATTTGGGCACTGAGGGGCCAGGGCTTGCAAAGTAGCCACGCCGGAATCGGTTGGCAGGCGCAAGTTGCCGCCACTCGTTTCGCCGAACAACCGATCCCACTGGGCGGCAGCAAAGAAGAAAGTCTTGTCGTGCCCGTTATAGAGATGGGGGATAACAACCGGGCCGCCAATCGTGAAGTCCGGGATGTTTTCCACGGCGCGGGGCGGAGTAGTAAACGCGGCGGCTTTCTGCACATTACTAAGGGCTTGGAAGGCACTGCCGGTGTAAATGTAGGTGGCCGTGCCGTGCACGCTGTTGGTACCTGACTTGGTGATTTGATTGACGACCGCACCACCAGCGCGGCCGAATTCCGCGCTGAAATCTGCGGTCTGAATGTTGACTTCCTCGATGGCATCCGGATTCGTGATGGTGAAGGCAGGGCCGGCGATTGAAATGTCGTTGTTCTCGACGCCATCAATCATGAAATTGTTCCCGCGCGGGCGTTGGCCATTCACCGAGTAGGCGAATGTACCACCTTGGTTGATGTTGTTGCCCGCGCCCTGATTTGCCGTAACCACCCCGGGGAGCAGTTGTGTGACTGTGAGGCTATCCAGTGCCGCGATGGGCAGGTCTTCCACCGTGCGGTCGGAAAAATTCGCCCCGCGCACCTGCTCGGAGGTCTGCAGGGCGACCTCAAATGCCGAAGCTTCCACGGTCACAGTTTGCGTCGTTTCTCCGACTTCCAAACGAACGTCAATGTTGGTGGTGTGAGCTGCTTGGATTGCGACACCCATGGTATCGCTTGTTCGAAATCCAGGTGCCTGGACCGTCACGGAATAAGTCCCCAGGTCCACGGCATCAAAGCGGTACACACCAGCCTCATTGGTGGTGGTCTGGCGCTTTAGGTTCGTTGCTTCCTGCTTGATCGTTACCGTCGCCTTCGTAATGACTGCCCCGGAGTTGTCGCTGACGATTCCGGTCAGAGTTCCACGGCTGGTTTGGCCGTAGCTGGCGCCAGCTACGAACGTCAGTAACAAAGTCACAAGGGGAATTAGACTATTGGACCACTTCTTCTTCATAACGCGCCTCCGTCAACACAACCTGAAGCGTAGGCCAACCAGCTAAACGTCGTCTTGCAACTCGATCGCTAAGGTCAATACCACTTAAGGGAGAATGATACCGGTGACGACCCAGCAAGCAAATCCCGAGCCAAACTGAGCTTACCCTGATGTCAACCTTTAATCTCAACAGGATCAATATAGTTAACCGAAAGAGAGAAAAAACTCGGTGTTGGATGAGATGAGAAAATCCAAGATTCGGAATGGAAATCCGAGAATTTATATCAAGGTATGTGCAATCGACAACAAGAATCCTCAAAGGTACCGGTACTGCCGCCTGGAGGGTCTGGTCAGGCCGTTTGAGAGGAGCGATCCTTCAAAACGTTTGTATTACAAGAGGGAAGCGGCATAAGGGTCGACGGGACAGCGGGCCATGGCTCTCGATCACCACATACACATATATTAAGGATGCCGGGAATCTCCCCTGGCAAAAGACCTCCCGCGCCTGATTTATCATCAACGTGCACAGAGCAATGATTTCTGGCTCATGGCACCGAGCAAGACGAGTTTTTAACCCAACGAGTCAACAACCGGCGTTTCCGGGTTGGTACTTCCGACTTGGGAGGAGGCCATCTCTCGCGAATATGATTCTTGGAATCGCAACCATATTGTCATCGACACCTCTCACCGAACCGTCGAGCAAAACGTCAACTTTCTTCGAGAGTCGCTTCCGGCGCGATAAAGCCAAACCGTATTCCTGGAGCTGGCTCGCGGGAACCGAAGCCGCTTCGCTTCCGCGAGTTGGGCGTAATGCATCCAAGTGACTAGAGCGCGCCTTTAATCGGCACTGCTCATCCGCTCTTGGTACGTGTCATGCGCCTTACCTTCGAAACCTTACTATTCTTCCAGCGAAGAATCTGTCGATGGGGGCCAATTCTTAGGTTTACCGTGTTCGTCGATAACTAGCGATTCCGAGCCCTGCGGCAGAACCTGCAGCGATTTCAGGAATTCGATCACCTCGTTTTTCTCTTTGGCGGTCAGCTTGGCGAATGCTTGCGCCGAGGCGAGAGCCTCGCCGTAGTGAGCCTCGACCGCTTCGCGCGCGGTGGTAAACTTCCCGTGGTGCATGAAGGCTCCGCCCTGGTTGTAGAAGCCCCATAACTTGCGAGTGATGAATTTACAGTTCCCCGCAAAGAAGCCGGACGATCCGGCCGGTTGGTTCTGGTCGAGCGGTTCGCACTCCGGATCTGTCGCTGGGTTGCTGGTGGCGCTGATGTCATGCAGCTTGAGGTCGGTGTAAGCGGGCACGACGACAACGCCGGCCTGTGGACTTAACCGCGGAAGCGGCAAAGAATTGCTCGTCAAGTCCACGGTAAGGGCAGGAGCGCTGACCGGGTAGCTCGCAGGCCCGAGTTGCAAGTTCGGAGCATTGGGACCAGTGGCCGGATTATACGGATTAGGCTCAAAGTAGATCCATCCGGGCTGTTCCGGGAGACCCGGATTGTTATTGGAAGTGAGTGACAGAGTAGCATGGCACGTTGCGCAGCCGATCTTATTGAACAGCGCCTCGCCCATGAGATTAGCGCGCTCCACTGCCGGATCATTGGGAATCACGCGGCCCGGAACGGGCAGGGTAGCCTGGAATAGAGAAACCGCGGTCAAGTCGGCCGTTGTAAGCTCGTTGGCAAAGCCGTCGCCGTCAGGGTCGGGACCGAGCGGAAAAAAACGTTCTTCCGACTGCATCCCGTGATGATGGTTGAACGCATTGTTGCTGAACTGCCTTATGGAGACCACATTGCCCGTTTGATGCAACGGTCGGATGATCAGGCTTGGCAGGCTGCCTTTGCTGCCGAGGCTCGGTGCCGCCAAACCTTCCACTCGCGACGTATCCCACGTGCCGTCCGCCTTGCGTGACAAAACCCCAAAAGAAATTCCCTTCGACATTAATGCCATGCTATTTCCCGGAAGGATCCCGTCGCGCGTTCTCTGCAGATCCGCGGTCATCTGCCGAGCCAACATTTCGATGAAGCCCGATCCGTTCATAGCAATCGTCTTCCTATCGTTTGTGGCATTCTCCATGGTGACCATCTTTCCGGACTCGTCCTCAGCGCCGCGGGTCGTGATGCCGTCACTGTGATCGAACGTGAGTCGATCAAAGCGCTGCGCCAAGACGAACACTTCCGTCACACGGTCACCGCCTCCTCCCGGGAGCGGAGCGTTGTGGCATCCAGAGCAGGAGTTTGCATCTGGGGAGGAGACTCGGTCGAAGTTCCGTGGGAACACCAACGGAGAAGTGAGATCCGAGAGAGGAGCCCCAGTTCCTTTCGACAAGGGACGGCCTGCTCCTTCTTGGACTGTGAACCTGGCATTGAAAAGCTGCGCGCCGTAGCGGATTAACTGGCTCACAGACGTGCTGAATTCCTCGCCGTCTTGCAGATGGCTTGGTATTGCGACTTCCCGCCCGACTTGTGAATTGGGGTTTTGGGACCATGCCACCACGGCCACCAGAAATGGAGACAGAAAAGCAAGCGATCGGCAGATTTTTAGAGAAGTCTGGCTCATAACGCCCTCCACTGTTTCTTTGAAGACCTGATGCGGTGGAAATTTACAAGGCCACGGCGAGCCGGATCAATACGCGGCTCGCCGTGGCCGTTGTTTGGATCCGCTTCTTCGTGCGACGAAGCTCAGAAGCATCAAGAAAAGAAAACGCCGTTACTTTCGCTGCCGATTTGCGCAAAGTTGACGATCGTCGACGCTGGATCGGAGACGAACCGGAAGCCCTGCCCGGTGCTCACCGGTGTCGTTGCCGTGACAGCGATGGTCACGCTGCCAATCTGGAAGAAGTTGCCCATGAAGCGGTTTGCGGAGTCATGGATCCCCGGGAAGCTCTTGGTTACACCGCTCCACTCGATGTCCAGCGAATTGATGATTCCGCTGGCAAATCCCAGTGAGCGGTCCGAGCTGAGGCTGTTGGCAACCGTGAAAGCGTCAAAGACGGAGCAAACGTTTTTTGCCTTGAGGCTGGCTGTGCCACGGGCCAAATCCACCTTGGCTGAGCCGGGTGGCAGTGGAGTGGTCCAGAAAACCAGGCTCTCAGAAATCCCCGCGTCCCACGAATGGAATCCAAGTGGGCTGCCTGGCAAACCCAACGGGTTTCCTGCCGACGGACCCGTCGGCAGACTATCGAGTCATATGAACGACAACGTGCCGTTGTGGTGGTGCCCGTCTACTCCAATGAACACGCCGGTCATGAACCTCCAGTCGGTGTGGAATCCGTACGTTGCACTCTCGCCGGTATCCAGCTTTGTTCCCGTCCCCGTGAAAAACAGGTCGGCTTGGCCGATCATCCCCTGAAAGTCGGTGACGGTTGACGGATCAAAGCCAGCGTTGGGGAAGTGGGGAAAGGTTGATGGCGCACTGCCGTCGGGCGGCCCGGGGAAGAACACGTGTTGCCCCGGTGGTGTCGTGATATGGGGGATAGGCCGCGGAAGATTGCGACAGGTTTCCTCCTCTGCCTCTTGTGCCAATGCCGGAAATCGCAATCCCGAGCCGAGCACAAGTCCAGCTCCGGTCGCGGTGCCGGCTGCCCCTCGAATGAGATTGCGCCGGCTTAGACGCTGGTACTGAAGTTTCCTCCAGGAAGTAGAGTCCTTTTCAATCATTGTTGTTCTCCTTGAGCACATCGGCAGCGCGCACAAACGGACTCTGCTCGCTGACGAGTGATGCGCTGCCTCCTGAGAATACGTGTAGAAAACCCATCAGAAGGCGCACTGAGAAAGGGAACCCCGGGACTGCGCGAGATTCTGCGCCCGCTTACTCGCGCATGTCAAGCATTAATTACTAAACGGAATTTATGACGATAAACATAATGGACCATACGTATGCGTTTTGAGTGTATGGCTTAGTACTCGTCAAACTCGCCGGCCGCTTGGCAATACGGATCACCGTGGATCGCACCCGAGTTAACGCGGGCAAGCCCACGGAATCGAATGGATTTCTTGTTTGCCGACGTCCGCGCTAAGGCCAATCGCTTGAGAGACCGGCTTTCAGACGTATATTAAGTCCACTGAGACTTGCTGATATTCTGTTCGCCGCGTTTCCTTGGACGGGTGTAGAGCATTGGCACGGTGCAACACCGACAAGCGGCTTTATCTATCTGGCAACTACCCCGACTCAAAAGGGAAAAACAGTTTGGTTGGAACCTGGTAGCGATATAGACGGTAACAGCGCGAAGTAACGCGGTAGCAGTAAGGAGGTTCGCATGAAGAAGCGGAAACTTGGCAAACTCGAGGTCTCAGCTATCGGCTTCGGATGCATGGGGCTGAGCTATGCGTACGGGCCAGCCACCGAAAAGCGGGAAGCCATAAATGTGATCCGCACGGCCGTCGAACGTGGCGTGACCTTCTTCGACACGGCTGAAAGTTACGGCCCGTTCACGAATGAAGAACTCGTGGGCGAGGCGCTGGCCCCGCATCGCGAACAGGTAGTGATTGCCACGAAGTTCGGTTTCGATATCGCTCCCGACGGGCAGCGCCGCGGCGGGCTCAACAGCCGGCCGGAGCACATCAAACAGGTTGCTGAAGCGTCACTCAAACGCCTCAAGACTGGTGTCATAGATATCTTTTATCAGCATCGCGTCGATCCAGACGTGCCCATCGAAGATGTCGCCGGCGCAGTCAAGGATCTGATCCAGGCCGGCAAGGTCAAACACTTCGGCCTTTCTGAGGCGAGTGCGAACACCATTCGCCGCGCCCACGCGGTCCAGCCGGTCGCTGCAGTCCAGAGCGAGTATTCGATATGGACGAGAGACCCGGAACCAGAAGTGCTTCCCGTCTGTGAGCAGTTGGGGATCGGTTTTGTTCCGTGGAGCCCGCTTGGACAAGGGTTCTTGACGGGCAAGATTGATGCGTCCACCAAGTTTGACAGCACGGACATGCGAGTAGTATTCCCTCGATTCACCGAAGAGGCTCGTAAGGCAAACCAGGCGGTGGTAGATCTTCTGAATCAGATCGCCCGGCGAAAAAGCGCAACTCCCGCACAAATCGCACTGGCCTGGTTGCTCGCCGAGAAACCTTGGATCGTCCCGATTCCAGGAACGACGAAGATCCATCGGCTGGAAGAGAACATTGCCTCCGCTTCAGTCGAGCTGACGTCGGACGATCTTGATGAGATAAATTCGGCAGCATCCAAGATCCCAATTCAGGGCGAGCGCCTTCCTGAATCAATTCTGCGAATGTCTTACCGCTAAGGTGCAATCTCAATGGCGGCTGAGAAAAAGAAACAACGATAAGAATCCAGGCAGCGCCTGCCATCTTGCTCCACGGCGTTGTTGCTTCACCTGCTTTGCGTGGCAAGGGAAATCGCTTGGGCTGAAACGAGACAGCATCGCCTGCTTCATCGCCCGCAGGATTTCTTGGTATCTCTCTTCATTACGAGGGTATGTCAGGAGTTCTGAACTCAAAGCGATCAATGCGGCTGAGGTGATGGCTGAAAGGCGTCAGGAGGATCCAAATAACAGAGTTTCCAGAAATTGTCTCGGGAGAGCGAGCCAGCCATCATCTGCTTTAGGTCTGCGAACGTGGTCCCTATGATGCCGCCATCGGCGAAATCAAAAGTAACGACAACCCCCTCGACTCCCGGCGCTGCCCCGCCACTTGAATCTTCTGAGAATTTCTGGAACAGGGAAAACGCGAAATTGAGCTTCGCAGCAGCATCTGTTTCCTTCAAGTCTTGTGAAATCGGCCGGACCGTATATATCTTTACGGACTTCCCAGTCAACGGCTCCCATTTGATGGGGAAGATCCTGGTTTCCTCGCGCTCCACGCGGAAGACCTCCGGCTTCTCATCGGCAGTCGTCCGGTCTGGCGATTTTGACCGCGAAGCGAGATACTCGGGCAAATCCAGATTGCTTCGGCGAATATATCCACGCAATGGACCGGAAATCTCCACGTGAATCCATTCACCCTTGGCCTCAAGAAGCTCGAATTCGTCATCGACCGCGGCCAGGAAGAGAACGCGAGAGTCCGCGGCGGGTCGGGCGAGTACGGGCGTGCTGGCCTTGTTAACCACGACAAGATTCACAGGATGCGCTTGGCTGCGCCGGATCTCCTCAAGATTCTGGAGCTCTTCGTTGAGCTGTCGCATGCGCTTCTCTTCTTCCTCCCGCTGGGCTCGAAGGGCAGGTACTTCTTCATCGTGTGATCCGCCCGGCGCCGTCCTTGCGGAGAGAGTCGGAGCCGGGACGGGAATGGTGCTTGATTTGAGAGGACTGCTCGCCAAGCCAGAGAGGTCCAACTTCGCTTTTGGAGCTTCGACCTCCGAAGCGGATCGAGAGGCAGCGGGCTTCCCGCCGAGCTTGTCGCTGAGTCTGTCAAGAAGGTCCAACTCTAGCCGGCCGTTCGAGGGCAGCACCTGGTAGCCCGACTTCCACGGCTCGCGGTCGGTATACCACGCCGTGATTTTTGCGGTGACGCGGACAACGGTGCTGGCGGACCCTGCAGGCAGAAGGTCGATCGAGAATTGGTAGAAGGCGCGCTGGTAGTGATCGAGGGGATGATCTGCATTGGCCACGAAACCGTCAAGAACCGGTAGTCTTTGGCCAGTGTAGGCTTGCATTTCTTTTAAGGCATTGTCCACTGCTTCATTCGACTTGGCATAGGTCCGAGCATAAGGGACGGCTTGGGCAATCAGCGGCAGCGGAGATGAAATGCCCCAAGTGAAAAACACACAAAACGTAAGAAATGGCAAGCTGCATTTGGCGTATCTGTATTTTCTCACGGCAGGGGTTCCAATTGGTCTAGAGGAAGCCATCCGTGCTGACCGCTGGGAGTTTCTACGCCGTACCAGTGGGGAGTCACGATCAGGACAACAACCTCGGTCTGGGGGGTGAGATTGGTCAGGGTGGCTGCTGAGCGAAATGGTGCCGCTTTCAAACTGGCGCCGGGTGCTTTAATCCGTCTCTGTATCTCGCGCCGTAAAGAATCGATGCGCTGCTCGAGATCTTGTGCGGAAGACTTTGCCGAGGCTAGAAGAGCTGCTTCGTCCTCGCGCTGCCGGATGAAGGTTTGTCGGGCAAGGTCCGCACTCTCGCGACGCCGCTGAGCGTCTGCCGCTTCCCGTTCGGCAAGTTGCATCGCCTGAAGATGATCCTGAATCGCCTTGCATTCGCTGGATTCGACTGTGCCATCGGAGGGGTGCGTTGCGCGTTGGGCCGTTTCAACAAAAATGGCGTCAATGCGTAAGCGCGTCCGTTCTGCGCTAACACCCGCGACCACATAACGAACGGCGATCGTTCCTTGGTCGGCACTCCCCTGGAAATGCCGGGGAGCTAGGGCATCGTTGCGAATCTTATAGAAGACCTTGCCTGCACCCTTCCAAGCTCCAAACAGTGGAGTCGACTCTACAGCAATCGCCCCAGTAAGCGCCGGTTCTTTTTCAAACATGAGTGTTCCATGGATCGTTCCATCCTGCAGCACTTCCTGTAAGGCCTCGATGACGTCTTCGATGGGAGCAGAGAATTCAGTCACGAAACCTGGACTGGGTGTGTCACGGTCCTTCGAGGCGTATGCTCGCGGTACCAGCAAAAACGCGCAGAGCATCGCGGTGCCCAATCCGAAGCCCACCGATATCGGTGGTGATTTGCGCCAAACGTAGTCGTGCTTTGCGCCTTGTGCTGTGTCACGCATATTTGCTTCTGCTCCGGGGGACGATTGCGTCCAGGTCTTTTCCTACCGCGCGGGGCAGAGGAATGTCAACCCTCAAAAGTAGGGCAACGAATTGCTGACCAGCGACCGGCGCTAGGGAGGGGTGGAGGCGTGAGGCAATTCGATATGCTTACCGTCTGGGCAGAGAAAATCGTGCATACCATCCAGTTCACAGCTTGAGACCACTGTAAGGCTAAAGCTGGTTTTGTAAAACATGATCGACGGTTGCAAACATTTTGCGGAAAAGCCTCGGCTTTCCCGGCAAATCTGCGAAAGAAAACGGCCGACTTTACGCCGAATTTACGCCGAATTTACGTAATCGCGCCAGTAGCGGAATTTCAAGCTCAAAAAAATTTCCAAAAGTGACAAAACGCTTGACATGGGTTTTTTTCTCGCGGTAGATTCGCGTTCGGTCCACGGAGAAACCGAACAGGTCGTCTCTTCGAAGGGAGAGACTCGGCGGATTCTCCAGGGCCTATTCAGCTTCTTTCATCAAAAATTTCCCCTGGGTTGTCTACGCACCACGGGGCTCGTCGGTTGGAGGGTGTCTCCCCGTTCCATGTACCGTTAATCCCGATCTTCCAGGAGGAGTGTGATGGGTAGCCAATACTCAGGAGGCGATATGGGCGAACGTGCAAGACATTTGGCGAAGAAGAGCATTTTGTGGCTGGCATTGTCGCTTTTCCTAGGGCTTCTTCTCTTTGCCGTCATCCTTGCGGATAGTCGTTCCGCTTCTGCCGAGCCTCTACCGGGCGGCAATGTCCGTGCGATCCCTGCGTTTGCGCGAAAGTACGGGCTGCCATGTTCCGCGTGCCACACAGCGTGGCCCGAATTGAACAACTTTGGCCAAGTCTTCCGCGACAACGGATACCAGCTCATGAACGATCGCGACTCCCCCATCTGGCAGAATCCGAGCTATTGGCCGATAACGTTCCGGATGACGCCGAATTGGCACCGCGAACGCACGAATCATCAGCCTGTCGACGGCGCTCCGCCAAACGGCTCCGTCGTGGAGCAACACGGTTTTGACCTCTCGGGAATGGACGTGTGGACGGCGGGGACACTCTACAAGAATATTTCCTTTTCCTTGCTTCCTTCCTTGGGCTCGGATGGGACCTTCGGCTTCGAAAACGCATTCGTGCGCTTTGACAATTTGCTCAACAGCCGATGGGTGAATGTAAAGTTCGGGAAGTTTGAGCTCGACAACCTGATTTCCGAAAAACGATTCCTATTCCTATCCGCAAACGGGGGTTTCTACCAGACCTATCACTTCGTGCCAGTGGGAGATTCGAACGATTTCGGACTCGGAGACAATCAGATTGGCGTTGAATTGATGGGCCATTCCGCAAACAGCTACACGCGCTATTCGGCGTCGCTCGTGAGTAGTAACAGTGGCAACCCTGGCCTGCCCTC
>Ga0209153_1000651_pt1 | contig 14852 bp, 18 predicted proteins | sample GraSoiAngelo_120_FD_185877 | JGI IMG/M metagenome (GOLD analysis project Ga0209153, IMG submission 185877) | Grasslands soil microbial communities from the Angelo Coastal Reserve, California, USA - 14_0919_09_20cm (SPAdes) (version 2) | ecosystem: Environmental > Terrestrial > Soil > Grasslands ...
ACCAAGATGGAATTGAAACTTCTTTTGCCGCCACGAATGGTTTTCAATCTCTTTGAGTCTTAATCGAACCAAGATGGAATTGAAACTCTATTTGCTCCCTTTCTTGCCGGTCGCCTCCGATGTCTTAATCGAACCAGGGCGGAATTGAAACTTGGAACAAGCAGCAGCCTAACTTAACACCTGCCCTACATGGTAGGATAGTGGGGACATGGTTGAGGCGCGCAACCTGTATCAATTCATTGAGACGACGGCGTTCACCAAGCGGCTCAACGCGCTCGCCTCAGGCGAGTTGCTAACAGTCATCCAAGACGATCTGCGCCGCGACCCGACACGATGGCCCGTGATACAGGGGACAGGTGGCGCGCGCAAGGGGCGCGTCGGCCGATCCGCTGGCGGGGAAGGGTAAGAGCGGAAGCTTCCGCTACATCTATCTCTATTTGGCACACGCCGCGGCCCTATTCACCTGCTGTTCGTCTTCGCCAAAGACGAGCAGGCGAACTTGACAGCGGCGCAAAAACAAGAGGTCGCGCTGGCGTGCGCCGCGAGCCGAAGGGAATTGCAATGAACAAGCGCACAAGGAAGCAGAAGCACATGAGCGACGAAACCTTTGCCGAACTGCGCGGGGCGCTCAATGAGACGCTTCAACACGCGCGCGGCGAAAAGGTCGAGTTGCGGACGACGACGCTGCCGGCGTTGCCGCCGAAGCCTGCGCCCATGACGAAGACGCAGATCGCGCGCCTGCGGAAAGATAAGCTGAAGGTGTCGCAGGCCGTCTTCGCGCGTCTGTTGAACGTCAACGTCAAGACCGTGCAGGGCTGGGAACAGGGCGTGCGCGTGCCGAGTGACGCGGCGCTGAAGCTATTGGCTATTGCGAGCAAGCGCCCCGAGATTTTGTTGGAGGTGTGAAATTGGCGCTTCTTCAGCCTATCAAGTGCTAAAAATTCGTGTTATAGGCTATAAGGGGATCAGCCTTTGGTTTTCATTCTTACGATGCCAAATTAGTATGATCGGAGTGAGTGCTGGCAAGTGATTTCGTAAACAGAACGCAAAGAGTATGAGCTTACCGCAATCACAACCAAACGTTACTGTTGAAGAGTATCTCACTCTGGAACGAGAGTCTGAAGAGCGGCACGAATACCTCGACAGGCAGCTCTATGCGATGGTCGGTGAAAGCGAAGAACACGGCGACATCTGCGTGAACAGTGTCGGCGAACTTCGCACCCAGTTAAGAGGCCGGCCCTGTCGTGTCTGGACTAAAGATGTGAAAGTCCGCAGCGGCCCGACGCCCAAGCCATACCGGACGACCAGAGGGTTGTTCTCTTACCCCGATGTGGTAGTGGTCTGTGGCGAGCGGCAATATCACGACCAGCACCGTGATGTCTTGCTCAACCCGAAGGTCATCATCGAAGTATTATCGCCTTCGACCGAAGCTTTTGATCGCGGCGAGAAGTTCCGGCGTTATCGCTCGTACCTTAATTCGTTGATCGATTACGTCCTCGTCTCGCAAGCAATGCCGCTCGTCGAGCATTATCGCCGTCAATCCAATAATGAGTGGGTGCTAGCTGCGGTCGGCGAGCTAGAGGGAAACTTACAGCTAGCATCAATCGACTGTACACTGCGGCTCGCGGAAATCTATGATCGCGTCACATTCCCAGCGGAGACGATTGAGCCTCCGGACGAGGAATAAAGCCCTGATTAGGCGCGTCACGCCTGCCGGCATGAGAGGGGAAGCGAGATGGCTACGAAAACAGCACCACCGCAGGTGACGGCGCTGCAAGCGCAGGCCGCCGCCAACCTCTTCCTCAATGACCGGCTGCCAGACCGCTTTACCGCTGACCAGCCTCAACTCAGCGCCGCCGACGATCTCTGGCACGTGCCGGTGATCTTGGCCTATCCGTTCGTTGGTTCTATCGGTGAAGTCGGGGAGATTCTCATCAGCGCAGATTCAGAAACTGCTATTTCCCACACGCCACTTGATGAGATGAAAGAAAGAGCACAACGGCTCTACGACGTGCACCGTGATGAGATCGAGGCCACCTTTTCATAAGCAAGAGACTCCCCCTCTTGTGTCCCGGCGTGCCTTGCGCATGGTGCTTGCTGGTTTGGGTCTCGACGCGGCGGAGAGCGAGTTGCGCATCCGAGGAGAAAAATAGACTGTGGCGCGGCAACAAACGAAGCAGCGGACGAAGCAGACGACCGGAGGCGAGCAACATCTCTATACGCTTAAGGTGTTCATCATGAGCGGTCCGCTAGCGAAGAGCTTCGTGCAGAAGAATAAAGTCATCTCCAGAACTATTCAGATCCGCGGTGACCAGACGCTGGAGAATTTGCACCACGCCATCTTCGCCGCCTTCGACCGCGAAGAGGAACACATGTACGAGTTCCAAGTTGGCGGCAAGGGGCCGATGGACCCGAGGGCGCGGCGCTACGTGCTGTCCGTGTGCGACCACGAGCTAGAGGGTGCAGGCATGCCGGCGGGTGTCATAACGCAGGCGACGGTCGGCTCGCTGGGACTGAAGGTGGATGAAGCCTTTGGCTACTGGTTCGACTTTGGTGACGACTGGTGGCATCAGATTAATGTGGTCGCCATCGAGGAACGGCCCATGCGAGGCAAGTTCCCCAAGGTGACGAAGCGCACGGGCCAGAGTCCGCCGCAGTACGCCGACTGGGATGAAGAGGAGATGTATTAGGGCGCTGTTCGCCTCCTCAGTTGAGCCCTGCCTTATCACAGGCGCATAGTTCCGATTGGCTGAGGCCAAGATATTCGCCCCGGCGACGACTTGTTCTCACATTCGCCAAGTCTTAATCGAACCAGAGTGGAATTGAGACCACGGTTGGGCGCTTCATGATAAATGAAACTCTGCTCATCGGCGGTTTACGGTATAATTACCATTACAAATCTTGAGAAGATGACTTAAATGGTTATGTCTATCAATGTGATGGAAGTGGTCGAAGCCGCGCGTCATTTGACCCCGGCGGAACAGCGTGAGGTGCTGGCGCGACTCTGGCCGGAGCAGGCAGCACGCAGCGGCGATAAGACGTGGCTCAGCGTGCGCTTCAGTGCCGCGCTGCGCGTTGTTGCTTATGCGCCGGAGCAGGAATCTTACGTTAGTGCTTTGCGTGAGCTATTGCAGCATGGTGCGCTTGCCCGGCTCGAAAACGAAGCCGATGGTACTTACGAAGTATACGGCCCCGATCGCACTTACTATGTCACGATGACGCCCGCCCGCGAATTTGCCGCCCTACTTAGCTCATGGTCTCCCGAGCACCCACCTCATGAAGTAAGTCTTTAAGTCTTGAGGATGCTTAATAATGGGCCGGCTGCGCGATGAGGAGATACGCCGTCTGCTGCGATACTTACGCCAGCGGATTGAGGATCAGGAATATCTAGCAGAGATAGAGGACGAACTGCGGGGCGAAGGCGCAGAAGAATTCCTGCGTGAGCCGGAGCTGCTCGCTTACTTTCCAGAACAGATAGCAGAGCTTATCGCCGCCTCTGCAAAGTGGCTGCTACGGATCATTCCCCATGCATACATGCGGATGGTTCAGCGGGGTATCAGACAAGCAGCGGTCGTGAATCTGTTCAAACGTTTCGTTGAAAAGTGCGTCGCTGAAGAACAGGTTATCAGCGCCGGCCCTTACACCATCTTCGGTCGGCCGACGCCGCGCGCTAAGACAATAACCTTGCGCGTCGATGTGGACGTGGTTGCTGATACGAGCGGCCAAGCACATCTGGTCACAGTTGTTATTGGCCGCACCGATGTTGAGGGCACGACTGAGAGTAGGCTGCTGTAAAACTAATTCTTGCGGGGGCAAGATGGTGTCCACTGTTATTGGCGCACGCGCGAAATTTTGGCAGACTTTTGGCAGACCACGCCTACGCTTTGTTCTTTTCTTGCCGCGTGAAAGTGACTTCTCTAGCCGCTTTGGGTTGTGTTTACAGCTTCAGGAACGAATACGCGCTGTACGTAGTGTCCTGAAGCACCTTGACACGGTAGGGGTCCGCGGTTCAAATCCGCGCGTGCCTACCATCTTTATGCCAGTGGTTCTCAACGATTTAGCCACTTCGGCTGGCGCGTAAACTTCGGTAATTATATACTTGACGCAAAGTAGATGATTTATTGAAGCCCATCGCTCAGAATAGTTGGAGAATTGACGAGTGCGCGATTGACGACCTGCATCAAGTATATAATCACCTTAGATAACGTCTCCTAATGCAAGTGAAGCAACTATATTTATGACTTAATTATTCTCTTTACTCAAGCGCTGGCGCTCAGTTCATAACGCCCGAGTTTGAGTTGAAGACCGCGACGGGTGAGGCCCAGTTCGCGTGCGGCGCGCGAGATGTTGCCGCCGTGTTTGCGCAGGGCTTCGGTAATCATTCGCCGTTCGAGTTCTTCGATGGCGGTAGTGAGCGATAACCCCTGGGTGAAAACAACGGCGGCGGCGGACGCGCTGATTTCGGTAACCGAAGCAGGGGCGTGCGCGTGCGCAAACGTGTGTTGAAGTTCAGGCGAGAGTTGATCGGGCGTGATGAGCGCGTAGTCTTCGGCGCGGGCGATGACCCGTTGCAACTCGTTGCAGAGTTGCCGAACGTTGCCGGGCCAGTCGCAGACCGTCAAGAGATCAATCGCCTGCGGTGTGATCTCAATATCTCTGCGTCCAAACTTTTCGGTATAGTGCTTGACGTAGTAATTGACGATGCTCGGTATCTCAGAACGACGTTCGCGCAGGGGCGGAACGCGCAGGCGAATGACGTTTAAGCGATAGTAGAGGTCTTCACGAAAGCGTCCTTCCTCGACCAGCTTCTCTAGGTCTGAGTTGGTCGCCGCAATGATACGCACGTCAACTTTAATGGGGCGCTGCTCCCCCAGAGGTTGAATCTCGCCTTCCTGTAAAAAACGGAGCAACTTCGGTTGCAGGTCGAGCGGGAGGTCGCCGATTTCGTCGAGAAAGAGCGTGCCGCCTTTGGCCGTGCGAATCACGCCCGGCGAATCTGAAGTGGCACCAGTGAACGCGCCCCGCCGGTAGCCGAAGAGGTAGCCTTCGGAGAGTTCTTTTGGAATGGCCGTGCAGTTAAAAGGCACAAAGGCTTTCTCGCGCCGCGCGCTAAGAGCATGAACGGCGCGGGCCACCAATTCTTTGCCCGTGCCACTCTCGCCCGTGATGAGCACCGTCACATCCGAGGAGCGAATCTTATGCATCTCCTCGACCAAGTGCTCCATCGCCGGGCTTGAGTGGATAAAACCGGGCAGCAAACTCTGATCTATCGTTGTTCTCTCGGTCTTGCCGGAAGAGTTCGTGCGCGCCGCCGCGCGAAAAGCGCAAAGCTCTAAGCCCATCTCGGCGATGCGCAGGAGCGGATCAAGCGGCGTGCCGTCAGCGAGCTTAGTCGCCTCATTTGGTGAGATTAATAGAGTCGCAGGCAGAGCATTCGAGACGCGTAATTCGATAATGGTCGCCTCGTGCGCGAGCGCGAAATGCTTTCTCTGTTGCTCTGTCTGCGCGTCGTCTAGGGCCCGTGCCACACGCGCCGCGTCGCCGGCCGCCACGCCATGTGCCGTCACAACCTTCGATTGACCCTCCTCTTGCGGCTCGAAGACGAAGACGCTGCGCGCCCCCGTCTCTTGATAAATGACTGCTCCGAGTTCGCGCAATAAAAGTTCGCGCGAAGCGACCGCTTCGGCTAACCGCAAGGTGGAAAGCTGCGTGAGCGTGTGCTGCCGGCTTGAATCCGCGTGCGCTTTATCAGCGAGCGCGGCCAACTCACTTTCAGTCTGCTCCAGATTGAGACGCGCGCCAAGCTCTCGAAAGACGCGGGCGGCTTGCGCGAGATTTTCCGCGGCGCGCTTTGGCTGAGTGAACGTATAGGCGCGGCCGAGTTCATAGTTGGCGAGCGCGCTCTTGTAACGATCTCCGAGCATCTCGAAGATGGTGACGCTGCGACCGAAATGATGTATGGCCATCAAAGTCTCGCCGCGCGCCAGCGCGAGCAGCCCGTTGAGGCGTTGAGCATCGCCGGAGATGACCAGGCCGACGATGGAGTCCACAGATTTGTCCGTCACCTTTTGCAGCTCTGCCGCGCAACTCTCTAGTTCACCTTGGCGCAGATGTGCTTCCGCCAGCAGGAGGCGCGATTCATAGATGGCACGTTGATCACCGATCTTTTCCGCCAGCGCCAGCGCTTCCGCGCCTTCAACGAGGGCGCGCGCAGCATCACCGGTCGCCAGATAACAACGGCCGAGCGTTCTTCGGGCCTGACCGGCGTACCATTTATTGCCGCTATTGGTGGCAATTACTCGAGCACCTTCAAGGACACTGCGCGCTTCATCCAGATCGCCGCGCAGCATGTGCAATTCGCCGAGGGCGTCAAGCGCCATTGATACAGGACCGCTCGAATCGCTAACTTCACGCGCGAGCGCCAGCGCGCGCGCTAAAGCTTCTTGCGCGCGTTGCCAGTCGCCGATCAAGATGAGGTTGATGCCGAGGTTGTTATAGCCGGCCGCGGCGTTGGCTTTGTGCTCCGCCCGTTCGTAAAGCCCAATCGCTTTCTCCAGATAATGAATGCCTTCATGGGGGCGGCGCAAGAACCAGTAGGTCCCGGCCAGGTTGTTGTAAATCTTGCTCAAGAGGTAGGCCGCCGGATGATCGCCGCTGAGTTTGAGCGCCTGCTCATAGTTAGCTAATGCACTTTCATAGTCGCCTGAGAGCGTGTCCGTGAGCGCAATCGAGAAATAGCTTTCGGTCAGACCACGCCAGTCGCCCGTGTGGCGGTAACACGCCAGAGCTTTCTGCGCGAAATCGCGCGCGATGGGGAATTCATCAATGTTCCGGTAAACGCGGGCCAGCCCAACATAAATCTGCCCCTGCTGCGCTTCCGTGCCGGCCGCCGTCGTTTCGCGCAAGACTGCATTCAGGAGCGCAATGGCTTTAGGGAAATCGCCCGTGTAGTTGTAAGCGAGACCGAGTTGGATGCGCAGAGAGCGCGCCACATCCACTTCTAAGCGCGCACGCGCCTCGGGCTGCTCGTACATCTTGATGGCTGCGAGGGATTCACCGTAACGGCCCTGTTGCTCCAGCGCAATCGAAAGTTTACAGCGCGCCTGGGCCAAGAGTTGTTCGTCATGCCTTGCAGCTTTAATCAGAGAAGTGAGCCAGAATTCGGCTTCCGTCGAGAGGCCCTGATCGAGCAGGAGTTGCGCGGCACCAAGCTCACTCAAGAGCACCGCACGCGAAGGGTTGGTCCCTAAACGCGAGCGCAGCCGAACTCGCGCCTCGGCCAGATTGACGATGCCCGCCTCGGATTTGAAGTCCTCTTTATTGAGAGTCTGATCTGTTTGCGGATGTTTAGCCATGAGCCTGTCTGTGCATCAGCAATTGAGATAATTGTATTGGACAAGAGGCCGCAAGGAACGGCAAAGGTTACCTCAAGGGTCACTCATTGCCGGCAGCAAAACTTAAGCAGTTGTAAACTTAACATGAGCGCGGCGAGAGCGTCCACGCCGGCTGAGCGATCAAGAGGCGCTGGCGGTATGTTAATTTTGAGCTGGCCGAACGGGGCGCGCGCAGGCTCTGTTATTAGTGACGCGGCAGATCAGCATTCATGGATCGGGGTCTCAATCCGTTTTCCACTGATCGGGACTTCGGAGGGTGGATGTTCATCCGGGAAAGCAGACTTAAGATTATCCTCTTTGAGCGCCTTGCGTCTGCGCCAAAGATAATCTTGAGGTTTAGAATCCAACTGACAAAAAAACGCGGGCGGAGTTGACACGAGATCAACTCCGCCCGCGTTTTTTTTATGTCTTCGACTGCGGCGACTAGTCGCTCATCAGGATGCCGCTCCCGAGGACGAAGCCGTCGCTCATCAAGATGCCGTCGTTGACATAGAGACCACTGCCCAGCGCGTAGCCGCTGCCAAGTGTATAACCGCTGCCCAGCGCGTAGCCATCGCCGATAACGATGCTGTCGCCTATGAAGATGCCATTGCTGACAAGGACTCCGTTACTGACGAGGACTCCGTTACTGACGAGGACGCCATCGCCCATCAGGATGCCATCCTCGTACAGATGACCGTCCGACATGAGGATGCCGTCGCTCATCAGGATACCATCGCTGAGCAGATGCCCGTCGCTCATCAAGATGCCGTCACCCATCATACCGTCGCTCATCAGGATGCCGCTGCCGAGGACGAAGCCGTCGCTCATCAGGATGCCTTCATTGAGAATAATGGCATCACTCAAGAGCAGCTTGTCGCCCCACACGACCGAGTCGCCATGCGCGACGCCATCGCCCATTAAGATGCCACTGCCGAGGACGAAGCTGTCGCCCATCAAGATGCCGTCGCTCATCAGGATGCCGCTCCCGAGCGCGTAGCCGTCGCTCATCAGGATGCCGTCGCCGATAAAGATGCCATCGCCGATAAAGATGCCGTTGGTGAGAAACGGACTGTCGGCGTAGACGACGCCGTCTGCATAAAGAACGCGGGAACTGAGTTCGACGTTTTCCCCGCCGATGACGACTGAACGACCAAGGGAGCTGAGTGTGACGTTCGGGCTGAATATTTTATCGCCAGCCTTCAAATGATCCGCGTTCGGCACAATGGCGCGCGCAAACTTGACTGCGCCGCTCACATTGACCAAACCAGCGCCTTGTGTGAGCAGTGTCTCCGCTTTTGTCTCAGACGTGGCATGAGAGAGCCGCTGCGCCGTGCGCACTAAAACGGACTTGACGAGTAGCGGGGTCAGGGAAGAGTTCGCCTCGAGCATCAACGCGACTGTGCCGGAGATGACCGGAGCAGCGAAAGACGTGCCCGAATAGTTGAAGTAAGCATTAGGGGTCGCGTCTGTTGAAGTGGGCTGCACGACTCTCGCAGGAAATTCGGTTGGGGTCGTCGGGTTCGGCTCTTGCGACATGGCGGCGACGATGCGGCGGCCTGGCGCGACGAGGTCTGGCTTGGCGAGGTGATCGAAGCGAGTCGGGCCCTTTGAAGAAAAGGCCGCAACAGTGTCGTCCGAGCGACGCACCGTGCCCTGCGAATCGGTCGCCCCGACGGTAATCACGTAAGGGCTATTAGCGGGGCTGTTGATGCCGCCATAAGCGAGTCGGTAGATCGGCGAGCCGTCCGCGTTATAACCGACGATCTCTTCCGTGCGCCCTTGATTGCCGGCGCTCGCGACGACAACCAGCCCAGCGCGCGTGGCTAACTCCACGGCCTTGCAGACTGGGTCTAAGTGAAAGGACTCGCGTACGGGCGAGCCTAAGCTCAGGTTGACGACGCGTATCTTCAAGCGCGCACTGTTTTCGATGACCCAATTAATGGCGGCCAGCACGTTGCTGGTGCGACCTACGCCGTTTTCGTCAAGGACGCGCACGTCAACGAGACTCGCTTCCGGCGCGACGCCTGCGTAATTAGCCTCGTAGCCGACAGAGACCGCGCCGTTGCCGGCCGCCACGCCAGCCACACCCGTACCGTGACCGTCTGCATCGCTTGTCCTCGCGCTGCCCGTAAAATCAACCGCAGCGATGACGCGCGATCTGTTGTTCTTCAAAAAGTCTGGATGAGTGGCACTGATGCCACTATCGAGGATGGCGATCGTGACGCCGCGGCCTGTGAAACCGGGCATACCCGGAAGCCCCGTCTGTACTTCGGTCGCACCCGTAGTATCGTTCGTCAAATTTGCTTGAACCGCGACGGGGCGATCTGGCGAGACATACTCCACATCGTCGCGCGCTGCGAGTGAGCCAACCATGTTGATGGGAAGGTCTGCGACCACGATGTTGAGCGCCGTGTAGCTAGCGCGCTTGCTGCCGCCGACACCTCTAATCGCATCGTCTTGCGCGAGTGTGGGACTGCCTTTGGTCTGAATCAGTGTGCGCACCGTCGCCGTAGAATTCGGGACGACTTCAAATTCAGGCGCGAGCTTCTTTTTGGCTCGGGACGCGATCGCCTGCGTGGCCGGGGAGGCCGTCGCAGCCATCGGGCCGAACGAGACGAGGACTAAGCTGATGAGTGTGATGTAAGCTGAGATACGACGCAACATGGTAGATTCTCCTTTTCGCCTTTTGTTTCTGTCCTCATCAAATCTCTATAGAGAGAGCTATGAGGTTCAAATTCCGTCTTGAGCAAGAGCGACTCCCGATTGCTTTCAAACGATCCGCTCTTTCCTATGACAAGCCTCATGCCACATCTCTCGAACCCGGAGTGATGACTGATAAGTCGAACAGACTAAATTGAGTTATGCGTTACGCGACGGCGCGGGCGGAAGCAACCGTCCGCGCGAGTCGAAGTGATACTTCATTCGCACTTCGCTTGCAGGAGGACTTATTGTGGGATGTTTATGAGAAGTTTGAGGGTTTTGATCCAGGTGCGAATGAAGTATGCAGGTGCGAATGAAGTATCAGGCGAAAACGGCTATCGTTAGAGCAGCCCGGGCGCGGTATTCAATCGAATATGTGGATGTTAAGAAGAAACTCCATCTTCGGACAGGAGATCCCATTCATGTAATTACGGCCCTTGATGCTGCGACTACTGTGCAAGAACTCGTTATTTTCCTTACATCTTTGCAGGACTGTGGAACTGTCTTGTACGGACTTGTAAGTGCATGTATCTAAATATAGTTTCGTGCCTTTTCTGGCGATGCTCGTACAACTCCATACAAGCCGAAACAGACCGGTACTTACTACCGTTTCTACTACCGGATTTTCATATGAGTCGCATCTCCTGTAATGCACCTTGGTGACAGTACAAGGAGACGATGGCGTTCGTATCCCAGAATGCACATTCGATCATAGAAGCAGCTTTGGCTGAGCATATAGCTGTTATATCAGTCTTCGCCACGTTCAGAAGTGACGGCAGACACGGCGTCCTCGAAAGAGACGTGCGGCGCGGGCATCTTCCAGAACTGGCGGGGCAGGCTCTTAGACGGCAGGCGGACGAGACCCGCCGCCGCGAGTTCCATCTCCTCCGAGTCTAAGCCCGTTCTTGGATTTTCTGCATGGCCATCCATCGGTCGGAGTAATCGACGTTAAGCTGCTCCCCGGTCGCAGGCGCGTGGGAATAGTTCCAGACACGATTGATGAGCGAAGCTCCGCGCCCGGCACGATTTAAGTTTCAACCTGGGTTGTATGCTGGCGCAGCCAGCTTTCCACCTCATCGACCTTCCAACGGTCTGCTTCAACCGCCAAAACAAGCTCAAGCGTTTCCGCATTCGAGGCGGAGCGCTTGTAACGATTGAGCCGGAGAAACTCGCGCATGATTGCCGTCGCCGTTCTCTTATTGCCGCCGACCCAAGGGTGATTTTTAATTAACCCAAAGCAGAGGGTCGCGGCCTGCCGGATGAGGTCTGCGTTTTCATAGACGGCGGCATGCTTCGGGCGCGCAAGCGCGGATTCAATCAAAGCGCGGTCATCTACACCGAAGTGAGTTTCGCCGAAGTAGCGCATGACGACATGAATTAAGACCGCCTCCGCATAGGTGATGTAGCGTGTCGGTTCAGTCGCCAAGCCGTTTCATCTCCGTGAAGGCTTCTTTGAACCGTTCACAAGTTTCTAAAACTGAAGCTTGCATGTCGGGCGAGAGCGGCGGCAGGATTTCATAGTTCATACTACCTTCGCGTGGGTAAAGAACGATCACAGAACCTTCCTCCACGCCCAAGGCTTTAGCCAACTCTGGCGGAATATCCATGATCCAGCCGCGCCCCGTTTTCTCTGGTGATAACACATCGCTCATTTTGTCTTACTCCTCACCTGCGACTTTTGTCTCTTGCTCGCTTTACTCGCCATTCGCATTGGTAATTATATACTTGACGCAAAGTAGATGATTTATTGAAGCCCATCGCCCAGAATAGTTGGAGAATTGACGAGTGCGCGATTGACGACCTGCATCAAGTATATAATCACCTAAACTATATCACTAAGCTTATCTTTGTCCGCTCTCTGCAAACAGGAAACCGATGGCAGCAAAATGCTGCTGGGTTGCCCGCTTCGCTGTAAACTCTTCGATATGCCATCCGCATCCATCGAACCAATGCCCAGGCCTAGACCCTTTTGGCTGCTAATTGCGGCTGCATCTCTGGTCCCCGCGCTTCTGAGCGCGTTCACAACATATTTGAACTCGCGGTTTGCCAGGCGTGGCAGCGCAGACTGGGGCGGAGTCATCTTCGCTGGCGTCTTATGGCTTTTCCTTGGAGCGTTCACGCCGCTCGTTTACGCTCTCGCTCGGCGTTTTCCCCTGCGACGTAAGGGAATTGTTCGTACTGCTCTAGCGCATCTTGCCGGCGCGCTCGTGATGTGTTTGGGTTGGGTCTCCGCCGGTCTAGTGCTGTCGTTATTGCTGAATCGTCGCCCGCTCGATATGCCTCTTCTTCGTTACTATGTGAGCTTGCTACTTACAAGCCTGACTTTGTGTGTGTGCTTGTATTTCGCGGTGCTCGGCTGTATATACGCCTTCACTTACTATCGAGAGGCGCGCGAGCGCGAGGCGCAGCAGTCGCGCCTCGCCGCGCAACTTGCTGAAGCCAGGTTAGGTGCGCTGCGTATGCAACTCAACCCACACTTCCTTTTCAACAGCCTCAACGCCATCACCGTTCTCGTCCGCGACCGTAACACGCAGGCTGCGTCGCGAATGCTGGAACTGTTGAGCGGTGTCTTACGTCAGGTGCTACAAAGCGAAAAGCGAAAAGAGATAACTCTGGATCAGGAACTCCAGTTCATCGAAAAATATCTGGCCATCGAGGAGGTTCGTTTTTCAGATCGCCTTCAGGTTCGATGGTCAATTGACGCAGACGTCCGTGACGCGCTGGTGCCCGAGTTCCTTCTTCAACCACTGGTGGAGAATGCCATTCGTCATGGGGTGTCGAAGCGCGGCGAAGCAGGTCTGATCGAGATAGCGGGACGAGAGTCGGACAGCACGCTCTTACTGAGCGTGCGGGACAACGGTCCCGGATATTTTGCCGAAGCCGCCATTGGAGTCGGACTCGCTAATACGCGAGCGCGGCTGGAAACGCTGTTCGGCGACGCCGCCAGACTTGACGTGCTCAACGCCGAAGGCGGCGGCACGATTGCGACCGTAAGTTTTCCCTTGAGGAGACAAGCTGTTGAATAAAATTCGAGCTGTCATTGCCGATGATGAGCCGCTCGCGCGTCGCGGAATACGCCAACTGCTCGCGCCCCACCCTGATATTGCCATCGTTGCCGAGGCGAGAAATGGGCGCGAGACCGTGCGGGCGTTGCGTGAGTTAAAACCAGACCTTCTGTTTCTTGACGTGCAGATGCCGATGTTGGATGGGTTCGGTGTGCTCCGCGAGATCGGGGCAGAGCAGATGCCGTCCGTGATTTTCGTGACCGCGTACGACGAGTTCGCCGTGCGCGCCTTCGACGCGCACGCGCTCGACTATCTGGTCAAGCCGCTGGAAGTAGCGCGGTTCGCGGAGGCGCTCGAACGCGCTCGCCAACGTCTGCGGTCGGCTAAGGCTGTCGAATTGTCGCGCAAGCTGTCGGCCTTGCTGGCGACGCGCGAAAAGGAGCAGGCTAGGCAGCGAATCGTGGTCACAACCTCAACGGGCGATCTAGTGATCGATTCGGACGAGATCGATTGGATCGAGGCGGATGATTATTACGCCGCGGTTCACGCGCGCGACGGGCGTCATCTGATTCGCGAGTCGCTCACGTCGCTGGAACAGCGGCTTGATGGCGTCAAGTTTGTGCGGGCCCATCGCGCGGCCATCGTTAACGTGGATCGCGTGTGCGAAGTACGGAGGGAAGCGGGAGAGATACTGCTCGTCCTCCGCAATGGAGTTCGTATCCCTGTCAGCAGGCGGAGGCGCACGCGTGTGACCAAACTGCTTCGGCGCTAAAAGGATTGACCACTCACTGCTTCTTACCTACCGTCCCCTGATTAATTGTTGTCAAGGCCGCTCCAGCCCATCAGAATTGTGCATATCAAGTAAGGAGGAGATATGCGCATCAGAATCATCACGGGCTAGTAAGCCGAGAAAAGACCAAGAAGCATTTCCTTCCTATTTAAGGCACTCCACAGGCCATCTCTGAGTCGAGGACTACTCTTGCTATGAAGAATAATCAACGATGGTTGTATCCAGTTTCAAAGCTCGTGTTGCTCTTAGCCTTCATCGTGATCGCACCAGTCGGCGCTATCGCGCAGGTCTGGACGGTGGCCGGTTTCGACGCCAAAGGCGATGCTCGCGACCCATCGCTGGCTGATGCTGCACAGCTCTCTTATCGCTACGACAAACAGCAAGACCTGTTGTGGTTCCGCGTGAGTCTCTATGGCAAACCGAATGAGCAGGCGTTTGGTATCAATCTAGTGTTCGATACAGGCGTTGATGAAGCAGCTAAGATGAATTGGTGGGGCGCGAACACGGCTTTCAAATTTAATAAGCTGGTCACTGCATGGGTAACGCTCGGCGGTAACGGTTATCAGGGAACAATCGGGATTGGCGACGTGGTAGGAATCAAGGCGAAACAAGTCAATAATCTGCTCCAGAATAATCTGCAAATCCGGGTTGAAGGTGATTCGATCATCATCGGTGTGAAGCGCACCGACATAACTGACAAGTTAAAGATGAATGTGATTGCAGCGGTCGGTTCAAATCAGGAGTGGAACGACGATGTGCCCAATGCCGGATCGATCGCCATCGATCTCTCAGCAGAAAGGCCAAAACAGGGGCTGCGTGAGATAGACGTGAGCCACAATAATCTAGAACTTCCCGCGGACTACAAGACTCTCGCAGATAACAAGCCACCCCTTATCACAAAGAAAGGACAAGGGAGACAGGCGCTGATTTTGGTGCCCGGAATGTATTCGGGGGCAAACTCCTTTGACGGCTTCATCGCTC
>Ga0209153_1000653_pt1 | contig 14833 bp, 13 predicted proteins | sample GraSoiAngelo_120_FD_185877 | JGI IMG/M metagenome (GOLD analysis project Ga0209153, IMG submission 185877) | Grasslands soil microbial communities from the Angelo Coastal Reserve, California, USA - 14_0919_09_20cm (SPAdes) (version 2) | ecosystem: Environmental > Terrestrial > Soil > Grasslands ...
ACCACGCCAACAAAGAAGTGCGGAATCTGGCCACCGCGCTCTATGTTCACTGCGAGCGATTGTTTACCTTTCTCGAAGTGAAAGGCGTAGAGCCTACGAACAATGGGGCGGAACGGGCGCTGCGGACGGCGGTGCAATGGCGCAAGATCTGTTTTGGCAATCGCAGTCGCAGTGGAGAAATCGCCACGGCTCGCTTACTCACGGTCACCCAAACCTGCAAGCGGCAGCAGCGTCACGTGTTGGGTTACCTCACGGAAGCGGTACGCCGCCATCGCCGCCAGATTGCTGCACCCTCTCTGCTCCGACGGCGTATCTGACCCCTGAACTGTTACGAAAGCGGCGGCCAGCCGCCGCACTCCAAACGGCAAGATTTGAGGGCGCGTATCCGCGAACGGGTCCGCTGTACACTATGTCCGCTATGACACGCTTTACCATCGCAGTCTTCCTTCATCTTGTCGGGATGGTCGGCCTGTTTTTTGGGTACGGGCTCGAATGGGTCGCCTCTTCTCTGCTGCGCCGCTCGACAAACGCGGAGGAAGTCCGCGCCTGGCTTCGCATCTACAGACTCTCGCTGCCCATTTCCGGGCCCGGCCTCCTGCTTCTGATCCTCAGCGGCGGTTATTTCGCTTCCATCACCGAAAGCATGAAACAAGGCTGGCTCGTCACGTCGCTGCTGGCCATCGTGTTCGCGCTCGGGATCGGATTCGTGTTCATCTTGCCGCGCGTGCGCATGCTGCGTGCTGTGCTGCCCGAGGGGAATACCCCGCTTTCGGAAGCTGCGCGCGCGTGTGTCCAAGGTCCCATGATCATCACACTGATCCGAGTGCGGTTTCTGCTCGCGCTCGGCATCCTCTATTTAATGATTGCCAAGCCCGACCTTGCCACCTCGCTTTTCATCTTGCTCGGCGCCATCGTTGTGGGCCTGGTCTCCGCCGCAACGGCGTGGACGGCACGCCCTGCGTCGCTTCGCTGACGCGCATTCGTCACCCGGCTGTTTTCTCCTCAGACTCGCGAGAACGGCGTTCTGGCAACTCGTGAACTGCCGAGCGGATCGTCAGCAACTCGGAACTAATCGCAAAGTCCTGGTAAACAGCGTTCCCCACTAATCAGGACCTATCAGGACGCAGAGACCGAAATCTGTATTTTCGGATAATTCCGCCGCCAATCACCATCGCGAACAAGCCACCAAATGAGTAAAGCAGTAAGCCCCGGCTACGCGGCGCGTCCCGCCCGTAGATCAATTCGAATCGCCGCTCGAATCAGGCTTTGGCCGCTGATGCTGCCTGACCGCGCATCTGTTGCATGAATTGCCGCATCGCGGCGATATGACCAGGGTTGCGGTGTTCCGACCACGCCTCATAGCGCTTCGCCGCCTCTTCGAGGTGCACAAGGATCTGCTTGTTGACAAAACGCTCGCGAAACGTCGGAACGACGGGTTTAAGTGCCTCCCACACTCCGAGAAACTCGCCGCTGGTCTCAAAGAAGAGATCCTCGTGCAGTAGTCCGTAGGTGGGCACTTTCGCGCGCCCGCAACTCCATGAGGCAAGCTAGGCCGCCACCGCCTCCACGATCGAGTAGGGACTTGAGGTTGGTATCACACGGGCGAGCTGCCAGCCGCACTCGGCGAATAGGTTCGCAAACTCATCTGGGGTGCGCTCGCGCCCCCCGGTAAGGACCAACATGTTGATATCGAGGTGGTTGCCAAAGTGCGCGCCGTTGCCCGCTGCCCACGCGCTTTCATTAGGCAAAATGGTCTCGACCACTAACAGCTTGGCGTTGTCGGGCGCGGCCTTCCGAATCTGCTGGAGAATCTGCCGCGACTGCTCATCGGCCCAATCGTGCAGCACCTCCATAACGACGTAGACATCGCAGCGTGGTAGCGGCCCGCGGAAGAAGTCGCCCTCCTCCAAAATCAATCGACTGGCGATTGTCTCGTCGACCCCCACACGCTCGATGACATGCGGCTGGTCAAAGAGAACACCGCGCAACTTCGGTACCGACTTGAGTACGGCCTTGAGCAAATGTCCCAGGCCGCCGCCGATGTCACCAATCGTGCCGAAGATGGAGAAATCGTACGCCTCGATGACCGGGGAAATAGCGCTCTGCGCCTTCGATTTCATACCCGCATCGAAGATCTCCGTCTCCTGCGGATGCTCTCTGAAATACGCAAAGATGTCGCTCACTGCGGGCTTGCCGCTGCGCACTACCTGCTCAAGTGCTCCCCAGCTCTTCCAGAACACGGGAAGCCCTACAAGTCGTACATAGGCGCGCATTGATTGCGGGTGATCGCTGCGCAGCGCACGAGAGAGCGCGTTGTGCGCGTATTTGCCGCTGCGCCGGTCGAATACGCCATGCGAAGCGAGCAGGCGCAATACGCGGTCTAAAGCATCAGCGTCAGCTCCGAGCTCCTTGGCAAGATCGGCCGCCGACCGTGGCTCCTGATCGAGTGCGTCTGCGATTGCGAGGTCGGCTACAACGTGCAAAGCTCGCGGCAACCAATACCCGGCAGAGATCTCCACTAGCCTCATCACTGATTCGGTCTGTGCTTTGGTCTCGCTGACGCGAACCGAAGAAGGAGATACGTCCATAGGAACCTCCGGTAAGGGCCGAGCTTACCATCAACGCCTGAGAGCGACAAACCAGGAGTCAGCGCGAATGCTGGGCTTGTTTCAGGTTATCGACAGCCTGTAAGAGCGCCGATTCGTACTGTTTCCAATTGAAGGTGTACGGACCGATGTGCTTGTACTCTTTGAGCCGGATATTTTGTTCGTAGTTGTTCTCAAACCCAAAATCTTTCCAGACAATCGACTCTCCCTCTCTGACGAGGAAGGCTGTCACAGCGCCACATCCAATGTCACCACACTCCGAGCAGATGAATAACGGGCGCCTGTCGCCGGGGACCACTGACTTCTCAGTCAAAGGCAGCCGATTTACCGCTTGGACGGTTTCTTCACGCGAGTAATCGAAACAGATTACAGAAACCGTGTCTCGTGGCTTACCCACTTTTTCCCAAAGCGACTCTCCGTCAATTACAAAATCGAGAAAATGCCTCTCAGATTTGAACACTCCGCCCGGGTACTTGACACCGATGCGCGTAGCAGGCAGAAGTTCTAATACAGAAGCCATGATGACAGTCGCAAGTATAACAATAATGTGGCAAGGTCCTGGTAAAACGGCGTTCCCGTCCACATGGAATCCACCGCGACGGGGAGCCTCGTCAAATGGACGGGAACGCCACGCACCAGGAATTGCCCGAAAAGGTACTCTCCGATTCCTAACTGTAACGGCACTCATCGACAGTTGCTTGTGTAGGCGTCTGAGCGTGCAGAATCGCAGGGTAAGTGTGAGACCGGCATGCTGTTCGGAGCGAAGCCTAAAGCCTACAATATGGGCCATGCAGTTCTGGTTCGCTCATGGAGTTGAGGTCACCCTACGCGAACAGCTTGTCACTCAGGTGATTCTCGGCATTTTGTGCCACGACCTGCATCCAGGCGAGCGCCTGCCCAGCACGCGGGAACTAGCCCGGCGTTTTCGACTGCATCCCAACACCATAAGCGCCGGCTATCGCCAACTGGAACAAGAGCGTTGGATTGAGTTCCGCCACGGAAGCGGTGTCTACGTTCGCGAAGTGAAGCCGGAGGTGCCACTTTCGCCTGCGCTGGCGCTCGATCAGTTGCTGGCGAACCTCTTCCGCTCTGCACGGGGCCTCGGCGTTCCTCTCTCCACCTTGCGATCACGTCTTCACTACTGGCTGGAACTTCAGCCGCCCGACCATTTTCTCCTCATTGAACCGGCAGAAGAGTTAGCGCGTATCGTTGCGCTCGAAATGCACAAAGCCGTGGCTCTCCCCGTGCAAACCTGCGGCTTGAACGACAAGCAATTGCCGGATGCCCTCCACGGTGCCATACCTGTGGCACTTCCCAGCAGGGCCATGGCGGTGCGGAAGGTGCTTCCCGCGGGAACGGAATTATTGACGTTACGCGTTCGCTCGATCCCTTCCTCTCTCGCGGAATGGCTGCCAGCCCCGTCCGGCGCTCTGGTGGGCATCGCCTCGCGTTGGCCGGACCTTCTCAAGGTGGCTCGCACCATGCTGATCGCTGCCGGCTTTCACCCGGATTCTCTCGTGTTTCGCGACGCGCGGAAGCCCAGATGGCAACGCGGTCTGGAGCAGACCGCCGCCGTTGTGTGTGATTCCGTGACCGCGGGCCAATTGCCCCGGACGATTCGCACCGTCGTGTTTCCATTGCTTTCGGACACTTCTCTCCAAGAACTGCGTCGCTTCGAAGAGTTCCTTCGCAACCGCATCGACCCGTCGGTGTGACACTCGCAAAAGTGTCACAGAATACAGGACGCGCTCGCCGACTTGCATCTAGTCTCCAGTTGCATGCCCAAGGAGTCTTGCCATGCGCCGAGTGCTCGTGTCATTGCTTGCCATCCTTTCCTGTGTCCCGGGACTGTCCGCGAGAGACAAATCCGACTGGGCCAATGTGCAGAAGTTGAAGCCAGGCACACCGGTCGCGATTTTGCTCTCGGCTGGCGAAGAGCTCCGCGGGTACCTGGAGGCGGCCGATGCGTCGGGACTGCGACTCACCTGGCTGGACCGGAACGGCACGCTAATCGCGTCTTCTCACCACGTGGACCGCATGTCCGTCCGTAAAATCATTCGTTTCCGGCATTCCAAGCTCCCCCAGGACCCTGGCCGGATCATGGTCGTCAGTACCGTCGCGGGCGGCGCGGTTGGAGCGACGTCGGGGGCGATCTACGACGCAACTCACCATAACAACGCCCGCTGGCTCACTGGCGGCCTGGCTGGCGCCGGTATTGGGTTCCTTGGTTCTTGCGCGGTCCTCGGGGGAATCGGCGTTATCGAAGGCAGCGTCCAGCTTTTCCACCATAGTGTCGTTGTGTACGAAGATCGCAGTAGCCGCAAGCCCAACTCCAATTCTACCAAGTGAGAATAGCTGCCAGTTGTTGGCAACCCGCGATCGATTGCCAAGGTCAATTAACAGCGTTCCCGTCCACATGGAATCCGCCGCGAAGGGGAACCTCGTCAAATGGACGGGAACCCCACTCACCAGAAGGAGCGTATAATCCGGCCCTGAGTGAACCATGGCTCATCATCGAGTTTGTGTTGTATTGCTTTTGATCCCATTCGTCCCGACGCACTCATGCGCTCAGGCTAATGATGGTGCCGACAAAAAGTCCTCTTCCGCGACTTCGGTCTCGGTGACGCTCTTGATGGATTGGACGCGAGGAGACGCCCACTATGGGCCGGACTTCATTCAACTACGGTCACCTTGCCAGCCACAGAGTGAAAAATCGTGCGTGTGTGTTGCGGATTTCAAGGTGGCCAGTTCGAGTGCGAACTCCGCTGAATTTGCAAATGACGTTACCTCGTTTGAGCACGGCAAAGTCCCTGTCACCTACGAGGTCAGGTACAGTGATGAGGGCCTTTTCTTGGGGGCTTTATTACTGCGTGTGGGCAATTGGACGCGTGACAAGTTTCTTCCCAACGACGGATTGCTGGGTGTAAAGATAACGTTTCGTCCGGCCAGCCCTGGGCAAGTCTAGCGCACGAAAATCGACAGCCCTGGGGAGTGTTTTCCTCCCAAAAAGCGTTAAACCAAGCATGCCTTTGCTAGGTCCTGTTCACAGCGTTCTCGTAGACTTGAATTCCGTCGCGGCCCTGGCCGGTCAAATGGACGTGAACGCCACTATACGGGAGTTGGCCACCCTGTAAGGAGCCAGACGTCAGGCAGGGCGACTACTGTTGACACAGTTTTATTCTCCCGCGAGGATAATCGAGTGGCGAAAGAGATGCAGTGCGCGACTCACGGCGAATGTCAAGAAACATTCGTCTGCACTCATCTTCTCGGTGAAACCGCGGGGCTCGGGTTCAACCGAAACGAGCCTACCAGAGACAATCCGTTCCCGGACGCTTGGTGTGACAATTGTGAACTTATACGCGCCGCCCACAACGGATGGAATGAGCAATCCGAAAAGCTTGCCAAGATTTCATCGTTGTGTTCGCGCTGTTACGAACGAGCTCGTCTGCGCAACACGCGCACTTCGATCACGTTTGATGATTTAGCCGACCTGCGATGGAAGTGCGGCAGTTGCGAGGAATGGCACACCGGGCCCTGCCTGGATTTTAGTTATGGCTCACCCTACTACTGGAGCAAAGAGCATGAAAAGGCGAGTGATCGCTCTGAACTTCTACCAAGCTGGAGTAAGAACCGTCGAAAGACTTTCTTAGACGAGGACTACTGTGCGATCAACAATGACGATTTCTTCGTACGAGGAATCATCCACCTACCAATCATTGGTGCTGCCGAGACTTTTCGCTGGGGAGTCTGGGGCTCGGTCAGCCGGGAAAATTTTGGAGCCCTATTGAAGAAGCATGAAGATCCAAAAAGAATCGAACTGCCAGCCATGTTTTCCTGGTTGAGCACGCAGATTCCCGAATACCCAGATACCCTGAACCTCAAGATGTATGCTCATATTCAAGAAATAGGCTTGCGTCCGCATTTTAGGTTAGAACAAACCGACCATCCTCTCTCACGGGAATATCACAAGGGCATCACTCCGGAACGCGTCAAGGAAATCATGCTGGCGCGATTGCGCGGAAACGAATAGGCGGGAAGAACGACAGAACCACTGCGTTGTCGCTCGGTTCTGCTTTGTCACCGTTCCGTCGGACACTTGGACGATCAACGCCGCCCACCCCTTCAATTTGAAATGCCGGCAAAAGCTGCGGGGCGAGGTGTCTGGTTTCTGAACCGTGAGGGGGAGGTTGGTCACTTCTCCGAGACCCCCACTGTACGTCCAGTTCGGGCCTTGCAAGGCAAAAAAGAAATGAAACACGTGTGGGGGAAGACCCAGTAAAATGGACCACACGCCGAGAGCCAACAAAGACGCCACATGGACGAGCGAATAGATGAATCGCAAAGAGTTTCTAAACGCCACCGCAGCAATCGCGTGTCTAGCCAGCGTGCCAGCAGGTTGGGGAAGGAATACAGCTCCAGAAATTGCTTTTACCTTTGACGACCCAACCACCGATGGCGGTGCCGGTCTGACCTGGCAGGAACTTGATGGCTGCATTCTAAACACTCTTGCCAGGAAGAAGGCGAGAGCGGTGTTGTTTGTTTGCGGGATGCGCGTGGACAGTAAGGCCGGACGCAATTTGATCTCCGCTTGGGATCGTGCCGGACACGGAGTTGCTAATCATTCCTACTCACATTTCAATTTCAACGCAAACGAAGACAACAACGCCGACGGCCTCAAGAAAGTCACCCTCGCCGAGTTCGAAACAGATGCCCTCAAAAATGAGCCTTTGATTCGAGATTATTCCAATTTTGTGCGTCTTTTTCGTTATCCATTCTTCAAAGAAGGCGACACGATCGAAAAACGAGATGGCATGCGTTCGTTCCTGAAGCAGCACGGATACCGCATTGGCCGTGCAACCATTGACGCTTCCGACTGGGCCATTGACGGGCGGCTTCAGGCGCGGGCAAAAGCCAATCCTAAAGCCGATCTTAAGGGATATCGCGATTTCTACCTTCAACATATCTGGGAACGTGCCCAATTCTACGACTCGCTAGCCCTGCGCGTTCTTGGGCGACCTGTGCGGCACACTGTGCTGTTACATCACAACGCGCTGAACGCGCTGTTCCTCGATGACCTTATCGCGATGTTTATTGTACAGGGATGGAAGCTGGTCGATACGGAATGGGCATATGCAGATCCGGTCTATGAGCGCCAGCCGAACATTCTGCCAGCCGGAGAAAGTTTGATATGGGCATTGGCGAAGGAGGCGGGCAGATTCGAGAAAGAACTTAGGTATCCCGGAGAAGATGATGTGTACGAGAATCCAAAGATGGATGCGCTAAAGCTGTAGGTGATTGAGCCTAATTACAGCGTTCGCGTCCATATGGAATCCACCGCGAAGGGCCGTCGGTCAATTAGACGAGAAGGCGACTTATCGGGAGTTGAGGCAACACCAGCGGGCCATAAGAGATAAGATGTGCGGGAGAAAGCGGGCTGGGAATAATGGAGCGTTCTGAGAAAACAACCGAAGTCGCGCCGTCTCCTTTACAAAAGCGTTCAGCCGGGTGGTGGCTGTTATTTCTTATCTTCGTTTTGATTCCGATTCGTTGGGGTCCATGGTGGTTAACAGTAGCGTCGCTCACAATCTGCGCTGCACTGGCCTGGCTACTTTTTCGTGCGAAGAGAATAGGACTGGACCAGTACGAACCCGCGACAAATCAGGCGTTTCGCTAAGTTCTAGAGGCAACTAAACTGCCACCCAGGCACTCTTAGAAACTCAAGTCAGCGCGGGTTTATTGAAGGCGGCTTCTTATCTGGAACGGAGAAGATTTCACGAAGAATCGATTCGGATTCGCTCTTGCAGTCGCGCCTTTGCTCTGGTGCCCCCTTGAGCCGGCGTGCGCCCAAACAGGTGGGCAGTCGTCTGGAGTTCCCCAGGTTGAGACCAGCCCAATAACGGTGCGATCAAACTTGGTGTTGGTTCCAGTGTTGGTCAAAAACAAGAGCGGCGAGCCTATTCTTTCTCTAACCGCCCAAGACTTCATCCTGACTGACAATGGCGTTCCCCAGTTGGTGCGACTGGAGCTTGATACGGACTCCCAACCTTTAGCCTTGGCGGTGATTGTGCAAACCGGGAGACAGGGTGCGATACACCTGAGTGACTACCACAATCTTGGGACGTTGCTAGATGCCGTAATTGGGAATGTCCCTCATCACGTAGCTGTGATTGGGTTCGACAGCACCCCTCGCCTCGAACAGGACTTCACGAACGACACAGACGCCGCGGCGCAAACGGTCGCGGGTCTTAAGAGAGGCGATGCTGGTGCGGCGATTCTCGATGCGCTTGACTTCGGTATCGGCGTCTTACGCAATCAGCCGCCAACCTATCGTCGCGCCGTGTTGTTATTCAGCGAAACCGTCGACAACGGCAGCCAAATCAGCATTGACGACGCCGTACGCGAAATCGATAACACAAACACTGCAATCTACAGCTTCGCTTTTTCGAGTGTTGGAGCAGCGGTGACGCACGAAGCATCGAGAATCCCGAGGCCAGGGGATAGTCCTTACATGGATGAACCGTATGCGCCGGGCGGCTGCATGAGCAAAGACCCCAAGGCCGATCCCGACGCACGCGGCAATCGCAGCGTTCAGGCGCTCGACTGCGCAAGCGATTTGCTCCCTCCGTTGCGACTGGCGAGGATGGCGTTCATCGCCGCGAGCGACGGTCTCAAACAAAACACACCTAAGTCGGTTGCGCGATTGACGGGTGGCGAGTACTTCGCATTCAGCGACGCAAAGAATCTAAAGCGGGACCTTATCAGGGTCTCGCACGACGTGCCCACTTATTACGTTCTCAGCTTTCGCCCACAGTCTCCAGACCCAGGTCTACATGCGCTTGGAGTAACTCTCAAGGAGAAACCGGGACTCCAGGCCGACGCACGAAAGGCGTACTGGATAGCCTCAGAGGCGTCCGCCAGCAGCAAATGATTGCCGTTCCTTGAATGGCGTTCCTACATGCTCATGACGTAACTTAGAATCTATGTGACGACCTAATTTTCGAGCCTGTCCTTATAGGGCCTACGGCCGTTTCACGCGGTTTTAGTGCGAACTTTTCCGGTAACCGCACTTGCCGGGCACTATGACCTGAAGTCGCGCATTGTTTCACAATATTTCACAATTTTCTGGCGGATTGTGAGCGTAATCGCCTGTTTTCTTCAACCGTGCCGTTGGCCTCTGCGTCGGTCCCTCCGAGCTACCTTAGCTTTTGCGGCGGGATTTTCCTCGCTAGTCGCAACGACGTGACAAAGGCCCACATAACGCGGAGCTGCATAAATTCCATCTTCGGTTATGCGCCCGCCGTTCGCTCTTCAACCGCCCGTCGTATTCCAGTGCTATGAGTGCCCTAACGACGGCTTCAAACGTTTGCGCTGTCCCACGTGGACAGTCGCCTCAGGCGGATTGACGGTCACTGAGGCCGAGTCCCGGTTGACGCTTTGCGTAAAGTCACAGCGAAGGGTACGGCAGACAGTGGCAACAAGAGCGCGACGGTTAGCACTACGTGAAATTGAGACAGTGACATAAGCTGCCTCCCCGGCGCACTTTACCACTCCCGCTTCCTTGCGCGAGTGATTCCGGTGCGGGCCTCACTCCTTTCGCAATCACTCAAACCGCAACGCTGAAATCGGATCGATCCGTGTTGCTTTTCTCGCAGGTACCCAGACTGCTACTAGCGCCACCGTGCACAGGAAGATTGGGGTCAGGACGAATGCTGTCGGATCCCACGTTTTTACTCCGAACAGGAATCCCGTCAGAAACTTCGTCAGCCAGAAGGCTCCGCCGATTCCGATGACTAGCCCAAATCCCGCAAGCAGCATTCCCTGACGAATCACCATATTGCGAATGTTCGAAGCGGGCGCTCCCAGAGCCATCCTGACGCCGAGTTCCCGGGTTCGCTGCTGGACCGAGTAAGCCATTAATCCATAGATGCCGATCGCCGCCATCAGTAACGCCGACGTGCCGAAGACCGTGAGCAGCAGCATGTTGAAGCGTTCGCGCGATGTCGTAAGCACGACGATCTCGTCCATGCTGCGGATGTGCGCCACGGGCAGACCGCCCGTCGCTTCGCGGATCGCGTTGGTGACGGCGGCCGTGACGGTGTGGGGCTCCATCCGCGTGCGCACAATCCACCACAAGGGCGCGATGCGCGAGTTGAGCTCCGTGACTTTGTCGGCCATCTGCGCAACCGGGATATACATGGTTGGGCCCGGGTCCTGATTGAGTCCGCCATCGCGTGTGTCTCCAACAACGCCGATCACCTGCCGCGGCGGTTCGACGAAGACCGGTCCCATGCCCGTTCCAATCACGATGCGGTCGCTCAGCGGATCACCGTTGGGCCAGAACTGCCGTGCCATCGCCTCATTGATGATGACGACACCGGGCGCAGCTCCGTTATCTTGTTCGGTGAAATTGCGCCCGCGGACGAGGGGCACCTTGAAGACGTCAAAATAACTCCACGAGACTGGAAAGTATCCTGCTCCACCCGTATTCGGATTGTTGCCGTTCGCACGCCCGACAATGTTGAAAGGCAGCCCAAAGCCACCTTGCAGGGGCAGACAGCACGCGGCGGCACTGGCCGTGACGCCGGGAACGGCATTGATCCGCTCGGTGCCGTCGTGAATGACCTGCGCGACGCCGCTGGTCTTCAGAAACCGGTCGCCGCTGATCGACATGGCCATGGTGAGCACGTTGTGCGTGTCGAACCCGGGATCGACCGACTGCAGGTTCATAAACGTGCGAATGAGGAGCGCCGCTCCGATGACCAGAACGAGCGCAAGAGCCATTTCGCTTACGACCAGAAGAGAACGCACCTTGCCGCTGCGGAAGCCTACTCCTGCACGGTTGTTGCTCTCGTTCAAAACTGCTGCAAGACTCTTGCGCGAGGCGCTGATGGCAGGCACCAGGCCAAACAAAATTCCGGTCAGCACCGAAACTCCAAGCGTGAACAGAAGCACATTCAGATCGACCGTGACTGCCGATCCATCTTCGCCGATCCGCGGGATGCTCCCGGGATTGATCGCCAGCAAGAACCGGACCCCCGCGAATCCAAGAAGGAGTCCAAGCAGTCCGCCGGTGAGCGATACAAGCAGACTCTCGGTAAGCAGCTGGCGAATGATGTGCCAGCGTCCAGCGCCAAGCGCAGAGCGCGTTGCGAGCTCCCGCTTACGAGCGGTGGCGCGAATCAGCAGCAGATTGGCAACGTTGGCAGAGGCAATCAACAGCACAAGTCCGACGGCGCCCAGCAGCACGTAAAGGGACGACCGCGAATCGCGGACCATCAATTCCTGCAACAACACCACGCCGAAGCTATTGTTCGGCCCCAGCGTGCCCGGATAGGTCGCCCGATATTGATCGGCGGCAAGCTTCAACTGCGCGTTGGCCATCGGCTCAGTCACGCCCGGCTTCAAGCGCGCAATCACGCCGAAGTAGTGCGCTTGGTCGGTCGAACTGAGTTCAAACTGGAATGGCAGCCAGAGATCAGCCGGATTGTCCGTAACAAAGGCGCGGCCGATCACGCCCACAACCTGATACGGCTGTCGGTTGAGCTGAATGTTTTTGCCGACGATGCCGCGATCTCCGCCAAATCGCCGCTTCCAAAGACCGTAGCTCAGCACAACCACATTTCCGCCGTGGGGGCTGTCTTCCGCCGCCGTGAAAGTCCGACCCGCGATCACGGGTGCGCCAAGAACCGAAAAATAGTCAACGGTTACGTGTATGCCTTGTACCTGTTCCGGCTGATCGTTACCGGTCAGGTTCAATCCGGCGCCGCCGCTGTCGTACGCCGCGACCTGCTGAAAAATCCGCGTCTGCTGCCGCCAGATATTGAACTTGGGCACGTTCGCGCCGGGGAAGGAACTTTGACCGCCGGTGTTCATCAGATGCACCAGCGATTGCGGATCAGGATAAGTGAGTGGCTTGAGCAGAACTGTATTAATGACGGAGAAGACGGCTGTATTCGCACCGATCCCGACCGCCATCACCAGAATCGCGACGACCGTGAATCCCGGAACTTTCAGCAGCGATCGCACAGCAAATCGAATATCGCGCCAGATAGATTCCACTGACACGAACGAAGAACCGGCTGCCACGCTCTGTGTATTGCGGGGCCTGTCTTGATTCATGCCGCCTCCTTGTGATTCAAAGAAGTCTGCGCACTCATTATGCATGCAACCGCGTCCCAAAAGTTAGTGCCACGGACAGCTACAACACAGACGCTCGACCCGCCTTTCCGACGGGCGAGCGAGCGGGCCCCGGTCAACTGTTGAAATATCGCCATTACACTCACAATGCCAAGGTCACAGCGTAATCGTAGATGTGGAATCGGTCCGAAACCACTTGTCCGCGAACCCCACTTCACGGGACTTGGCCCGAATGTTTAGGTTGTACCTGTCCACCCTTGGTATTCCGGACACCAAACAAGCAGTCAATCTCCGGCAAAAGTCATCGAGTCTATAATTGCCGAACCGTGCAGACCACCGTGATTTTTCGGCACAAAGTGAAAACCAGCCGACGTTTCGTCTTCGAGAACATAATGGATCTCGATCACGTTTGCACTCTGCATAAGCGATGGTTTCGAAATTTGCGAATCGTTGCCCAGAAGCCAGACTACGTCGAATACCATTTGACTAGCCTCTTTTATGGCTTGAAACAAGAGACTACAGCCCGTGGCGGACCCATTGATGAAAACAGGTATTGGTACGAATTCGTCACCCCGTTAGCCAAAATGCGCGTCGATGGCCTAATGGAAGGCCAAGACGGAGATCTGACGCAAACGGAGACCATTACCTTCAAATTCCATTGGTTTCTGGCGCCTTTGTTTTGGGTGCTGCGTCCGCTCTTCAAAAAGCAGAAAGAAGACATCTTGCGCGATGACTCCGCGCTCTTGGAGCGTGTATATGAGTTGGATGGAATTGGCTTCAAACGATTAGAGCCAGCTCTTCCGAGAGTCGTGGTATATGGCGGCGACGGTTTCTTTGGGCACCTAGTGGTCGAGGACCTTCTGAAATACTCGTCTGCAGAAATCATTATCGCCTCGCGGCATCCAAAGGCTACAACCTTCCACCCGTTCGAAACACGGGTACACAAGGTCGAATCAGATATAAACGATTACGCTTCGGTGCTCTCGACCATTGAAGGTGCAGCGGTTGTAGTCTCCTGCATCGGCCCTTACCAAGGGCAGTCCTTGAATCTGCTTCGGGCCTGTACTGAACGACACATCGCCTACGTTGACGTCGCTGACGATAGGGACTTCGTGGTGCGTTGCCATCAGTTTTCTTCCGTAGTCCAAGAGGCGGGCATTACCGCATTTGTCGGGTGTTCGGTAGTGCCTGGCATGTCTTCGTTGTTGACGAAGTATTGTCAGGAGGAAATCCCTTTGATTGAGCGAACGAGGATCTTCATTAGCCCTGGCACTCAGCATCCGAGGGGTCGAGGTTCTTTTCTCTGTTTGCTCTCTACTGTCGGGAATGAATTTCTGATACCGAGCGGCGACGGTCGACAGACCGTGCGCGGTTGGACAGGGCGTGAACGAGTGTGTTTTCCGCCTCCAATGGGAAATCGCTGGGTCTATTTCGTCGTCGATATCGCTGACTATTTCCTCCAGCCGATCTATTTCGGCGTGAAGACTGTGGAGTTCAAGATCGGATCAGAACTGGACATATTGAATCGCACCTTATCGGCCGTGCGCCAATTCAAGAGAGTCTTAAATTCGAAGAATGCCGATTGGCTGTTGCCAATGTCCAAGGCCTTGATCTACGCAGCATCCTTGTTTGGCACTTCGCAGGGTGGCGTGATGGTCGAGGTTTCCGGCGAGACTCACGCGGGGGGCCGGAAAATGTGGCTGAGTGTATTCGCTGGAGAAAATGGGGAAGTGATCCCAGCTCTTTTGCCGTCCGTTGCAACCCAAATGCTCCTCCGAGGAGAAGTAACCTGTCGAGGAATCGTTCCTTTGCCAGACTGGCTCCCACGCGAGAGGTTCTTGGAGGAATTGACCAAGCGCCGGCTGAGAATGGGAGCGAAAAGCGATGGAACTTGGCTGGCTCTTAATTGTGTGCCCACGCCACCCGCTTGACTTCAACACTCGAGAAACCGCCTTCTCGTAGACTTGAATTCCGTCGCGGCCGTGGCCGGTCAAATGGCCGAGAATGCGACATTACGGGAGTTGAGGCAACACCAGCGGGCCATAAGAGATAAGATGTGCGGGAGAAAGCGGGCTGGGAATAAAGGAGCG
>Ga0209153_1000655_pt1 | contig 14774 bp, 11 predicted proteins | sample GraSoiAngelo_120_FD_185877 | JGI IMG/M metagenome (GOLD analysis project Ga0209153, IMG submission 185877) | Grasslands soil microbial communities from the Angelo Coastal Reserve, California, USA - 14_0919_09_20cm (SPAdes) (version 2) | ecosystem: Environmental > Terrestrial > Soil > Grasslands ...
CGGTGAGGAAGCAGTCGCCGACAAAAGCTTCCGCGGTTTCCTCGGGCCGGTTCCAGTAGCCCCTGGTGACGTTGGGCCCGCGGATGCGGATTTCGCCGACTGCGCCTGATGGCATCGGCTTCGTTGGATCATCGAGCGAGACCACGTCGATCTCGATACCCGGCAGCATCAAGCCGATCGAGCCCGGCTTGTCCGGCCCTTCCTTGGGATGAGCGGTGCCGGGCGAGCAGGTCTCGGTCATGCCCCAGCCACTCTTCAACTTCATGCCGACGCGGCGCTCGAGGATTTTGGCGACCTCGACCGGCAGCGGCGCGCCGCCCGATGCGCACGTCACTAGCGACGACAGATCGCGCTTGTCGAGATCGGGGAGGCCGGCGATCGCGATCCACATCGTGGGCACGCCGGGGAATGCGGTGGCGCGCCGGACTTCAATGTCGCGCATCACCGCTTCGACATCGAAGCGCTGATGCAGCGAGATCAGATGACCGCGCCGGATCGAGGACAACAGCACCACGGTCAGCGCGTAGATATGGAACAGCGGCAGCACGCAGATCACGCGCTCGATCGCGTCGCGCTCGGCACGCGCGGGTCTGCCCCACACGTCGTAGATCGACACCGCGGAGGTCAGATTGCCGTGACTGAGCATGGCGCCTTTGGGCAGTCCGGTGGTGCCGCCGGTATATTGCAGCAAGGCGACGTCGGCCGCATCGACGGTCGGCCATTGCGCCGGCCGCGTGGCGCCGTCGATGAATTGCGCGAAAGTCACGATCGCGGAACTGTTGGGAATCGGCGCTTGCGGCGTGCCGACCTTGCCCCAGCGATCGTCCTCGCAAACGATCAGGCGATCGAGCAGGCCCTTGTCCAGGAACTTCAGCGCGGTCGGCAGCAGCGCGGAAAGATTGCTGGTCACCAGCACCCGCGCACCGGAATCGATGAGCTTGTGCGACAGCGCGATCTCGCCGTCGAGCGGGGAGAGATGCACGATGCGGGCACCGGCCTTCAGCGCGCCGAAGAAATTCGTCGGATGATCGGGCGTATTACCTAGGAACAGCGCGACGGAGGTATCCTTGACGTAGCCGGCGCGCAGGTAAGCGGCGGCCGCGACCTCGACCATCGCTTCCAGCTCGGCATAGCTGATCGGCCGGTCGCGGAATTCGATCGCCGGACGCGCCGAGAATGCGCTCGCCGCGTCTGACAACAGCTCCGGCAGCGTCCCCTGCGCAATCGGATCGTCCCAATGGACGCCTTCGGGATAGAATTGTTCGCCGGGATGGGTCATGGAAGTGGAGCCCACGGTGAGGTGGGCACAACTGCGAGGGCTCCCCTCCCCCTTGCGGGGAGGGGTTGGGGAAGGGGGTCCACACGGGCACTGCCGATGCGGCCACCCCCCTCCCTAACCCTCCCCCGCAAGGGGGGAGGGAACGGAGAGATCGAACTCGTAGGCTCAACCACCATCAAGCTGCTTTCGCCGACTGCGCGAGTGACGCAAAGGTCTTGTCCTCGGCGGCGAGACGCTTGAGCAGCGGCGCCGGCTCGAGGCTCGGGTCGCTGGTTTCCCTGGCGTAATACGACAGGCGCTCGGCGATGTGCTTCAAGCCCACCTGATCGGCATAATACATCGGGCCACCGCGGTAGATCGGCCAGCCATAACCATAGAGCCAGATCACGTCGATGTCGCTCGGGCGCGCCGCGATGCCCTCTTCGAGGATCCGCGCGCCTTCGTTGATCATCGGATACATCATGCGCTCGAGAATCTCCTCGTCGCTCACCGTGCGGCGCTTGCGCCCAAGCCGCTGCAAGGTCTCGTCGATCAGCTTTTCGACGTCGGGATCGGGCAGCGGCGCGCGCGAACCGCCTTCGTATTTGTAATAGCCCTTGCCGGTCTTCTGGCCGAACCGTCCCGCTTCGCACAGCGCGTCGGCGATTTCCGACTTGATGCCGCGGTCTTTCCGCGAGCGCCAACCGATATCGAGGCCGGCAAGATCGCCCATCGCGAACGGGCCCATCGGCATGCCGAATTTGGTCACGACAGCATCGACCTGCTGCGGCAGCGCGCCTTCGAACAGCAACTTCTCGGCCTGCTTGCCGCGCTGCGCCAGCATGCGGTTGCCGACGAAGCCATCGCAGACGCCGACCACCGCCGGCACCTTGGCGATCTTGCGGGCCACCGAAACCGCCGTCACCAGCGCATCCGGCGCGGTCTTGGCGGCGCGCACGATCTCGCACAGCTTCATCACGTTCGCCGGCGAGAAGAAGTGCATGCCGAGCACGTCCTGCGGCCGCTTGGTCTCCTTGGCGATTTCATCGATGTTGAGGTATGACGTATTGGACGCCAGCACCGCGCCGGGCTTGGCGTATTTATCGAGCTGACCGAACACTTCCTTCTTGATCGCCATGGTCTCGAACACCGCTTCGATGACAAGATCAGCATCCTTGACGTTTTCGATGCCGACCACGCCCTTGATCAGGCCCATGCGCTTGGCTGGTGCGTCCGCGGGGATGCCGCCGCGCGCAGCGCTCGCCTCATAGTTCTTCGCCATCACGCCCATGCCGCGCTTGAGCTGCTCTTCGCCGGTCTCGATCAGCGTCACCGGAATCCCGGCATTGGCGAACGACATCGCGATGCCGCCGCCCATGGTGCCGGCGCCGATGATGGCGACGCGCTCGACATTGCGCGGCTTGGTCCCCTCGGGCACGCCGGCGATCTTGGCCGCCTCGCGCTCGGAGAAGAAGGCGTAGCGCTGCGCCTTCGACTGGTCGCTGGCGACGAGCTTCAAAAAGCCCTCGCGCTCCTTCTTCAAGCCTTCGTCGAACGGCAGGTCGATCGCGGCACCGACCGCGTCGGCGGCCGCAAACGGCGCTTCCAGCCCGCGCGCCTTCTTGGTCATCGCCGCGACCGCATTGGTGAAGATCGAACGGTCGGCTTTCGCCGCCGCAAGCTTGGCGTCGTCGTCGCGCAATTTGCGCAATGGGCGCTTCTCGGCCAGCACCTTGCGCGCGAACGCTTCGCCGCCTGCGGCCGGACCCTCGACGATCTCCTCGATCAGGCCGTTCTTGAGCGCGTCCGATGCGCCAATCGGATCGCCGCCGACGATCATCTTGACCGCGAGTTCGGGACCGACCGCGCGCGGCAAGCGCTGCGTGCCGCCCGCACCCGGCAATAGCCCAAGCTTCACCTCGGGCAAACCTAACCTCGCATCCTTGGCCGCGACGCGGAAATGACAGGCGAGCGCCACTTCAAGACCGCCGCCGAGCGCCGTGCCGTGGATCGCGGCCACGATCGGCTTCGGCGAGTTCTCCATCACCGTCAGCACCTCATGCAGACCGGGCGGCTTCGGCGGCTTGCCGAATTCGGTGATGTCGGCGCCGGCGATGAAGGTGCGCCCCGCGCAGGTCAGCACGATGGCCTTCACTTCCGGATCAGCGATCGCGCTTTTCATGCACTCGAGGATGCCGCCGCGAACGGCGGCGCTCAGCGCGTTGACCGGAGGATTGTTGACGGTGACGATGGCGACGGCGTCATGACGCTCAAGCTTGACCACTTCGCTCACGCTCGGACTCCCTGGGTTCTTGTTCTTGGGGTTGTTGTTCTCGTTTCGCACTGCGGAATTAAATTCCACATCTTGACAGCGAGGGTTATTTTGAAGCACGTGCCTTGTCAACGAGGTCCGCGGCAAGCACAGCCATGAAACGTCCCGCCAAGAAAGTAGCGACCGATCGCAGCTTCGTCGTCGCGCTTTCCCGCGGGCTGGAAGTGTTGCGCGCGTTCCAACCCAACGACGGGCTGCTTGGCAATCAAGAGATCGCGGCCCGCACCAAGTTGCCAAAGCCGACCATTTCGCGGCTGACCTACACCTTGACCAAGCTGGGCTATCTTACACCGGTTCCGCGGTTCGAGAAGTATCAGCTCGCGCCCTCGGCCATGGCGCTCGGTTATGCCGCCCTTGCCAATCTCGGCGTTCGGCATCTGTCTGAGCCCTATCGCGAGGAAGTCATGCGTGCGACCGGTGGCGCGGTCGCGGTCGGCGGCCGCGACCGCCACAGCATGATCTATTTCGGCCAGAGCCGGAACGGCCTGACGCTCGGCGTTCAGCTCGACGTCGGTTCGCGGATACCGATTGCAACCACGGCGATGGGCCGCGCATACCTGTGGGCGCTGTGTAGCGATGAACGGGCCGCCCTGTTGCGCGAGCTGCGCGAGCATTACGGCAGCCGCTGGCCCAAGCTGCGTGACGGCATCGAACGCTCCGGCGAAACGGTTGCAAGGCACGGCTTTGCGATCTCGGCGGGCGAATGGCACGACGACGTGGCCGCGGTCGGGGTAGCCCTAAAGCTAAATGACGGAACGGGTCCTTATGCGTTTAACTGTGGCGCGCCGGCATTCCGTTTCACGGAAGATCGGCTCTTGAGCGACATTGGACCTCGTCTCGTGGCGATGGTAAGGAACATCGAGGCGGCGCTGGGCGGCGCGGCTCCGCAATCAAAAAAACAAGAAAGCAAGAAATTGGGATCAGGAGGGAAAGTTGCACGTATGGTCGAGGGCATCAGGTAGCCTCGGTTGTGATTGGCGGGTCGTTGCGCCGGGTCGTCGCGGCCCAATCAGCCTTTCGGGCGCGGCCCGATGACGCAGGCTCAATTCGCGGAGCGGCAATCCCCCCTGCTTGCGGTTCGCGATGTCAGCGTCGTGTTCGGCGGCATCGTCGCGCTGAACGGCGTCTCCTTCAACCTGCATGAGGGCCAGATCCTCGGCCTGATCGGACCGAACGGCGCCGGCAAGACCACGCTGTTCAACTGCCTCTCCCGGCTCTATCAGCCGAGCGTCGGCGACATCCTCCTGGAGGGGGCGAGCATCCTGTCGCGGCCGCCGCACCGGATCGCGGAAATCGGCATCGGCCGCACCTTCCAGAACGTGGCACTTTTTCCCAACCTCTCGGTGCTCGACAATGTCCGGCTCGGCACCCATTCGCGCACCACGAGCGACATTATCAGTGACTCGCTGAAACTGGCCTGGGTTCGCCGCACTGAGGCCACCGTCAACAAGAAGGTTCACGAGATCCTCGGCTACCTTGATCTCGAGAGCGTCGCCGAGACCACGGTTTCCGGCTTGCCGTTCGGCACCCAGAAACGGGTGGAGCTCGCACGCGCGCTTGCCGCCGATCCGAAAATCCTGCTGCTCGACGAGCCCGCCGGCGGCCTCAACCACGAGGAAGTCCACGTCCTCGGCGACTTGATCCGCCGCATCCGCGATGAACGCCACATGACCGTGCTCCTGGTCGAACACCACATGGGCCTCGTGATGTCGATCGCCGACCATGTGGTCGCACTCAATTTCGGCCGCAAGCTCGCCGAGGGAACGCCGGCGATGGTGCAGGCCGACCCCGATGTCATCAAGGCCTATCTGGGGAGCAAGGACCAATGACGGCGATGCTCAACGTCAAGGATCTGCGCGCCTATTACGGCCAGGTCCAGGCGCTTCACGGATTGAACTTCGCCCTCAACGAAGGCAGCCTCACCACCCTGCTCGGCGCCAACGGCGCCGGCAAGACCACCACGCTTCGCGCGATCTGCAACATGGTGCGCTCGACCGGCGCGATCGAGTTCGAGGGCGCGCCGCTGTCGGGGCGCTCCACCGAGAACATCGTCCGGCTCGGGATTGCGCATGTGCCGCAGGGCCGCGGCACCTTTACCACCATGACGGTGGAGGAAAATCTCCAGCTTGGCGCTATCAGCCGCAAGGACAAGGCCGGCGTGGTCGCCGATATCGAGCGCATGTACAACCACTTTCCGGTGCTCAAACAGCGCTACGCCCAGCAGGCAGGCACGCTTTCGGGCGGCGAGCAGCAGATGCTCGCGGTCGCCCGCGCGCTGATGCTGCGCCCGAGGCTGATGCTGCTGGACGAGCCGTCCTTCGGGCTGGCGCCGCTGATCGTGCGCGACCTGTTCAAGATCCTCGGCAAGATCAACCGCGAGGAAAAGGTCACGATCCTGGTGGTCGAGCAGAACGCGCAGCTCGCGCTCGAGCTCGCCGACCAGGCTTACGTGATCGAGACCGGCCGCATCGTGATGTCGGGTAAAGCCAACGAGATCGCGAACAACGAAGACGTCCGTAAATCCTATCTCGGATACTAAGGAGCTGCGGCGATGGAGCTTTTCACCAATCAGATCCTGGCCGGCATCGCCACCGGCGCGATCTATGCCTGCATGGCGCTTGCCGTGGTCATGATCTACCAGGCGATCGACCACCTCAATTTCGCGCAAGGCGAGATGGCGATGTTCTCGACCTTCGTTTCCTGGCAGCTGATGCAATGGGGCGCGCCCTATTGGGGCGCCTTCGTGATCACGCTGGTATTCTCCTTCTTCGGCGGCATTGCCATCGAGCGGCTGCTCTTCAAGCCGCTCGCGAAGGCGCCGATCCTGACCAATGTGGCCGGCTTCATCGCGCTGTTTGCGATCATCAACTCGGTCGCAGGCCTGATCTGGGATTTCACCATCAAGCAATATCCGACGCCGTTCGGGTCCTCGCCGTTTCTCGGCAGCCAGCTCATCTCGACCCACCAGGCCGGCATGATCGGGGTCACCGTGCTGCTCCTGGTCGGCCTCTACTTCTTCTTCCAGTTTACCCGGATTGGCCTCGCCATGCGGGCGGCGGCCTCCGTGCCTGAATCGGCGAGGCTGGTCGGCATCAACACCTCATGGATGATCGCGCTCGGCTGGGGCATGGCGGCGGCGATCGGCTCGATCGCCGGCATGTTGATCGCACCGGTGGTATTCCTCGAGCCCAACATGATGGGCGGCGTCCTGATCTATGGATTTGCCGCCGCCGTGCTCGGCGGCCTGACCTCACCGCTTGGCGCCGTGATCGGCGGTTTCCTGGTCGGCATCTTCGAGAATCTCGCCGGGACCTATATCCCCGGCGTCGGCAATGAACTGAAGCTTCCGATCGCGCTGGCGCTGATCATCACCGTCCTGGTCGTCAAACCCGCTGGCCTGTTCGGCCGGCCTATCGTCAAGCGAGTTTGATCATGAGCGCAGCGATCGAAGACGTAGTCACCGAATCGCCCGGGGTCATAGAGGCCGTTCCCAAGCGGGCGATGACGCTCGGCACCGGTACCTCGCTAGTCATGCTGGGATTGTTGCTTCTCACTCCGCTGTTCGTGAAGAACTTCATCATCTTCCAGATGACGATGCTGCTGATCTACGGCGTTGCCGTGCTGGCGCTCAATATCCTGACCGGCGGGAGCGGCCAGTTCTCGCTCGGCCAGAGTGCTTTCTACGCGGTCGGCGCTTACACTTCGGCGATCCTGATGGAACATGCCGGAATGAATTACGCCCTGACACTACCGATCGCTGGCATCATCTGCTTTGCTTTCGGATTTCTGTTCGGGCAGCCGGCGCTGCGCTTGAGCGGCGTCTATCTGGCGCTCGCAACCTTTGCCTTGGCGACCGCGATGCCGCAGCTTCTGAAGCTCGGCTATTTCGAGCAATGGACCGGCGGCGTGCAAGGCCTTGTCGTGACCAAGCCGGACCCGCCGGAGGCGGTGCAGAGCATGCTCTCGTGGCTGCACCTGAAGATGTCGCAGGATATGTGGCTCTATTACTTCACGCTAGTGATCACCATTGCGATCTACATCTTCTCGGTCAACCTGTTGCGCTCGCGCTCGGGGCGCGCCTTCATGGCGATCCGCGACAACGAGATCGCGGCTTCCGCAATGGGCGTCGATGTTGCGCTGTACAAGACGCTGGCATTCGGCGTGAGCGCCGGCATCACCGGTGTTGCCGGCGGCCTGGGCGCGATCACGGTGCAGTTCGTCGCCCCCGACAGCTACACCATCACGCTCGCGATCTCGCTGTTTCTCGGCATGGTGGTCGGCGGCGTGGGATGGCTGCCCGGATCGATCGTCGGCTCGGCCTTCATCATCTTCGTGCCGAACATCGCGGAGGGAATCTCCAAGGGTCTCTCCGGCGCTGTGTTCGGCGTCCTTCTATTCCTTGTCATCTTCCTGGTACCGCACGGTGCTAGGCAGGTCGCCATCGTTGGCCAGCAATTGATCGGCAGGTTCAGGAAAAACTGAGCAAGCGTGCAGGATGAGTTGAACCAACCGCTCGCAATGCGCGTCTGATGATGAATTCCACGATGCCCATCACATACCAAAGCCGGGATGACGCGACGGGTTTCGCAAGGCGCGACCGACGCTCCAAGGCAATAAACCAGAGGAGAAAAAATGCGTTCTGAAGAACTGCGTGTTGCCGCGCTTGCGGCGGCGGTCATCGTTTTTACCTCGGGCACTGCACTCGCCCAAAAGAAATACGATGCCGGCGCGACCGACACCGAGATCAAGATCGGCAACATCATGCCCTATAGCGGCCCGGCCTCCGCCTACGGTGTGATCGGCAAGACCGAACAGGCCTACTTCAACAAGGTCAATGCCGAAGGCGGCATCAACGGCCGGAAGATCAATTTCGTCAGTTACGATGATGGGTACAGTCCGCCCAAGGCCGTCGAGCAGGCACGCAAGCTCGTCGAGAGCGATGAGGTCCTGCTGGTCTTCAATCCGCTCGGCACGCCGTCAAATTCGGCGATCCAGAAATACCTCAACGCCAAGAAAGTGCCGCAGTTGTTCGTCGCGACCGGAGCCACCAAATGGAATGATCCGAAGAATTTTCCGTGGACCATGGGGTGGCAGCCCAGCTATCAGAGCGAAGCGCATATCTATGCGAAATATCTGTTGAAGGAGAAACCGGACGGCAAGATCGCGATCCTGTTTCAGAACGACGATTTCGGCAAAGATTATCTGAAAGGCCTGAAGGACGCATTGGGCGCCAAGGCGTCAATGATCGCGGCTGAGGAAAGCTACGAAGCCACCGAACCTAGCGTCGACAACCACATCGTCAGGTTGAAAGCCTCCGGCGCCGACGTCTTCATCTCCATCACCACGCCGAAATTTGCGGCCCAGGCGATCAAGAAGCTCGCCGAAATCGATTGGAAGCCGTTGCACATCGTCTCCAACGTCTCGATCTCGGTTGGCGGCGTGATCAAGCCAGCCGGCTTTGAGAACGCGCAAGGCATGCTCTCGGCCGCCTACGCCAAGGACGGCGCCGATCCGCAATGGGATAACGATCCCGGTATGAAGAAATTCTACGCCTTCCTGGCGAAGTATTATCCCGACGCCAACAAGCTCGACGCCTCGGTCGTGTACGGCTACGGCGCGGCACAGACCATGGTCAAGGTGCTTGAGATGTGCGGCGACAATCTGACCCGCGATAACGTGATGAAGCAGGCCGCGAGCTTGAAGGATTTTGCGCCGGACACCCTGCTGCCGGGCATCAAGATCAACACCTCGGCCACCGATTTCGCCCCGATCAAACAGCTTCAGATGATGCGGTTCAAGGGCGAGAAGTGGGACCTGTTCGGTGACATCATCAGCGGCGAACTGAGCGAGTAGACCCCGACTAACTACTAAAGAAGCAGCCCCTGCGCCTTTGCCGCAGGGGCTTTTGATTGAGGCGCCGCGGGTAAAATGGTAACCACTGGACCAAGGTCACAAGAGCTTTCGGTCAAGAAGGCCACGACACACTTGAATTGTCGAAAAGTTGAATTCTCAAAAGAGGGAGAGACGTAATGCCCGTTACCACCCGCAGACTGGCCATTGCCTCGGCTGCGTTCGTCGTGTTCGCGGCCTCGGGCGGCAGCGCACTCGCGCAAAAAAAATACGACACCGGCGCCACCGATACCGAAATCAAGATCGGCAACATCATGCCCTATAGCGGCCCGGCGTCCGCCTACGGCGTGATCGGCAAGACCGAAGCCGCCTACTTCAAGAAGATCAACGATGCCGGTGGCATCAACGGCCGCAAGATCAATTTCATCAGCTATGACGACGGCTACAGCCCGCCGAAGACCGTCGAGCAGGCGCGCAAGCTGGTCGAAAGCGACGAAGTGCTGTTCATCTTCAATTCGCTCGGCACGCCGCCGAATTCGGCAATCCACAAATACATGAACGCGAAGAAGGTGCCGCAACTGTTCGTCGCGACCGGCGCCACCAAGTGGAACGACCCCAAGGACTTCCCCTGGACCATGGGCTGGCAGCCGAACTACCAGAGCGAGTCCCGGATCTATGCCAAATACCTTCTCAAGGAGAAGCCTGACGCCAAGATCGCCGTGCTCTATCAGAACGACGATTACGGTAAGGACTATCTCAAGGGTCTGAAGGAGGGCTTGAGCGCCAAGGCTGCTTCGATGATCACAGCTGAAGAGAGCTATGAGACCACCGAACCCTCGATCGACAACCACATCGTCAAGCTGAAATCGACCGGCGCCGACGTGTTCGTCGACATCACGACGCCGAAATTCGCGGCGCAGGCGATCAAGAAGATCGCCGAGGTCGAATGGAAGCCGCTGCATATTCTCAACAACGTTGCGGCCTCCGTCGGCAGCGTCATCAAGCCGGCCGGCTACGAGAATTCGCAAGGCATCATTTCCGCCGCCTATCTGAAGGACGTCACCGATCCGCAGTGGGACAATGACCCGGGCATGAAGGAGTTCCTGGATTTCCTGGCCAAGGATTTTCCAGAGGGCAACAAGCTCGACAACTCGGTCATCGTCGGCTACGGCGTCGCCCAAACAATGGTCCAGGTCCTCAAGCAGTGCGGCGACGACCTCACCCGCGCAAACGTCATGAAGCAGGCGGCCAACCTCAAAGACTTCCGCACCGAAGTCCTGCTGCCCGGCGTCACCATCAATACCTCGCCCACCGACTTCGCCCCGATCAGCCAGTTGCAGCTGCAGCGGTTCAAGGGCGAGAGGTGGGAATTGTTCGGCGACGTCATCTCCGGCGACGTGGGCGGCTGATCGCACCCGCCTATCGGCTGATACGAGGCCATATACCCTCGCAAGGCTTGCGCTTTGCGGGGGTTTTCTTTTGCGGCAATAGGATGGATAACCGGCATCCGATGCTTCCATCCCAGGCCGCTGTGAGACCATGACCGACCGACGCCCCTTCCTGCGCGAGATCTTCGATGCCGCCGTCGCCGCCGCGCATCCCGACGTGATTCTGGGGGCCCATCTGCGGCCGGTGCCAAAGGGCAAGATCATCTGTCTTGCCGCCGGCAAGGGCGCCGCTGCCATGGCGGCCGCGGCCGAGCGCCATTATCTCGACGCGCTCGAACTCGAGCCGTCGTGCCTGACCGGTATCGCCACCACGCGTCACGGCCATGGCGTGCCGACACGGCGGATCAAGGTGGTCGAAGCCGGCCATCCGATGCCGGACGAAGCCGGGCTGAGGGGCGCCGAAGAGACCCTGAATCTCGCGGGGCAGGCGCAGGCCGACGATCTGGTGCTGGTGCTGTTGTCGGGCGGCGGCTCGGCCAACTGGATCGCGCCGGCCGAGGGCGTGTCCTTTGTGCAGAAACTGCAGGTGACGCGGGCGCTGCTCCGCTCCGGCGCGCCGATCGCCGAGGTCAACACCGTTCGCAAGCACTTGTCGCGGATCAAGGGCGGGCGGCTCGCGCGCGCCGCCCAACGCGCCGAGATCGTGACGCTGGCCATATCGGACGTTCCGCATGACGAGCCGTCGGCAATCGCCTCCGGACCGACGGTGCCGGACCCGACCACGCTCGCCGACGCGCGCGCGATCGTCGCCAAATACGGTCTTGAGGTCGATGATGCGATCCGCCGCGCGCTGGATGACCCCAGGAACGAAAGCTGCAAGGAGAGAGATCCCGCCTTTGCCCGCGCGCATTTCGAACTGATCGCGCGCCCAAAGGCTTCGCTCGACGCCGCCGTCAAGCTCGCCAAGGACGCCGGCTACGCGGTTATCGACCTTGGCGCCGATCTCGAAGGCGAAGCCCGCGACGTCGCCGCCGATCACGCCCGCCTGGCGCTTAAAGCGCGGAGCGAGGGCCAGCGCGTCGCGATCCTGTCGGGCGGCGAACTCACGGTTACCGTGCGCGGCACCGGGCGCGGCGGCCCCAACCAGGAATACGCGCTGGCGCTGACCGGGCTGCTCCAGGGCATGTCGGGCATTTCGGCACTGGCCGGCGACACCGATGGCGCCGACGGCGGGGCCGGCTCGGCCTCCGACCCGGCCGGCGCGATCATCGACCAGACTACGTTTGCGAAAATGAAATCGCTCGGCCTCGAGGCGCGCGCCTTTCTTGACAACAACGACGCGTCAGCGTTTTTCGCCGCGACCGGCGACTTGTTGCAGACCGGTCCGACGCTGACCAATGTGAACGACGTCAGAGTGATCCTGGTGGAATAGACCAGCAGACGCTCAAAACTCGCGCGCGATCTTCGTCAGCATTGACAATAGCGCGGCGCGGTTGGCGGGACCCAACAGCTCGTTGAGACGGGCTTCATGCTTACTGGCAACGAGCTTCTTTGCCCGCGCCAGCACCGCCCTGCCCTTGTCGGTCAGCATCAAGATGTGGGAGCGGCGATCGTTGGCCGAACGTGCGCGGGCGCAGAGATCGCGGCTTTCCAGGCCGTCGAGCATCGCCACGAAGTTCGGCCGGAGGATGCCGAGCGTGTTGGCGATTTCGGTCTGATTGCGCCCCGGATTCTTCTCGAGCAGCAGCAGCACCGAAAACTGCGCGGGCGTCAATTGCAGCGGCGCGACGCAGTGTAGAAAATCCTCGAACACCTTGAGTTGCGCGCGCTTGAGCGAATAGCCCAACAGCTCGGATAATTCGCCGAGATGCAGCGGACTCGTCTCTGTCGCCTCTTCGGCCGGCTCTTTGCGCACTGTTCGGGACGCCTTGGCGGCATCGACCACAGCGGCTTTGGAAACAGTCATCGCGCGACGCTCACGATTCCGGTAGGTTGCCCGGCGGGTTGGAAATGGGCGGCCAGACGCGGGGGGCCAGGCCTCTTGAGATTATACTTAATAATTGTTATCCACTATATCAAATACCGAAAGCCTATTTCAACTGCCGTTGTCGGGCGGAAAGGCGGCTTTTTAAAAGCGCGCCATCCGTCCGAGTGAGGGGAGCGCTTAGGTCTTGAATACGACGATCATGCTGTTCCTGATCCAGGACGGCATCACCAATGGTGCGATCTATGCGCTGCTCGGCCTTGCGCTGGTGCTGGTGTTCGCGGTGACCCGCGTGATCCTGATTCCGCAGGGCGAATTCGTGACCTACGGCGCGCTCACCTACGCCTCGCTGTCGGCGGGCCAGATGCCGGGCACCGCGCGGCTTGCGGTGGCGATGGGCGCAGTCGCGTTCTTCCTCGACCTGATGGCGGCGCGTAGGTCGCTCGGCTTTCGGCTCGTTGCCCGCGCCGTCGCGGTCAATGTCGTGCTGCCGGCAATCGTGCTGGCGCTGGCGATGTGGTCGGCAGCCCACCGCGCCGGCGTCGCCGTCAACATCGCGCTGTCGCTTGCCATCGTCGCGGCGGTCGGAGTGTTCCTCTATCGCATCGCGTTTCAGCCGCTCGCGCATACGTCGGTGCTGGTGCTCTTGATTGCCTCCGTCGGCTGCCATCTCGCGATGCAGGGCCTCGGCCTATTGTTCTTCGGTGCCGAAGGCCAGCGCGGCCCGCCGATCATGGATGCAGCCTTCAGCGCCGGATCGCTGCGATTTACCGGGCAGAGCCTCAGTGTCTACGCCATCACCGTCGCCTTCATCATCGGCCTGTGGCTGCTCTTCGGGTTTACCCTTTACGGCAAGGCGCTGCGCGCGACCGCGGTCAATCGGCTCGGCGCGCGGCTTGCCGGCATCCGAACCTCGCTGTCGGGACAAATCGCGTTCCTGCTGGCGTCCCTGATCGGCGCCATCTCCGGCATCCTGATCGTACCGATCACGACGCTGTACTACGACACCGGATTCCTGATCGGCCTGAAAGGTTTTATTGCTGCGATCATCGGCGGCCTCATGAGCTATCCGCTGACAGCGGTCGCAGCGCTCCTGGTCGGCACCGTCGAAGCCTTTTCCTCGTTCTACGCCAGCAATTTCAAGGAAGTCATCGTCTTCACGCTGCTCATTCCCGTGCTTCTGCTGCGCTCGCTGGCCGCTCCGGCCGTCGAGGAGGAGAAGGATTGACCGCGATGGCCGCGCGGCTTCCCGTCGTCATCTTCGCGCTGGTCATGGCGGCGATCCCGCATCTGCCTCACATGCCGCCGTTCTGGATCGTGCTTCTCGACAATATCGGCCTGTCGGCGCTGGTGGCGATGGGGCTTGTGCTGTTGACCGGCGTGGGCGGCCTCACGTCGTTCGGCCAGGCGGCGTTTTGCGGCTTCGGCGCCTATACCACCGCGGTGCTGACCACGGTCTATGGCATCTCGCCATGGCTGACGCTGCCAGCCTCTCTGATGGTCAGCGGCATCGCGGCAGTGCTGCTCGGCCTCGTCACCGTGCGGCTGTCCGGTCACTACCTGCCGCTCGGCACCATCGCCTGGGGGCTTGGCCTGTTCTATCTGTTCGGCAAGCTCGAGTTCCTCGGCCGCAACGACGGGATTTCGGGCATTCCGCCCTTGGCGATCGGCTCGCTCAAGATGATCGACCCCGGCACGATCTATTACGCGATCTGGTTTTCCGTGCTCGCTTGCGCGCTCCTGACCATGAACCTTCTGGATTCCCGCACCGGCCGCGCCATCCGCGCGCTGCGGCGCGGCCACATCGCCGCCGAAGCCTTTGGCGTGCAAACGCCGCGCGCCAAGCTCATCGTCTTCATCTATGCCGCGGTGCTGGCCGGCCTCTCGGGCTGGCTCTATGCGCATTTCCAGCGCGCCGCCAATCCCACCCCGTTCGGCGCGCAGGCCGGCATCGAGTATCTC
>Ga0209153_1000656_pt1 | contig 14768 bp, 12 predicted proteins | sample GraSoiAngelo_120_FD_185877 | JGI IMG/M metagenome (GOLD analysis project Ga0209153, IMG submission 185877) | Grasslands soil microbial communities from the Angelo Coastal Reserve, California, USA - 14_0919_09_20cm (SPAdes) (version 2) | ecosystem: Environmental > Terrestrial > Soil > Grasslands ...
AAGAGGTCGTCACCGAAGAAGGCCGCGAAGAGGTCGTTGAGGCTGCCGAAGTCGAACTGGGTGGGCGTGAAGCCGCCGCCGCGCAGCCCCGCATGCCCGAAGCGGTCGTAGAGCTCGCGCGTCTCGCGCTTCGAGAGCGCTTCGTAGGCCTCGACCGCCTCGCGAAAGCGCTCCTGCGCATCGGGCGCCTCCGAGACGTCGGGATGCAGCTCGCGCGCAAGCTTCCGGAAGGCCCGCTTGATCTCTCCCCCGTCGGCCGTGCGGGCAACGCCGAGCACCTCGTAGTAGTCCCTCTGCGTGGTCGCCATCAGCCCAGACTAGCGCCGGCTCCCCCTGTCAATTGCTCTCGTAGATCTCCTCGACGAAACGGGACAGCTCGGAGGCCGCCCCTCGCACCGACCGCAGCGCCTTCTCATAGTCCATCCGCACCGGGCCTAGCAGACTGACGGCGCCGAGGGTCCTGTTCGCGACTCCATAGGCCGCACCGACGAGCGAGAGCCGCTGCAGATCGGGATGGTCCAGCTCGACGCCGACGCGAACGAACGGCCGACGAGGGTCGAGCGCCTGGCCGAGCACGCCGAGCAGCGCGGCGCGCTTCTCGAGCAGCTCGAGCAGCCGCTGATAGGCCTCGAGCTCGTCGCCGCGGGCGCTCTCGAGCAGCCCGGCCGTGCCCCCGACGAAGAGGCTCTGACCCTCCTCGAGCAACTCCGTGAACGTGGGCCGAAGCGTCGCGAGGAAAGCGGACTCGCGCTCGGAGAGGCTCGAATCCTCGAACCGCTGCCGCAGCTGGTGCGTCCCCGGCTGCAGACCTGCGAGTGTGTCGTTCAGGTACTGGCCGGCCCAGTTTGCGAGCCCCGGATCGACGGGCGCGGCAAAGGCGTAGATCCGCTTCGTGACCGCGCCAGTGGAGGTGATGACGACGATCATCACGACCTGCGGCTGCAGGAGGAGTACCTCGACGTGGCGGATGGTGGCGCTCTCGAGCCGCGGCGCGGACACGAGCGCGAGCAAGCGTGTGACCGCAGAGAGCATCTCGGTCGTCGCCTGCAGCGCGGACTCGACCTCTGCCTGCGCGGCGCTCAGGTCGAGCGGGAACGGCCCGGGGTTCGGCTCCAGCCGCTCGAGCAGCCCGCCCGCGTAGTAGCGGTAGGCCGCCTCCGTCGGCACGCGCCCCGCCGAGGTATGCGGGTGGGTGAGCAGGCCGAGCGCCTCGAGCTCCGCGAGCTCGGCACGGACCGTGGACGATGAGACGCGCAGGCCGGTTCGCTCGACGAGCGTCTTCGAACCGACGGGCTGGCCGGTCGCGATGTGCTCCTCGACGAGGCCGCGCAGGAGCGAGCGCTGCCTGTCGGTCAAGTCGGTCGGGGTGACATTCGGCATCTCTGCAGGGATTTTAGGCGAGGAGGTCAGCCGTCACCGCGTCCCCGAGCAGCCGGCCACGAGGCGTCAGGGTCAGCGCGCCGCGGGCGTGCTGCGGGCCAAGCGGCACCAGTTGGGCGAGGCCGAGCCGTTCCAGCCGCGCCAGCGCCTTCTCGTCGAGGGCGCCGGCGACGGTTGCGACCGGCAGCGGCTCGTCCAGCCGCAGCCCGAGCATGACGCGCTCCTCTCGCTGCACCGACTCCGGAAGCGGCTCCAACTCGCGCGGCGGCAGCCGGTCCTCGCGGAGCGCCGCGAGGTAGGGCCCGAGCCGGGGCGTCGTGCGCCAGCGTTCCCCGCCAATCGTCGAAACCGCGCCGATTCCGAGACCGAGGTAATCGCGCCCGCGCCAGTAGGCGAGATTGTGACGCGAGCGCAGATCGCGCCCGTCCGCATCAGCCAACGCGGCACGACAGAAGTTCGCCGTCTCGTACCACCGGTAGCCCGCGGCGACGAGTCTCTCGACAACCGACTCGAAGTAGCCCTCCAGCGCCTCCGCCTGGCGACGGAGTTCTTCGCCGTGTGCGTGCGTGAACCGCGTCCCGGGCTTGGCCTCGAGCTCGTAGCAAGAGAGGTGCTCGGGCCGAAGCGCGAGCGCCTCCTCTATGTCGGCAGCGAGATCGGAGGGCCTCTGCCCCGGAATCCCGTAGATGAGGTCAAGCGAGATGTTGTCAAAACCGGCATCGCGGAGATGGTAGAAGGAGCGCCGGACGTCGTCTGGTCCGGCAACGCGGTCGAGGACGCCGAGCAACTCCGGCCGAAAGGTCTGCGCGCCGAGCGAGACGCGGCTGACCCCGTGGCGGCGCAGGAGCGCCGCGAGCGCCGAAGTCACCGTCTCCGGATTCGCCTCGACGGTGACCTCGGCGGCGTCCGGCAGCACGGCCAACAGGCGCTCCAGCTCGCGCGGCTCGGTGAAGGTCGGCGTGCCGCCGCCGAGGAAGACGGTCTCGAGCTCCGGCGCGAGCAGCCCGCGCTCGAGCTCGAACTCGGCCAACAACGCGTCCACGTAGGCGGCATGCTGCCCGCGGCGCCCGACGACGGTAACGAAGTCGCAGTAGCCGCAACGGTGCGCGCAGAAGGGCAGGTGCACGTAGAGGTGTCGGACGACCAAGGCATCGCTTGGAGATTCCTCGAACGCCGGAACTTGTTCGCTGCCGAACGGCCTAGGAATCATTTCTTGCCGTCGTTCAGGTTGAGCACGGCGAGGAAGGCCTCCTGCGGCACCTCGACCGCGCCGACCTGCTTCATTCGCCGCTTGCCCGCCTTCTGCTTTTCGAGCAGCTTCCGCTTGCGGCTGATGTCGCCGCCGTAGCACTTCGCGAGCACGTCCTTCCGTTTCGCCTTGACCGTCTCCCGCGCGATCACCCGCGAGCCGATCGCCGCCTGGACTGCGACATCGAAGTACTGGCGCGGGATCTCCTTTCGGAGGCGCTCGACCAGCGCCTTGCCGCGTGCATAGGCCGCGTCGCGATGGACGATCATCGAGAGCGCGTCCACCGGCTCGTCGCCGATCAGGATGTCGACGCGCGCAAGCGCGCCCTCGCGGAAGCCCGCCACGTCATAGTCGAAGCTTGCGTAGCCGCGCGTGCGCGACTTCAGCTGGTCGTAGTAGTCGAGCACGATCTCCGCCAACGGCAGCTCGTAGGCGAGCAGCACGCGCTCCGGCGAGAGGTACTCCATGTGGTCGAAGCGGCCGCGGCGGTCGTTGTTCAGCTCCATCACCGGCCCGACGTAGTCCTTCGGAACGATGATCGAGGCGCGGACGTACGGCTCTTCGACGGCGTCGAGCTCCCGCGGCATCTCGGCGGGGTTATGCACTTCCAACCACTCGCCGTTTCGCTCGAGCACGCGGTAGGCGACGTTCGGCGCGGTTACGAGCAGGTCGAGGTCGAACTCGCGCTCGAGCCGCTCGCGCACGATCTCCATGTGCAGCAGCCCCAGGAAGCCGCAGCGGAAGCCGAATCCGAGCGCCTGGCTCGTCTCCGGCTCGTAGAAGAGCGCGGCGTCGTTCAGCTTCAGCCGCTCGAGCGCGTCGCGGAGGTCGGGGTAGTCGTCCGAGTCGGTCGGGAAGAGGCCGGCGAAGACCATCGGCTTGACGTCCTTGTAGCCGGGCAGCGGCTCGGACGCCCGGTTGGCCTCGGTGGTGAGCGTGTCGCCGACGCGCAGCCGGCTGACGTCCTTGAGGCCGGTGATCACGTAGCCGACCTCGCCGGCGCCGAGCGTCTCCGCGGCCTTCATCGTCGGCGAGAAGAAGCCCACCTCCTCGGCCTCGAAGCGTGTCCCCTGCGCCATCGCCTGCAGCGGCTCGCCGGCGGCAAACGCGCCGTCGACCATGCGGACGAAGGCGACGACCCCGCGGTACTGGTCGTAGGAAGAGTCGAAGACGAGCGCCCTGGACGCCGCCGCCGGCTCGCCGGAGGGCGAGTGGATCCGCTCGACGATCGCGTCGAGAACCTCCGCCACCCCCTCCCCGGTCTTGGCCGAGATCCGCAACACATCCTCCTGCTTCCCGCCGACGAGCTCGGCCAGCTCGGCCGCGGCCCCGTCGGGGTCGGCCTGGGGTAGATCGATCTTGTTCACGACAGGGACGATCTCGAGGTTGTTCTCGATCGCCAGGTAGGCGTTGGCGACCGTCTGGGCCTCGACGCCCTGCGCGGCGTCGACGACGAGCACCGCCCCCTCGCAGGCCTGCAGCGAGCGCGACACCTCGTAGGTGAAGTCGACGTGGCCCGGCGTGTCGATCAGGTTGAGCTCGTTGTCCTTCCAGTTGACGCGCACGGCCTGCGCCTTGATCGTGATCCCCCGTTCGCGCTCGAGCTCCATCGTGTCGAGCACCTGCGCGCGCATTTCTCGCCCGGACACGGTCTTCGTCAGCTCGAGAATCCGGTCGGCGAGCGTCGACTTGCCGTGGTCGATGTGGGCGATGATCGAGAAGTTGCGGATGCGGCCTAGGTCCATACGCGTTTAGCGCCGTCGAAGGCGCCCTCGCAAGGCTAGCAACGCGTTCAGCTCCCGAACTCCCAGCAAACGGCACGAAACGAGGTAGGCGGCTGTGCCGACGGCGAAGGCCGCCCCGACCGAGATGAGCTGGGCCCAGAGCGCGCGGCCGAGCGCCTGGTCGAGCCCCCGCCAAACGCCGTAGGAGACACCCGCGAGCACGGCGGCCGCGATGACGATCCGCAGGGTCGCGTCGGCTGTCCGAGCGAACTCGATCCGTCGCAGCCGTCGGCGGAGGAGGACCAGCAGCAGAGCCGTGCCCGCGATGTTCACCAGCGAGGTCGAAAGCGGGATCCCCCAAGTTCCGAAGCGGTAAAACGCCCCGTCGAGCGCCGCGTTCAGTGCCAGATTGGCGACCGCGATCACGGTGGGGAGCCAGGGCGACTGGAGACTGAAGAAGGCCCGGTTCAGCATCAGCATCGCGCCGTTGAAGGTCAGCCCGAGCGAGAAGGCAGCCAAGGCGCCCGCGACGACGGGCGTCTGCCCGGGCCCAAAATGCCCGCGCTGGTAGACGAGCCGGACGATCGGCTCCGCGAGCACGGCCGCGAACACGCTCGCCGGAATCAGCAGGAAGGCGATCTGTCGTAGGCCGAGCCCGACGGTTGCGCGAAAACCGTCCAGATCGCCGCGCGTGGCCAGACGAGAGAGCGAGGGAAAGAGCACCGTCGCGACGGCGACCGAGAACATCCCCTGCGGCAGCATGTAGATCCTGAAGGCGCGGTCGATCGCGGTCGGCGCCAGCTCGGGGTCGATCAGACGCGAGGCGAAGACGGAGTCGACGACCGCGTTGAAGTTGATCAGCCCGAGCCCGAGCGTGACCGGCAGCATCAGCACAAAGACCTGCTTCACGGCAGGGTCGTGCCAGTCGATCACGAGCTGGAGGCGGCCGTCGCGGCCTCGTAACCACGGCAACGGGAGTAGGAACTGGATCAGGGTCGCAATCACGATCGCGACCGCGTAGACGTAGAGCTTGGCGTTGATCGTGTGGGCGCTCGGAACGCCGAGGACGAGGCCGACGATGATCGCGACGTTCCAGAAGACGGGCGTCAGCGCCGGGATTGCGAACTCCTCGTAGCTGTTCAGGATTCCGACGACCACGCCCGAGAGCCCGAGCAGGACGACGATCGGAAACAGGACGCGGGCCAGCCCGACCGCAAGCGGTTTGTCGCCGCCCGGGTTTCCGAAGGGAGTGATGAGCCAGGGAGCGAGCACGATGCAGAGCGCCGTCAGGCCACCGAGCCCGAGCAGGATCAGCCAGAAGAGGCTCGAGGCGACGCGCCAGGCGCGCTTGCGCTCGCCCTTCTCGAGCAGCTCGCTGAAGACCGGCACGAAGGCGGATGAGATCGCGGCGTCGGCGAGCAGGGCGCGGACGAGGTTTGGGACCTGGAACGCGACCGTGAACGCGTTGATCCGTCCGCGCGCGCCGAAGTAGTAGGCGGCGACGATCTCGCGGACGAGCCCGAGGATTCGGGAGAGTCCGGTTGCGAGCGAGAAAATCGCTGTCGACCAGGCCAGGCGCCGGCCCGCGTCTCGCCCGTCCACGTGGCGAGTATAAGAAGGGCGTCAGCCGACTCCCGCGAAGCGCCGACGGTTTTCTCTCTGCAGCGGCTGCCGCGCCGGCTCGGGGTCCAGCCCCCACTCCCGGGTGGGGCTCCTTCCCACCTCCCTCTGCGACCGAGCCTAGCGACGAAATCCGCGCCCGTGTGGAACGGATTTGCGCCGAAAGCGTTTCGATCATGGGGCATGCCCACGGCAGCGAGCTCGGGAGCGCAGCCGAAGGTGCGACGAGCCCTTTGCTACGATCGCGCAGCCCGCGTAGCGGGCCTTTTTTACGTCATGCCGAACATCAAACAGCAGAAAAAACGCGTTCGGACCGCGACTCGGGAGCGGCTCGAGAACCTCCGCTACCGCTCAACAGTCAAGACATTGACGAAGCGCCTGCAGACCGCGGTCGCCGATGGCGACCAGGAGCGTGCGTCCGCCGAGCATCGCGAACTCGTGCGCGCGATCGACAAGGCGACCTCCCGCCGAGCGCTGCACCGCAACACCGCCGCGCGCAAGAAGGCGCAGGCGGCCCGCCTGCTCAGCGGCTCGTAGACGAAGCGACTTCGCGCGGGCGGGTCAGGTCCACGAGGGCGCGGCTGAACTCGAGCTCGCCCGCCAGCCGGCTGCCGCCCTTGAGTGCCAGGTCGAGCTCGGCGAGCCGGACGATCGCGTGCCTGAGCTCGTCGGGCGCGAAGTTCGCTGCCTGCTCAAACAGCTTCTCGACGTAGAAGCGGTTCTTCTTCAGCCGCTCCGCGGCCTCGCGTGGCGAGACTCCCTCGGCGGCGAGCGACTGGCACTCGGCCACGCGGGCGACGTGGCTGGTCATTAGCCCGACGATCCGTGGCAGCGAGTCGCGCGCGGGTCCGCCGGCGCGGGCGAGCAAGCGCTCGCTCGCTTCGAGCACTCCGGCGACGTCGCGCCGCCCCCAGGCGTCGGTCATCGCGAAGGGCGGGACCTCACCTCGCGGGGCGACGAGCAGCTCGACCTCTCGTTCGCCGATGGGGTCACCGTTCGCCCAAGCGGCGAGCTTCTCGACCTCGCCCGCGAGCTCGTCGAGATTGTCTCCGACGAGGTCGACGAGCAGCCGGGAGACCGCCGGATCGATCTTGATTCCGAGCGCGGCGAACTGCCGTCCGACCCAGGCGGGCAGATCGGCGCGAGTGCCCCGCTTCGGCAAGTCGTAAAGGAGGAGCTCTCCGGCCTTCGCGACGGCCTTGCCCAGCACCGAGTCTTTGCGTAGTCCGTCACCGACGAGCGCCAGGACCGTCTCTGGCGAGGGGGCTTTCAGGTAGTCGACGACCGGCTCGGCCTCGGCAGCCTTCCAGCTCTCGACGTGCTCGACGACGACGAGCCTCCGTTCGCTGACGAAGAGCCCGAGGGCGTTGCACGACGCGACGACCTCGGCCCCACCGGCCTCGAAGGCCGACATCAGCTCGGTCGCGTCGTCACCGATTCGGTCGCGGAGCCTGCGCACGGCCCGGTTCACTTTCGGCCGGTCTGTACCGGTGATCAGGTAGGCGGCCTTCAGCTCGGCCATCGCGGCAAGCATAGGCCCACGCTCCGCCGGCGAGCAGCAGCAGCGCCGCGGCCGCCCAGCCGGAGCGGATCTGTGCGAGCGGCAGCCCGCCGAAGCCCTTCGCGCAGGCTGCGAGGTAGGTCGCACAGAGCCCGTCGGCCTGTGCGAGCAGCGCCGAGACACCCGGTGCGAGCGGATGGACCACCGCCGCCGACATCGCCAGGCCGAGCAGGGGGACGACGGCAGGCGCGGCGGCCGCGTTCGCCGGCACGGCGAGCAGCGGAATCGCGTGAAACTGAAGCCAGAGGATCGGCGCCGTCGCCAGGCCGCAGGCGGTCGAGATCGCAATCGCTTGACGGAGCCACCTTGGCAGGGGGTAGCCCTCGAGGCGTTGCTCGAGGCGCGGAGCAAGCGTGAAGATCGCGACGACCGCGGCGAACGAGAGCTGGAAGCCGGCGTCGAAGAGCACGTACGGGTTCCACGCGAGCAGCGCGAGCGCCCCGAGGAGCAGGAAGTACCACCTGTCGGTCGACCGAGCGGTCAGCCACGCCAGCGAGCCGAGCGCTCCGGCGACGCCCGCCCGTAGGACGGAAGGCTGCGCCCCGACGGCGAGGACGTAGCCGCCGATCGACGCGAGGGCGCCGAGTTGACCAAGCCAGCGCGGGATCCCAAGCAGCCAGGCAAGCACGAGCGCTCCGCCCGCGACCAGAGCCACGTTCTGGCCGGACACGGCCAGGAGGTGGTAGAGGCCCGACGCTCGGAAATCCGTTCGCAGCCGGTCGTTTAGCCCCTCCTCGTCACCGAGCACGACCCCGAGGAGCACTCCCCGCCGCTCGCCGTGGAGCCCACCCGCGACCGAGCTTGCAAGCCAGGCTCGTAGCCGGTCGCCGAAGCCGCCGAGGCCATGGCGATGCCCGACCAGCCGCCAGCGGTCTCCGGCCAGCACGACGTGGATGCCGTGGCGCCTGAGCCAGGTTCGCTCGTCGAAGCCGTGACTGGGGCCGTGGGGAAGCTTCGCCTCCGCCCGCACCTCGAGGACGCCGCCCTGCGGCGGCGCTCGCCCGAGCGGGAGCTCGAGCTGAGCCGCCTCGTCGAGTGCCAGCAGCCCGAAGCGCCGGACGCGAACGGCCATCTTCAAGTCGAACTTGCCTCGGCGCGGTGCCACCGTCACGACGACGAGCGCGGTCTCGGCGCGTCCGACTTCGGCGCGCAGGGCGCTGTGGTCGAGGCGGTCGAGCCGCGCGCTCCCCCACGACCAGCCCACCAGTGCCAGCAGGCAGGCGATCGTCCCGACGCTCCGCCAGGAGCTCGCGGCGAGGCCGATAGCGGCCGCGCAAGCGAGCGCGACGAGCGTCGGCAGGCGGACGAGATTGGCCAACGCGATCCCGAGGCAGAGCGAAGCGAGCAGCGAGTGCGGCGGTGAGCGGAGTGCAGCCGGGATCAGGGCGCGACGAGGTCCTTGAGCTGGTCAAGCCGCGCCGGGCCGATGCCCGGGACTGCGTCCAGCTCGTCGACGGAGGTGAACGCGCCGTGCTTCTGGCGGTAGTCGAGGATCTTCTGCGCGGTCACCGGGCCGATGCCAGGCAGCGAATCGAGCTGCTCGAGCGTCGCGGTGTTCAGGTGCACCGGACCGGTGGGCGGAGTGCTGCTCGAGGAGCTCGATCCGGCGGGGCCTGCCGGCGCGCCGAGAGCCGCCGAGCCGCGACGGGGCACGACGACCTGCTCGCCGTCCGCGAGCGGCGCGGCAAGGTTGATCAGAGCAAGGTCGGCCTTCTGCGTCGCGCCGCCTGCGCGCGAAACCGCATCCGCGATACGAGCGCCCTGCGCGAGCCGGTAGAGACCGGGTCGGCGCACAGCCCCGACGACGTCGACGACGACCACCGTCGGGGCGGCCGCTGCCGTCTCCGTCGGCGCAGCGGCAGGTGGCGCCAGAGCCGCGCTCGTCTGCGGCCGAGCGAGGAGCTTGCTGCCGACCAACAGCAGCAGGGCGAGGCAACCGGCCGCGACCAGGATGCGCCGGCGCGAGAGCTCGAACGGCAACTCGGGCACATCGCGGAGCGTGCCCTGGAAACCGTTACGAGTGGGCGACGCCTTTGCGCCTAATCAGCGCCAAGTGATCGAGACCGCCTTTGCTGCGGTCCTGATGCGGAGCAGAGGCCGGTTGAGCTGCAGCCTCGCCCGCGGATCCAGGCTGGAGACGATTCCAATGTCGACCACGCCCGCAGATCGCCGCACGGCGATTGCGACGGAGGAGCCCGCCGGGGCAGCCGCCAAACCCCGCAGAGCCTGGCGTCCAGAGGCGGCTCCCTCCTCGTCCAGGCTCGTCCCCGAGAGGCGCTCGAGCGAGCTCCCGAGGGCACGATTGACGGCAAGCAGGACTCGCCCGCCTTGCAGCCACGCAGCAGCGAAGGGTGAAGCCGAGACGTCGAGCATTGCGCATGTGGCCGGCCGGCTCCAGCGACGCACGACGGCGATCCCATGCGCCGAGACGACGGCGAGCGCGGGCTCGCGCCGGTCGTACGCAACGGCGCGAGTAACACCGCCGCAGCGCCGCGTGTCGAACGTGCGGCGGAGGCCGGCGCTCAGATCGAAGACCGCTGCGCGTCCACGCTCGTCCACGTATGCGACTGCGAGCGAGTCGGCGCGCCACGACGGCCTCACCGGCCTGACGCCGCGGATGAGCAGGCGGTCGGGCGAGCCGTCGCCCTCGATCAGACGGAGCTCGTCGTCGCCCGGCCGGGCGACGACGTAGGCGATCTTCAGCCCGTCCGGCGACCACGCCACGCTGATCACGCGTCCGTCGGTCTGGTGAACCCACGGCCGCCGGTTTCCGGGGGCGAGGGCGACGAGCGACGAGCCGATGCCCACCACCGCGTAGAGCGCCCGCGGCGAGAGCTCCGCGGCCGACACGGGCATGCCTTCGATTCGGAGGCCGTGGCGAGTTGCAAGCCAGAGCTTTCCGCCGGCGACGACCGCGACGCCGTGTGAGCCGGCCGGCACCGAGAGCCGGGTCGGAAACGGACGCGCGGGCGGCGTTACGGCCCCGATGCGGACATGAAGGTTCCCCGTCGCAGCCAGCGCCGCTGCGCCGGCGCCCACCACGAACGCGACGGCGAATGCGACGAGGAGTAGGCCCCCGCGGGACCGACGATGGGTCGATCCGAGGGCGGCGAGAGCCGCGGACCGGGCCTGGTTGGTTGCCTCCCGCGTCGGCTTCGGCAAGCGCCCGAACCCCGCTCGCAGCTGCCGCTCAAGCTCGGTCGACATCGTTCACCTCGTAGTCGGCGCGCAACTCTTCGAGCGCGCGCGCAAGCCGGGAGTTGACCGTCCCGGTCGGGATGTCGAGCAAGTCGGCGATCGCGGTCGGGGTGTAGCCGAGCCCGTAGCGCAGCACGACGACGACGCGACGTTGGAGCGAGAGCCCGGCTACCGCGTCGAGGAGCTCTCGATCGCCGTCAGGGACATCGTGCCACTCGAGCCGCGCGAGCCCGGCGTCTCCGGCGACGAGCCGCCGCTCGGTCCGGAGCAGATCGAGGCAGCGGTTGACAACGATCCGGTGCAGCCAGGGACCAAAAGGGCGTCGCTCGTCGAAGCGTGCCAGCGCTGCGAACGCCCGCTCGAACGCGTCCTGGGCTACGTCGTCCGCGAGCTCGCGCCGCCCTGTGACCACGTAGGCCGCGCGCCAGGCAGCGCGCCAGTGGCGGGTGAAGAGCTCCGCCGCCGCGTCCCGCGAGCCGCGGCGCGCGAGCTCGACGAGCTTGGCGTCGCTGCGCATGCGCATGAGCACATTGTCCTACGTGCGGGCGTCGCTTTTGCGTCCCGCTGCCCGGCTGATGAAGCCGTGTCCGGGCAGTGCTTGTCTGCCCCGCCTTCATCCCCCACCCAAGGGTGGGGCTCAAACCCGCCGCCCTCGGCGGGACGCTATCGCCAAAACCGCGACGAAAGTGTGACGAGATCGCGCCGAAATTGGAACAAATCGTCTACACCCGGACGTTTCGCACCCGTCGCGTTCCGACCGTGTCTTCCCAAGCCGCAGGCTCGCTCCAACCTTGGCCGCGCGCGCCCTCGAGGCGCGCGTCCGCTTGACCGGCCGGCGCGTCAGACGACGAAGTTGACCAGCTTGCGTGGAACGACGATCGCGTGGCGAATCTCCCGGCCGTCGAGCTGCGCCTGCACGCGGGGCGACGCCTTTGCCTGCTCGATCAGCTCTGCCTCAGGCAGATCGACGGAGACCTCGAGCCGGTCGCGCACCTTGCCGTTGACCTGAATCACGAGCTCGAACGTGTCCCGCTCGAGCAGTGCGTCTTCGGCGACGGGCCAGGGCTGCTCCCAGAGACGCTCGTGGCCGAGGCGCTCCCAGAGCTCCTCCGCGATGTGCGGGGCGTACGGCTGGATCAGCGACACCACCGTCTCGGACGCAAACCGTGCGGCGGGATCGCTGGTCGCCGGCGCCAGCTCGTTGACGAGCTCCATCACGGCGGCGATCGGCGTGTTGAAGACGAATCGCCGGCCGATGTCGTCGGTGACCTTCGCAATCGTCTCGTGGGTCTTCCGCGCGAGCGACCCGTCTCCGGGACCGTCGCCGGGAGCTTGCACCGCCACCTCGCTGACGATCCGCCACAGCCGTCGCAAGAAGCGCGCGATCCCTTCGACTCCCTCCTCGGTCCACTCCATGTCCTGGTCGGCCGGGCCCATGAAGAGGATGAAGAGGCGGACGGCGTCGGCGCCGTACATCTCGGCCAGCTGGTCGGGCGCGGCCACGTTGCCGCGCGACTTCGACATCTTCGAGCCGCCGAGGCGTACCCAGCCCTGGTGAAACAGGCGCGCGAAGGGCTCACGAACGCCGATGAGGCCGAGCTCGTTCATGACCTTGACGAAGAAGCGCGAGTAGAGCAGGTGGCCGGTCGCGTGGTCGATGCCGCCGATGTACTGATCGACCGGCATCCAGTAGTCCGCGAGCGCGCGATCGAACGGCGCCTGGTCGTTGTGCGGATCGCAGTAGCGTAGGAAGTACCACGACGAGTCGACGAAGGTGTCCATCGTCTCGGCCTCGCGTCGCCCTTCGCGACCGCAGCGAGGACAGGGCACGTGCAGCCATTCCTCGTTGGACGCAAGCGGCGGGATCCCCTTCGGCCTGTAGTCCTCGACCTCCGGCAGCAGCACGGGCAGCTCGTCCTCGGGGACGGGGACGATCCCGCACACGTCGCAGTAGACGATCGGAATCGGGCACCCCCAGTAGCGCTGCCGGGAGAAGCCCCAGTCGCGCAGCCGGTAGCTGACCGCCGGCCGTCCGCGTCCGCGCTCGCCCAGCCACGCGACGATCTCGCGCGCGCCCTCGGGCGCCGGCAGGCCGGAGAACTGCCCTGAGTTGACCAGCCGCTCGTCCTCGGTGTGCGCGGAGAAGGGGCCCTCGGCCTCCTCGGCCGAACCGTCCGCCGGCTCGACGACGCCGACGACCGGCAGCTCGTAGCGCTGCGCGAACTCGAAGTCGCGCTCGTCGTGCGCGGGCACCGCCATGATCGCGCCGGTGCCGTACTCCATTAGGACGTAGTCGGCGACCCAGATCGGGACCGGCTCGCCGGTCGCCGGGTTGACGGCGTAACGCCCGGTGAAGACACCGTCCTTCTCCTTCGTCTCGCGCTCCTCCGTCGAGCGGGCAGCGGTGCGCTTGACGTACTCGCGCACCGCCCCCTCCTCCTCGGTTCCGACGGCGAGCTTCTCGACGAGGGGGTGCTCAGGCGCGAGCACCATGAACGTGGCGCCGAAGAGCGTGTCCGCCCGTGTCGTGAAAACAGGCAGGTCGAGATCGAGCTCCCCGACCCGGAAGAGCACCTCCGCCCCCTCGGAGCGCCCGATCCAGTTGCGCTGGATCGCCTTCGTACGCTCCGGCCAGTCGATCGTCACGTGGTCGTCGAGCAAGGCGTCGGCATACGCCGTGATCCTGAAGAACCACTGCTCGAGATTTCGCGCCTCGACCTCGGTGCCGCAGAGCTCGCAGCGGCCGTCGATCACCTGCTCGTTCGCGAGCACCGTTTGGTCGTTCGGGCACCAGTTGACCGGCGCCGCTTTCCGGTAGGCGAGCCCGGCCTCGTAGAACTTCAGGAACAGCCACTGCGTCCAGCGGTAGTACTCCGGCTCGTGGGCCGAGGCCTCGCGGTCCCAGTCGATCGCCCAGCCGAGCCTGTGCATCTGGGCACGGATCGCGGCGATGTTCCGCTCGGTTATCTCCCGCGGATGCCCGCCGCCGCGAATGGCGGCGTTTTCGGCCGGCAGCCCAAACGAGTCGAAACCCATCGGTCGCAGGACGGTGTAGCCCTGCCGGCGCCGGAAGTGCGTGACCACGTCGCCAAGCGTGTAGTTGAGCACGTGCCCCATGTGCAGGTTGCCCGAGGGATAGGGGAGCATCTCGAGCATGTAGAACTTCCTGCGTTCCGGCGCGTCGCGCAGATCCGGATTCGACACGTAGAACGCGCGCGCGTCCTCCCAGACCCTCTGCCACTTGGCCTCGACCTGTTGTGGCTCGTACCGATCCATTGCGCCTCCAGAAACAAAAAAGCCTCTCGATCGAGAGGCCGTGGGAAGTTCCGCGGCTTGCCGCCGCGTTGCTTCCCTGGACTACAGAAGCAGCTGCTCCATTGCGACGGACTGTAGCAACGCAGTAGCGTCACGTCACGTCAATTCGAGGAGGAAACCAATGGCTGGATACACGACCCTGAACCTGAAGGAGGTCGAAGACCAGGCGCCGAATTTCGGTCTCGCCCCTGACCTCGAAGCGAGGATGGCGCGTGTGCCGCTCGAGCTCGAGCACTTCGGGCTCAGCTATCAGCGGATCGCACCGAACTTTCGCCTCCCGTTCGCGCACAAGCACAAGAATCAGGAGGAGGCCTACATCGTCGTCAGCGGCAGCATGCGGGCGAAGGTCGGCGACGACGTCATCGAGCTCGGACAATGGGACGTGCTTCGCGTCGACAAGGACACGGTGCGCACGTTCGAGGGCGGTCCCGGAGGGGCGGAGGTCCTCGCCGTCGGCGCCCCGAACACCGGTCCCGGTGACGCTGAGACGATTCAGGACTGGTGGAGCGACTAGCGACTACGAAGTCGCCGCAGCCATGCCCGGTCTGACGAGCCGGGAGGGCGGCTTCAGGTTCGCGTCGTTGACGCTCGGGTTGAGCGGCTCCGCGAGCGGAGGCGCGCCGAACGAGGCCTGCCGTCGCTCCAGCGCAGGCTCCCCGTAGAGCGTCGTCCGCTGACGCGGCGCCCGGCCGACGGCGCGAATCGCCGCCTCCATCGCCTC
>Ga0209153_1000658_pt1 | contig 14727 bp, 15 predicted proteins | sample GraSoiAngelo_120_FD_185877 | JGI IMG/M metagenome (GOLD analysis project Ga0209153, IMG submission 185877) | Grasslands soil microbial communities from the Angelo Coastal Reserve, California, USA - 14_0919_09_20cm (SPAdes) (version 2) | ecosystem: Environmental > Terrestrial > Soil > Grasslands ...
GAGGGCCGCAGTCCCTCAACTGTCTTGCGCGATCTCTTCACGCTCTCGAGCGTACTCAGACGCGCAGTGAAAGCGGGCGAGCTGACGGAAAATCCTGTGCGGCGCGTCGATAAGCCGCGCGTTGATCGCAGAGGCAAGGTGCGCTTTCTCGATCAGGCCGAAGAATCGCGGTTGCGGAATGCCCTGATGGAGCGCGATTTTGAAATGCAGAATCATCGTACATGTGGCAATAACCGGCGGCAAACACGGCACGAGCCGGTGCTGCCTCCGCTCACGCACTTTGGCGATCACCTGACGCCGGCCGTACTGCTCTCAATGAATACGGGACTGCGGCGCGGCGAGGTGGTCAAGTTGCGCTGGGGTTCCGTGGACTTCAACCGCCGGCTTCTCACCGTCGAGGGCCGGAATGCCAAGAATCGCCAGACCCGGCATGTGCCGCTCAATCACGAAGCCGTGAGCGTGTTGCGGCGCTGGCGCGAGCAGTCCGGAACCGGAGCGCGTGTCTTTGATGTCGCCACCGGATTTCAGTCGGCATGGGAAAAGGTGCTCAAGCGAGCCAGGATCAGCAAATTCCGCTGGCACGATCTGCGTCATCACTTTGCTTCGCGCCTGGTCCAGAAGGGTGTGCCGCTGAACACGGTGCGTGATCTACTGGGTCACGGCTCAGTCGGCATGTCGCTGCGCTATGCGCACCTTGCGCCCGATCAGCGGCGCGAAGCCGTCGCGAAACTCAATGAAAAGCCGCTTCTCACTCTCACCATGCGCCTTCAGTGGGAAGGCCTTCCGGTAGCAAGCGGCTACCGCGTTGATTCGATCGTGGTTAGGGAAGAACAGGAACTAGCCAGCCAAATTCCGCTTTCTGGGAATCCGTCCGTCTTGGAGTTGCGCTTATAAGCGCATTCGAAAACGCCTGGTTTTCCCGATCAAAATCGACAGAGGATCGACTTTCTGCGCTTACCCTGCGCTTACGGCGAGCCGGCAGTTCACGGGCCCATCGCTAACACGCTGATTGAATTGGTGGAAAGGGAGGGACTCGAACCCTCGACCCCGGCATTATGAGTGCCGTGCTCTAACCAGCTGAGCTACCTTTCCACGAGGGCGCGCATTGTCCTCACCCGCGCCCCGGGGTGTCAAACGGCCGAGCCTGACGGAGGCCGCGTGAGCGGTCGGCTCCCCCGCCAGCACCAGCGCACCCCTCGCCCGCCCGTCCGGTCGACGCGACAGGCTGAGTACTGTCCGGTCGAGCGACTTCGTCCTAGGAATGTCGAATCCAGCGGGGCTCGCACGTCGTGTGGTTGAAGCGAGGGGTTCTGACCCCCGTGACGTGGAGCGAATCATGAATCTCGTCGACATCCTGCGGCCCGCGGTGCTGGCGCTCCGAAGGCTCGGACCCTATGCGCTGCTGGAGCTCCTCGTGCCGGGCGGTACAATCCTCGCACTCTTCTTGTATCTGTACCGGCGGCGTGCGAACGCAAGCGCCAATCCGCTCAGCCGCCGGTCGATTTGCTCACCGGCGCGTTCGTCGTGAAGAAGGAGAGCCGCGAGATGATGATTTCCAGGATCGCTCCGTGTCTCTGGTTCAACGGCGAAGCCGAGGACGCTGCGAAGTTCTACGTCTCGATTTTCCCGGACTCGAGGATCGACTCGGTGTCCCGCTACGACGGCGGCACACGCCCTCCCGCATCCTTCCCGAAGGGGACGGCGCTGATGGTCGAGTTCACGCTCGCGGGCCAGCGCTTCCAGGCATTGAATGGCGGTCCGCAGTTCAAGCACTCCGAAGCCATTTCGCTCTCGGTCTCGTGCCGCGATGCGAAGGATGTCGATCACTACTGGAGTGCGCTCACCGCCAAGGGCGGCGCCGAGGGCCCGTGCGGCTGGTGCAAGGATCGCTTCGGCGTGTCATGGCAGGTCGTGCCGGAGGGTCTGGGTGAGCTGCTGTCGGACCCCGATCCGGGCCGCGCGGGTCGCGCCATGGAGGCGATGCTCAAGATGAAAAAGCTCGATCTTGCCGCCATGCGCCAGGCTGCCGAGGGCCGGTGATCGAAGCACGCGCGGACGATGCATGCCTGAATTTACCGTTCAGTCGCTTCTGACGACTCCCTGCGTCGCGGTCCAGGACGTGGGCTGCTCGGGCGGTCATCGACACCCCGATGCGGAAGAGCACGCGAGCGCGACGCACCTCGTTTTCCCCTATCGCGGTGCATTCGTGCGACATCTCGGGCGCGATGAGGCGGTGGCCGAGGCGAATCAGGTGCTCTTCTTCAACGCCTTCGAAGGCTACCGCGTCAGCCATCCGGTGCCAGGCGGCGATGCGAGCCTCGACCTGGTGGTTGACGAAGCGACGCTCCGTGAGCTCGCGCCGTCCGCCCTGCTCAAGGACGGCGCGGATCTTGAGTTTCGCGTGCAGCGGCTGCGGATCGATCCGCGCGCGCAGGCACTGGTTGCACTCCTCAGGCACGGCCTGCACGCGGGTACCGCCGAGCCTCTCGAAGCGGAGAGCGTCGCGCTGACGCTCGTGGGGCGGGGGCTCGGCCCGCGCAGCGCCCGGGCCGCGCGAGGGAGCTTCGCACGCCGGCGTCTCGTCGACCGCGCGAAGCTCGTGCTCGCAGCCGACCTCTCGAGGCGCTGGACGCTCGCCGAGGTGGCCGCCGAGGTCGGCGGCTCGCCCGTCTATCTCACGCAGGCATTCCAGCAGGTGGAGGGTCTCCCGCTTTATCGCTACCAGCTGCATCTCCGGCTGGCGCGCGCCCTGGACCTGCTCGGAACATACGAGGACTTGAGCGCACTCAGCCTCGACCTTGGCTTCTCCAGCCACAGCCATTTCAGCGCCGCATTCCAGCGCACCTACGGCCGCACGCCCTCCGAGTTCCGCCGCTCGCTGCAGCGCTGAACGCCGGCGGCACCCGATCGCTAAAGATTCTGACAGCGCTCCCCAGCGCAGCGTGGCCTACTCATCGCTCCCGGAATGCGGGGGATCGATTCGGAGAGTGGTGTCATGACAGAGAAGACCTGTGCGGCTTGCGACTGCAAGCTGGATGCAAACTCCATCAAGTTGAAGATCGGCGGCAAGACGGTTGAGGTGTGCTGCGATGACTGCGCGCGCAAGCTCAAGGAGGCGCAGAGCTTCACGCCGGCGCCGCGGGGGGAGTGAGCCATGCACGGCAACGGAGCATCGGCGGCCCGGCACAGCGTTGAGACGGCCCCGGGATGCATCAGCTACACCGAGCAGGGCGCGGGGCCGGTCGCGCTCTTCGTCCATGGGGTGCTGTTGAACGGCCATCTGTGGCGCCATCAGCTCTCGCAGTTGTCCGACACGCGCCGCTGCATCGCGGTGGATCTCCTGGCGCATGGTGAGACCGAGATCGCGCCGGGCCAGGACGTGTCGGTGACGGCGAATGCGCTGATGCTCGAGTCATTCCTCGACGCGCTGAGGATCGACCAGGTGGATCTCGTTGGAAACGACAGCGGCGGCGGCATCGCCCAGATCTTCGCGGCGCGGCACCCGGAGCGGCTGCGGAGTCTCACCCTCACCAACTGCGATGCGCACGACAACTGGCCGCCGGCAGCGTTCAAGCCATTCCTCGCCATGGCGGCCGCGGGGGGCCTCCGCGGTGCGCTCGAGGCGATGCTGGCGGACAAGAGACTCTATCGCTCGCCGCAGGCGCTCGGGCCGGCGTATGAGCACCCGGAACGGCTGACCGACGAGAGCATCGAGACTTACCTCCGTCCCCTGGTTCGGACCGAGCAGCGCTTACGCGACTTGCAGGGCTTTCTCGCCGCGTTCGACAACGTCCAGACGGTGAGGCTCGAGAGTCGTTTGAGGACGCTACAGGTACCGACCCTGATAGTCTGGGGAACCGACGACATCTATTTCCCCGTCAAGTGGTCGCGGTGGCTGGCCGACACGATCCCGGGCACGCGCCGGCGGGTCGAGCTCGAGGGCGCCCGTATCTTCTTTCCCGAAGAGCGCTCGGCGGAGTTCAACCGGGAACTGCGCGCGCATTGGAGTGTCTGAGTGTTCCCGGTCCTCGGCTGGACAGCCCGCGAGGGTGTATTCGGTGCATTTACCGGAAGTGGATTGCGAGATGTCTCGGCGGAATGGCAGCTCTCCGGGCCTTGTCACCCTCGGCGCCATATTGGCAGTCACCGCCCTGAGCGTGCTCTTACCCGCGTGCGCGAACCAGGCAGCCGAGACCGCACTCAGCGCGCGGTCTCTCGAGGCGAATTGCGACCGGATGGAACCGGAGCCGTATCGGGCTCACCGCACGCGGTTGCTGCGGCTGTGAAGAGTCGCCCTTCGGTCGGCGGCGCGGGCGGAGCGAACGCTCAGACGTTGAACCTGAAGTGCATGACATCGCCCTCCTGGACGATGTAGTCCTTGCCTTCGAGGCGGAGCTTCCCGGCATCGCGGGCACCCGGCTCGCCCTTCCCCGCGAGGTAGTCGGCGAAGGCGATGACCTCGGCGCGGATGAAGCCGCGCTCGAAGTCGGTGTGGATCACGCCCGCCGCCTGCGGGGCGGTCGCTCCGGTCCGCACCGTCCAGGCGCGCACTTCCTTCGGTCCCGCGGTGAAAAAGGTCTGCAGGCCGAGCAACCGATAGGCGGCGCGGATCACCCGGCTCAAACCCGGCTCCGTGAGCCCGAGCTCGGCGAGAAACTCGCTCCGCTCGGCCTCATCGAGCTGCGCGATCTCCGCCTCGATCGCCGCGCACACCGGCACCACTTGGGCGCCCTCGGCGGGGGCGTGCTGCTCGAGCGCGGCGAGCAGCGGATTCCCGGTGAAGCCGTTCTCGTCGACGTTCGCGACGTACATCACCGGCTTCGCCGTGAGCAGCTGCAGCTCGCGCAGATCCCGTCGCTCCTCCTCGCTCAAGCTGAGCGCGCGCACCGGCTTCGCCGCATCGAGCTGCACCCGGACACCCTCGAAGAGGGTGCGCTTGCGGATCGCATCCTTATCGCCCCCCTTGGCCGCGCGCGTGGCGCGCTCGAGCCCCTTATCGAGCGTCGCGAGATCCGCGAGCGCGAGCTCGGTATCGACGGTCGCCACGTCCGACAGCGGATCGACCCGGCCGGCGACGTGGATGACGTCGGCGCTCTCGAAGCAGCGCACCACATGCGCGATCGCATCCACTTCGCGGATGTGCGACAGAAACTGATTTCCGAGTCCCTCGCCCTGCGAGGCTCCGGCGACCAAGCCCGCGATGTCGACGAACTCCACCGTGGTCGGGACGATCTTCTCCGGCTTCGCGATCGCGGCGAGCTGCGCGAGGCGCGGATCGGGCACCGGCACGACGCCGACGTTCGGATCGATGGTGCAGAACGGGTAGTTCTCGGCGGCGATCTGGGCACGCGTCAACGCGTTGAAGAGCGTCGACTTGCCGACATTGGGCAGACCCACGATGCCGCAGCGGATCGGCATGTCAGGAGTTGGTCGCGGGCGGCTCGCCCGGCGAGGGCCCGCGGCTGTGCAGGCGATTCATGGCGCTCTGCGCCCCTTCCGTGAGGAGCACCGGCACGGCGTCGGCCGCGACGAGCAGCGCCTCGCGGATGAGCTCCGCGTCGGCGGCATTCGGGCGTCCGAGCACGTAGTCGAGCACGGCCGAACGATCGCCCGGGTGCCCGATACCGATGCGCAGCCGCCAGAACGCATCGCCCATGTGCGCGATCACATCGCGCATGCCGTTGTGGCCGGCGGCGCCTCCACCCTGTTTGAGCCGTACCACGCCCGCGGGGAAGTCGAGCTCGTCGTACGCCACCAGCACCGACTCGACCGGGACCTTGTAGTAATCCGCGACGCTGCGCACCGGGTCGCCGCTGCGGTTCATGTAGCTCATGGGCTTGAGCAACCATAGATCCTCTGCGCCGATGCGCGCACGTGCGAGCTCCGCCTGGTGGCGCGGCTCGCTGCGGAAGGTCGCCTGGTGGCGGCGGGCGAGCTCGTCGACGACCTGGAAGCCGGCGTTGTGACGGGTGCGCGCGTACTCGATGCCCGGATTGCCGAGCCCGACGATCAGCTTGAGCGGCTCACCTGCCATGTCGTTGACTCACGCCCTAAACGCCGCCGGCCGCCTGGGGAGCCTTCCCTCCCGCGGGCGGCCGGCGTCCGGTGTCGTGCCCGGTGCGGCGGCTACTTCTTGCCGCCCTCCTTCTTCCCGGCAGCGGCCTCTTTCTTCGGCGCTGCCGCGTCCTTCTTCTCCTCGCCCTTCTTCGCCTCGCCGGCGGCGGCTGGAGCGCCCGGAGCCGCAGGGGGTGCGGCACCCGGAGCGCCGGGCGCGCCCGCGGCGAGCGGGGCTGCGCCCTCGGCGGGCACGGCGGCAGCGGCCTCGGCGGCAACCGGCTCGGGCTCCTCGGCGCGCGGCGCATGGATCGAAACGACCGGCGCGTTGCGACGCGTGAGCTCCGGAATCGCAACCCCCGGAGGCAGCGGGATGTCCGCGAGGAACTTGGTATCGTTGAGGCTCATGCCCGAGAGGTCGAGCTCGAGGAACTCCGGCAGGTCCTTCGGCAGGCAGCTCACCTCGACGTCGGCGCGCATGTGCGAGACCACCCCACCCTGGCTCTTGACGCCCGGCGACACGCTCTCGCCCCTGAAGTGGATCGGAAGGCGAATGCGGATCCTCTCGTTCTCGACCACGCGCTGCAGATCGACGTGCACGACGAGGTTTCTCGCCGGGTGCATCTGCACGTCCTTGATGATCGCATCTTCGGTGCGCTCGCCGATCTTGAGCTGCACGATCGAGGAATAGAAGCGCTCATCGGCGATCATGGTGAGCAGGTTCTGCTGGTCGAGGACCAGCGCCTGGGCGTCCTGGTGAGCGCCGTACAGGATGGCGGGCACCTTGCCGCTGTGACGCAGGCGGCGGCTCGCACCCTTGCCTTGCGTCTCGCGGAGATCTGCGCCGAAGGTGAATGAAATACGCATCAACGTTCTCCCGTAGTGTCAGCAATGATACCGGCCCGCGACCAGACCGGCACACCTCAAAAAATCAGTCGACATAGAGCGAGCTCACCGACTCCTCATCCAGAATGCGGCGGATGGTCTCGGCGAGCAGCTCCGCCACCGACAGCTGGCGGATGCGGGCGGCGCCCCGGGCCTCGGGGCCGAGCGGAATCGTGTCCGTGACGACGAGCTCATCGAGCGCGGACTTCATGACCTTCTCCACCGCGCCTCCCGAGAGCACCGGGTGCGTGATGTAGGCCACCACCTTCACGGCGCCCTCCTCCTTCAGTGCCTGCGCCGCCTGGCAGAGCGTGCCTGCGGTGTCGACCAGATCGTCGATCAGGATGCAGGTCTTTCCCTCGACCTCGCCGATGATGTTCATCACCTTGGATTCGTTCGGCCGCGGGCGGCGCTTGTCGATGATCGCCAGCTCCGCATCGTCGAGCCGCTTGGCGAAGGCCCGCGCGCGCGCCACGCCGCCGACGTCCGGCGACACGATGATGACGTTCCGGTACGCACGCTTCCACGCATCGCCGAGCAGCACCGGGGAGGCATACACGTTGTCCACCGGGATGTCGAAGAAGCCCTGGATCTGCTCCGAGTGCAGGTCGATCGTCAGCAGCCGGTTGACGCCCGCGCTCGAGAGCATGTTGGCGACCAGCTTCGCCGTGATCGCGGCGCGTGTGCCCTTGATGCGCCGGTCCTGGCGCGAGTAGCCGAAGTACGGCACCACCGCGGTGATGCGCGCGGCCGAGGCGCGCCGGCAGGCATCCACCATCACGAGCAGCTCCATGAGACTCTCGTTCGCCGGCGGGCAGGTCGACTGCACGATGAATACGTCGCGGCCGCGCACGTTCTCCATGAGCTCGATGTTGATCTCGCCGTCGCTGAAGCGCCCGACGTAGATGCGCCCGAGCGGGGCCTGGAGGCCCTTTGCGATGTCCTGCGCCAGCGCCGGGTTCGCATTGCCTGCGAACAGCGCGAGCGTGTCGCTGGTACGTTTGTCGGTCGTGCTCATAACTGCTGCGCTGCGCGCTTTTGTCCACCGGCCCTGCATGCGGCCGCGTGCCATCAGGCGCGCCAGGTCTCAAAAACTGGCTGGGGTGGAAGGATTCGAACCTCCGAATGGCGGGATCAAAACCCGCTGCCTTACCACTTGGCGACACCCCAGCACCTGTCGCTCTTACCATCCGCACCAAGCCCACGTGGATGGGAGGCGGGCGCGCATCTTACGCCGCCTCACCCACCCCGCGTGTGCCGGAGAAGCTCGTGGAGCGGGGAGCGGTCGAGGCCCCGCGCCACGAAGCTCCCCCAGCGATCGGGCACCCGCCCCGCGAGCCGCTCCGCCTCGGCGGCGCTCTCGAACGCCGTGAAGACACACGAGCCGGTGCCCGTCAGGTGCGCGGGAGCGACACGCGAGAGCCACTCGAGCGCCTCGGCCACCTCGGGTGAGCGCGAGCGGACTACCGCCTCGCAATCGTTGCGCCCGCCCGACTCAAAAAAGGCGCGTATTGTGATGAGGGGGGAATTTCGTGTCAATTCAGGGCTCTGGAACACCTCCCGGGTGCTCACGGCCACCCCCGGATGGACAATGACGTACCACCTCGAGGGGAGCGTGACGGGGGTCAGCCGCTCGCCTACCCCCTCCGCCCAGGCCGAAGAACCCTGAACGAAAACAGGCACATCCGCCCCGAGCGTCGCCCCGAGGGCCGCGAGCTCCCCGAGCGCGAGCCGGCAGTCCCAGAGCTCGTTCAGCACGAGGAGCGCCGTGGCCGCATCCGAGCTCCCGCCGCCGAGGCCCGATCCCAGGGGGATGCGCTTGCGAACTCCAAGGCTGGCACCGAGCCGCGTGCCGGAGGCGTCCTTCAAAGCGCGAGCGGCCCGCACCGTGAGATCGGCCTCGGGTGCGAGGTCCTTCGGGCCCTCCGGCCGCTCGATCCGCCCGTCGTCCCGCACGCTGATCTCGAGCGTGTCGGTGAGATCGATGAGCTGAAAGAGGGTCTGCAGCTCGTGATAGCCGTCGGCGCGCCGGCCCGTCACATGGAGAAAGAGATTCAGCTTGGCGGGCGCAGGCCAGCGCGTGTCGCCGCCGGCCTTCACGGCTGCCAGTCGTCTACGAGGAGCCGCACCCGCACCGCATCGCGCTTGAGCGTCAACCGCGCCGGCAGCATCTCGGCGCCGACCGCCACGTAGAGGGGGTAGTCGATGTGCCAGCCGGCCTGGGTCAGGCCCAACAGGCGCTGTTGCGGCTCATCGAGCTCCTCCAGCGCCGGCCGCTCAGGATCCGGGACACCGAGGATCCAGTAACGAAGGCTCGGCAGCGGCGGATCGAAGCCTAAGCGCGCGGCGAGCTCGGCGTGCGCCGCCGCGTCGTCGAGCCGCTCACCGCGCGAGGTCACGATCTCGAGCTCGTGGTCCGCCGCGCTCACCTGCACGGCGCCGGCGCCCAGCGGCCCCTCGAGCGTGAGCTGCGAGCGCGGGCCTGTTTGCGCCCAGCGGAGACTCGCGTTGAAGCCCTCGCGCCCGGTTGCGACCGCGACGCGGCCCTTGAGGTCGAAGTGCTCGCGCGCCTGAAGCTGCGGCTTGCGCACTTCCCAGGGCGGGGGCACGAGAAAGGAAGGCGGCGCCGTGCGGCAGGCGGTGAGGGCGCACGCGAGCGCCAATGCGCCCGCGCACCGCCACCGCCTACTTCGCATCGGGCAGGAACCGTTTGAGCGTCGCCTTCAGCGGTTTGGAATCGGGATCGCGGGCGAGGGCCGCCGCCCACACGCGGCGCGCTTCGGCCCGCTGGCCGCTCGCCCAGAGCGCCTCGCCCCAATGAGCGGCGATCTCGGCGTCGTGGCCCAAGGTGTAGGCATGCTGGAGCATGGCCACCGCGGACTTGCTATCGCCGGCGCGGAAGCGCACCCACCCGAGGCTGTCGAGCGCCGCCGGGTTGTCGGGCATCACCGCGAGCGCGCGGCGGATGAGCCCTTCGGCGTGCGGGAGCTCGAGCGTGTGATCCGCGAGCGTGTAGCCGAGCGCATTGAGGAGCGTCGGGTCGTCGGGCCGCTCGCTCAGCATCTGCTCGAGGGCCTGGACCGACTCGTGCACGTGCCCCGCCTGCTCGAGAATCACCGCCCGATCGTACTCGATCGAGGGATGCTGCGGGTGGCGCTCGAGCGCGGACGCAAGGAGCGCGAGCCCGGTGTCCGCCTCGCCGTGATCGGCCAAGAGGCGCGCCTTGGCGAGAGTCAGCTCGAGCTCCTCCTCCGGATGATCCGCGGCGTAGTCGTCGAGGAGCGCCAGCGCCTCGGAGCGCGCGTTGCGATCGAGGAGGAGCGATGCCGCCCGCGAGCGCGCCGACAGTGCCACGGACGAGTCGTAGAGACGTCGGTAGGCGGCGATCGCGCCCTCCGGGTCACCGTCGCGCGCCGTGATGTCGGCGAGATAGAGCTGGGTCGTGTCGGTGGCCTGCCCGCTCGAGAGCAGCTCCATGAAGCGCTGCCGCGCCTCCTTGAGGTCGCCTGAGGCGAAGGCGAGCAGCGCGAGACGGCGGTCGACCTCCGCGGCCGGTGCGCCGGCCGTGCGCAGATGCTCGAGCTCGTGGTGCGCCTCCTCGATGCGATCGAGCGAGGCGAGGACCTCGGCGAGCTCGAAGCCGCCGCGCGTCGAATCGTCGGCCTTCGCCTTGCGCGCGGTGGCGAGCGCCTGCGAGGCATCGCCGTGCACCACGTACGCGCGCGCCAGCACCCGAAGCGCCGCCGCGTCCTTGGGATCGTGCTGCAGCGCCTGCTCGGCGTATTCCTGCGCGCGCTGCGCGTCGTAGGCGGCGAGCGCGAGCTCGCCCAGGAGCGTCAGCGTCTCGGGCGTGTGGGCCGAGGGCTCGAGCGCCCCGCTCATGGCCATGAGCACCGCCGGAGCATCCGACTCCTCGAGGAGCAGCGCCATCAGCTCGCCCATGCCCCTCGCCGCGCGCTGCGCGGGGCGCGCCGCGGCGGAGGCGCCGCCGGGTACGGAGGGCGAGGCGTTCCCGGTGGCCGGATCGTGCCCGGCCGCATCCTGCCCGGTGGCCGGTTCGGGCCCGCCAGCCTTGCCGGCCGGCGGGGTCGCGACGCTCGCTCGCTCCTCACTGCGCCAGAACTCGCGGATCGCGGTACGCGCGTCGGCCGTGTGATAGAGCTTCAAGGCCACCGCCGCGTAGAGCGCGTTCCCCTCGCGGTCTTGAGGCGCCAGCGCGTGCCAGCGGGTCGCGGCAGCCCAGGCCGCGGGCAGATGCTCGCAGGCCATCGCCACCTGGGTGGCGCGGCGGACGAGCGGCACATCGGCGCTCGAGGCGGCCGCTTTCGCATAGCTCTCGGACGCCGCGCGGCAGTCCCCACGCTTGAGCGCCACTTCCGCCATCACGGTCTGGGCGCTGGCATCGCTCATCGGCGAGCCGGCGGGTGGTGAGCTGGGCCTCGCGGGCCGCACCGCGGCGCATCCCGCGAGGAGCGCAGCTCCGGCCATCGCCACGGCACCGAGGACCAGGGTTAAGTTACGCGCGCGGTTGAACATACGGACTGCAGGCATCATAGGGTCTTCGACTATAGAGCCTCTGCAGGCATGACGCATTGAGCAACTTGTCACAAACTGCAGACATCCCGGAGAATGCCGCGCCCGAAGCCGCCGCCATGAAGGACTCCATCCGCCAGCGCCTGCAAAAGCTCGCCGAGCGCTTCGAGGAGGTCGGACGGCTCCTGGCCACCGACGAGGTGGCGGGCGGGTCGTCGCAGTTCCGGGAGCTGTCGGTAGAGTACGCGCGGCTGCAGCCGCTCGCCGAGAGCTTCGACCGCTACCGCGACCTCGAGCGCGATCTGGCCGCGGCGCATGACCTCGAGGACGATCCCGACGTCGGCATGCGCACGCTCGGCGAGGAGGAGCTCGGGCGCGTCAAGCGCGAGCTCGAGGTGACGGAGCAGGAGCTGCGCCGCCTGCTGCTGCCGAAGGATCCGCGCGACGACAAGAATATCTTCCTCGAGGTGCGCGCCGGCACCGGGGGCGACGAGGCGGCGATCTTCGCCGGCGAGCTGCACCGCATGTACGCGCGCTACGCCGAGTCGAAGGGTCTCCTCACCGAGGTGCTGAGCGAGAGCCCGGGCGAGCACGGCGGCTACCGCGAGATCATCAGCCGCATCGCCGGCCGCGGCGCCTTCTCGCGGCTCAAGTTCGAGTCCGGCACGCACCGCGTGCAGCGCGTCCCCGCGACCGAGGCGCAGGGACGCATCCACACCTCGACCTGCACGGTGGCGATCCTGCCGGAGCTGGATGAGGTCGGTGATATCGAGATCAACCCGGCGGATCTGCGCGTCGACACCTACCGTTCCTCGGGCGCCGGCGGCCAGCACGTCAACAAGACCGATTCGGCGGTGCGCATCACGCATCTGCCGAGCGGCATCGTGGTGGAGTGTCAGGACGAGCGCTCCCAGCACAAGAACCGCTCGCGCGCCATGGCGCTGCTGCGGGCGCGGCTGCTCGCCGCCGAGCAGGAGAAGCAGCAGAGCGCCGTTGCCGCATCGCGCCGCCTGCAGGTCGGTAGCGGCGATCGCTCCGAGAGAATCCGCACTTACAACTTCCCGCAGGGGCGGGTCACCGATCACCGCATCAATCTCACGCTCTACAAGCTCCCGCAGATCCTCGACGGGCAGCTCGATGAGCTCATCGAGCCGCTGCAGCAGGAGCACCAGGCGGAGCTGCTCGCGGAAGAGGTATGAGCGGACCCGTGCGCGACCTCACTGTCGACAGTGTCACGGGGATCGACGTGTCGCTGCCGGTGGCGGGTCCCGGGGCGCGCGCCTACGCTTTCCTCCTGGACTGGCATATCCGTCTCATCGTGGCGCTCGCCTGGTTCGTTGTCGGCGCACTCCTTTATAACGGACGCCCGAGTCTCGCGCCGCCGCTCAGCAACGACGCCCGCTGGTTCGGAACCGTCGTCGCCCCCGCCCTCGCGATCTATTTCCTCTATCACTGCGTCCTCGAGCTCGCGATGCGCGGCAGCACGCCGGGCAAGCGCATGGCGGGCGTCCGGCTCGTCGCTCGCGACGGCGGCAGCCCGAGCGCAGGCGCCCTCCTCACCCGCAACGTCTTCCGTCTCGTCGACAGCCTGCCGCTGTGCTACGGAGTGGGGCTGATCAGCGTCGTGCTGACGCGCGATCACCTGCGGATCGGCGACATGGCCGCGGGCACGTTGCTCGTGTTCGAGCGCGCGGAGGCGCGGCTTCCCGGCTCCGCCGCCGCCGCACGCGGGGCTGGACACCTCGATGCCGCGGGCGCGGAGATTGTCGCGGAGCTCCTCGAGCGCTGGTCGACGCTCACCCCGGAGGCGCGGCAGCGCCTGGCGCGGCAGGTGCTCGACCGCTATGGCGGCGGTGAGCCCGCCGCGTCGGGCGGCGATCCCGACGCGGCGTGGCGCGCTGAGCTCGAGCGTCTGGCGAGTTCCCGATAAGGAGCGTCAAGGATGGACGGCGCGGCCCGGCAGCGTGCGCTTAGCGCGAGTCTCCTCCAGCGGGCCGGCCTCTGGCGTGAGGCGGACGCGCGCACCCGCCGCTTGAGCAGCGGGCGGAGCGATGATGCCGCGGACGCCACGCACCTCGCCGATGATTATCGGCTCCTCGCGCATGATCTCGCGCGTGCCCGCACGCTGCTGCCGGACTCGCGCACCCGCGAGTATCTCGAGGCGGCCTATGCGCGGGCGCACGCGACGCTCCATCGCGGCGCCTGGCACATCGGGAGCGAGCTCCTGACGCTCTTCCGCGACGAGATCCCGGCCGTGGTGCGCGCGCTCAGGCCGTACATCATCTGGTCGACGACGATATTCGCCCTCGCCGCACTCGCCGGTTACGCCCTGGTGCACCGGTATCCCGAGCTCATCGCGCTGTTCGCTTCGCCCGATCTCATCGCCACGGTGGAGCGCGGCAAGCTCTGGACCGAAGGCCTGCTCAACATCGTGCCCTCGTCGGTGCTCTCGGTGCAGATCCTCTCGAGGAACATCTCGGTGAGCCTGTTCGCTTACTGCGCCGGGTTCCTCTTCGGTCTCGGCACTCTTTATATTCTCGGGCTGAACGGTCTCATGCTGGGCGCGGTGTTCGCGTTCGTGAGCCGGCACGGGCTCGGCGGCCCGCTGGCTTCCTTCATCGTGGCGCACGGGTGCGTCGAGCTCTCGGTGCTGTGCCTCTCGGGGGCCGCCGGGGCCGCGGTGGGCGAAGCGCTCGTGCGCCCCACGCACGCCGGGCGCATCGAGTCGTTCCGGATCGCGGCGCTGCGCTCGGGGAAGCTCCTGATCGCGTGCGTGGCGCTCCTCGTCGGCTGCGGCCTGATCGAGGGTTACGTCTCGCCCAATCCGGGCGTGGCGCTCTGGGCGCGCCTGGGCGTCGGAGTCGGCTACTGGCTCTTCATGCTGGCGCTGCTCTCCGGACGGCTGTTCGGCCGGCGCGCCGCGCACCCTCGGTGAGTCCCTGGACGCTGAACGCTAGGGAAACTCTGATTTACCGGTGGTGTCGAAGGTGTTGGTCTCTTTTATACGAGCTCCTCGATGAAACAACAGACACTCACCGGATTTGAGAAATACGGGAAGACGACACGGCGTGCGCAGTTCCTGGGCGAGATGGACCGGACCGTGCCGTGGCGAGAGCTGGCGGCGGTGGTTGAGCCGGTGTATCCGAAGGTCAGTGAGCAAGGCGGGCGACCGCCGCTGCCGCTGGAGCGCATGCTGCGGGTGTACTTCCTGCAGCTGTGGTTCAACCTCTCGGACCCGGCGGTGGAGGAAGCGCT
>Ga0209153_1000662_pt1 | contig 14702 bp, 14 predicted proteins | sample GraSoiAngelo_120_FD_185877 | JGI IMG/M metagenome (GOLD analysis project Ga0209153, IMG submission 185877) | Grasslands soil microbial communities from the Angelo Coastal Reserve, California, USA - 14_0919_09_20cm (SPAdes) (version 2) | ecosystem: Environmental > Terrestrial > Soil > Grasslands ...
TCATAGCCCGCTCCACGGCGGCTTCGGAGTAGTGCATCAGGTCTGGCCTCCTGACTTACTACCTTACGCCGCTGAATGCGGACAGTTGATGTGTTAATAAGAGCGGACACTTGATGTGCTAATAACACACGCCGATGAGGCCTACGACGAACTGCCGGATGAGCGCAAAAAGAAGATTGCCGAAAAGCTCTTCAAGCTACTCACGGAAAAAGAGGCGGACGGGCGTGAGATTCGGCGACCCACCAAACTCAGCGAGATTTGCGCGGTCGCCGGTGCTACGCAGGGAGAGGTGGGCGAAGTCATCAATGTCTTTCGGCATGAGGGTAGATCGTTCCTGACGGCAGACCTACCGTTCGACGGGAACGCGATGATCGACATCTCGCACGAAAGCTTGATTCGCGGCTGGCAGCGCTTGAGCGACTGGCTGGACGAAGAGGCAAAAGCGGCGCAGGCGTACCGTCGTTTAGCTCAGTAAGCCGCGCTGCACAAGGAAAAGAAAGCAGGCTTGCTCGATGAACTGGATGTCAAATTGGCGTTGGAGTGGCGCGAACACTCGCAGCCGGACAGAGCTTGGGCCGCGCGTTATGGCTACGACTTCGATGTCGCGATAGAGTTTCTGAAGACATGTCAGCGCGAGGTTGAAAAGGAGATCAGGCAGCGCCGACGAGATTTAATCCGCGCGCGCGCGTCTGCGCTTGTGCTGGGGTTACTACTGATGGCCTGCATGTACTCCTTATGGACTATTGTCAAGACGCGGTATATCTTTGAATTCTCCATTTATTATCAGGGTGTTAATTCTGCGCTGAACGCAATCGTGGGCGGGAATCTCCCGGAAGCTAATAGGGCTTTAGAGAATGTATCTGGTACGAAGCCAAGGGATTTAGGTGTTGAATGGCATTACTCAAAGGATTTGCGAGGTTTTGAATGGTATTACTTATGGTGGGCTGGTCATAATGAGTGGGCCACTATAACGCGACAGAATGGGTCTGTGCCGTGTGTCGCTTTCGCGGCCCATAGCAATCTATTAGCTGCTGGGGATGTGAATGGCAATGTCATGCTGTGGACGACGGGCATCAGTGCAGCCCCAAGCGACTGGAAGCGACCGACCCCACAGTTACAGCAACCATATACAGCGCCTGTTACGGCGATAGTCTTTTCGCCTGATGGCTCAATTCTTGCCGCCGGATATGCTAATGGAGATATAAGACAATGGAATACAAACGAAGTTACAAGACCAGGGCATACAAGTGGAGCGGAACTTACAGCGCTCAAACGATACAAGGCTGAAGATAAGAGCGCGTACGATTCAAGACGCGTCTTTGCCATAGCGTTCTCGCCCGACGGCTCAACGCTGGTGGCCGGCTATGCTGATGGCGCTGAATGGAGATGGGATTTGAAGTCAGGCGAAAGCAAGAGTATATCGCCGCCCGTGGCTTCTTCCCCAATCAGTATGATGGCGTTTTCGCCTGATGGCTCGAACCTCGCCATCGCTTATGCGGATGGGAACGTGTTGTGGGAGTCGGCGGAAAGCGGTCAAGGACAGGTGCTGCTGAGTCGCTACGATGCTCAAGAAAAGACAACCTCGCCCACGCCCAACTTTAGTCGCATTTTTTCCATAGCCTTTTCGCCTGACAAAAAGTGGCTCGTCGCCGGATACGCCGATGGCTTCGTTGCGGCATGGGATTTAACGAAGGGTAAAACACGGAGTCCAAGATTGTTAGGGCAAGCTGTTAAGAAGAGTGGCAATCAGGATAGTAATGCGATTACAGAGGTAGAGAAAAAGGCGGACAATCATCACTTGGGGCCTGTCTTTGCGGCAGTATTTAAGGATGAACATACTCTAGCTACAGGCAGCGCCGATAGCACCGTGAAGCTATGGGACCTGAATAGGCCGGTGGGTGAGGAATTTCTTCTCACTAGAAAGGGACACATGGGTGGGGTTTTATCCTTGGCCGTCTCGCCTGACAAAACAACTCTCGCCTCCGGCAGTGACGATGGCAGTGTGAAAACGTGGGCCACGCAGCCGCAAGAGGAACCGACCGTCTTAGAGGATCAGAATATTTCGGCGGTGGCTTTCTCTGCCAAAGGTGATCAATTAGCTACCGGGGATATAGCTGGGAACATCAAATTGCGGGATATAAGCACACTGAAGGAGGTTAATACGTTACCGTATGTGACCTCGGCGACAATAAATTCGGTGGCCTTTTCTCCGCTTGACAGCGCGCTGCTCGCAGTCGGAAGTGAAGATGGCAGCGTACAGTTGGTCAGGACAGATAACAAAGGCGGCTCGACTAAATTGTCGCGGCCAGTACCGCCCAATACTCAAGTACCACCCATTAATTCGGTCGCGTTCTCGCCTGACGGCAAGACACTCTTGGCTGGCAGCGCCGATGGGGTGCTATACCTTTGGAGTATAGACACAAGGGAATTAAGCAATTCGAAAAAGATCAGCCCTAAGTCAATTTACGCTGTGGCATTTTCCCCTAACGGCTCAATAATCGCTACTGGAGATGAGGACGGTGGCGTAAGGCTATGGGATGCGAAGCTGTCGCAGAAGCCATCGGAGGCGCAGCAGGTCGGGGTTAATGTAATTTCATCCTTGGCGTTCTCCCCTGACGGCAATAGGCTCGTGATGGGGAGTCGGGACGGAACTGTGAGCATGTTGCTCAAGAAGGAGTCTTGGATTGAGACTTGGCTTGACCCGCTCCTGAAGATATTTGGCAGCCGGACCAAATGGGGCGAGACACCGTTGACGTTGAAGAAATCCTTAAGTGAAATCCATTCGCTGGCTTTCGGCCCGAAGGCGGTCGCCATCGTAATCGTGCATAGGAAAGAAGGCAAAGAAGACTACCGTAAGGAAAACAAAGAAAACCCGATAGACAATAGCAGCACCGAACTGTTATATGTTGCCAAAGAAAATACGATAGCCCGACAGCAAATATCACCTAAAGAATGATTGCCTGAAATCGGTCAGAATTAAGCCTACCATAGCCAGATCACTGCTGGGCTTGAATCAGCGCTAGCCTATCAAGTTCACCACTTCCGCCTCAAGCACCTGCGGCTTGCTGCTTCCGGCACGAGCCAACTTTGGGTTCAGGACGGATTGCCTACTTTCTGTGGGTGGCGTAGTTCCGTGAGCGCATCGCGCATGTGCTGGACCCAGCCGGTTAATTCACCTTCGAGAATCTCTTCGGTATACGAGACTAGCTTATCTACGTTCTGCTGATCAGTTTGCTCCGTCTCAGATAGGGCCGTCCACCAATCGCGCACATTGAGCAGGTCGGTGGCGGTCTGGTTATATTTCGTCACCGAGTTTTCGATCTCGTTCAGCCCGATGTAGGTGGCTAAGATGCTGCTGATCGTGGTGGTCAACGCGATCCAGAGGTCATATCCGAACGCCGCCAGTAAAGTGCCTAGCCCACCGAAGATGTAAATGCCCCATTGCAACAAGCGCAGTTGCCTGCCTAATCTGAGTATCTTGGTCTGGAAATAGTTGAGTTGATCGCCGATCCGGATATTGACATATTGCTCGGCACTGAGTGGACTGAGACCGTCATCCGTTGCGCTGGCCCCGGCCATCTTAGGCGGAATAGGACCACGATATGGGCGCAAGGCTGAGACGTTCACTTCGGTCTGCATTAACTGAGAACTAACAATCTCAACTTGCTTCGCCAGTAAAGAGGCCTTTGCGTTCGGCTCTATTTGCTGTTCACTGTAGTCGCCTGCGCGTGTTCGATAGCTAAAGATTTCTCGTTTGATCGCTTCTGCACCGCCCCGCAATAGCACCCATTTTGTCCCTAGTTTGAAACGGTTTGCGGCCGCAATCAATACGGACACTACCACCGGTATAACCACGACCGGATAGTGCAGCAGCTCAATCAGCCGTGCAGTTTTCGCGCTGCTCGCCGGCTGGGCCTGTAATCGTAGTTGCGTCTGAGTGAGCGCCAAGATTGTGCCGAGCACGCCCAATATTAGTATCCACACCAGCAGTTGGTTAAAAATAGCCCGGCGGCGCACGGCATTGGAGTCATATAGTGAGAAGCGCTCCCAAGCTTGTTTAAGCGGCGCATCTCCTTCTGCTTTGTGCATCATTATTTGCTCCCGATTTGCAACGCTCGAACTCTGATTTGAAAATTAGAATTTTAGTCTAGTGAAGCGAGTAGAATATGCTGCTTTAGGAATCTCGCTTGAAACTACTTCCCGTGAGAACCGGCGCGACTCTATGCCCACAGCATAATCGCTGTCAAGATTTTTAGCTGGATGTCGCGGCTGGCGAAAAGAGAGTCGCGCTGGCCATCAGGCAGGTGCTATTATTTGCTCGCACACTCTCCCCGTTTCTGTGAGCATCCTTTGTGCGTCGCTCGCATCAAAGCTGTCGGGTCAAGCCCGCAATTCCGTCCTTGTCCGCGCCACAAGCGAGGAGTCCGCTATGAGAAAGTTTGTCGTCGTCCCACTGTTGCTTCTTTCCCTGCTCTGCATTGCCGCACCAATGCTGCACGCGCAATCGCGTCCGCGCCGCGTCGGCCAAACCAACCCGACGCAGCCGAGTACCGCGCCCACAACTGCGCCCACGACACGCAGCGACAGACCGCCCGTGCTCACCGGCGCGCAGACCTCGAACGACCACACGACGCCGCGCCCGCGCAACGCGGACGACAACGCGCCACAGGAGGTGAGCGAAGACGAAGTTGTGCGCGTGAACACGACACTCGTGACGTTGCCGGTGAGCGTGTTGGATCGCGACGGCAAGTACGTGCCCAGCATCACACGTGATGAGTTTCGCATCTATGAGGACGGCGTCGAACAGCAACTCGCTTATTTCGCCACCGTCGAAAAACCCTTCACCGTCGCGCTCGTCTTAGACAACAGCACCTCGACGCGCTTTAAGACCGAAGAGATGCAGGAGGCGGCCATCGCCTTCGTGGATCAGTTGCGCGCCGATGACCGTGTAATGGTCGTCGCCTTCGACGACAAGGTGCGCGTCTTGGCCGAGCCGACGAGCGACCGCCGAGCTTTGCGCGACGCGATCCGGCACACGCACAACGGCGGCGAAACCAGTCTCTACGACGCCATTGACTTCGTCATTCATCAACGCTTCAACCGCATCGAAGGGCGCAAGGCCATCGTGCTCTTTACCGACGGCGTGGACACTTCGAGCCGCCGCGCCAGCTACGACTCGAATGTGCGCGACGCCGAAGAACTCGACGCCCTCGTCTATCCGATTGAGTACGACACATACGATCCGAGCGCTGATAATCAAGGTGGCGGCAGTTGGCCCGGTGGTGGCGGTGGTGGTGGTCGTTACCCACGCGGCGGCGGCTATCCCGGCGGCGGCTCGGTTGGCTTGCCTGACATACTTGGCTCGATCATCTTCGGGCGCGGCGGTGGTAGCGGCGGGCGTGGCCGGCGTGGCGGTGGTGGTTATCCGCCGGGCGGTGGCGGCGGTTATCCGCCCGTCGTCATTGGCGGCGGTGGCGGCTCGTGCACCGGTTGCAGCCGCGCCGAGTATGAGCGCGCAGACCAGTATCTACACGACATGGCGCGCGTCTCCGGCGGTCGTTTCTATCGCGCCGACACGACGCGCAATCTCTCAGAATCATTCGCGCTCATCGCCGAAGAGTTGCGCAAGCAATACAGTCTCGGCTACTACCCCAAGCTCGCGCCGCATCCCGGCGAGCGCCGGCACATCAAAGTCCGCGTCCTGCGCCCCAACCTCGTGGTGCAAGCGCGCGACAGCTACATCTTCAACCCCACCGGCACACAGCAACGGGCTGACACCGACGCGCAACGGCAGAAGCCCGTGCTGCAAACGGGGCGACCGTTTAGCGGCGGAAGATAATGGTTATTACTTTTTCTTTGAAGCATTCCGCTTGCTAGTATGCTTGCATTTAGCAGCGTCCTTCTTGCTGCGTGCGCGCTCTATCTCAGCTATGCCTCTCTCGATAGCACCGTTTAGTAGAGTACGCGGTTCGTCTTGTGGTTTAAGATGGCCGGTCAGATATAACATATACAGCCTGAGCGCTAGTTTATGTTCATCTGTGTATAGGTAAGCCTGTTTGATGCCATCTAACAGCGTATTAATTGCTTGCCCTAAATTATCAGAGCCATCCTCGATTGCCTCTTTAAGCGTGAATAGCAAACGGGCTAATGTATTTGCTCCAATCGAGTCCTTGCGGAACGCTTCATCGAGAAACGCGAGCCAAGTTTCCCTGTCGGCAAGCAGGTTATTAGTATCGTATTCTGTATCATCTGCCATATACATTGTGGCCTTATGATTATCAGCAATGGCTCATATTACTGTGATCATAGTAATCCGTCAATATCACGAAAGAAAATTGCTACCATAATGTTAGTGACGATCATCTGGCATTTGGCTCGCATTGTGCCTAATCCTTACTACAAAGCTTGTAGCGAACAATTAAGCGCCTAGCACATTTAATACTAGCTTTGATAGTGTGCCCGGCGGCATGATCAGACTGGTAGTCAGAGAAATTGCACAGCGAGAAGGCATTAAGAACTCCAATGCTTTGTCACAGGCGACGGGATTGCCTTATGAGACTTGCAGACGATTATGGCAAGAAAAGGCAACTATGATTAGCTTAAGTACGGTGGAAAGATTATGTCATGTGCTACGGGTGCGGCCGTCACAGTTGTTCGATTATGAGTATGAGCCTGACAAGGCTAAACGCCCTCACAAGACTAGAAGAAAGTTATCAAGGAAGGTCTAACTTCATAGCCGCACATAACAAATCACATAAGCCGACTGCCTGCACGACTGACGGGACATCTTCTATAGCGGTTTGCGATTGAATGTAGCCGCTTCGGCAGGGCAGCCAAGTCAGAACCGCCTGCGGTAGCGGGCGGGTCGTCAACATAAAGACCCGCCCGCTACCGCAGGCGGTTCTGACACCAGTTACACTCAATTGCAATTCGCTATAAGCCGTCCCATTAAACAACTGTCCCATCTTTCACGGTCGCGTTCTTGGGCACGATGATGATCTGGTCGCGTATGTAGTAGCCGGCTTCAGGGTTGTCGGCGTACTCGACGTTGTGTTCATTCATGAGCCGGCAGCCAGCGCCGATGCGTGCGTTCTTGTCTATGATGGCGCGGCGAATGACTGTGCCTTCACCGACGCCGATGGGCGGCTTGCCGGCGGCGTGATCCTCGCGCAGTTCTTCGATTGATTGATACTCGTCCGCGCCCATGAAGATGACCTCTTCAAGATAAGCGGCCGGCTCGACGCGCCCGCGCAGGCCGACAACCGAGCGTACCATCTTCGCGCGGTTGAGGATGCAGCCGTCCGAGATGATCGAATCTACGATCTCGCAGTTGTGCACCTTCGAGGGCGGCAGGTAACGTGCGCGCGTGTAGATCGGCGCTTCGGTGTTGAATAGGTTGAACTTCGGCAGGATCGCCGTCATGTCAATGTTCGCGGCGTGGAAGGCTTTGATCGTCCCGATGTCCTCCCAGTAGTCGTCGAACAGAAACGCCTGCACGTTGTAGCTCTCAATCGCGGCGGGGATGACTTGGCGGCCGAAGTCCACCCACTCATGATCTTGCGCGAGCAACTCTTCGAGCTTGCGATAGTTGAAGACGTAGATGCCCATCGAGGCGAGGAAGGGACGGCGCGCGGCTTCCTCCTTGCTCAAGCCAAACGCGGTCGTGTCCACGCGCATCTCTTCGAGTGCCTCGCCCTTCGGCTTCTCGCGAAACTCTGTGATGCGCCCGTGCTCATCTGCTTTGAGTAGCCCGAACTCTTCCGCCGCCTCGCGCCCGTAGGGCACGACCGAGACGGTCACGTCCGCCCCTGTCTCGAAGTGGCGCGCGAGAAATTTGCGATAGTCCATGCGATAGAGGTGATCGCCTGAGAGGATCAGGAGCGTGTCGATCTGCCAATCGTAGATGTGCGGCATGACTTGGCGCACGGCGTCGGCTGTGCCTTGAAACCAGTCGGGCCGGTCGGGCGTCTGCTCGGCGGCGAGGATTTCGACGAAGCCTTCGGAGAAACGCGAGAAGCGATACGAGCGCGAGACGTGGCGGTTCAAACTCGCGGAGTTGTACTGCGTCAACACGAAAATCTGAATGATGTCTGAGTTGATGCAGTTCGAGATCGGTATATCCACGAGCCGGTACTTGCCGCCCAAAGGCACAGCCGGTTTCGACCGATGATGCGTCAATGGAAACAGGCGCGTGCCCGCGCCGCCGCCGAGTATGACCGCAAGGACGTTGTGATTCGAGGCCATGGCCTTCCTCACCCGATGAGCTGTGCGAGCTTGTTTGCACCCAGCATAGACGCAAAGCGGCGCGCGTTCAAGACCCACGCGCGCCTGCATCAGCCACAGTCTGATTTTCTTTGCTCGACGGCGGTCTGTTCTGTAGATAACTTCAATACGCGGCCGTCGGTGCGCCGTCCGTCCGCGCGCCCGCAGCCTCCTGTGCGATCTTGACGCCGACGCTTGCGCCGATGCGCGTTGCGCCCGCTTCGAGCATCGCGCGCGCGTCCGCGATTCCCTTTACGCCGCCCGCAGCCTTGACGCCCATCTCTTGGCCGACCGTGCGCCGCATGAGCGCCACATCCGCCACGGTCGCGCCGCCTTTGGCGAAGCCCGTCGAAGTCTTGACGAAATCCGCGCCCGCGTTCTTCGCCGCGATGCAGGCACGTATCTTCTCGTCGTCCGTTAACAGCGCCGCCTCGATGATCACTTTGACGAGCACGTTGTACTCGTGCGCCGCTTCGACGACTTGGTGTATGTCATACTCGACCGCGCAATCATCGCCGCTCTTCAAAGCGCCGACGTTGATCACCATGTCCACCTCTTGCGCGCCGTCGAAGATCGCGCGCCGTGTCTCGTAAGCCTTCACGTCCGCGAGCGTCGCGCCCAAGGGGAAGCCGATGACCGTGCAGACCGGCACGCCCGACCCGCGCAAGTGACACGCAGACGCGCGCACCCACGTCGGGTTCACGCACACAGAGGCGAACCTGTAGCGCGCCGCTTCTTCACATAGCCGCTCGATGTCTGCCGCGCTCGCCTCCGGCTTCAACAGCGTGTGATCAATGAAACTCGCCCACGCGCCCGCCGACGCCGTCTCGCCCAACACCAACCCGATGCGCGCCGCACCTGCATCAACCACGCGCTGCATCCGTTCGGGACAACGATTGAAACACGTCGCCCCGCACCCGCACAGCGCCGCCTGAGAATCTGCTTCGCCATTCAGCCGCGCGACGATTACATCAGTTATTTGTTCGACGAGATGTTCAAGATCACCATTATTTGCGTACGACATAATTGCTCCTGAATTCTACGCCCTATCTTCACTTCTTCAAAAAGCGCGGGCACTCGCGTGCGATGACGCGCTTCAAGGCTTCTTCGTTCGGCTGGTCGGCGAGGGCGCTCGACGTGCCGTCTTTGACGGCGAAGGTCGAGGCGGTGATTTCGCCGAGGCGGAGACCCGTTTTGTGGCCGAAGTCAACGAGCACGTCGGCGCGGTCGAAGTGACGATAGAGCGGAACGAGGTAGAGCGCGTCGGCGCGATATGAGCCGAAGACTTTGGCCACGCGGTCGTTTGGATCAGACTGTTTCGTCAAGACGGACGAGAGCAGTTGCAACTCGATCTCGCGCCCGCCCACATTCAGATAAGTGCGCTTGAGTGGTAGGTCAGTTTGGTCGCGCGCCACAGCCGTCACCAACAGGAGCGCGTGGCCGGCGAGCGCGACGTACTCCGGTTCGTCGAGCGGTTGCAGCATGTCGAAGAAGCCGATGCGCGCAAACTCGCCCACGTCTTTGTACTGCTTGTAGTCCTTCGCTACTTCTTTGAGGCGCACGTTCATCCGTGCCGGCGCGGCCGGCTCGTCCGCCCAAGTGCCCGGCGGCACGATCTGTTTGTTGCTCTGCGCCACCGCAGATGTGAGCAAGACGACGGAAGTCAGCAGCACAAGGAGCAGACGGCTGTGCCGCCGATGAGGACTCAGAGTGATCATGCGTCACCTCACAGGAGATCATGCCACAGCCCAACGCATAGAACTATCTGTACTGCCGTTCGACCGCTTCGATCTTGGCAACGCGCCGCTTGTGCCGCGCCTCAGTTATCTCGGTGGCGAGCCAAGCGCGGACGATGGCGCGCATCTCTTCCAAGTTGATCGTGCCGCTCCCCAAGGTGAGCACATTGGCGTCGTTGTGCTCGCGCGAGTTGACGGCGACCTTGACCGAGTAGCAGGCGGCGGCGCGCACGCCCGGCACCTTGTTGGCCGTCATCGCCGAGCCGACGCCTGCGCCGTCAATGATGATGCCGACATCTGCTTCGCCATCGGCGACGGCGCGGGCGACCGAATGCGCGAAGTCTGGATAGTCAACGGCGTCGGTTGAGTGTGTGCCGAAGTCGCGGACGCGGTGACCTAGTTCGACGAGAAAAGTTTTCAACTCTTCCTTCATCGAATAGCCGCCGTGATCCGCGCCGACGGCGACGAGTTTCGTCTGCCGCGAGCCGCGTCGGGGCGCACGCCGCACGAGTTCAATCCCGCGCTCGCGCACGATGTCTGCGGCGAGCGGCGTCAGCCGCGCGCCCTCCGCGATGCGCAGCCGCGCGCCCGTTTCAAGTCCACGCACATCGTCTTCTGTGATGACTAGCTTCGAGGATTCATCGCGCGCGATTGGCAGCCCAGTCGGTTCAGGCGCGACCGGCGCAGTCGTGATGATGCGTGCCGACGGTTGCGGCGGCGGCTCCTCGCGCGCCGCTTCGTCCGCCTCGTCTGCGGGCAGCGCATTGTTCAGGACTTCGCGCACGAGCGCGCGCACGCGGTCGCGGGTTGATCGTTCGTCGGCCATGATCGGCTGTTAGTGGTTATTGACCTCCCGTCGGTTGCTACTTTAGTATGTCGCACCACGCGTCGCGCGTGCAAACCCGTCGTACTTGATTCATTGCACCAATGATCTAACAAACAATTTTTGGAGGTCGCCTGTGTCCGCTTCTTCCGCTCCGAGCCTATCCGAGTTCGGTAATCCAAACCTTGAGCCATTGTTGACCGGCGAACAGATTCAGACGCGCATCAGCGAGATGGGCGCGGAGATCGCCCGCGATTATGCTGGGCGCAATCCCTTGCTCTTGGGCGTCCTCAAAGGCGCGTTTATTTTCTTGAGCGATCTGATCCGTACGATTGATTTGCAGATCGGTATCGAGTTCATGGCGATCTCAAGCTATGGCGCAGAGACGCGCTCATCGGGCGAGGTCAAGATCGTCAAAGACTTAGACGTAGCCATCGAGGGACGCGACATCCTCGTCGTCGAAGACATAGTGGACACAGGGCTGACGCTCTCCTACTTGCTCGCCAATCTGCGCTCGCGCGGCGCGGCGAGCGTCAAGCTAGTCGCCTTGCTCAACAAGCACGAGCGCCGCTTGCGCGAAGTTGAGATCGATTATCTCGGCTTCAACATCCCCGACGCCTTTGTCGTCGGCTACGGCTTGGACTTCGCGGAGCGTTATCGCAACCTACCTTACATCGCCGTGCTCAAAGACCCATTAATACAGTGACAAGTGACGAGTGACGAGTGACAAGTTAAAGACAAAGCTTTTGCTTGTCACTTGTCACTGCTTTTAGAAAACTCTCGCCCGCCGTCAAGCGCAAGCTGAAGTTATCGGCAATCGTCTGCCCGATGTCGGCGAGCGAGGCGCGCGTGCCGAGGTTGACGCCGGCTTGTGCGTGCGGGCCATAGACAAGGAGCGGGACGTATTCGCGTGTGTGGTCTGTGCCGCGATAGGTTGGGTCGTTGCCGTGATCGGCGGTGATGATCAAGAGGTCTGTGGCGCGCATGGCGGACATAATTTCGGGCAGGCGCACGTCGAAGTGTTCGAGCGCGCGAGCATAGCCCTCCACGTCGCGGCGATGGCCGTAGAGCATGTCGAAGTCCACGAGATTGGAAAAGATTAGCCCGCGCGTGTCGGCCCGAAGCGCGTTGCTGGTTTGCTCAATCGCCTGCTCGTTGTTCTTCGCTTTCAAATCTTGGGTTGCGCCCTGCGAGTCGTAGATCGAAGCGATCTTGCCGATGCAGACCACGTCGAGGCTATGGTCGGATAGTGTCGGTAATAGATTCTCGCGCGGTGGCTGCACAGCGTAATCGTGCCGGTTCTCTGTGCGATAAAACGAGCCGGGCGCGCCTAAGAACGGGCGCGCGATCACACGCCCAACTTCGTGCGGCCCACGCAATATCTTGCGCGCTGTCTCGCAGATTTCGTAGAGCCGCGCGACGGGGATGACCTCTTCGTGCGCCGCGATCTGAAAGACCGAATCGGCGGACGTATAGACGATGGGCTTCCCCGTGCGCACGTGCTCCGCACCAAGCTCCTTGATGATCTCTGTGCCCGACGCCGGCACGTTGCCGAGCACGCCGGGCACGCGCGCCTCTTTGATGAAACGTTCGATGATCTCTTCGGGGAAGCCTTCAGGATACGTCGGGAAAGCTTTATCCAGAATGATCCCAGCCATCTCCCAATGCCCCGTCGTCGTGTCCTTCCCGTTTGAGCGCAACGCACAACGCCCGAACGACCCGTGCGGGCGTTCAACCGGCGGCACACCCGCGAGCGCACGCACGTTGCCGAGACCGAGTTGTTGAAAATTCGGCAGCCGCACTTCGCGCGATGCGCAAATGTGCCCCAACGTATCCGCGCCCGCATCACCCCACGCCGCCGCATCCGGCATCTCGCCCATGCCGACGCTGTCAAGCACGATCAGCGTGATGCGATCAAAGGAACTATTTTGCATAAGATGATCCATCCTCAAAAGATGCCTCTGCTTACTGCCTACTGCTTTTTGCCTTCTAACCTTTCGGCGCTTGATAGCCTTCGCGGGCGCTGACCTGTGCGCCTTGGAGGCCGCGGACTTCGACGCGAATCTGGCGGAAGCGACCGTCGCGCGCTTTGTTGGTCGAGTAGTAGCCGAGGCTGTACTGTCTGCCGATGTCGTCGGCGACTTCGGCGAAGGCGGCGCGGGCGGCGCGCAGGTCTGGGGCGTCGAAGGTCTTGCCGCCGGTGTCGCGCGCAAGCCCGCTCATCTCTTGGCGCGCGAGTTGATAGAGCGAGCGGCTGATCTGCATGCGCTCGAAGGGGCCCATCTGGCAGAAGTTTGAATAGTCTTCGGCGTCAGCACGCGGATTGAAGATGCGGCGGTAGCGTTCGAGTTGCACCTTCGACAGACTCAAGCGCCCGTCGTCCTGACAATCCCGCAACAGACGATCCTCGACGTAATCCTCCGTGTTGACCTGCACGAAATAACAGAGCACGCCCGCTTGCAAGAGCCGCGCGCGCGCTGCCGCGAACTCCGAATCGCTCGTCGAATCAACGCCATCGGTCAAGGCGACGAGCGCGCGCCGCCCGCGTAGTTCAGCCTTCGGCGGCTCGCGGAAAATCTCTTTCGCCACGCGCTCCAACGCATCGTAATAAGGCGTGCCGTTTGACGCGCCGATGTTTTCGACAGCTTGCTTGAGCGCCTCGCGGTCGTCCGTCAGATAGGTCTGCACTTCGACGGTCGCAAGTTTCTGCGCGCCCTCTTCGGCAGTGTTGAATGAAATAACGGCGACGCGGTCGCCGGGACGCAAGGCTTCGACGAAGGCGTTGGCGGCGCGGCGGATCAAAGCGACTTCGGCGCGCGTCGAGCCTGAAGTGTCCAAGAGCAACGCGACCTCGAACGGCGCATCGGTCGTGGCAAAACTGGCGAGGCGTTGCGGCTTGCCATCTTCGTAGATCGTAAAATTCTCCGCGCGCAGACTCATCACTGGCCGCCCCGTGTGGTCGCGCACCACTACAGGCACAGGGATCAATTGCGTATCCACGCGCACGATCTCGTCCTCGCCGACCTCTTCGCCGACGGATGCTGAAGCGCTGTGTGTCGTGTTCGTTGCAGGTGGCGTTGCGCTTCGTGCGGGCGGCTCAACGCCCACGCGACGCGGGCGTTGATGTTGACCGGATGAATCGGCCTGCTGCGCTTGACCGGTTGGCGACAGGCTGAGCGCGGCGCACGACAAGCTGAGGAGCAGACCGGGCAAGAGCGCGCGGGCGATGCGGTGCAGCTTTGTGGATCGGTAGAACATAAGCTTACACTTTCACGCAGGACGAGTCCGCGTGGTTGCAATGATAGCAGGCGGGGATGGAAAGGAGCGAATCCGTCGGTGGTCATCAGCCGGTTGGATGAACAGACAAATGCAGTGCTCATCGAACCGCTTGGACGCAAGCGCGCGCCGGATGCGGAGACACACAGCCAAGCGACCGAACAGAAGGAGCAGCAGCCCGCGCAAACCGAAATTCAGCGCGATGGCGAAGGCGCACGGGGCAATGAAAAGACGACGCTGCCCGTCTGGTTGTTGTGAAGGTTGGCGCTGCTTGACACCACAGAGGGGCATCTCTTAGGATGAGGCTCACGCCGAGAAAGTTGATTCAACCTGCAAGTTGATTAACGCAGCGGCGTGAGAGTTCTTTGACGAGCGCGGGCGCGTGCCGGAGAGTTTAGCAGCAACACAGGCACGTACTGTCAATGGTAGACGACCGCCCTTACAAGGCGGGGGTTGTGGGTTCGAGTCCCACCGTGCCTACCAAGTAGAGACGCACGCCCGCCATCGCGTTACAGCAGTTTTCGCGGAGTCGTAGTTCAGTTGGTTAGAACGCCGGCCTGTCACGTCGGAGGTCGCGGGTTCGAGTCCCGTCGGCTCCGCCACTA
>Ga0209153_1000666_pt1 | contig 14685 bp, 17 predicted proteins | sample GraSoiAngelo_120_FD_185877 | JGI IMG/M metagenome (GOLD analysis project Ga0209153, IMG submission 185877) | Grasslands soil microbial communities from the Angelo Coastal Reserve, California, USA - 14_0919_09_20cm (SPAdes) (version 2) | ecosystem: Environmental > Terrestrial > Soil > Grasslands ...
AATTATAACGCGCTACGTGCGAAGGGAGACGGCTCGGGCGGCAGGGGCCCTGCCCGATGAGCCCGCAAGCGAAATCGGCTATTGCTGCTTGAGGAACGTACGACTAGGACAATTTTCGGAGTACGGAGCAAATCGGCGTACTCTTGAGAAAAGGGATGTCCGCCCCAAAAGGGGTTTTTCAGGGAGGCAAGCGTGGAGCACAAAGAGAGACGCCGCGGACCCCGGTATCCGTTTATCGCCAGCGCGGAGCTGATCGAGCAGAAGGCCGACGTGCGCATTGCTTCACGCATCAGCGAACTCAGCATGAACGGCTGCTACCTGGACATGATGAACCCGTTCCCGACAGGCACTATCGTGGTAGTGAAAATTTCTGCGGGCAAAGATTTCTTTCAAGCCACGGGCAAGATCGTCTATTCGCAAATGAACATGGGCGCGGGCGTATCTTTTCTGGAAATCGAGAAACCCTCGCAAATTGTGCTGGGACGCTGGATAGAGGAAGCGAAAAACGATGCGCTAAAGCACGCGTAACTTTCCTGCTCGTGATTTGCGTGACGGCTCTCTCGCTGGCAAGCTCGCAGTCATCTCGAAAGAAATCCTTCGAGAATTAACAACAAAGTGTGAAATCTATCCCGAGCGGTTGTCGAGCCGAACGGCTGCGCCCTCGCGTCGATGTTGCTCGGTTTTTTTCTGGTCAGATCGTTTTCCGCTTGAACTCCGACATGAGGTGATCGCACAATCGCACACGCACCGCCATGATGGTGAGCGTGAGATTGTGGCAAGGGTTCAAAGGAATGTCGTGAGTTTGCTGAAACTGATTAAGCACGAATTTCTTCGGGTCAATTGAGCAAAACTAGAGAGACTGTTTCATGACCGTGAACACTCGAAACTTCGCTATCGTGATACCATCAGCGCGGGGATGAAGACAACCGGGTGATGGGCGACGAAAAGAATCTCGTGGCGATTGGCGCCAGCATTGCGGAAAAGGTACGGGCGGGGCGCGACTGAGAGCACACCATGAGTGCAACTACCAAACGCAGAGAATTTCTCCAAACAGTAGCGGTCGCAGGCGCGGGTCTGGCGCTGGCCAAGCGTCTGCCCGCCGCACCACAAAAATCCGTGTTGGTGTTCACGAAATCCTCGGGCTTTGAACACGAGGTGGTGAAGCGCATCAACGGCAAGCCCAGCATTGTCGACGACGCCGTGACGGATCTCGGCAATAAACACGGGTTCCGGGTGGGAGTGACGAAAGATGGTCGAATTTTTGACGGCAACCAATTTCACTCTTACGCCGCGGTAGTTTTTTTCACCACTGGCGATCTCACGACTTTGGGCACGGACGGAAAGCCGCCGATGTCGTCCGACGGAAAGAAAAATCTCCTGGAAGCGATCCACAAGGGGATGGGGTTCGTGGGCATACATGCAGCGGCTGACACGTTTCATCCGCAGCCAGATCCCAAAGATCTTTCCAACCGTTACATCGCGCACGGCGAGCAGCAGGATCCGTATCTAAAAATGCTGGGCGCTGAGTTCATCATTCACGGAAGCGATCCGCGATTACAAGACGCCAACTTGATTGTGAACGATCCGAAATTTCCTGGATTGGAAGGTGTGACTTCACCCGTCAGCCTTAAAGACGAGTGGTATTCGCTGAAAGATTTTCAAAGCGATTTGCATGTCATTTTGACGCTCGACACTCACGGCATGCGGGGAGCCTGCTACCAGCGCGCGCCCTACCCGGTCACTTGGGCGCACATGCACGGCAAAGGGCGCGTCTTCTACACGGCGATCGGTGACCGGCCGGAGAATTGGAAGAACGAATTTTTCTTGAATCTGCTGGGCGGCGGAACCCGTTGGGCGATTGGCGACGTGAACGCGAAAGTGGAAACCAACCTCAAAGAAGCGGCTCCCGGCTACGCCGAAATCCCTCCGAAAGAGCCTGCCAGGAATTGATTCTCGCAGGGCCACGGCGCGGCGCAACGATGGGTGGAAAGGCGCAACACCGAGCTTAATCGCGCATACCGCTAGCGCTGCGCTCTTGTCGCACAGCTATCCCTTTGCGCATGAATCCGTTCCCGTAAAGTAAAAGCCTTGGCTTCGGTCAGTAGCGTGCACCCTGCAAAACTGTCTGGGGTCTACTTGTGGGTCTTGCCCAAGCAGAGTGCCCCGATCCGGGACGCGCAACCTTCCTTAGACCGAGAAAACAAACAGAGAAACCCGCTCGCCACAGCCGTTGCTGGGCGAAAACGCAGACATCAGCAAGGGTTAGAACGGAAGCGAGGTGCAACATGAGGGTCCTAACTGCCATTGATGGATCGAAAGCCTCGGAAATCGTACTGCAAGAGGCGTTAGCGCGGCCCTGGGTTCCAGGAACACACTTTTGCCTGGTCACCGTAGTCGATCCTTTCTTCTTTACGCGAGCACCGCTGCTTTTTGAGGAAACCAAAGTGGCGGCAGGAAAGCTTTTGCACGAAGAGGCACAAAAGTTCAGGACCACAGGTTGGGAGACTGAGACCAACGTCGGAAACCCGCGCAAAGTGATCTGCCAGTGTGCGGAAGAGTGGCGTGCGGATTTGGTCCTGGTGGGCTCGCACAACTTGAACGCGCTGGAACGCCTGGCGCTCGGCAGCACCGTGCACGCCGTGCTGCGTCGCACAAAATGTTCGGTGGAAGTCGTGAGGGCACCGAAGAAGGAAGCCACAGCGGGCGGCCGCAAAATCCTTGCCGCAACCGACGGATCCGAATTCTCAACCGCTGCAGTGAAAACGCTGGCCAGCGAGCCCTGGCCCGAGGACACGCGGATCAAGATCATTTCCGCACCGGAGTTTCCGCTGTGGCTGGGCGAGTACCCATATTTTCAGCGCGTACAGGTGGAGGAGCTGAATCAATCCGCCCTGGACGCGGCGAAAGCAGCGGTCGCACAGGCGAAGGAAATTCTCTCGCGAACGGGACTCGCCGTCACCACCGATGTTCCCATCGACAGAGACGCGCCCGTAAAGACAATTTTGCAGAAAGCGAAGGAATGGGGCGCGAACCTGATCGTAGTGGGTTCGCATGGCCGTCGCGGATTCGATCGCTGGGCGCTTGGGAGCGTTTCCGAATCGCTGGCCATGAATGCGCCCTGCTCCGTAGAGGTAGTGCACTTACTAGCCAACACCGAAGGGAAAGAACATGAAAGGGAAAGCCATAAAAGTGAAAGAAGTCATGACGAGCACACCGTACACGTGCCGTAGGGAAACCAATCTTGGCGAAGCCACGGAGTTGATGTGGAAAGGAAACTGCGGTTTCCTGCCAATGACCGGACCTGACGGCAAAGTTTGCGGCGTGATTACCGACCGGGACATTTGCATCGCGCTCGGCACGCGCAACAAACTCGCGGCGGAAGTCACTGCAGGGGAAGTTGTGCCGGATGGCACGCTCTTTGCTTGCTCGCCAGAAGATGAAATCCATGTAGCCTTGCTGACTATGCGGGAAGGCAAAGTGCGCCGCTTGACCGTGACCGATTCGGACGGTAAGGCGGTGGGCGTGCTGTCCATGGACGATGTGTTGCTCCATGCCGAACCGTCAGGCTCCGGGAAACTTGTGGAGCTGTCCACGGACGAAGTGGTGCGCTCCTATCGCGCCATTAATCAACGTGAACTGCCGCAGACGGTAAACAAGCAGGCTGTGGCCGCCTGAAACGACCAGCGTCGACCTCCGGCAGCGCCGTGTCAGCGAAGGGCGGAGCCCCGCCAGCCCGACACGACGCGGGTCGGGTTGAAGCGTCCTCGCGTCGCCTCGTCAGGTCGCATGGAAATTCGTGAGGTCGAAGTTTCGTCAAGTCTAAAGCACAAAGAGAAGACTCTCGGATCACTGACGGTTGCGTTGTGCGTCGCATCCACCCCGCGATGCGAGAGAGGCGTCTGCTTCTACATTGGAATCGGCTGATTCAGGCGCGGCTTCACATACCAGCAAGGCGAATAGCCCATGTGTGGAAACAACGAATGCGCGCAGGTAGTCGTTTGCTCGGGATGCTGCTGGTCAATTTCGTAACTGGTCTTGCCGCCTTTTTCAGCAATAGCCAGCACGCGTGGCCCGGTGAAGGATTCCAGCGGATCGGCCGGCTTCGGATGGGTCAGCCGCACACGAAACCACGCGAAGTCGCCGACGTACACCAGCGCCAGCGCCGTGAACGCTCCGGCGGCAAGACGTTTTGCCACAACGCGAGGGGAAACGGACAGGTTCATTCGCGCCCTCAAACGATGCCAAGCCTAGCCGCAAAACCCGCCGATTGGAAGAAAATAGGCAAGCCGTTGCTGGGAACAGCTTTTGAACAGCTTTATGAAACGAAGACTCTTTTCACGCGCTATGATAAACTGACACTTTCGGTGGGGCCGTGGCGCAGTTGGGAGCGCGCCTCGATGGCATCGAGGAGGTCGTGGGTTCGAATCCCATCGGCTCCACCAACTTTGAATTCAACTACTTACAACAAATTCCAAGGGGCACTAAGCCACTTTCGCAGCCAACACCGTGTGCACCACTTTGCTGTGCGCTTCAGGTTTGCTTGCGTCCGTAGCTCTGCCCTAGACGTTCATCGTGGTGCGAATGTCGGCGTGGCGCATGAGTTCCTGCTGCACTTTCATCGGGGCTCCGGTTTCATCCAAGAGCGTCGGCGAATGACCGCCACGACCATCTGCAGATCCCGCAACAACTGGGTGATCAGGGGCGCGGACCGATCGCGTGAGTGCTGCCGCTGGACTTTCAGGAACAACTCGGGATCTTCGAGGATCCGTTCGCGAATCGAGGCCGCGGCGTCTCGCCAAGCGGCATACAACTGCCCCGCTTCGAGTGGTGAAGCGGTGCTGCGCAAACATTTCGGCCAAGCGCTGGCAGTCCTCGGGGCGGGAACGCGCCTGGAGGTATCCTGCAGAGGCAACGGATCAAAACGGGGATTCCTGATTCGAGGCATTTTGCCTGGAAAATCTTTCCAGCTGGGATTCTGCCGACGATTTCAATTGGTATGATACAGAGCAACTTAAATCATATGAGAGTAAGGGCGAGCCGATAGCGGTCCAGGAAGGCGACCGTAAGACGATGCAGCTTACGGTGATCGAAACTGAAAATGCCGGACAGGCTATGCAGTAGTTCAGGGACCGCGCGGTGATTTCTCAGCCGGGCAGAGTTAAATGCGTGAGGATGTTCCATTCACGCGTCATATCTTCCTCTTTAACGCATTTCTGTGACTCCCCACTATGCTTTCCATGGGTCCAACACTTGCACCCGCATGTCTGCAAAGTCGCTGACGCTACGTGAAACGACTGTCAGATTGTGGTGAAGCGCTGTCGCCGCTAGCAGGCCGTCGATCGTTGAGAGTGTTTTCCCCTCCCTTTTTGCGGTCGAAGCGAGTAGGCCCCACCTATCGGCGACCGGGACATCAATCGGCAGAATTCTGCCGGCAAAACGAGCCCCCAGCTCTATCTCGAGCCATGTTTCGAGATGCGTTCGCCTCTTGCCCTGAGGCAGCCCTGCCAAACCGTTGCGAATCTCTCCAAGAGTCAGAACGCTTAGGTAGAGCAGGGTCTCTTCCGCCGCGTGCATCCAGGCCATCACGCGTGGCTCCGGCTTGCGGCGCACAAGCTCGGAGATGCAGTTTGTGTCCAGCAAATATCCACTCATAGTTCGATCTCGCGCCCCTCGTCCTTCTCCCGCTCCAAGTTCAGATCGACTCCGACAAGCGGCGATTCTCGGAAGAACTGCACAATACTCTTCGGCTGATGAGACTTGCCGACAAGCTGCTCGTACTGCTCGTCAGAAATCATCACCACGCCTTCCTTGCCCTGCCGCCTGATGAGTTGGGGACCCTCGGTCCGAGCCCGCCGAAACACCTCGCTAAACCGGGCCTTCGCCGTTTGAATCTGCCAGCAAGGTTCGACAGGCTTCAGGCTGCGTGTCTTCCGGCCTCCAACTTCTTGACTGTGTTTCTTGGAAGTCTTGGGCACATTCTCCCCCACGCCACTAACTAGTCTGACTAGACCTGGAATTATGCTTCATCGCTGGTTTGTCAAGCGCGAAAGGTTGGCACCAAGACTTCACCCCTCGGTCGAAGAAGCGGAAGGAGTTTTGCCGTGAACATTCTTGTTGAAGCCTCGGCCGTTCACGCCATGGTGGTACCGAGAGCGCCTGCCGCCGTTCCCAGAAGATGGGATCTGTGGCCCCTCATCGAGTTGTCATTTTCTTCTTGGCAAACAATTCAAAGAGTTGCCTACTATAATGAAATCCCGCACAGTCTCCGGTCTTTTCCTTATTGGCGAAGTCGTGGATGTCACCGGCCATCTCGGCTGCTTGAACTTCCAGTGGGCTTGGGCCTCCGGCGCCGCGGCCGGCCGCAGCGTGTGAATCGAGTACGAATCCTTCACCCCTGTTCCTGTTCCAGCTCCGCCCAACGCGCGTACAACGCATCCACGATCTTCTGCGCTTTGGCCATTTCTGCCAGGACGTTTTGTAGTCGCACGTGATCGCCCATCACCTCGGGATCCTCCAGCGCCTTGTGACGAATTTGCAACTCCAGCTCCGCCTCGGTGATCCGCCCCTCGATTCCCGCCAATTCCCTGCTCTCTTGATAGGAAAGCTTCTTCTGCGCCGTAGCAGGCGTCTTGCTCCTGTTTCCCGCTGCCTTTGACCGCGGCTCATCCTTCGGACCGCTCGTTCTCTTTGCAGCTTTTTGCGCACTTTGCCATTCCTCCCATTGCGAATAATCCGCAAACCGCTCGGCCTTGCCCATTCCATCCAGCCCCAGCACCAACGTCGAAACACGATCCAGCAGGTAACGGTCGTGCGTTACCAGTACCAACGCCCCGCGATATTCCAGCAGACTCTCTTCCAATATTTCCAGCGTCGGAATATCCAAATCGTTCGTGGGCTCATCGAGCAGCAGCACGTCGGCGGGTTGCAACATCAACTGGGCAATGAGCACCCGTGCCCGCTCGCCTCCAGAAAGCCGGCCCACCCACTGATTTAGCTGCTCGCTGGCAAACAAAAATCGCTCCGCCCACGACGCCACGTGAATCACCCGTTGCTGATAAATCACCGCATCGCTGTCCGGCGCCAGCGCGCGCCGCAGGGTAACTTCCGGATCGAGCTGGCGGTTCTGGTCGAAGTACACGATCCGCAAACCGTCCGCCTTGCGAATTTTCCCCTTTGCCGGCTCGATATCCCCGCGCAGCAAACGCAGCAGCGTCGTTTTCCCGCTGCCATTCGGCCCCACCAGCCCCACGCGCATTCCCTGCGTGACAATAAAGTGCAGCCCGGCGATCAGCGGCCGCTCGCCAAACCCGCAGGAAACGTCATCCAGCGTAAGCAACTGCTTGGTTTTCCGGCTGCTCGCGGAAAAATCAATCTCCGCCGCGGAAGTCCGCGTCCGCGCCTTCATTTCCGCAAGCTCGCCGATCATCTCGTGCGCATCGTCGATGCGCGCCTTCGATTTCGTGGTGCGTGCTTTTGGCCCTCGCCTCAGCCAGGCGATTTCTGTGCGCACACGGTTTTCCAAGCCCTGTTGCCGCTTTTGCTGCGCATGCAGGTACTCTTCCTTGGCCTCCAGAAACTTGCTGTAATTTCCGGACACGCGCAGCGCCCCGTCTTCGTACGCGCGACTGATTTCCACCATTTCGTTTGCGACATTTTCCAGGAAATACCGGTCATGGCTCACCACCACGCATGCAAATCCCGCGCATTGCAGCACCCCTTCCAGCCAGCCAATTCCCCCGAAGTCCAGATGGTTCGTCGGTTCGTCCAACAGCAGGATATCCGGCCGCTGCACCAGCGCTTCCGCAATCGCCAGTCGTTTTTTCCAGCCGCCCGAAAGCTCCGCCGCCAACGCATCCAAAGCGATAAAACCCGCCCGCCCAAGCGTCTCCGCGAATTCCGAAGCGTGTTCCTCTTCCGGTACGCGCGCTCGTTCCAGTGCGCCCTCAATCACGCCGCGCACCGTCACGCCCGGCGAAAACTCGGATATCTGGGTCACGCAGCTCATCCGCGTCCCCTTGCGTACGGCGACATCCCCGCCATCCGGTTTCACGCGGCCGTAGAGCATCTCGATCAGCGTGGATTTGCCGGAGCCGTTGGGTCCAATCACACCGATCCGCTCCCCTTCCGAAACGGTGAAGGAAAGATTCTGGAAAAGCGGTGCGCTTCCGTATCTTTTGGAAAGTCCTTGTGCGCTAATCAGCGGTGCCAATTCTGCCGTCTTCTCCTGTTATGTCGCTCTTCTAGCATAACAGCAGCCGCCCGCTCAAAATCTTGGGGGCAATAGGAGGCACTGGGGATTCTGCCCTATTCCCTTCCAATCACCGCTCGGACGTTCTCACCTGTGTTGTCCGGTTCCCGTTGACGGAACGTCCGCAAGGAACCTGCTCTTTCCATCGCTGGCTGCGTTAATCACTGTGCTCCAGCACGCCGGTCGGAACTGCCGGACGTTCGGGTTCAATCTGAACCAATTGGAGACCCCCGCTGTGCGCCGATTGCCCAAGGTCTACGATCTTCCCCTTGGCATAGATTTCATGGCGACCATGCGCCCGGTGCCATTCGGCCAGCTTTACGCTCCGGCTCTGATGCTCCACGACTTTTCGCCAACCCCCGCCATAGTAGGCGCAAAAACTGATTTCACCTTGAGTGCTTGCCACAGGAGTGGTGGAATTGCAGATTCCGGCTAGGTCGTAATTGAAAGCGTCTTGGAACCACATACCATTGAGGATCATGAGTCTCCAGCGTCCGCGGAAGGAATAGGCTTTCTGAGACCAATCCTCACCGCTCCCGGCGACCCGATAGAGGCTGTGTTCAAACAGACTCCGCAGCTGTGCAACCTCGAAACCTGATGGTGCCTTCTCCTGGTCGAAATTGCGAAGCATCGAGAGCGAAACAAGCGCGTTTGTTGCTGCCGGCCCTCTCGCGGAGTCCGTTATCTCTACGATGTCGCGCAGGAATTGTTCAACATTGAAGAACGCTGGAACAGGAACGCCGTGTTTGTGATGCGTGTCCACGAGCAAAGCGCTGAAGACCCCACGGTTCGGATGCGTTTCCTGAAAGAGGCTTCCTAGCTTAGCGTCAGGGTTAAGGACATCGCTCAGATGAGCGAATATCCCAAAGTCTGACAGCGGGAACCAATCCCGCATTGGCTGCCAGTCAATCGAGGTCTGCTGATGCAGATCGTAAGCGAGCTGCGTGAGGGGGTAGCGACGGGCATAACGCTCATGGGCGGATACTTCCTCGTCTCTGCCGGCAAACATGATCGGCTGAAAAACAACCCCGTGGATTTTATCTATATTCTGAATCGCGAACCGGACAATGTCGCCAAGACCGTCGCTCCGGCACTTTTCTACCGTGACTTGAAGTGTCGTTCGCATTCCGGCTGCGGCTACGTTTTCTAAGGCTTGCAGCCTCACCGGCATATAATTGCCCAATCCGCGATGTTTGTTCCTTTCTTCGGAGACTCCATCCAATTGGAGGTAGACGCCGTGCAAGCCAGCCTCGCGCGCTTGCAAAGCCAAGTCACTGTTCCTGGCGAACTCGATACCATTTGTCGCAACGTGAAGCCGATGGAAGCCGACGCTTTTCGCGTAGCGAACGGCGTCCAGAAAAATTGGCGAAACGGTGGGCTCCCCTCCTGAGAACAGAATGTTGATTTCCCGTTGAGGCTTAAACGAGAGTGCGTTGCTGAAAATGACCTTGATGTCTTCCATGCTCAATTCGTGGACGTAGCTGGCAGCGTTGGCATCCATGAAGCATGGCGAGCACATCATGTTGCACCGGTTGGTCAGATCGACGATTAGGAAAGTCCCTCTCCCGGAGCTAATGCTGCTCGGGCCGTGACCGTGGATGTTGCAGTCGCCAGCGCATTCGAAGTCTCTGCCGAAAGCAAGACGCTCCATCTTGCGGAAGAAATCCGGGTGGTTGGCGAGTGCATCCTCAAACGGGCCGTGCTTCTCACAAGTCTTCCGCATGAGGATGCGTCCGCCTTCTTCCAATATCTCCGCCTCGATGACTCCGGGATTGTCTCGGAAATCCGCGACATCCATTTCGCCTCTGAGGACAGCATCCACTGCTTCGCGGCTGCAGTCGGGACAGAGTGACAGTGTTCTCCTGGGGATACCGGTAGCCATCGGCATACGCTCTCGCTGCTTGGGAAGTCGGCCAGGAGCCCAGCTTGGCCAAGGCAAATTCCCCTCAGGTAAGACGTTGTTGATGCCCCTAGAAACGAGCCACGCTAAATTCGATGCTGCGTTGAGAACACGATCGGTAATTCCAGACATGAGCTTCACCTCCGGTCTGAACTTCCTTGGAAGGGCTGCCTTTTTTCTGCGGGGTAGGTTAAGGCAACGCGCCCGGCAATACTACTCCTGCCGAGTCGTCACGGCACTGTAATTTTTTAACCTATCGTAAGCATTGTTTGCGCATTGTTGTTGCACTTCCATGTTGAGATTGGCAGCTCACCGTCGGGGGGCGGAGGGCTTGCCAGATTCTCTGGCGTCGTTCGAGGTTGTCGGGCGCGGGGAGGGCTGGAAGCCCGCGGACGCTAAGGGACCGCCGGAAGAGCATAAGAACGAAATCCCGATGGAGAACGAAGTGGTGAATTTCTCGGGAAATCGTTAGACTACCCAACCAGCATTATTGGGGGTTCTGCATTGGCCTGGAAAACCGTTTGCAATGGTGGGCTTCCGTCCTAGCTAGGGCATCGTCAGGGGCGTTGTGTATAAAGTGCGGACATGGTTGTCCAAAAGCATTTGCCGTTGGACTGAAGTTGCTAAGGCAAACAGAAACGGGGATCCCGAGAGGGAGCCGCCTACTTCGAAGCAAGTAAACACTCCTCGGGGACCAAGCGGAGCCGTGCTCAGTATCCCAAGCAGATTCCTAGCCGCAATACGTTGGCGAACGAATAGCCGGTATGCTGAGTTCGAGGGGCGTTAACTGCATTGGCGCTAAAAAAAGCCAGTCACCCATTTGTGAGAGGATGGATGACCCCCACGCAGGGCGCCCCCTCTTTTCCCATGGTTGCCTGGCAACTGCCGCTGGTGTGATTGCCGACGGCTCGTATGGCCAGTCGGCCGATCCATGGACAGGGGCGCCGGTGACGCGCCTGAGCGTGCCTGACTGGCCTTACTGCGGCAGGCTTGGGCGAGACTTCTGTATCGAATCATTCGCTAAGATGATCTTCTTCTGCGCAGAAAAAATGCGGTAGTTCATAAACACGCCGCGACACCAATAGACCTTCTTATGGTATTCGGCCCCTGCTGAGATAGTGAGAGGGACAAGCCGAGGAGCCTCACCGGTAGGCCGTAGCCAACCGTAGGTGACAACCGTTCCGTGGTCCTTCCACGCTCCAGCAAGTTCGATGTGCTCTGATATCCGGAGAATATTGGTATTCTGGTCGGTCCAGACCTCTCCATAGCACGGGCCAGCCACGACCTTGCTTCGCGCAAAGAAACCGAAGTCGCGCACGATTTTGAAGAAGTTACAAGGCACGCCATCCTCGACTTCGGCGCGATACTGAAAGACCTTTACCTGACTCCCATTGACGAAAGTGTCGGGAAATTGATGAACTTTAAGGCGCAGTTCCGTTCCCACCATTTGAGGAAGTTCCGACCATTCACCCCCCGTACCCACGACAGTGTTGACGGGCGGGAAGGGCATATCCTGAAACTCTTCACCGGTCTCAGGATCACGGAATCGTTGGATGCCGTCCAGAACCTGCACCTCGTAGGCAGCTACAGAAGTTGGCGCGTTGTTTGAGCCCGACCCGAACTCAAAGGGCTGCACGGCAATAAAGTTGCGCATGCTGTCAGCTAGGAGTTGCGCCTTTTGCCGTAGCACCTTAACATCGGCAGGTTCGTCGGTTCGATGCTGCAGCGATTCCATGGCAGGCGGCCATACGAACTTGGGATAGAGGTCCGCCGAAGCCGGAGAAATTGTCTCCTTGTTGGCTGAAGGAAATATCCTCTGTGACAGCCAGGGCTGTACCTTGCTCACGAAATCTGCCAGCGACTGAATGGGCACCGCCATCGCAACCGCTTCTCCATTCTTCGCTACCGCATCGAGAACACCTACGATTTGCTGTGTCTTGCAGTCAACGACGAGCGCGCCGCTTGACCCGGGGCGAATGGCTTTACCGTTAGCAAAACTATAATCGAAGGCCAGAAGGCCTCCGATCGTCTCGCCTTTGAAGGCACCGCGAAACTGAACGAGGTTGCGAATGGGATGGATGGATTCCTTGGGATAGGCATAGATGTCTACCTGCTGCCCTATTTGAAGATCGTTGAGACTGAAAGCCATGCCGTGATAGTGAGGCAGTGGGTGACGCAGTTCGAAGATGGCGAGGTCTCGAATGAGGGCATATTTCAAGGGGCTACCAGAAAGGGCGTCGTTCACGGCAGCGCCGTCGTCATCTGGGCTAGTGGCCAAGTAGCGTTCGACGACTTGGTCCCCGTTGATTTTGCGGGGCCGCACGTTTACGGCGACATGGTAATTGGTTCCAATAAAGCGGCATTCCGGGTCCACACAGAAGCCCGTACCGAAGTCGGCTTCTTCGCCTAGGCTAACCTTGGATTTGAGAGCCGCCCAGTTCATCGTCGACTTCGGCTTCAACCTCAGCTGAAAGCCAGTGATTGGGAGGACGGTCTTGTTCAAGTCCTGTGCAAATACAACCCACGGGAGCGGCACCGATCCTAACAGATTACGCAGGCCGGTCTGGCCGGCCACGAAGAGAAAAAACAAACAGACGATCAACGTTGAAAGTACTCTGCGCAAAATCATCAGACGTTACCCAACTCGGAATCAAGTTCTGACGTTTTGCCCATGCTCACCAATGGCTCTGAAGCGGGGCTCAGCAAGTTGCCGGCGCGGGAACTACGTACAGGCGTAATAAAGGCAATCGATGAAGGTGTCGCACACAAATGCTTCGCCGTCATGATCCAAGCCTCCGGATGTCGAACCGGACAAGGCAGGCCCCACGGAAAATGTAGGGTGTTTGTCAATACGGGATTATGAAAGCGGTAACTTGGTCGCTATCCGAAGCATCATTGTTTACGTTTACCGTGTCGAGAACCGCGAAAACATGAGCTCCAACGATTTGCCTGTCTGAAAGCCTGACCTTCGGTTCCAGCCTTGAAATTAGTTGAAATTAAATTAGGGCTGGCGAAATCCTTCCGATTTTGTTAGCGTAAGTTGCCAGAGATAGGATCCGATGTTCTCGGCGACTCTGCGCGAGTGGAAACGCAAGATCGAGCAGCTTCGGCAGCGGTGGCGTGCTGTCCGCCAAGAGAATGAACGGCTACGCAAAGAAAATGAAGTCTTGCGGCGGCGAGAGAAGCAATGGGAGCGGGAACGGGAACGACTAGAAAACGCCGGGGCGCAAGCCGGGTGCGGCTTATGGTCGACGATAGTGCAAACTCCCTCCCAAGCAGGTGGACGAAATCGTTCCCGTGCCCCTGCCTCGGCGGTGTAGCTGCCGGGGGCGCGTGGTCTTCGATCGGACCGAGTCGCAATATCAGCAGGAAATCGTGCGCAAGACCATCTGGCGACGCTTCGATATCGACATCGGCCATTGTGAGAAGTGCCACAAACGAGTGCAAGGGCGCGATTCGCGACAGACCTCTGACGCTCTAGGAGCGGCGAAGGTGCAGTTGGGGCCCGAGGCGTTGGCACTCGCCGTCAGGATGAATAAGGACTTGGCGATGCCCCACGCCGATGTGGCCGCGGTACTGCGGGACGGCTTTCAATTGCAGGTGAACCGCAGCACCATTGCCCGCGCCGTAGACCGCGTGGCACGGCGTGGAGCGCCCACCTGGCACGCTCTGCGGGATGCCGCCCGACGAAGTATGGTGAACGGCATGGACGAGACCGGGTGGAATGTGGCCGCGCAATTGCGCTGGCTCTGGGTGGCGGTGAGCGAGCAGGTAACCTTCTGCGACATTTTGCCGGGCCGTGGCTTTGACGAAGCGGCTTCCATCTTGGGAGCCGACTACAAGGGTTGGCTGACTCACGATGGATGGCAGGTCTACTATAAATTTCTGAAAGCGGGCCATCAGAGCTGCCTTAACCATCTACTCGACCGCGCGAAGAAACTGATCGAGAGCGCCTCGGCTCGCGCCGCACGCTTCCCGCTGCGGGTGCAAGAGGTGTTCAAGCAAGCCCTGGCCTTGGCCGAGCGCTACAAGAACAAGGAGATCTCCCTGCACGGATTGTTGACCGCGACGGGACGTCTGGAAGTCAAGCTCGATCGCGTGTTGAACAACCCGGGCCGGGATCCGGCCAACCGCAGGTTCCGGAACCATCTCGATCACGAGCGACCCTACCTCTTTACCTTCCTCTATTGTCCTGGGCTGGATGCCACGAACAATGTCAGTGAGCGCGCCATCCGCGCCCTAATCGGCGCGCGCAAGAACTGGGGCGGCAACCGCACCCCACGGGGAGCTCGCGCCCAGGCCGTGCTCACCAGCATTCTGCAAACGGCCAAGCAGCAAGGCAAAAAGCCCTTCGCTGTTTTGCTGGAATTACTCTGTGGCCGGGACCAGCACAAGATTCTCGATCTGGTGCCAGGGACCCGAGAAGCCACTCCGGATTCCTCGCGGGCGGCGAAGGCGGGCGGGAGACTCTTGTCGTCGACGCCAGAGAGGGCCGTTCCGCGGGAGCTCCTAGCTCTGCATGCGACCTCGCCCCCGG
>Ga0209153_1000670_pt1 | contig 14623 bp, 14 predicted proteins | sample GraSoiAngelo_120_FD_185877 | JGI IMG/M metagenome (GOLD analysis project Ga0209153, IMG submission 185877) | Grasslands soil microbial communities from the Angelo Coastal Reserve, California, USA - 14_0919_09_20cm (SPAdes) (version 2) | ecosystem: Environmental > Terrestrial > Soil > Grasslands ...
CGCGTCTGTTCAGACCGCTCGTCAGTTTTAGCGCAACGCTCAATGCGGCGTTGCTCGTCTTGGCGGTGCTGTTGGCGGTCGGTTCGCTCTGGCTGGTGACAGGGGCAATCCGCACGCTCGGCAAGGAATGGAGTCTGACGGCGCGGCTGGTTGAAGGGCACAGGCTCGTGACGACGGGGCCATACAGGTTTGTGCGCCATCCGATCTACACGGGCATGTTCGGCATGCTGCTGGCCACAGCATTGAGTTGGAGTCATTGGCTGGGGCTGCTGTTGGGCGTCACCATCTTCTGGACGGGAACGGTTGTGCGCGTCCGCAGCGAAGAGCGTCTGTTGCGCGCGGCCTTCGGCGCAGAGTTCGACGCTTACGCGCAGCGCGTGCCGGCCGTTGTGCCCGGAGTGTATTGAGAAAGCAGTAGGCAGTAGGCAGAAAAAGCCGGTTGAATTTTCACTCATGGATGTGAGCGACATTCAACCGGCTGCTTTTTTGTCTTTACTGCTTACTGCCTACTGCCTACTGCTCTCAGTTGTCAGTCGGCGGGTTTGTGTTTGGTTGCGCCTTGAAGCGTGGCCCGCGCTGTTCTTCCATGCGCTGGTGGAACTGTTCGCGCATCTGCTTGAGTTGGTCGCGCTGTTCCTGTGTCAACACAGCCAACGTCTCGCTGTGCATCTTTTCGTTATTGGCGCGCAGTTGGGCGTGCAACTCTTGGGCGCGCGCTTGCTGTTCCGGCGTCAGCGTGCCGCCGCTCCTGCGCGTCTCCATCAACTGGCGCAACTCTTCGCGCTGCGCTTTGAAGTTCTGCCCGTAGCGCTGATGTATGTCGGCTAGTTGCTGGTGCTGTGCGTCGGTCAGATTCAACTGGCTGAACGCAGGGCGCGCGAAGCCGCCGCGCATGCCGCGTCCCATATGTCCATGCCGGCCGCCGCGTTCAAACCGGCCCGCAGGCGGTGACGACGGCGTGTTGGTCTGCGGCGCAGGCGTCTGCGCGAACGTCAACAGACCGAGCGCGCCCATGAGCGCAAGCGTCAAGCTCGCTTTGATAAAGGTGTTCTTCATGTCTATTGCTCTCCTTGAAATTTTCGGGCTGATAAGAACGGCGTGCCGCACCAAACGATGCGGCACGCCGGCAGACGACTCGCCCGAACCGAACCGTCTGCATACCACCACACGACCTTTAGACGCGCGCGTTGCGCGGCTGGCCGAATAGAGTGGGCGGTAGTCAGTGGGCGGTGGTCAGTAACAACAGAAGTTGCTTTTACTGACCACCGCCCACTGACTACCGCCCACTCTTTTGCTACAATACGCCCGCCATGAAACTTATCGAGCAGATCAATGTGCCGGCAGACCTGCGTCGTCTGCCGCTCGAACAGTTGCCCGAAGTCGCCACAGAGATCAGGCAGTACATCATCGAGACGTGCGCGCGCATCGGCGGGCACACCGGCGCATCGCTCGGCGCGGTCGAGATCGCCGTCGCCGTCCATTATGCTTTCGCCACGCCGCACGACCGCATCGTCTGGGACGTAGGCCATCAAGCTTACGCGCACAAAATTCTGACGGGTCGCCGCGACCGTCTGCCGACGCTCAAACAATACGACGGCTTGAGCGGTTTCCTGCGCCGCGACGAATCCGAGTACGACACCTTCGGTGCGGGTCACGCTTCCACTTCTTTGTCCGCTGCTTTGGGCATGGCCATTGCGCGCGACCGCGCGGGCGAACAACATCACGTCTGCGCCATCATCGGCGACTCTTCGCTCGCGGGCGGCATGGCGATGGAGGCGATCAACCAAGCGGGCCACTTGAAGACGCGCCTCATCGTGCTCTTGAACGACAACGAGATGTCTATCGCGCCCGCCGTCGGCGCACTCACGGGCTACCTCAACCGCATCCGCGAAGCGCAAGGCTACCATCGCTTCAAAGACGAAGTCGGCGAGACCCTGCACGCCATCCCCTCGGTCGGCGAGCGCCTCTATCACGCGGCCAAGACGTTTAAGGACGCCATCGCGGCAGCCGTGCTGCCCGGCGCGCTCGTCAGCGAACTCGGCTTCAAGTACATTGGCTATGTGGACGGGCACGACACGGCCGCGCTCGTCCGCGCCTTGCGCGAGGCGCAACAGATCAAAGACGGCCCCGTCATCGTCCACGCGCTCACGACCAAAGGCAAAGGCTTTCCGGCGCGCGAGAAAAATTATTACGCTTGGCACGCGACCGGCCCCTTCGATCCCAAGACCGGCCAGATGATCAAGTCGAAATCGTCAGCGCCGAGTTACACGGCCGTCTTTGGCAAGGCTCTGTGCGAGTTGATGGCGCAGGATGAGCAGGTCGTCGCGCTCACCGCCGCGATGCCCGACGGCACGGGCATAGATCAAGCACTCGAAAAATTTCCCGAACGTTCATTCGACGTCGGCATCGCCGAGCAGCACTGCGTCACGTTCGCTGCGGGGCTGTCAACTGAAGGACTAAAACCCGTCTGCGCGATCTATTCGACGTTTCTGCAACGCGCCTTCGATCAACTCGTGCACGATGTCTGCCTGCAAAACCTCAACGTCAAGTTCTGCATGGATCGCGCAGGGATCGTCGGCGGCGACGGCCCGACGCATCACGGCCTGCTCGACATCGCCTACCTGCGCGGCGTACCCAACATGATCGCCATGGCCCCGAAGGACGAAGGCGAACTGCGCGACATGCTCTACACGATGATTCAGCACACGGGCCCCGCCGCCATGCGCTACCCGCGCGGCAACGGCATCGGCGCGGACATCACACGCGCGCCGCAACTACTTGAGATCGGCAAAGCCGAAATCCTCCGCGACGCGGGCGAGGTCGCCATCATCGCTTACGGCACGATGGCGCATCCGTCGTTGCAAGCCGCCGAGCATTTAGCCAAAGATGGCATTGAGACCACGGTCGTCAACGCCCGCTTCGTCAAGCCGCTCGACGCGAGTCTGTTGCTTGCGCTCGCGCGCACGAAGCGTCTGATTGTGACTGTTGAAGAGGCTTTTCTTGCGGGCGGCTTTGGCGCGGCAGTCATGGAACTGCTCGAAGAGAACGGCCTGCTTGACGGGGTGCGCTTCGTCCGCATGGGCGTCCCCGACCGCTTCGTCACACACGGCGATCAGAAACTCCTCCTCGCCAAATTCGGCCTCGACGCCGACGGCATCTACACGCGCGTCAAAGAATCAATTGAGGTCTTGGAGGAACGGCGCGCGGGTGTGCGCGGTTGACGCGCGACTCAGCGCGCCGACGACAATGGGTCGCGCCGTTAAGATGGGCGGGCGGCAGGCGTTCGGCTTAAAGCAAAGCACTCAATCTCGGCCGACACCCAGCGCATCAGCGACGCGGTTGATGTAGTTGAACCATGAGGCGATCAAAGTGATCTGCAAGATAGCTTGATCGTCGAAGCCGACCTCATGCAGCCGCGCATGATCCTGTGGTGTGATGCGCGTGGCGTCGCACGTCAGTTGGGCCACGTAGTCGAGCATGACGCGCTCTGGCTCCGTGATCGGCGCAGTCCGATAGTCCGCTTGCAAGGCGCTGACCAACTCTTCGTCCAGCGTGACCCGACGCAGAAACTCTGCGTGCGACTCGATTCAATAATGGCAACGGTTCGTGACCGACACGACCGTCGTGATCATCTCGTGCTGCCGGCGCGTTAAAGGCAAGTCGGGCGACATGAGCGCGCCGAAGGTGGCGAAGGCGTGATAGAGTGCGTCGGGGATGAGGCTGTGTGAGGCGACGATGCCGGACGATTCGCCGTCCGGCGTCGGATGCACCGGCGTCTCGTATTCCAACGGATACAACTCGCGCTGCGCCTTCATCGCGCGGCGCAACTGCTCGTCAGCTTCGTCAAAGGGCACGGTCTTGATCCAAGTCATAAGCGTTTGCGATCACCTCTCATCCGTTTCTACAACAAATCTGCGCCGCAAGAAAAGATAATAGACCGGCAGCCCCAGCGCCACCACGCCGACGCCGAGCGCCACTTGCTTGGGATTATTGCCCGCCAGCAGGACGAGCAGCAACGCGACGAGCAGCAGAAAGATGAGCGGCGTCGCCGGATAGCCCGGCGTGCGGTATGCGAAGTCAGATGCGCGCGTGCGACGGCGCAACACAAACACGGCGGCGACAGAGAGCGCGACGAAGACGACAATGGTGAAGACAAAATAGGCGACGATCTCGTTGAACGTGCCGAGCAGCACGAGCAACGCGGCGAGCGTCGCTTGCAAGGCGATGGCCAGTGCGGGCGTGCCGAAGCGTGGATGAAGCTGCGCCACAACGGGAAAGAACAGGCGGTCGCGCGCCATCGCGAAATAGACGCGCGGCGCAGACATGATATAGACGGCGAGACTGCCAAGCACCGTCACCACAATGATGGCCGCAAAGACCTGTCCACCCACGCGCCCGAAGAGCGCCGAGCCCGCCTGTGCCGCAAAAGTTTCGCCCGATGTGACGCGCTCAAGCGGCACCAGATAGATGAAGACCGCGCTCGTCAGCATGTAAACCAGCGTGACGACGAGCACGCCGTAAGTCAACGCACGCGGCAGAGTCCGAGCCGGCTCGCGCACTTCGCCGGCCACTTTGCTCACGTCCCACCAGCCGCCGAACGAGAAGAAGGCGGCCACTATCGCACCGGCCAAAGCGGCGACGAGTGGCGTCGAGTTGGCGCGTTGCGCCACAAACGGCGTGAAGTTCGCCCACGCACCGAACCGGCCAGCGAAGCCCCAGACGACCACGAACATGAGCAGCGCCAGCTTAAGCGCCGTCAGCCAGCGCACAAGCCAGCCGCCGAGCCGGACGCCGCGTATGTTGACCATGGCCAGCAAGATGATCCCAACGACGGCGATTGTCTTCACGCCTGCGGGCGCGAGGTTCAAACCATAACCGGCATAGCTCGCCATGCCGACGGCGAGCGCGGCGGTGAGGCCGGGGTCGAGCACGAGCAACGTCATCCAGCCGTAGAGGAATGCGAGCGCCGGGCCGTAAGCCTCGCGCAAGTAAATGTAGCTGCCACCGGCTGCCGGGAAACGCGCCGCCAACTCGCCGTAGCAGAGCGCGCCGCACAGCGCCATCGCGCCCATCAAGAGCCAGACGACGAGCACGAGCGCGGGTGAGCCGAGCGACTTCGCCATGCCGGCCGGCGTGAGGAAGATGCCGACGCCAATGACCTCGCCCACGACGAGCGCGGTCGCAGTGGTCCAGCCCAATTGTCGCTTGAGCGTGTCGTGCGTCATTTACATGAACGAGCTAATGCCTTCAAGTTGCGTCTGCTCGACATGCTGCACTGACCTAGCCATCGCGGGCAGACGTATCTCGATGATGAAGCCGCCCGCCGTGTGGTTCGCGGCCGTGATGCTGCCGCCGTGCAGCCGGACGGCGCGCTCTGTGATGGCGAGGCCCAAGCCTGTGCCGCCGGACTCGCGGTCGCGCGCATCCGCGACGCGGTAGAAGGGGCGAAAGATGTCTGCAAGCGCCTCTGCGGGCACGCCCGCGCCGTGGTCGCGCACACTGATGACGGCCACTTCTCTGTCAGCCGCAACACTACAGCGCAACGACACGGCAACTACTGTGTGCTCCGGTGTGTACTGCACGGCGTTGCGCACCACGTTCTCGACGGCGCTCCTGAGCAGAGGGGCGACGCCTGCGATGCGACATGGCTCGCAGACCGTCAGACACACAGAGCGGTTCATGTTGCCCGCTTCAAAGTTTGCGTCTGCCACGACCTCGCCGACGAGCGCGGCTAGATCAACCAACTCGCGCGGCCGGCCGGCCATGCTGCTCTCTGAGCGCGCGAGCGTGAGCAGATGGCCGATCATCTCGTTAAGGCGCTGCGCCTCGCGCTCGATGCGATCCAGCGCACTGGTCGCGTTTGCCCCGGCCCGTTTGCGCGCGAGATCGAGCGCCACGTTCAAACGCGCGAGCGGCGAGCGCAACTCGTGCGAGATGTCGCGGATGAGTCGTTGCTGCGCGCTCACCAAGGTCTCGATGCGCGCGGCCATTGCATCGAAGTCGTGCCCCATGGCCGCGAGTTCGTCGCGGCGTGTGCCGAGCAGCGGGCCGACGCGGGCCGAGAGGTCGCCGCCCGCCACTTGCTGTGTGACGGCGCGCAGCTTCACGACCGGCGAGACGATGTAGCGCGCGAGCAAGTAGCAGAGCAAGCCCGCCGTCAACAGCATCGCGAGGATGCGCGGGATGAGCGACCAAGGATTGAGCGGCGGCGGTGGAAACGGCGCACTAAACTCGCCGACGAAGACGTAAGCGTGCCCGCTCTCGGTCGTGGCGGGAAAGGCAAGCAAGAATCTTTCGCTCGGCGGATGAAAGACGGGCGCGCGTGTCTCGGCCACGCGCCGCGCGATCTCCTGCGCGCCCGGCAGTGTGTCTAAGCCTGAAAGCTCTGCGCCCTGTTCGTCGAAGAGGCGCGCGCGCAGCCCCGCAGTGCGCTCGACTCGTGCGAGATAATTGACGAGACCGGGTTGACCGTCGCGCTCATAAGTGAGGGCTGCGGTCTGCGCGATGAGCGCCGTATATCTGTCTGTCAGTGCGTTGTGGGGAAACGGTTGCCGGTTGCGACTCAATTCCGTGCTGAGCAGGAACGCGCCAATGACGAGCGCCATCGCCAGCCAGAACCAGAGGAAGACTTTGAGAAACAGACTACGCATCGCATCAATTGTTACGCGACCTGCTTACAAACCTGCGCTTGCGCCGCTGCCGGTCTCCGCTTCATTCGACCGCGCATAGACGTAGCCGATGCCGCGCACAGTCTTGATGCGCTCGACCTCGCCGATGTAGTGGCCCAACTTTTTGCGCAGATGACTGATGTGCATGTCTATGCTGCGGTCGAGCGGCGACAGTTCGCGCCCCAACGCGCTCCTGACCAACTCCTCGCGCCGCACAATCCGCCCGGCCGCAGCGAGCAGCATGAGCAATAACTCATACTCGACGTTCGTCAACTCGACCGTCGCGCCCGCGCGCCGCACGTGGCGCGTGCCCTTGTCCACTTCGACATCGCCGACCCTGATGCGTTCAAGCTGCGCGGCGAACGCCGTGTCGTCCTCGTCTGCGCTGGGTCGCGTCCGGCGCAGGATGGCGTGGATGCGCGCGACAAGTTCGCGCGGGTTGAAAGGCTTCGGCAGGTAATCGTCCGCGCCGATCTCAAGCCCGACGATTCTGTCCACATCGTCGCCGCGCGCCGTCAACATCAAGACGGGCGTGCGCGCGGTTGCGTTGCGGGTCGCACGGATGCGCCGCAGCACCTCGAAGCCATTCATGCCCGGCAGCATCACGTCGAGTACGACGAGCGCATATGCGCCCGTCGCGACAAACTCAAGGCCGCGCGCGCTCGTGTTGGCCGCTTCCGTCTGAAAGCCTTCCTCCGCCAGCAACTCCGCGACCAACTCGCACAACTCACGGTCGTCATCAATTATCAGAATGGAATCCATCATTGCCCAACTCTTGTCGGCGAACGCTTGCGCGTTCAGCCCGGCAGCACATTCTACCCCATCGGTCGCCGAGGCGATGGTAAAGAATTGTCAGCCGCGCCGCACCCCGCTTGACAAAACTTTACATGCGTTTGACCAACTCTTTACGTCACTAGCGCAGGTATTCCCGTAATCTAAGAATGAACAGACGAGGCAAGCCGCCCCGCAAATCAGGCAGAGACATTTCTGAGAGGAGAAGCGTGATGATAACTTTGAGGACAAAAAAGAGCGCAACCCTGCTTGCGCTCTTCGGTGTGCTGGCGCTGGTGACAATGGCCGGCTCCGCACAACAAGGGCCGCCGCCGTTTGGTGGGCCGGAGCACGGGCACGGGCCTGATGGGCGCCCGCCCATCCCGTTCGCGCGTGAGCTAAATCTGACCGACGCGCAGAAGGCGCAGATCAAACAGATCGCGGACAGCTTCGCGGCGAGCACAAAAGAATTACGCGACAAGTTGAAGGCGCTCCACGACAGCGCGCCCGATCCTTTGAGCGGCGCGGCGTTTGACGAAACGGCCGTGCGGGCTGCGGCGCAGGCGCGGGCCGGCGTCGAGGTCGAGTTGGAGGTCGCGCATGCCAAGATGATGTCGCAAATCTTTGCCGTGCTGACCGACGAGCAGAAGGCGCAACTCGCCGCGCATCGGCAACAGTTCGAGCAGCATCGCGGCGCACCGCCGCCACCGCCGCCGGGCGAGGACGTGCCCTTAACCGACAATTGATGTCCGAATCAGAGATGTTCCATTAAAGCTCAAACCTCGTCCGCTTGCGGCGCGGCTGGATGAGCGAGCGAGCAAAGGGTGACCAGAGAGGGGCGCTACAAGGCCCCTCTCTGGTCAAAAAGTTAATTGCCCGGCGACGCTTGCGCCGCCGACTCGCGTTGAAATTGAGTTGCTGATCCGTGTGCGAGAAGTATCGTGCTGGTTCGGTTGACAAATCTTTACACACGATTGACGCACTCTTTACGTCGGCAGCAGCAAGGAGTGCGTCTTAGAGCACGCACGACAGCTTGTTCTCGCGCGCCGCATGCAACGGGCGCGGGCAATTCATAAACGGCAGAGGGGCGTTCATCATTATTCACGATTCATCATTCATCTTTCGCCCCGCCGCATTGAAAACTTGCGTCAGCCGTTTCGGCGGAGAAACATTCGGCTCCCCAGAGCGGTGACGAAGCAAGGCGAGAGGACGCGGCCCGGACGCGCGCATGACCAGCCGGCTCGGACTAGAGGGGGGACGAGCCACAAACGGTGTGAGCGTTTGGCGGCGTCTCTCGCCTCGTCACCTGCCCCGTTTTCGATCTGCTTTCAAGCACAACGGCCTAAGCGTCGTCTTTGTATCTAGCCCCTGCCGACAACAGCGAGCGTGAATGATGTCTGAAGCTGAAATCTTACCCACGTGGTCGGGCGGTATGGACGTGCCCGTCGGCGCGCCGGTGCGCTCGTCTGATTACGAACTGGCGCAAGCTGCGGCGCGTGGCGACATCGAAGCCTTTGAGCAGATCTACCGGCTGCATCACCGGCGCGTCTATGGCTTGTGCCTGCGTATGACGCAGAACGTGGCCGAGGCGGAAGACTTGACGCAGGAAATCTTCATCCATCTCTATCGCAAGATCGAGAGTTTTCGCGGCGAGTCGAGCTTGGCCACTTGGCTGCATCGGCTCACGGTCAATCAGGTCTTGATGCACTTCCGCAAAAGCAAAGGCAGACGCGAAGCACCGTCGCCGGAAGGCGAACTGCGGAGCGCGCCCGGCACGGTCGAGGGGCGTAGGAATCAGACCTCTATGTTTGAGCGCGTCGTGCTCAACAGGGCCATCGCGCGGCTGCCACCCGGCTACCGCGCCGTCTTTCTGTTGCACGACGTGATGGGGCATGAGCACGAAGAGATCGCACGCCTACTCGGCTGCGCCGTCGGCACGTCGAAGTCTCAACTGCACAAGGCGCGCATGAAACTGCGGCGCTTGATCAGAGGCACATGACCGAACCACGATTTCAGGACGCAAAACCTCATCACGTTTCTTCTTCGCGTCGAGCGCACGCCGGACAACGGTTTTGCAATTAAATTCGAGGACAGTAGCGCCGTCTGCCGTCGCATCAAAACATCTGCTCGTCAGCCGGAGTTGTATGAGCAGGCCATACGCCGGTTAGTTTTTGAATAATGACATGACGGAAGCTGAACAGACATTCTTGTCCGAGCCGAACGACCCGGAGACGACGCTCATCACGCCGCGCTTCGATGCGGCAGAGACGCAGATGGCGCAACCGGTCGTGCCGCTTGCCGCCAGACGCGCTCGGCGGCGCGTCTGGCCGCTGCTCCTGCTCTCGGCGCTCTTGGGCGGCGCGGTCAGTCTCTTCGGTCTGTACTTGTACCAGCGTCCATCTGCGCGCACATCCACAACGCAGCCGACGACGAACCGGCCGGCTGCCGTCGTCGCGCCTGTGAACGCAACGCCGACGCCAGCGCCAACTGCGACCGTGCAGGTCGCCACACAAGCAAGTGATGCACACGAGCAAGCAAAGGAGCAGGAGCGGGCCGCAGAGCCAGCGCCGACGGACGATGCGCCGACGGGCGTGCAGCCGAAGCCGTCAGAGCCTGCGGTCGTCGAAGCGAGACGCGCACCAGCGCAGCCGGGCGCAGAGAAGAGAGAGATTAAGGAGCAAGTGAAACCGGCGCGCGCCGCCGGCACTGAGGTGCGCCCGCGTCTAGTTGATGTGATGCGCGACGGGCACGACGCAGACGCACAACACAGAGATGTACCGACGCCACGCGAGGCGCGACCACGCGAGCGCCAACCGCAGCCGACCGCACCGCGCACGCAACCGCGCAACGTGGATCGCATCAGAGACATCTTCGAGGGCGAGCCGCCGCCCGCCTAAATAGCGACCAGCAATCAGCGGTCAGCTTTCTATTTTTGCTGATTACTGACTGCTGACCGCTTCTCTCATTTCGTCTCAACCGTATAGGTGACAGTCGTCTTGCCGCCGGCCGGCACTTGCACCTTAAACTGCGCGCCGCTTGCGCCCAGTCGCTCGCTCGGCACGGAACTTTCAAGAATCGTCCATTGATTCTCGGCAAACCCCTCGATGCCCTCGCGTATGTAGGCTTCGGCCGCAAGCCGGCCGCGGTTCGTGAGGACGACCTCGACTGAGGTGATGAGCTTCGTGCGCGTATCGCCGTTCGCGTTGCGATAATCAACCTGTCGGCGTTCGAGTATGCGGCGCGTGCCGAAGAGCGTGGCGGAGCGGCCTTGCGTCACGCTGAACTCGTTGTTGGGCGGCGTCAGCGCGATGCGATCTTGCCCGACCACCTGCGTCAACTCATCTTGGCGCGCGTAGATCGTAACTTCGCCTGCGGGCATCGTTGCCTCAGTCGTGTTCTTCGCCACGAGCCGGACTTCAAGCCCGCGCGGCAGCAAGGTGAAACCGCCGCGCCCCAAAGTCTGCGTGTTGTACTCGTTCTCAAAGACGTTGCGCTCGACGACCGCGAGCCGCGCGCGTTGAAAGAGCGGCAGCCGATTGACCGGCGCGTTCGCGTTGAACGTGAGATCGCGCCCAAGTCGAAATCGGCTGAACGCGCTCACGCCGCTCACTTCGGCTGCGACCGTCGGGGCTGCCGCGCTTCTCTCTTCGTCATACGCGACGTTGCTCTGCGCGACTTGCGCATAGGCGCGCAGGTTATTGTAAGCGTTCCCATCGAGCCGGAACGCGATCTCGCCCGCGATCAGATCGACCAGACCGCTCGACACGTCCGTGCCCGTGTTATTGAAGACCGAGACCCAAGAGTCGAGCACGGCGGCCGTTGGCGGCGCGCCTTCTGCGGTCGGTTCAAGCACGAGCGCATAATCGTTCTGCCAATTGATGCCGGGCGCGAGATAATCAACCTGCACGCGATGCGCGCCCGCCGCCGCGCTGCGCAAGACGAGATGGAGCACCGGCGACTTTTCGTTGCGCACGTCCGCGCCGTCGTAAGTGACATCTTGGCGAATGACCTCCGCGCCGTCTGCCGTCACGCGCAGCGTGCGGATGTAAGCCTTCGGCATCAGGCTGCGCCACTCAAGCTGATTCAGGCCCGCTTGCAGCACGAGTGTGCGCTCCTCGTGAAACTCCGCGATGCCCGCGTCATAGATCGTCAAATTCGAGATCGCATCGCCCACGTTCGCCCGCGCTCGGTTGACAGGGCACACGGCGCACAGCACAAGCGCGCTCACGGCGACGAGCGTGCGGCGCGTAAGTTGTTTCATCATAGGTTCTCCTTCGGATGTGTTTGGCTGATTACTCGGAAGCCCGCGTTCGTGCTTGATTGAGGGCCGGCGCGTGCTGACAAGGGGCGGCGGCTCGACTATCTTAACCGCAGACTGGCAACATGGGAACGGACAAACGCGCAAAGGCTTGCATGCGGCGCGAAATTCGAACGCGCGTTGTCGCGTCTGCTTTATGAAGCGTGAGCGGATAGACAAGTTGCTGGTTGCGCGCGGTCTTGCGCCGTCGCGCACGCGGGCGCAGGCGTTGGTGATGGCGGGCGTCGTGTTGGTCGGTGAGCAGCGCGTCGAGAAACCTTCGGAGACTTTTCCGCCCGACGCAGCGATCCGCGTGCGCGGCGCAGACGACCCGGCGGCGCGCTACGTCGGGCGCGGCGGCTTGAAACTCGAAGCCGCGCTGTGTGAATTCAAACTCGACGTGACCGATTTCGTCTGCCTCGACGTGGGCGCTTCAACCGGCGGCTTCACAGACTGTCTGTTGCAGCATGGCGCGCGTCGGGTCGTCGCGGTTGATGTCGGCCATAATCAACTCGATTATCGGCTGCGCACAGACCCGCGCGTCGAAGCGCGCGAAGGCGACAACGCACGTTATCTGCAACCCGATGATTTCGCCACCCGCTTCGAGTTGATCGTGATGGACGTGTCGTTCATCTCGGCCACGAAAATCTTGCCCGCGCTCGTGCCGCTGCTGAATGAACGTGGCCGCATCATTGTGCTCATCAAACCGCAGTTCGAGGTCGGGCGCGGCAAGGTCGGCAAGGGCGGCATCGTGACCGACAGGGCAGAGCACGCGCGCGTCGTTGAAGCGGTCAACAGTGCGGCGTTAGACTTGGGGCTGAGAGTATCCGGCGTGATCGAGTCGCCGATTCGCGGCGCAGACGGCAACCGCGAATTTCTGGCACTCTACGAGTTGGGTTGAGATGAAGGAATTATCTGAAGCGGCGGCGCTCGCGCGTCTGCAACGTGAGAAGCGCGCCTATCAAAGCCAGATCAAACTCGTCTATGAACCGGCGGCGCGCTCGTGTCGCGCGTGCCCGACGCCCGGCGTCTGCTGCACCGACGCGCACTTTGTCAACGTACACATCACGCGCCTCGAAGCCGTCGCCATCCGCGACACACTCGCACGCACGCCGCGCCTCACAGATGCCGCACGCCGCGCCGTTTACGAACGCGCCCGCGCCGCCGTCAATCATTACAACTTACACACAGGCGGCGACACATACGCGCAGACTTTCTCCTGTCCGCTCTTTGCGCCCGGCGTCGGTTGTCTCGTCCACGCGCGCGCCAAGCCCGCGCCCTGCATTCAACACGCCTGCTACGACAACTGGGCGGACGTGCCACCCGCGAGCTTAGAGTGGCGCGCGGAACGGCGCGTCGAACAGTTGAACGAACAGACTTACGGTGCGGCTTGGGCTTGGCTGCCGCTCCCGCTCTGGCTCACACTCGTTGACCCGGAAGCAGACGGCGCAGACCTCGCGCGCCTCGTCCAACTCTGGCGCACACGCCGCGCTGTGCCGACGCAGACGGCCGCACACCGGCAAGCATATCGTCGTAGTCTGCCCGTGCTGTCGCGTTAAGGCGGCGATCCTTCATCTTATGGTCACGGACATTTGTAGAGCGTGACCGGCGCGCCTTGTTGCTGCTGTCGGTTTGGACACCACTCGTCTATGTTGACGACATAAGCGCCTTCATATCTCTGGTTCTTCTGCTGGCGGAGCGTGGGGAGTGCGGCTTGCGCCTGTGTGTTGCTGGAAAATTCGACCACCGTCCTGAACCAGCCTTGCCGGTCGTAGAGTGCGACGGACTTGGAGCCTGTGTCTTTAGCGATCTCGCTGGCTGTCTTCACTTCATACGTTGCCGTATCCATCTGCTTATCGCCTGAGACGACGACGCCCCAAGAACCGGAGAGCGCCGGTGTAGCCACGGGGGCGGCCTGTTGCAGTATGTTCTCTTGCGTCTGCCGACTGGCCCGCAAACGCTGCTCTGCGGACTGCACGGTCTGAAGTGAAGTGTTCAGCTTCGCGCTGATCGCCTCGATCTTTTTCTGCACCTCCGGGTTATCCGACTGAGCGTGCAGCTTGTCCAACTCCTGCTTAGTAGTTTCGACGTTCTGCTTAATCTCCGCCACTTGCTGCTGCGCGTCGCCGGTCTGCTTGACGGCCATATCCAACTGATTAGCATCGAAATGGACACCGGCCACTTCGGTAATGCCGGCGCGGTGCAGCCGATCTTTGACCGTCTCTGGCCAAAACAGGAGCAGGAAGACAAAGAGCGCAATACAAATAGGGATGCTGACCTCGCGCAGCACGCCGAAGAGTTCCTTCGTGATCGCTGCCAAGCGTTCGAGCCGTCCTTTTGTGTCTTCGGTTTCAGCTTTGGCAACTTTCGGTTCCGCTTTTTCGACTTCATCTTCTGGGGGCATGAGTTGTCACCTCTTGAGGAGCAGAGTGCGCGCGTCGGTCTTGCGAAGGCCGACACGATATGCAGGCCGCGCAGATATGTCAATGCGGCCGGTAGGCGCGGGTGCAATAGTTATAAGCCGCGCGCGTAAGTATCTGCACGCAGCAGTCCGGCTAAAGAGTTTCCGCTCTGTCCGCGCTCACTGGCGCGCGGTGGCGGCGGGCGGCGGCTGTTGCTTGAGGCGTTGTTCTGCGTACTGCTTGCCCGCGTCGGCGGCGAAGGCGAGGGCGGTGAAGCACGCGGCGACGAGCGCGCACAGCGCGGCCGTCAGCTTGAAGGGATGCGAATGCGTGTGCCCCTTGCCGAAGAAAGCTTTGACGATGCTCAGCATGAGTTTGGCAAGCCAGCAGAGCAAGACCAAGCCGAGATAGAAGAAGGTCGGCAGAAAGGTCGTGTGCATCGCCCAGAAGTACGGCGACAACTCGAAGCGCGAGCCGTCCAACGA
>Ga0209153_1000672_pt1 | contig 14564 bp, 17 predicted proteins | sample GraSoiAngelo_120_FD_185877 | JGI IMG/M metagenome (GOLD analysis project Ga0209153, IMG submission 185877) | Grasslands soil microbial communities from the Angelo Coastal Reserve, California, USA - 14_0919_09_20cm (SPAdes) (version 2) | ecosystem: Environmental > Terrestrial > Soil > Grasslands ...
GGTCATCAACAAAGTCGCGGGCGCTTCTCCCGCCTCCGCCGAGGCTTCGGCGGGGAGGCCGACGACCGAATATGTCAGCGGGATTTTCCACTCGAGTGGCGGCGGGTTTTTGAAATGCACAGCAAAGCGCTCCTGCGTGAGCTGAACCTTTCCGTCTCCTTCTCGCTTGACTTTCACGACTGGAAATCCGGGCTGCTGCGTCCAACCAGCCGCGATCTCGCCGATCGGTTTCTTCGAAGCTTCCGAAAGCGCACTCCACAGATCTGCGGTGGTCGTGTTTGAATATTTATGCGCAGCGATGTAACGGCGAATGCCATCGCGGAAAACCTCTTCGCCGAGAAAACTCTCCAGCATTCGCAGAAACGACTGGCCCTTTTTGTAAGTGATATCGTCGAAAGCGCTGTTGGCTTCCGCTTCCGTTGCGATGCGCTGCTGGATCGGGTGCGTAGTCGAACGCGTGTCGCCCTCCATCGCGGCCTCCTTGGCGATCCCGGCGCGCCGGGTAGGATCGCGCGGCACACTTCGTCGCAGCCAGACTTCCCATTGCGGGTTGAAATGCGCCGTGCATTTGCTGCCCATCCACGACGCGAACCCTTCGTTGAGCCAGAGATTATCCCACCAGGCCATGGTCACCAGATCGCCAAACCATTGGTGCGCCATTTCGTGCGCGAGTACCTCGTAGATAATTTGTTTCGTTTCCGCAGACGAGTTTTTCGGATCAAACAAAAGCGCAGACTCGTAATAAGTGATTCCGCCCCAGTTTTCCATCGCGCCGCCGAAACCACCCGGCAGAGCGATCTGGTCGAGTTTCGGCAATGGATACGGCACGCCGAAATAATCGTTGTAGTATCGAAGAATCTGCGCTGTTACTTCGAGCGCGTAGCGGCCGAGTTCTGCTTTGCCCTTCGTTGCGACCACACGAATCTGCGTGGGTCCACTTCGCGATTCGATGAGATCAAGCTCGCCCGCGACGAAGACATTCAAATAACTCGACATCGGCGGCGTGGCGGCGAAGCGGACTTCTTTCCCGCCGGTGATTTTTTTCTCGCTCTCGACCGGCATGTTCGAGACGGCGAGCCAGTTTTCCGGAACAACCGTGGTCAATTGAAAGCGCGCCCGAAAGGCCGGTTCATCCCAGCAAGGAAAAAAACGACGAGCATCAGTCGCTTCAAACTGTGTCCCGAGCATGATTTTTTTCTTCCCACTCGCCTGCTCTTGATAATGCATGTAAAAAAGTCCCTGCCCCTGCTGGTTGATTTTCCCGGAGAAACTGAGCGCCAGCGTGTGATCTCCGGCCGCAAGTTCGCCACGGCGAATCCGTCCGGTGGCGGACTCCGACGGCAATGCGAAAATGAGCAGTTCCCTTTCCTTGTCGATATTGATTGCCGACTTCGACAATGGTTTGCCATCGAGAGACGCCTCACTGATTTCCAGTTCGAGCGCATTGAGCACCAACTGACGAACCGGCTTCCGCACGCTCAGCCTTACCGTTTCCGTACCGCTGAACGTCAACTTCTCGATGTTCGGAACAATCCGAATGGAGTAATCCGTCGGAACGACCTCTTTCGGCAATTTTCCCGGGGTGTCCTTAAAACTGAATGGATTTTCTGCAGTCATGACACCGGGCAAGGTAATGACAAATAGAGCTGCGAGACAAACGTATGGAGCGCGCATTTCGGGATTAAACAACACGCACGAAAGTTTTCACCCGCGAATGCATGGAAAAGCCGCTCCTCCCCGTCGTAGTTCTCCTCCTCCTCGGGATGCGCTTACTTTCGATTACGAGAACGAGGACGAAGCAAAGGTCCGTGGTAAAGACGAAGAGCAAAAGAAAATCAATCGGCTACTGTACAACTAAGACCAGGAGCAATTGCCCGCCGCCGACCTGCGGGCCTTTGATAACCAGAGGGCTGCGTTTGCTCAGCTTGGTGTCGGTCTCGAGCAAGAGCTCTTTCTCCTTGTAAAGCTTCAGGTTCAAAACGTAGCCCGCCTCGGTTTCGCCTCGCGCATCAACGTGCAACCCGAAGAATTTGCTCGTTGCAAGCCAGTCTTCCTGGCCGGTCTTGAGTGTCTTTTGCGACTGGCCGATCACCTGAAATTGGTTGTAGCCGAAAAATTTTTTTAACGATCCTTCGATTCGAGTCAACTCCGGTGGAACCCGCTGTGGCTGCGTCACGTTCTCGGCGATGACAAGTCCGCTCCACACCGTCTCCGCTCCCTGCAGCACCGATGTCGCGCCTATCATTAGGGCGATAAAAAAGATTAAGAACGCCGGCGAGCGACCCATGAGCGGCTATTTGGCTGCGTAGTCGGCCGGCAAACTTTGCAATCCCTCCGTCCAAAGCACCGTTACGCGGTCTTGTTTTACCTTGAAGATCGAAAGGCTCGCATTTGGGCTGACGACCGGATCAACGCGGGCATTGAGAATTTGGGTAAGATATTGCGACTCCTCAGCCGGATTTTTCTCGTGCATGACGACAACGGTAAAAACCAAAAACACTGCGAGTGACGCAGCGCCGGTCCACAACAGGCGAGGAATTGTCCACCACGTCGATCTTGCCTCACGCGCCCCAGCGTCGCAACGGCGGACGATGTTTTCGCGGAGTTGATGGCTGAAGAACTCTTCGTTTGTCAATGTGCGGGCGCTTAGCTCCCGCTTCAAAAGCTCGCCAAGTTTTAGCGCACCGGCCTTTTCAGCTTCAGCGGCAGCTTTATTAGGTAGCGAGGCCTCGAATTCGGATAGTTCTCGTCCGTTGAGCTGGCCATCCACCCACGCTGTCCATTTTTCTTCAAATGTTTTCATAAACGTCTCTCAACAAATTTTGCAATTTCTTGCGCGCATAAAACAGGCGCGACATCACCGTGCCGATGGAGCATCCAAGTGCTTCTGCAATTTCGTGATATTGCATGCCTTCGATCTCTTTCATCAAAATGACAGCGCGCTGCTCGGCCGAAAGTTGAGCGATCGCCTGCTCGATTCGGCCGCGGATCTCGTTTCGCTCCATTGTCTCGTACGGCAACGCTTCCGTTTTGGGAACGGTTCTGGAAGATGGATCAATCTCCCTTAACTCTATTGCGTCATCGAACTCGGCGCCTGCGCCTTTAACATGTTTTTTGCGCAGCCAATCGATCGTCACGTTCATAACGATCCGATAAATCCAGGTGTAAAATGATGATCGGCCGCGAAAGCGTTTGATCGACTTCCACGCTTTGAGAAAACTGTCCTGAGCGAGGTCCCAGGCGTCCTGCTCGCTGTGCACCATGTTGTAAATCATGCTGAATACTCGTGTTCGGTAGCGGGTTACCAACTCGTCGAAGGCTTCGGTGTCACCGGCCTGGCATCGCCTTACCAAGTCCAATTCCGAGACATCGGCCTGAGCCGGAGTTGCTTCCGTTTGCATGATTGGACGGAGCCCGCCCTTGTTTCATTCAACGGCAATAACCTTCGGAACCGAACCGGCGACGCCACTCGGCGCGGTATTCGCCCATCAGAGTGATGATGCCGTCCCGCACTTGAAAGAGTCGCTGCTGCAGCACCGAATGCTGCGTGCCATTGAGCAGCTTTTCCGATAACAGCTGCGCCGCTGCGTTCATGGAAATCGTGATCGCCTTCAGCGCTCTCTTTAGGTACGCAATCGTCATTCCAATTTCATCGATATCGTCGCCGCTCAGAGCGGCCGCCAGCTTGGCACTGGCCAATGCAGAGTGCGTAGCTAATTTTATCGCAGCCGGTTCGTTTTGCAGCGATACCTTTTGATCGAAGAGTTCGTCGATCCAAATTGTGAGAGCAAACGCTGCTTGATATAGATGGTGCTCTTCAAATCTCTCGGCTGCTAGCGATGCCCCGTCCGGTTCAAGATCATCCTCTTGTTCCGTATCTTCATCAAAGAGGGCGTCGACTTCCGTGCTCCAATCTTTCGCGTCCAGCAATTGCGTCCATCCCATTTCGCGCGCGATGATTTCGTCCCGCTGCGGATCGTCGAGATAGGTTTCCACTAACTGCATGTACTTCTCGGTTTTTCTATCCTGTTCCTGAAGAAAACGCTCCCAGTCGTATTCGTCCCACATGCGCTCGGACCCGCCCTCGTAACCTGCCATGTTCGACTAAACGTCAGCTTCGCCGCACGTGCAAAGGATTTTGCATTTGTAGGGCGTCGGACTCATTCGCTCCCGCTCGTTCGGCTATGGTCTGCCGGTCTGTGTCGCTGGGGTACCGGCCGCTCCGCTGTGTGAACACCGAGCATTCGAAGCTGATAGACGCTCTACAATCTCGCGATCACGCGGTCGCCAACCTCTTCCCGCTTTGTTTGTAATCGCAGCTGGCCGCAGGCCGCGTCAATATCGCCGCCTTTCTCGCGGCGAAGCGTAGCCGGAATTGCGTGCCTCTGCAGGATCGACAAAAATTTCTCCTGGCGATGGTCCGACGGCCGCGACCAGGGTAAACCCTGAACTGTATTGTAGGGAATCAAATTGACTTTTGCTGCGAACCGGCGGGTCTGCGCTGCCAGCAGATGCGCTTGATCATCAGTATCGTTCACACCGGCGATCAAAATGTACTCGAAGGTCAGCCGCTGTTTCTTGCGCGCGACGTAGTAATCGCAAGCCGCGAGCAACGTCTCCAGATTGTATCGACGATTAATGGGCATGATTTGAGTACGCACTTCGTCTGTCGCGCCGTGTAACGAAATCGCCAGGCGAATTTGGAGCCGTTCGTCGGCGAGTTTTCTAATTTGCGGCACGAGGCCACTGGTTGAGATGGTGATGTGGCGGGCGCCGATGCCGAGGCCCCATGATGCGTTAAGAATTCGAATCGCGCGCATCACATTGTCAAAGTTCGCCAGCGGTTCGCCCATCCCCATGAAGACGATGTTGTCGATCTTTTGGCCGCTCGCACTCTCGATGGCAATGATTTGATCGACGATTTCGTTCGCGCTCAGATTCCGAGAAAACCCCTCCAGACCGCTCGCGCAAAACTTGCAGCCGTAGGCGCAACCAACCTGCGTCGAAATACACGCTGTTCGGCGGTCCGACTTTTGTCCATAGAGCGCAGGCGACGCTGGAATCAATACCGACTCGATCAGGTTTCCGTCGCTCAAACGGAAAAGCAATTTCAGAGTCGTGTCATGCGATCCAAGAACGCGGACGACGTGGAGCTTGCTCACAGAAAAATGTTCAGCGAGCCGCGCTCGTAACGCCTGCGGCAGATCGCTCATCTCCTCGAATCCGCTGGCACGCTTTTCATAAAGCCAGTTCATGATTTGTCCGGCCCGATAAGTGGGCTCAGCGAATTCGCGGAGCTTCTCTTGAAGCTCGGAAAGCAAGAGCGATTTAATCTCGCGGAGGTTGCCGCGCCGATCAGCCTCGGCTGTGCTCCGGGTGTGATGCAGATCGATGTTTCCTCTTACTGTCATAAGGAAGCCTACCGGACGGCAGACCTTGCATCAACCGGGCTGGAGGTTACGTTCGTTTGCTGTGACCAAACACTTTGCAATTCCAGCGATTTTGTTTCTCGCGATCACATTCCTCATGTCGGCATGCGTTTCACACGATGAGGACGTCAGCGAGCGATCCAGCTCGCAGGCCGCACCGGTTCCGGGCGAGAAAACTCACGATGAAGGCGCCTATGCTCCTGGCGCTCCCGGATCAAGCGGAAGCGTGCGCTGGTGACGCTGACGTTGAAGCGTTAAACCGTTGAAACGTTGAAGCGGGCGCAGAATTGCCACCAAATTTCGCTTCAACGCTTTAGCGATTTTCCGTTCACGAAGTAGAACAGCGCTTCGTGCACGCCGGCACCGTGATCTTTCTGCGCAACGTAGCCCCCGGCGTTGCGGACCGCCTCTTGCACTTCGGGAATTGCGTTGCCGGGGCACGACGGCATCGCGGCGACTTTCCCGTCCAACATCGAGATGTCGTTGTGGTGATCGCCCGCAGCGAAAATGTTTTCGCGCGGGACTTTCAGCAGACGCGCCAGTTCGGCGAGTGCCGCGCCTTTGTGGTAATCAGTGTGACAAAACCGCAGCCAGACCGTGTTGCGTTGGTAATCCAGCTGCGGATGCTTGCCTCGCGCTTGCTCGATAAATTCGGTTATACGTGCCATTTCTTCATCGTTCTCTGCGACAAGACCTTCTAGTCCTTCCGAGTTGTAAATGAGACGCGCTTTGGTTTGTTCCGTGACGAAATCCACGACTTCGGCAAGAACGGAGTCAGCCGAAGAAAACAACTCGGCGTGATCGCGGGCGCACCGCTGGTTCCAATCGCCAAAGGGTTCCCATTTTTTTCCGTTTTGACCCGGACGAAAGACGTCACGCTCGGTCGTGAGAATGAAATCTGGGCGGACGGGAAATGCGAAATCGGTGAGCCCGGATTCGAGCAGATCCACAGAGCGACCGGTGTTGATCGCCCAGATCGCACCGGCGTTCTGCAATTTGCGAATCATTTCCATGCACCGCGCGTCGAGGACTGGTTCGCTAACTCGCGACACGAGTGTGCCGTCGAAATCGACGCTGAGCAGTTTGATTGGTGAATGCACTAACACAATTTAAGAATTGATTTCCGACATGCAATGCGTCGATTGGTTCAGAAGGTAACATCGGGCATGAAATCGGCTTACGAACTTGCAATGGAGCGGCTGGAAAAGACCTCGCCGTCGGTCGCGCTCACTGAAAACCAGAAGAAAGAAATCGCCGAAGTGGATTCCGTGTACCGGGCGAAGATCGCGGAGAAAGAGCTTTTCCTGAATGACCAGATTCGCAAGGCACAAGCCGCGGGAAAGTTCGACGAAGTCGAATCGCTGGAAAAACAGCTTTCGTCTGAGATCCGCCGATTGCAGGAACAGTGCGAAACGAAGAAAGAAAAACTCCGCGCGAGATTTGCTGGGTAGCGCGCACGTCTCGTCCCGCCTATGAGGCGGGAGCGAGCTCGGTCCTCGCGATTGCGAACTTTCCTTGCGGTTTCCTCACGCGTTGTGCAAACGAGCCCAATGAAAAGCCTGTTTCGGCGCGACGCCGAAACCAACACGCCAGAAGGCGTGCGCTACCCGGACATTGTAGAGGCGCTCGCCGCGGCGAGCGCGTTATTTCGATTCGACGTTTGACATCCCGCCCAAGGGCGGGACCGCTACACCTGCGCGCTGGCCACGTTTTGGCAGATCGGGATCGAGAAAGCCGAGCATGTGCGCGCGCTTGATCGTGCGAACGCCTTCCTGCTTCTGCAAATCGGCAATGTTTTGCCGAAACTTTTCCATCTTCGTCCAGTGCACTTTCGGGCGGAAATGATGCTCGGCGTGGTAACCGTTGTAAAAGAAAAGCCAGTTGTAGATTTTTCCGTAACTGCTTACGCCCCAGGCAATCGGTTTATCGGGGTTCGCCCCGTAGTGACGATAATAGCCGTTCAAATAACTGAAGCAGTGACCGAGATACCAGAACGGCAGAAAAAACAACATGAACCGCCAGTTAATGACGTGAATCGGCCAGGTCGGGACAATGATCGCCATCACGAGCAGCGTCATAGCGAACGCCCACAGTTCGATATTGCCCCAGAAATCATCGCCGTTATTGCGCTTGCGCAGTTCGCGTTTGATTGCACCGACATCATCGCGAAAGAAACCTAAAAAGACATAGCGCCACGGATTTTCGGCTTCGCCATCATGGCTATGTCTATAGATCGACAACCAATCGATCGTGTCGCCATTTTCATCCTGGCGGTCCGAGTTCCCCTTGTGATGCTGCATGTGCACCGCGTCGTACATCGTCTGCGAAAAGCAGCAGCCGATCGATTGCGTGATTCCAAACAAACGATTCAGGAATTTGGAGCGGAAAAACGGATTATGAATGAAATTGTGCCCCACCCCGTTGATGTTCGCGTTGATCATCAGCGAGTAAATAAATCCGAGGATGAGCATCACCCACAGCGGCGCGTGCGGGAAAAGGAAATAGAGAGCCAGGAAATACGCCAAATGAAAAAACCCCGCTGCGGCTGGGAAAACATCCCAGCGCGTGTGCGCAAACAACTTTGAATTGGTTGTCGGGCGTTCTATTCGGATTGCGTCGGAACTCATCGGAGAAATCCTCGAATACCAAAACTATTCGCCACAGAAATGATCCTTGGCAACTTTTGAAGATTGCCAACGCGGTTTCCGCGCGCCTAAGTTAGATGCTTCCGATGTTTGCGCTTCAGCCAGAATTAAAAGTATTTAGCGGCACGGCCAATCGCGATTTGGCAGAACGGATCTGCAAGTATATCGGGGTCCCGCTCGGTCAGGCGACCATCAGCTCGTTTCCCGATGGCGAGACTTACGTCAGGATTGAGGAGAATATTCGCGGGCACGACGTTTTCATCATCCAACCTACTTCTCCCCCGACCAATCAGCATTTGATGGAGTTGCTGATCATGGTGGACGCAGCACGGCGCGCCAGCGCGGACCGGATCACGGCTGTTATTCCATTTTTCGGATACGCGCGCCAGGACCGTAAAGATCAGCCACGAGTGCCGATCACGGCGAAGCTCGTCGCGAATTTGCTGCACGCTGCAGGCGTGAGCCGCGTGCTCACCATGGACCTGCACGCGCAACAGGTGCAGGGCTTTTTCGATATCCCGGTGGACCACCTCTATTCCTTGCCGGTGTTGATCAAGTATTTGCGCAAACGGCTCACGGGCAAAACAACTGTGGTTTCTCCCGATCTCGGCGGGCTGAAGATGGCATCGGCTTACGCGGAAGCTCTCGGCGCAAACCTGGCCATCGTGGCGAAGGAACGCAAAAGCGCAACCGAGACTGAAGCGGCCTATCTCATCGGCGATGTGGAAGGTTCTGATGTGCTGCTGGTGGATGACCTCACTGAAACCGCCGGCACGCTGACATCGGCGACTGAGCTTCTAAAAAAGCGTGGCGCGCGTGATGTTTATGCCGGTGTGGCGCACGCGGTGCTCGTGGATGTCGCCATTCAGCGTTTGCAAAAATCGAAAATTACGGAATTAGTTACCACCAACAGCACCCCGGTGCGCACCGTGGACGGATTTAAGATCACGGTGCTCTGCATCTCCGAGCTTCTCGGAGAGGGCATCAAACGAATTCACAACGACGAGTCGGTATCGTCGCTGTTCAACATCGAGAACGAAAAAAATGGCAAAACAAGTTAAGCTCAAGGTAGAATCACGAACCAATGTGGGACGCTCCGCTGTCCGCAAATTAAGAGCGCGCGGACTGATTCCTGCCGTCATCTACGGCGGCGACAACAAACCGCAGCCATTGCAAGTCACCGCGCGCGATATCAACGCGATGATGAGTCAGGCTTCCGGAGAAAATGTTTTGGTTGAACTGGAGATCGCCGGCGAAGGATCAAGTCGCACCGCGCTCGTGCAGGAAGTGCAGCACTCACCCGTCGGCGGCGACATTCGTCATGTTGATTTTCACGCCATCTCCATGGACCAGATGATTCAGGCCGAAGTTCCTCTGGAATCGACAGGCATCGCCGTTGGCGTTAAAACTTTTGGCGGATTGCTCGAGCAAAGCTTGCGTGCGCTGGCAATTGAATGTTTGCCGGCAAATTTGCCGGATCGGATCACAGTAGATGTTTCGCAGCTGAACATTGGCGATTCCATCCACGTTCGGGACATTCAATTCCCACAGGGAGTAACGCCCAAGGTGCAGCCCGATCTGACGGCATTTTCTGTCGTTGCGCCCGTAGTTGAGGAAGAACCAGTAGTCGCCGAGGCGGAAGCGGCCGCCGCCGGACCGGAAGTGATCACCGAGAAAAAGGAACAGGGCGAAGCTGCGCCTGCTGCGGCTGCGAAGGAAAAGACTCCAAAGGAGAAGGAGCAGAAAAAGTAGCTTTAATCGGTGGATCGCGCTCTCCGAGCGCGATGGGAATGGATGCCGGAAGGCCAAATTACTTCAGCACAGATTCGGTTGGTCGCAGGTCTTGGAAATCCCGGCACCGAGTACGTGGCCACGCGTCACAACATCGGCTTCATGGTGGTCGATCAGTTCGCCGCGCAGTTTGGATCGACTTGGGAAAGATCGGGAAAGTGGGACGCGCTCTCAGCGAAATGCGGCCCAGTACTGCTGATCAAACCACTGAGCTTTATGAATCGGAGTGGCTTTCCACTTTTCGCGGTTGCGCAGTTTTACAAAATCGCGTCGCAAGAAATCCTGGTTGTGCTCGACGATTTTGCGTTGCCGCTGGGTCGCCTTCGTTTGCGTATGCGCGGCGGACCGGGCGGCCACAACGGCCTTGAATCGATTATCGTGCAATTCGGAACTGAAGAAATTCCGCGGCTGCGCATCGGCATCGGCGCGGCGCCGCGCGAAGGATCGGTCGATTATGTCCTAAGCCGCTTTTTTGAGGAGGAGAAACCTCTGGTTCGATCCACAATCGATCGCGCAGTCGAAGCTGTGAAATGTGCGGTTGACAACGGGCTCGTTTCCGCGATGAACAACTTTAACCCGCAGAGCTCGCGGGGTGAACAAGTCGAAGAAGTATGAACCATCGTTACGAAGCGCTGCTGGTGCTGAACGCTCAGGGCAAAGAGGACACTATCAGGGAAATTATCGACCGATTGGAGTCGGAATTTCAAAAAGAAGGGGCCGAGATGGAACAGGTGCAAAAAATGGATAAGCGTCAATTCTCCTACATGGCCGGCACGCTCGACTCCGGCTATTACGTTAATTTTATCTTCAGCGCTGATCCGGGATCGATTGAGAAGATGCGCACCAAATTTAAGCTCGATCCAGAAGTGTATCGCCAGAGTTACCAGCGTCTCCCAGACAAGAAGGAGAAACTCGGGAAAAAGCTGGCAAAATCCAAATAAGTTCGCTATAAGGCGCGCATGGCCAGCTTTAACAAAGTCATTCTGCTTGGAAATCTCACCCGCGATCCAGAGGTGCGTTACACGCCAAAAGGCAGCGCCGTCTGCGACCTCGGTATTGCGGTCAATCGCGTTTACACCACCGACAGCGGAGAAAGACGCGAGGAAGTCACCTTTGTGGATGTCGTCCTATGGGCGCGTCTTGCCGAGATCGCTGGTGAATACCTGAAAAAAGGACGGCCGGTCTTCGTCGAAGGCCGTTTGCAAATGGACACTTGGGATGACAAGCAGACCGGACAGAAGCGAACGAAGCTGCGCGTCGTCGGTGAGAGCATGCAGTTGCTGGGTAGTCGGCCTACTGGAACCGGGGCGGCTGAGGCCCCCGGCGAAGATCGACAAACCGGCGCCGCCAAGACGAGCGCGCCGCCCAAGACTTCAGCATCAGCCGCGCCGGACGAAGACGAGATCCCGTTTTAGGCGTGGCATCGGCATCCTGCCGACAGAAGATGGGCTGGAAGCCCACGCCACAACCTTGAAATGAACGCGACCGAAGCCTGCATCGCGCTCAATATGTTGCCGACCGTTGGACCGGTGCGGCTGCGGAAATTGCTGGAGGTTTTCAAGGAACCACAACAAATCCTCGCGGCGAAGCGCACCGAGCTTCGTAAGGTAGAAGGAATTGGCAGCGAGGTTGCCGACCAAATTTCGAACTGGGAATCGACCGTCGATCTTGCAGGTGAACTCGAACGGGTCCGTGATTTCGGCGTGACTGTCATCACGCAAGAGTCGCCATCGTATCCGCGGTCACTGCGCGAGATTCATGCGCCGCCGATCGTGCTCTACGTTTGGGGCGAACTGCACGAGCGCGATCATCACGCCATTGGAGTGATCGGCGCGCGACGCACCACACATTACGGAACGGAGTCTGCGAAGAAATTGTCCTACCAACTTGCTTATGCCGGACTGACTATAATCAGTGGACTCGCGCGCGGGATCGACACTGCAGCTCATCAAGGGGCGCTCGCCGCGAAGGGGCGCACGATCGCAGTCATCGGAGCTGGTTTGGCCAAACTGTATCCACCGGAAAACGCTGCGCTCGCCGAGAAAATCCGCAGCGGAAATGGCGCGGTCGTGTCCGAGTTTTCGATGGAAATTGATCCAGATCGACAAACTTTTCCGATGCGCAACCGGATCATCTCCGGCTGGAGCCACGGCATTCTGGTAGTTGAAGCGGGATTGAACAGCGGCGCGCTCATCACCGCGGCGCAGGCGCTGGAGCAAGGCCGATCGGTTTACGCAGTGCCCGGCCACATCAACGCCCCGAGCGCGATGGGATCGAATCGCCTGATCCAGCAGGGCGCCAAGCTTGTAATGGATGCCAGCGACATTCTGGACGATTTGCAGATTCTTCTTCCCGAGACCAAGCCATCGCCCGCCGCTGCTGCGCGCCCATTGCCGCCGCTCTCGGAGGAAGAGCGCCGCGTCTATGACGCAATTGATGCGACTGAAACCTCCATTGACGATGTCACCACAAAGAGCGAGTTGTCGAGCGCAGCCGTTTCATCGACACTGCTGCAGTTGGAGCTGAAGCGCTTGGTCAAGCAGTTGCCCGGAAAATACTTCGTGAAGCTCGGATAAACCTTTGACGGATGCATACGTCTCATGCATCATTGTATGCATGAGGACCACCATCAATATCGACGATAAACTGCTGGCTGAGGCGCAGCGGTATACGGGCGAAAAAGAAAAGACGAAGTTAGTGCACATGGGTTTGCAGGCTTTGATCCAGGATCACGTGGCAAAGCGGTTGATCGCCCTTGGGGGTACTGATCCCCACGCGAAGGCCGCGCCACGTCGAAGGCCTTGGAAATGAAAACGAAGCTGCTCGCAGACTCCTCCGTGTGGATCGATCATTTGCACAAGACTGACGAAGAATTCGGTCACGCTTTGGGAGCGAGACAAATTCATGTGCATCAAGCCGTGATCGGCGAGCTGGCTTGTGGAACGCTCGCGCGCAGAGCTGACGTTTTAACACGCTTAATGCTTTTGCCGGAATTGCCGGATGCCACGTTTGGCGAACTACTAGCATTGATCGATCGGCGGAAATTGTGGGGGCGCGGTTTGAGCTGGGTGGACGTGCACCTGCTTGGTGCTGTGCTTTTGGCTGGGGCAAGACTATGGACGCACGACCGTCTCCTACACCGCGTTGCACAGGAATTGGACGTCGCTTACGAGAGGCCTGAGTAGTGCGGCTTGAACAGGCCGCCACAGCTCTCCCACTTGCAAAAGCTCGATAACTGAGTTTCCATTCCAGCCCCAATGTCCAAGTCCCTCATCATTACCGAGAAGCCTTCGGTCGCCAGCGACATCGCCAAAGCGCTTGGCGGCTTCAAGAAAGGCAAGGACTACTACGAGAACGAGAAATACCTGATCTCGTGGGCGGTCGGCCATCTCTTTACGCTCGCCGTCCCTGCTTCCATGAAAGAACAGGACAAATGGGACATGAAGAAGCTGCCTATCATGCCGATGGAATTTGAGCTCGAGCCCGCGGAGAAAATGAGCGGCCGCGTCAATGTTCTTCGCAAGCTTATCAAAGACAAGAACGTTTCCGAGATCATCAACGCATGCGACGCGGGCCGCGAAGGCGAATTAATCTTTCGCTACATCACCCAATACGCCCGCACGAAAAAAACGATCAAGCGGCTCTGGCTGCAATCGATGACGCCGGAGGCTATTCGCGATGCGTTCGCGCGATTGCGCAGCGATGCTGAGATGCAACCGCTGGCCAGCGCCGCCCGCAGCCGAAACGAGGCGGACTGGCTCGTCGGGATCAACGCAACGCGCGCGTTTACATTGCGGCTAAGTGGCGGCCGCGGGAGCACCGTGACTTCACTTGGCCGCGTCCAGACGCCAACGCTGACCATCATCGTCGATCGGGAGAACAAAATTAAGGAGTTTAAGCCGCGCGAGTTGCACGAGATCATCGGCACTTTTCGTCCCGCAGTCGCGGAAAGCGAATATGCGGGGCGCTGGTTCGACGAAGAGTTCGAAAAAGAAGAAAGCGAAGTTGAAAGAATGAAGAGGCTGCTGGCTCGTCTCCAATTGAGTCTGCCAAATGCCGAGCAACGGCTTGATTCTGAAAAAGGCTCGCTCTGGGACGAGCATCGCGCCGCGCCGCGACTGTGGCACCATGAAATTGCCGAGGCCATTCATCGCAAGTGCAACGGCAAACAAGGCGTCGTCGAGCTGGAAGAAAAGAAGCCGACTACGCAAGTGGCTCCTCAACTCTACGATCTCACTGCATTGCAGCGCGAAGCGAACAGTCGGCTCGGGTTTTCCGCGAAACGCACGCTGCAAATCGCGCAGGCGCTTTACGAAAGGCACAAGGCCATTACCTATCCGCGCACGGATTCGCGCGCTTTGCCGGAAGATTATCTTCCGACAGTCAGATCGACATTGGGAAAGATCGACAATCCATTCGCGCGAAAAGTCCTGAACAATAATTGGGTCAAACCAAACAAGCGCATCTTTAACAACGCGAAAGTGGGCGATCACTTTGCCATTATTCCAACAGGCGCCGTTCCCCGGTCCTTGGACGATCACGAGCGCGCGCTCTTCGACATGGTGACCAAACGTTTTGTGGCCGTGTTCTTTCCGCCTGCGCAGTACGAGAACACGACTCGGATCACGCGCGTAGAAGGCGAGCCGTTCAAGACAGAAGGGAAAATCCTTGTCGCGGCCGGCTGGCTGGAAGTTTATGG
>Ga0209153_1000673_pt1 | contig 14555 bp, 13 predicted proteins | sample GraSoiAngelo_120_FD_185877 | JGI IMG/M metagenome (GOLD analysis project Ga0209153, IMG submission 185877) | Grasslands soil microbial communities from the Angelo Coastal Reserve, California, USA - 14_0919_09_20cm (SPAdes) (version 2) | ecosystem: Environmental > Terrestrial > Soil > Grasslands ...
CTGACTTTGGTGAGCCCAGGGGAACGGCGCCCCAAACTTTTGCTGGCACGACTCGACGCGCTGGCGGCGGAGCAACGCTGGGATGAGATCGAGACCACGCTTTCGCGCAAAGATCTGACTTTCGATTCGGTCGTCGTCGAAGCTTTCCGCGCCCGCCTAGCCGCGGCCCGGCCCCTCTCTCTCGATGCCGAAGAGCATTGGAACAAAGCCATCACGCTGGCTGGCAATGATTCATCCAAGTTGCGTTGGCTCGGCGCCTTTGCCGAGCAGTGCGGCGCCGATGAGATCGCTTTGCGCACATTCCAGCGACTCGGGCGCTCACCCGCAGACACCAGTTTGGCGCTTGCCGGCCAACAACGTCTTGCCGCCAAAATCCATGACATTTCCGCAGCTCGCACCATCGCGGAGAAAACGCTCGCCTTGCACGCCGCGGATCCGAACGCTCAGAATCGTGTCGCCTATTACAATTTATTGCTTGAGAAAGATGTGAGCGCGAACGCGACCAAAGCGAAGGAACTGGTGGCAAAATATCCCGATCGGCTCGAGTTCCGGGTAACAGCTGCGCTGGCTTTGTTGCGGCAACACGATCCCGGGTCCGCGCTCGCACAGTTCCAGGGACCACCGATCGAGTGGGCGAAAACGCCGCCCTCGTGGCGCGCAATTTATGCCGCGGCGTTGATGGCAAACGACGAAGCCACGCGTGCCAACGAATTGCTCAAATCCATTCCGCTCGATCGTTTGTCGCGTGAAGAGGCCGCGCTCATCCAACGGAGATAATCCGTTGGAGTCGCTTCGCTGTGCGAAGCGCCGGGAATCGCGGCGACTAGAAGGCGCCGTTCCTTGACTACAACAAACTCGACCCAAATGCGCCCGGCTTTCCCTTCTTCCAGCGCAATTCCGGATCGAGATTGATTTCATCCGGGCGGACATCGAATCCAACCGAGCGCAGCAAATAGGACACGCCTTCCCGGCTTTCCATCGTTTCTTTCAGGCTGCGCGCAAATAGCTCGATGTATTCCTTGTAAGAATCGAGCGCCAGTTTGCCTTCGGCGAAATGATCCGCCAGCGCTTCGTCGTGATAATCGATCAGATCGATCAACGCGCGCCGCAGATCCATTCGCACTTTCGGATCGATCACGATCTTGAATGGGTTCGCCCCGGCGTCGGGTTTGGCCAGCATTTTCTGCAAGGCTGGCGCGTGCGTCGTCGAAACGATTTCGAAATCGCGAGGTTCCTTTGCCATCGATCGTCAACCTAGCTGCTCTGCGCCGGGATCAAACGAAAATCGATCATCTGTAGGGGCAGGCATTCCTGCCTGCCGGATCGACTAAACATTTGGATGTGGCATATGCGACATCCAAATTCTAACTCGGAGGAGGTCCCACGCATAAAGTATGTTGCGCGTGCTCTTGCGCTGTCGAGGCGTCCACTTTGTCATGTCGAGCGAAAGTCGAGACATCTCTTGCTATTCCTCTGCTAAAAAAATTAGAGATTCCTCGACTGCGCTCGAAATGACAAAAAAAGAGGCCAACCCAAGATAGACCTTCATTGTAGTGGGGCTTCGCCGCGCCTGTGTCAGACGCCGGTTCCACTAAAAGAAAATCGGAATGATCAGGATAGCGACAATGTTCACCACTTTGATCATCGGATTGATCGCCGGCCCGGCAGTGTCCTTGTAGGGATCGCCCACGGTGTCGCCCGTGACCGCTGCCGCGTGTGCGGGCGAGCCTTTGCCGCCGTAATGTCCTTCCTCGATATATTTTTTGGCGTTGTCCCAGGCGCCACCGCCGCTGGTCATGGCGATGGCCACGAACAAACCGGTCACAATTGTTCCGACGAGAACGCCGCCCAGCACGACCGGGCCGAGTTGTGGAATTACCGCCACCAGGATGACGAAGGCCAGCGGCAACAGCGCTGGCACGATCATCTCGCGCAACGCCGCTTTCGTCACAATGTCGACGCAGGTGCCGTAATCCGGCATGTCTGCCCCGGTCAGAATGCCGGGCTTGGCTTGAATTTGCCGCCGCACTTCGCGCACCACCGCGCCCGCCGCCTTGCCCACCGCGTCCATGCTGAAGGCGGTGAAGATAAACGGCAGCAATCCGCCAATGAACAGCCCGATGATTACTTTCGGTTCGGTGAGCGAGAACTGGAAATCAAACGGCTGACCGTTGCTTGTGATGTGGGCCTTCAGTTCTTCAACATAGGAGCCGAACAGAACCAGCGCCGCCAATCCGGCCGACGCAATTGCATATCCCTTCGTCACCGCTTTCATCGTGTTGCCCACGGCATCGAGCTCATCCGTGGCTGCGCGAACTTCTTTCGGCAGATTGCTCATGACCGCAATTCCGCCGGCGTTGTCAGTGATCGGGCCAAAGGCATCGAGTGAAATAATGATTCCCGCCATCGACAACATCGCCATAACCGCCACCGCAATGCCGTAAAGACCGGCGAAGTTGTAGCTCAGCAAAATCGCGATCCCGATGAAACCAACCGGCAGCGCCGTCGCGTGCTGGCCGAGGGCGAGACCGGCGATGATGTTGGTGGCGTGTCCTGTTTCGGACGCGCGCGCAATTTTTTGCACGGGCTTATAATGCATCGAGGTGTAGTAATTCGTGATCACGACCACGATGCCCGTCATCAACAGTCCGATGAGCGAGGCGAAATAGAGATCGGTTGGCGAACGCATCTTGCCAGCGATTTCCACTCCGTTCGGAAACAGCTGATGCGTGGCCGGCCAGAACAACACGGCCGAGACCAGCGCGCTCATTCCGACCGCCCCCATCAGCACACCGGCCGGCTTACCGCCGCCAAAATTTACAAAGAGAATGCCACAGATCGCGCCCAGTACCGAAATTCCGCCGAGAACGAATGGATAAACAACTGCTGCGGGAGCGTTCGCCACTGTCAGCACGCCTACTAAAATCGCGCCGATCAAGCTAACGGCGTAGGTTTCAAAAACGTCAGCCGCCATTCCCGCGCAATCGCCCACGTTATCGCCCACGTTATCCGCGATCGTGGCCGGATTCCTTGGATCATCTTCCTCCAGTCCGCTTTCGATTTTGCCGACAAGATCGGCGCCGACGTCGGCTGCTTTGGTGTAAATGCCGCCGCCCAGACGCGCGAACACGCTGATCAAGCTTGCGCCCAGCGCCAGCCCAACCAGGCTGCGCACCGCCAGATCATTCCCGATCATGTTACGCGCGAAATGATAGAACGCTCCAACCGCCAGCAGGGCCAGACCGACTACGAGCAAGCCCGTAACCGCGCCGCCATTAAATGCCACCCGCAGGGCTGCGGTCCGAGTCTGGGTGGCCGCCGCCTGCGTCACGCGCGCGTTGGCCAGAACCGCGATGCGCATCCCGATATAACCCGCCGCCAGCGAGCAAAACGCCCCGAGTAAAAAACCAAATGCGGTCGGATGGTCCTTAAAGAAAAAGAGCAAAAGGAAAATGATCACGGCGATTACGCTGATCGTCATCACCTGCCGGTTCAAATAAGCCTTGGCCCCTTCCTGTACCGCCCCGGAAATCTGCCGCATCCGTTCGTTGCCCGGGGAGCACCGCAAAATGACGGTGATGAGCAGGAAAGCGCAGCCCAGCCCGATCACTGCGCAGATGAGCGATAAACGCACGCCGGACTGAAGGATATCGAAGGCAAGAGGAAGAGTCATAGCCGGTGAAAGCGGGGGACATTAGGCAGGATTAGCCGGGTCGCAACCGGCGAATTCCTATTCGCTTCCTGCTCGTGTTCGTAATCGAAAAGCAGGGAGCATGGAGAACCGTGAACCGTGAATCGTGATTCGGGCCCGGCTGTTCGCGAAGCGTCTTGGACTGCGGCAGTCTTCTGCCGCTTATGCTTCAGCCGCTCCGCGACGTTAATCTGCCGCCTGAACCCTGACCTTAAAACTTAAACTTTCCGACCCGCGATTCACGATTTACCTCCTTTTACCTCCCGATAACCGATAACTGATAACGCGGCGCTCGGCGCCCAACCCAAGGATAAACACCATGATGCGTGCAGCTTTAATCCGCCCCAGCTATTGCATTCTCATTTTGATAACCGGCTGTCACATGAGGGTACTGGCACAACAACGCACGGTCGAGAGCGATCGCGAGGCTCTGATAGCTCTGGAGAATAAGTGGCTCCGGAGCGAGTATAGAGCGACAGAGTTCGATTCTATCCTTGCCTCTGATTTCGTGCATCCGGTCGTCACCGGTGATCTGCTGGACAAAGCACAACACATCCACTTTTCGTCTACACACCTTCCACCCACGAATCTGCAAAACCACTTCGATGGTTTGAAGGTTCGGCTATACGGCGACATCGGAATTGTGAACGGCCTGGTAGTCACGACTAATGACAAAGGCGAAGAAGTCAGGAGAACGGTCTTCACGGATGTCTTTGTTTACCGCGACCAGCGCTGGCAAGCGATCAATGCGCAAGAAAACGAAGTCAGGAAGCTGGAGACGCCACCGTAGGCGTGTTATCGATTATCAGTCATAGGTTATTGAGCATCGAGGACCGGTCGCTTCGGAGACAGCTCCAGCGTCTGCTTAGGTCTCTTCCTTGTAAAATGAAAGAGCGAATCACATTGTTAATCGCAGGGCTGGGCTTGCTGGCGGTCATCTTCACACCTTGCAGCGCGGTGGCCGAGGGCCACCATCAGTCCGGTATCAACGGCCAGACAGTTCTTTACACCTGCCCGGTGGTATTCCCTGGCAGCGACTGCTACCGACCTTACCCGACCGGCTTGACTATTGTGACCGACAACGGACGTTTTGTGGCCAAAGTTGTAACGGATGATCAAGGACGTTTTGAAGTCTTCCTAAAACCGGGCAGCTATGAGCTGATTCCTAACGGAGTGGAGGACGGGTTTCCGCTGGTGAAGACACTGCTCGTCCGTGTCGAAAAAAAACAGTTTACTCCTGTGACAATCGTTTACGACAGCGGAATTCGATGAACCGGGGCGGATGTTTGATGTATCAAGACGGGCCGATAGCTGATCGCTCACTTCTGCCTTCTCCGTCCTCTGATCTCTGATCCCTGACCTCTGACAGCGGCAGCCAAAAAATGGTTGCGCTAGGGTTTGTTAGGCGGAATGACAGTGCAGTGCTGCCTCCCCGGATTCCCAGGAAAGCAGCACCGCCTGTGGGGAGCGGAATTATTTCAGCGTAATTTCGCGCATGGTCTTGTCGCCCATGATTTCGCGGATTTCCAAACGCTTAACAGCCAGCTGGCGTTGCTGGTCTTCAGTGCCGACCATTTTAGCGCCGATCGGGTCCGTCTTTTCGCGGAGACCATCCAATGCGGCCATGTTGGGGTATTCTATCATGAGCAGAATATCGTAGTCCTGCTGTGTCGCGGCATCACCTGCCAGGATTTTGTAATCGGTAATAATGCCCTGGCGTTTTGCTTCGTCATTGGTCGCTTTGAATATCTTGGCGAGGGCCTTGAGATAGTCATCCCCCATCCCCGGCTTCGTTTTGACCATTGTGATCTGCCAGACTCCACCTTCGGTGTACGGCGCAGTGCTTTGAGTTGTGGAGGTAGTAGTCACCGCAGCTGACGCTGAGTTCTGGGCAGAGCAGATGCCGACTGTACCCGCGGCCGCGGTGATTATGATCGCGGTCCTGAATATTTTCGTGAACTTCATTTTAATTGTCTTTCTTGTTTGTTGGTTATATCCAGGCCGTATCGAAAATGAGATCATCCTGTGGCGAGACTTCTAGGAAGTCGCTCAGGCTGATTTCGAGGCTCCGGTTCTGACCTGGAGATCGCGTTAGGCGCTGTCTCAGCGAAGGTCGAGCCCCACAAGCTTTTCAGCTTGGCTAAAGATGCGTTGAAACGTCGAGTGACGTAATCAATTATCCACATACATCATGCCCGCAACCAAGCAAGCTATTTCGCTATAAGCTACCACCTGCTGGCGAAGGCATTCGGAGTCGCCCAGTTCGCCGAAATGTCGGAAGAGCACCCGCTGAAAACTAAACGAGCGGGACAGGCACTTTCCTATCCCGCTCGCGCCCCGGACAACAAACAAACAAACGCAAATTTTCTACCGCCTCGTCCGCACTCTGGCGAGCGCTGGAAGGGCTGGTCGGAACCTGTTAATCGCCAGGAGAGCCAGAATGGCAGAAGCGAAAAGAGAGAAAGTGGAACCGCTGTCTGGAACCTTGTTTGGGGGAGGGGTCGGGCCTGGGGGAGGGGTCGGACCTGGAGGGCGGGTCGGGGCCGGAGTGGAAGTGGGGGTAGGAGTGGAGTGGGGAGTCGGGGTAGGAGTGGAGTGGGGAGTCGGGGTTGGGGTAGACTGGTGAGGAGGAGGGGTACTTTCGTCACCCTGACCGGGAGGAGTCAGAACAACATAATCCTGGCCGGGACCAGTGAGAGCAATCAGGTTGGCACCTAGTCCAGAATAGGTCTGCAATGCAGCTAACATGCGGCCCGAGCCATAGTCCTTTCCGATAACAGTAAAGGCGTCACCGCCCACGATTTCCCAAATGGCGAGCTGGAGTCCGGCAGCCTTATTTGCCGTCATGTTCGGCGAGTAGAACATCGCCCACAGATCGCTGATTTCGGTTGCTCGGCTAGCACTCAAGGTCCATGGGGCCTCGGGCGCCTTAGTCAGCGGGACAAATTTATAGCCGGGGGAGGAGCGAAGGGCCATGGTGAACGGATCGATGCAGAAGGCGTCCATTTGCAGACCATCGACCCGAACCTTTTTGATTCCGGCGCCTACGAATCCGTTAAAGCCGGTGGAAAGAGAAATGTGGGCGGGCGCGCCATTGCGGATACCGAAATCTTCGACGAGATGTGCCTGGGCGGGATTAGTGATGACGAGGCTGAGGGCGACGGCGACAGACAGGGCCAGGGTCGGTCGAGCGATGCTTGCCATCTCTCGTTGATATGATATTTATGGTTTTTCCACAATAAAATAATTGCCGGGCGTGCCTTTTCCTATTTTGCGCGAATGAGTCGCATACAGCATAACTAACAGTAAATTAAATATTTATGAATTGAACGTAGGCCTCGTTTTTTCATTCAATTCTCGTGCCGCCGGGGCCATCGCGCGTGGGTGGCTTTTTCCGGTCTTGGCCCGGATCAATCGATTTTAGCCTCTCGGCAGATGCCCTCTGGCGCTTTGGAATCAGAAAAGCGGTGGCACCCCAAACTCTAAGGGCGGCGCCGGCAAACACTGAGGGCGAAGTCGGACAATAACAGCTCCCTCAAGCAAGAAGGAAGCTAAGTATTTTAATGCCGAGCTCCAGTCGGCCGTGGCTTCTTGATTGCGCGTTCGATTGCGGCAGTGAGTTGTTCAGCGACCAGTGGTTTGGCAATGTGGTCGAGAAATCCCACCTTTCGACTCTTTTCGACATCAACGTCGGTGTTGTGTCCGCTGATGGCGATGGCCCGAACCGGCTTCATTGCGCTCAGTTCCTCCATCAGGTCCCATCCGGTGCCATCGGGCAGGCGAAGGTCACTGAGCAGCACGTCGAATTCGATCGCTTTTGCCAGGCCTCGTGCGGAAGCGATATCAGGCGCAATGTAAACTTTGTACCCGATGGTGGTGAGGAATTTTCGCAACGCCTCCGCTGTGCTGGCGTGGTCTTCGACGACGATGATGCGGTATGGTTCTCGATCCATGGACGATTGATCCAAGCTTAGTTTGTGCCAGCGAAGATGTGCATCTCGCGTGCGGCTCGATAGATGTAAGTTAGGCCGACTCCGAAACCATTTGGGGTCCAGGATGATTTCGATATCTATACGTCCGCCATCCCGAGACGAGTGCTTTTCGGTCAGAGAGAGATCTCGCAGTTATAGCTCGAAAAAGGTGCGCAAACGACGGAGGAAAGTGGCGCTATATTCGCTTTGTTTGGCCGCCTCATTTTGGGCGAGATGAGCCTCTTCGATAATGCCCTCCGTCTCCATTTTTCGTTTTGCCAGCAGCTCACTCAGTTGATTGAGACATTCGGGCGATTGGCGAATGACTTCGCCCATGACTGGTTTGCTGATTTCCAGAACGTAGCAGTCGGCGGCAGCGCGGACGGTGGCGGTGCGGCGTTCGCCAGTCAGGAGCGACATTTCGCCGAAGCAATCGCCGGAATGCAGTGTGCCAACGCGAATGGGGGCTCCATTTTTTGCGACCGAAACATTGGCGCTGCCGCGCAAAAGCAGAAACATCGAATCGCCTTCGGCGCCTTCCACGATGACGCGTTCGCCTCGGCCGAAATGATTGAGTCGCGAATGTTCTAGCAGAGCATCGAGTTGTTCGTCAGCGAGACATTGAAAAAGAGGCTCGGCCCGTAAGATCTCCCGCGCCTGCTCCTGATCTTCGGTGCCCAGGTCCCGGGGCCGGCGTTCCAGGTGAAGCGTCCGAATCGGGAAAGGAATGGTGATTTGCTGACGTTTCAATTCGTACCAAACATTGGTGCGAATGGCGTCGTTCACCTCGTTGATCGCGGCGTGATTGCCCATGTAAAACTTGATCTCGTAGATGACGGCGTGATCGGCGAAATCGACGAGAAAGATTTTCGGTGGCGGATCTCGAAGAACGAGCTCGGCGTTCCTGGTTGCTCGCATGAGCGCATCCTTAACGCGATTGGGCGGGGTCTTGTAGTCGATGCCAACGCGAATTCGCATCGCATGTACCTGGGTGGGGTAATGCAGATTGACGATGGTTTGCCGGACGATTTCGTTGTTTGGAATGTCGAGGTAAATGCCGTCGTTGGTGCGCAAACGGGTGGAGCGCCAGTTGATCTCCATGACTTCGGCAAAGCGTTCGCCAACCTGTAACCAGTCGCCCACCCGAAAGGGCCGGCTAATTTGCAACTGAATGCCGGCAATAATTCCGCCGAAAAGGTTTTGTCCGGCAAAGCCGAGAATGATCGCGGCGATGCCCGAACCCGCGAGAAGGCCTTTGAGCTGAGCTTCAGCGTGATAGCCGAAGCTGAGGACGAGAAGAAGAGTGATGAGAAAAACGATGAGGGCGAAGATCTCGCGCAAAATGTGCGGGATCGGTGTTTGCCGCTTCTTTTCGAAGTAGAAGTCCCAGAGATAATGGTTCGCGAAAGCGATGATGAAAGGCGGACTAAGCAAGACCAGCGCGGCGCCAACGTGCTTGCGCCAATCGGCCTGGACGCCATAAACGGTGATGGCGGCATAGAACGCGAGGGTGAGACAGAAGGTTTGGAAGAACAATCCAAGCGGCACCTGCGCGCGCCGTTTGAAAAAGCGACCGAGAGTGAGTGCAACGAAGTAGGTGAGGATAAACGCGACGGCGGTCGCGGCAGCGCGCTGAGAGCTAATGAAGGCCTGAATCATCGGCATCCGATTTTACCGATAAACAGGCAGTGGAACAAGCACGAGGGTGACACCTGCCCCATTTTGGCCGATCTGGGAAGTTTATAAGAGCGCCGCGCCGAGGCCGGCAGTCCGCAAGGATTATTTTTTCGGGTTGAAATCGTCGTCCATTATCCGTTAGGCCGCGGTGCGAAAAATAGCCAGGCCCAACCGGCGAGGAAGCAAAGTCCGCCCAGCGGTGTGATTGCTCCGAGCCAACGGATATTTGTTAACGCCATGGTGTACAAACTCCCGCTAAAGAGGAGAACGCCGGCACAAAACAACCAGCAGGCGCCACGGTTAGTTGCGCCGAAAAAGGCGAGGAGTAGAAGCACGATGGCGTGAGTGAAATGATAAAAAACGGCCTTGTTCCAAACCTCGAGCATTCCGTGGCGATCGATTATGGATTTGAGCGCGTGCGCGCCGAATGCGCCGAGCGCCACGGCGAGAAAGCAAAGCGCCGCGGCAATGCGAATAAATATACTCGGCATGTCTCGTTCCTTTGCTCCTTACTATAAGAAGTCATCTTACAATTGATTTGTCGCATTGTCGCAGGGCTGGACGCGCCCCGGCAGAGCAGGGGCGACAACAACGCCAATATTTATGGGATAACCTCTTGAGCCCATTACTATCCGCTTGGATGGGAAAGCGGTCCCGCAATTGCAGGACCGCACTCCAAAAGCTGGCGCCACGTTCGAAGCGAGCCTCGTAATTCGCGAGCTTCTTGGAGTGCGCCAAACCTGTGGCGCCTTTTCTCTCGTTTCCAAACTCAGTTTGGGAATGCTTCGCTTCTGAAATTCTGTTTCATTGGAAATGACGGGCAACACGAAGGGAAAACAAAACGGAGTTTTCGTCGCCAGATTGGTTCCCAAACTGGAGTTTGGAACCCAGGGGGCTGCAGAATCTGAGCCGCCTACATTTGATTGATCCTGCGTTTGCATTCCGCATAAAGCGCGTCGTAAACAACAAACTCGCGCTGAAGAATCTCGTGGTCTGTCAATCCGAGTGCCCCAAAGCCGCCCGCGATCCAACGCAAACCTTCACCGGCGGGGTGCGGATTGGTTGGATGCGAATCAGCCGCGCGGACAATTTCCGCAAGAAGTAAGAGGGCCGGCTCAGTCAGATTGTATTTCTTAAGGATGGAATCGAAGGAGACATTCTCGCCGTGATGTCCGAGCTTGCAGTTCGGAACATCGAATACCGTTCCGTTGTCGATTTCCCTCCACTCGGTCTGACGCGGAAGAAATACAAACTCCGCCTCAGGGTCGACAAAATTCCTGATCAACCACGGACAGGCCACGCGATCGACTTTAATTTTTTCACGCGTGATCCATTTCACGCCGGAACATTACGCGGGCTGGCCGAGCATCCCAACCGTGTTTTTTCGTAGTTCTCGCGCCCTGTAGCGAGTTTGCGTTTAGTTGGGCGACTTGGAAGTCGCCGACATTCCGGTTGCCCCAACAGTCTGCCGCTACGAGCTGCCCTGAAACTGCGCCTTGGACGCTAGACAGAAAAGCGGACATGCCTGTTTGGCGCGCAGACTGGAAGTCTATGTTCTGATTTGCCAGCCGCGGCGGGGCTGTTTTGGTTCTGGAGCGTATTAACACTCCAGAACCACCACGCTATTCGTTATTAGTGTTTCTCGCCTTTTTCCTTCTGCTCGGCTTTTTCATCATGAGTGCCGAGGTATTTTCCCTTGGTATCGACCTGGATGGCTGTTTCCTTGCCATCCTTGCTCACGATGGCTTCGTAGCATTCCTTGCCCTTGCGAGTTTCTTTTTCGATTCGAAGGATTTGATCGTTGCCAGCCTTCTCCTTGATGGTGGTTTGGGCCGCCTCCGGCAAATCCTTCATCTCGACCTGCGTTTCTTCATGCGCCGCTTGCGCCACCACCCCAAAGGTGAGGCCAGCGCTGATGATTCCTGCTGTAATTAGGTTCCTCGTTTTCATCTTATTTATTCTTTGACCCCCTTTAGACTGGATTCGCTGAATCTTTATTCGGCGGATGCTTCGCTGCCGTCAACGCCATAAAGAAGACCCCGACGCTCGTTGGCCGCGGTAATCCCAGCTCGTTTTCTCGTGCGGTAATAGGTGGATTGAGCGCTGCGTCGCCCGAGGTTAACCAGGCGGCGGAGCCGCAAATCGTTTGGGATGCAGCGAAGCGGTCGATTTAATCTCCTATTCTATCGACTCCTATTTCGTGGCGATGCCCTTCGGCATCGTATTCGTCGCAGAACGGTTGGTTCCTGCAAGCGGAGCACTTGCCCTACAACAATTGTCTCGATTACGCTGCTCGTATGCATCGCTGTTCTGCTTCTCCGTTCCTATTCCTAATCGTATTCGTATTCCTTCTCTCCGGCATCTGCGCTGCGTCTCCGATCCAAGAACGCGCTGATCGTTTCCTTAAGCTGACGAACGCCGGGTATCAGGCGCTTTATCGCGTCAATAGCGAAGCGCAGTGGCTCGCGGTAACCGACGTCACGCCCGAACACGACGCTGCCGTGGCAGCAACCGGCAAAGCTTACGCTGCGTTCAATGGCAACCCCGCCATTATCACCGAAGCGCGCGATCTGCTCGCGCACGAGAAAGAATTAACGCTGCTCAGTGTTCGGCAGTTGAAACAACTGCTCCTGAATGCGGCGGAAGGACCGATGACAAATCCGGACCTCGTTGCAAAACGGGTCGAAGCCGAAACCAAGCAGGCCTCAATTCTGAATAGTTTTGAATTCAAACTTAACGGCCAAAAGATCACGGCTAACGAAATCGACAACAAACTGCAAAGGAGTACGGACTTTGAAGAGCGCAAGGCGGTTTGGGAAGCGTCCAAGGAATCCGGTCCCGCGCTCAAACCGAATCTGGTAGTCCTGCGGGATCTCCGGAACGGCGTCGCCAGGGAGATGAAGTATCCCGACTATTTCTCGTTAGAAGTCGCCAGCTACGGAATGACGACGGACGAGATGCTGAAAATGCTGGACGATTGGATGGCGACGCTTCGTCCGCTTTATCTGCAACTGCATACCTGGGCGAAGTATAAGCTGGCCGAGAAATATCACCAGCCCGTGCCGAAAAAAATCCCGGCGCACTGGATCAACAATCGGTGGGCGCAGGAATGGCCCGATCTGGTTGAAGCCGCTAACATCGACAAATACTTCGAGGGCCGCAGCGCGGATTGGATTATCAAGACGGCAGAGCAATTCTATACCGGCCTTGGATTCTCTCCCTTACCGGAAAGTTTCTGGAAGAAATCGGATTTGTATCCGCTGCCGCCGGACTCGAAGCGTAAGAAAAACACTCACGCTTCGTGCTGGCACATCGATCTGGAGAACGACATCCGATCGCTACAAAGCATTGAACCGAACGCGCGCTGGTTTTTCACCGCGCACCACGAGCTCGGGCACGGTTATTATTTTAAGGCCTATACCCGCCCGGAGGTTCCCTACCTCCTTCGGACCGGTGCCGCGCCCGGATTTCATGAGGGTGTGGGCGAATTGATTTCGCTGGCTTCGAGTCAGGTCCCGTATCTGCAATCGCGAGGAATTTTGCCGAAGGATTTCAAGCCCGATATGAATGCGTTCATGCTCGACGACGCGCTGGCCCGCGCCATCCCGTTCATTTACTTCTCGTGCGGAACGATGCCGCACTGGGAGGCCGACATTTACGCGCATAACTTGCCCGCAGATCAGTGGAACGCGCGCTGGTGGAAATACGTTAGCGACATGCAAGGAGTTGAGCCGCCCTCGCCGCGTGGCGAAGAATGGTGCGACGCTGCGACCAAGACCCACATTAATGATACCCCCGCTTACTATTACAACTACGCTTTCGCGACCGTGTTTAAGTTTCAATTGCACGATTATATCGCGCGCAAAATCCTGCACCAGCCACCGCAATCATGTAACTACGCCGACAACAAAGAAGTCGGCACGTGGCTGAATAACATTCTGAAAAAGGGTAGCACGGAGGACTGGCGGAAGGTTTTAAAGGAAGCGACTGGCGAAGATATCTCCACCCGCGCGATGGCGGAATACTTCAAGCCGCTACAGAGCTGGCTGGAGGAACAAAACAAAGGGCGGCAAATCGGCTGGGAGTAGGCGGAAGAGTGATTAGTAATAGGTGCTAAGTGATCGGTAAGGGCGGCTGTCCCGAGCAGGCGAGTGCCAAGATTTGCATGCGCGTTCTTGTAATCACCGGTGCGGGTGTTTCCGCGGAAAGCGGGATCTCGACTTTTCGTGGCAAGGACGGGTACTGGCGAAATCTTGATCCGACGAAACTGGCGACGCCGGAAGCGTTCGCACGCAATCCGAATTTAGTTTGGAATTGGTACTGCGAGCGACGTCGGCGCATTGGTAGGGCGCAGCCGAATCCCGCCCACCAGGCGATCGCCAACTTAGCGTTGCAGGCAGACGAATTTCTACTCGTGACCCAGAACGTGGACGATCTTCACCTTCGTGCGGGATTACCGCCAGAAAAGATGGTGCAAATCCATGGCGACATTTTCATGACCCGCTGTTCGCGTTGCGAATTCAGAAGATATGAGCATGAGCAGGAGCAGGAGCAGGATGGTGCCAGTCTACCGAAGTGCCCGGACTGCGGCGCGCTCATGCGACCGGGCGTGGTCTGGTTCGGTGAACAATTGGATCTGCGAAAAATCGGTGAGGTGGAAAATTTTGTGACCGGCGGCGATTGCGATTTGGTCATCGTCGCCGGAACGAGCGCGCTTTTTGGTTACATTATTGATTGGGCGCTGCGAGCGCGAGGCCAGGCTGGTCAATTGATAGAAGTGAATCCTGAAGAGACGTCGTTGTCACAATTTGCGACCAGGTTATTCCGCGAACCGGCCGGCGTCGCCTTGCCGCGAGTGGTCGATGAATTGTTAAGCAACGGTTCAGCTTAATCGCCGCAGGCGGAGCAACCGATTGCCCGCAGGTAGCGTTCCGCCGATCGCGCGACTGCCGCTTTCGCGTCGGCTAGAACGTTCGCCTTCCACCACCCGCCATAGATTTGGTCAAACGAAAACGGCTCGAGCGTTTCAAGAATGCGATGGATCGCGGCGGCGCCGAGCGGAATCAGATTTGGATAACTGCGCATGAAGCTGAGGTAACGCCGATCTTGCACCACTGTAAGGATATCGCTTGTGAGCAACGCTCCTTTGCCGTTCCCGCCTGCCGGCCAGTGAAGAACGGTGCCACCTTCGAAATGGCCGCCGCAGTTGATCAACG
>Ga0209153_1000676_pt1 | contig 14506 bp, 11 predicted proteins | sample GraSoiAngelo_120_FD_185877 | JGI IMG/M metagenome (GOLD analysis project Ga0209153, IMG submission 185877) | Grasslands soil microbial communities from the Angelo Coastal Reserve, California, USA - 14_0919_09_20cm (SPAdes) (version 2) | ecosystem: Environmental > Terrestrial > Soil > Grasslands ...
CTGCGCCAGTGCGCGTGGATCGTCGGGAGGCACGAGGACGCCCGTCTCCGTCGTCATCACGTCACGATATCCCGGAATGTCGGATGCGACGACCGGCGTTGCGCACGCGAACGCCTCCGTCAGCACCATGCCGAAGCTCTCGCCGCCGAGCGAAGGCGCGACGAAGGCTTTTGCCCGCAGCAGCTCGTCCGTCCGCTCCTGCTCGGAGACGAAGCCCAGCGCGTCGATGCCGCCGTCCGGGATCCGGTGCCGCGTCAGCAGCAGGCGCACCTGCAGCGGGTCGGCCCCGAGCACGCGCAGGCGCGCACCGGTTTGACGCCTGATCTCGGGCCAGGCGCGCAGCAGCACCTGCAGGCCCTTGCGCGGCTCGTGACGGCCGACGAAAACGATCGCGTTCTCACGTCGACCGGGGTCGGCGAGCTCGGGCATCGCGACGCCGTTCGGGATCACCTCGTATTCGCCGGGGAGGTACTCGTTCGCCGAGGCGGCCGCGTCCGCCGACACCGCGACCCGGTGGTCGAGCCGCTCGGCGAGGAAGCCCCAGACCGGCGTCGCGAGCTTCATCCAGGCGAGCTCGCCCGAGGCATGGAAGGTGGCGACGAGCGGCACGCGCGCGAACGAGAGCGCCGCGACGCCGATCGCCGGCGTCATCGGCTCGTGCACGTGCAGGAGGTCGAAGCGCTCCCGCTCCAGCACCTGCTTCATCCTGACGATTGCGCTGGGACTGAGGACGATGTTCGGCAGAGCCCCGTTCGCCGGCACAATTACCGACCGCCCGATCGGGATCACGTGGGCAGGCGGCTGCTCGTGCCGGCCCACGCGGGGGTGGAGATACTTCGTCAGCCGCCCAGGCGGATCGTGCCCGATCACGATCCGCGCGTCGACGCCGAGCCGCTCCAGGGCCCGGGCCTGGTGGTCTGCGTGCTCCGGAACACCGCCCCAGAACGACCACGAGTACGGGACGACGATCCCGACCTTCATCCGTGGGGATGATGCACGACTCGACGCCGCTGCCGTTGAGCGCGGCAGACGACCGCGCCCGCCGCCGTTCGGCGGGCGCGGCGTTCTGCTGGTTAACCCACCTTGGTCGTGACGCTACTCGTGTTGTTGCCTAAGTTCGGGTCTCCCGGGCCCGTCTCGGAGACAGAGGCCGTGTTGGTGAGGGTCCCCTTCTTCGTCGCCTTCGCGACGATCGTCACCGTGGCCGTGGCCCCGTTCGACATCGCGCCTAGGTTGCACGTGAGTACCTGATTCCTCGGCGCCGGGTCGCAGTTCCCCTGGGTGGTCGAGGCGGAATTGAACGCCATGCTCGCCGGGAGAGTGTCCGTGACCTTGACACCTTGAGCGGTGTCGGTGCCACCGTTCTGCACCACGATCTTGTAGGTGATGAGCTTGTTGACCTTGGCGGTCGCCGGTCCCGTCTTGGCGATCGAGAGATCGGCCTTGCAGGTCTGGGCGACGTGGTAGTCCGCCCCATAGCCGGAGTCGGGCGCCCGGTCGCCGCGCGCGACGTAGCGGAGGCCGGTCCCGAGGACGAGGTATGCCCCGGCAGTGTCGGCGAAGGAGTTCGTCAGCGTCGCTCCGTCCGCCGGGTTGCCGACATCAGCGCGCGGGACGTGGAAGACGATTGTCCCGTTCGGCCCCGGATTGAACTCTCCGGTGATCGAGTTGAGGGTGTTGTACTGGTCGGCGCTTGCGTCGAACGATCCGTCGGTGAAGTCGATCGCGGCCGTCCCGCCCTGGCCGGTGCTATCTGCCTGCGCGTACCACCACGTACTGCCTCCTGGAGGATTGGCCGTGCCTGCCTGCTGCCAGTAGACGGTCCAGAGCGCCGAGGTGATGTTCGGGTTCTCGACTGTCGGCGGCGCCTCGAGATCCTTGATCGTCAGCGTTGCGTCGATGTTCGCGCTGCCGGCGCTCGAGCCGAAGGAGGCGCTCGTGATGTCGAGGTTGTCCATGTTCTGGCCCGACCCGCCGGGATAGTTGTTCGGTGCGTCGCCGGTGAAGTCGAGGATCTGCGGGCCGGGGCAGGTTGTTCCCTGCGGCGCAGGCGCCGGCGGCGGCGGTGCGACGCAGTCGTTCACCAGCGACGCTCCAGTCGTCGCGCTAGCCCCGGTGCATTGTCGGGTGAAGTAGACGACCGCGCTGCCGGGCGACGCGTGATCGTCCGCGTAGGCGATGTCGGCCGCCCCGTTCGTCGGGTCGATCGAGACCTGGAAGAAGTCGAGCAGGGTGCGGTCGCCGTTCCCGGAAAGGTTGCAATTAAGCCCGCTGATGCAGATCGAGCCGCTGTGGATGACGTGGTCGCTGGCCTTGGAGACGCCCCACGTCGCGCCGCCGTCGATCGTCTGCGCCATGTAAACGTTCCACGAGTTCTTGGGGTCGTCGTTGTTCCCGGAGGCCCCGCCGGTGGCGCCGTAGAAGACGACGTCGATGTTGCCGGAAGAGCCAGCCGCGGCCCAAGGCATCAGCGTCGTGCTGAGCCCGAAGGGGTCGGGGATCGCGGACGGCGGCACCGCTGGGTCCCAGCCCTTCCCGGTGGCGTCGGCTTTGTAGAGGATGCTCTTGCCGTCGGTCCAGATCGCGTAAACCTTGCCCGCGGAGTCGACGACGGTGACCGGGAAGAGCTTGTTGTACCTGGCGCCGATCGGCCCGTGGTAGACCTCGTAGTCGTGCCACACCACCACCGGCACGCCCGGGTACGGGACGTCGGTGACAGTGCCGACGGCTTCGTAGACGCGGTTGAAGTTCGCGGTGCCGTTCGCGCCCTGGCTCGCGTTGTCCGCAGCGCTGTCCGGCGTCTGGAAGATCGAGTAGAGCGTCATGGCCCCGCTCACCGGATCACGGCGGGCAACGATGTTCCCGAGCTCGTTCCCGGCGAGGTCGCCCTCCCATTGCGCCACCGGGACATCAGTGATCAGCGGGCCGCTCTGAACGTAGGTCTGCCCGCCGTCCGCCGAAATGCTGACCTCGATGTTCCCGGGGCCAGAGATGTCGTGGTAGGTCATGAAGACGGTGTCGAAGCCGCCGCTGTTCAGTTGCGGGTCGGCGGCCTGCCACATCCGGTCGTCGCCGAACACCTGCGCGGCGGCCGGGTTCGGCGGCCCGAAGGTGGCGCCGCCGTCGTTCGACTTGCCGACCGTGATGTTGGCCGCGCTGAGGCTCGAGTAGGCGAGATCGTCGTCCGTGGGGGTCCCGAAGCCGGGCAGGGTCGCGGTCTCCTGCGGGCCGATTGCGAAGTCGCAGTCCCCGCCTCCCGCGGTGCCGTCGGGGAAGCCGAGGAAGCTTGAAGACGAGCCGTCGTGGCTGACGCGGAAAGCCTTGCAGCCGGCGGGGACGCCGGTCGGGCCGATCACGAAAGAGCGGCCGAAGCGATCCGTCCTGATGCTCGGCTCGGCGACGCTGCTGCTGTGTGCGAGCAGCAGGTTCGAGTTGAAGGTCGCAGCCGGAGGCGCCGCCGCGGCGGCCGGACGCGACCCCATACTGGCAAAAGCGACGAGCAGCGCTGCCAGGCCAAGCGCGGTCAGCGCGGTCGAACGACGGGGGCAACGAGTCATCTCTTCCCTCCAAAGGCGATGGGTCGCGGAACTTGTGCCCCGAGAGACCGGAAATCATTCCTTGCGAGCGGCCGGTGAGCGAGCTACCCGGCGCGGCCTTCGCCTGCGGCGGCCCGGCCCGGCTCGACAGGCTTCGCCGCCTCGTCCGCCTCGGCAGGCGTCCGCCGCTCGTCGACGGAGGCGCGGGCCAGCGTTTCCTTGTCGACGTTCAGAGGGTGGTGGCAGGCGGCCAGATGCCCGTTCCCGTAGTCCACGAGCGGCGGCTCGATCTGCGCGCACACATCGGTCGCGTAGCGGCAGCGCGGATGGAAGCGACAGCCCGAAGGCGGATTGATCGGCGAAGGCACGTCGCCCTCGAGGACGATCCGCTCGCGCGCCTCCGACTCGCGCGGGTCCGGTATCGGAACCGCCGAGAGCAGGGCTTCGGTGTACGGCATGATCGGCCGCTCGTAGAGCTCCTCGGCGGGCGAGAGCTCCACGATCTTGCCGAGGTACATGACCGCGATCCGGTCCGAGACGTGGCGGACGACGCCGAGATCATGGGCAATGAAGACGTAGGTGAGCTCGAACTCCTCCTGGAGGTCGGCGAGCAAGTTGATCACCTGCGCCTGGATCGACACGTCGAGCGCGGAGACCGGCTCGTCCGCGATCACGAGCTTCGGCCGGAGCGCCAGCGCCCTGGCGACCCCGATGCGCTGGCGCTGTCCGCCTGAGAACTCATGGGGGAAGCGGTTGTAGTGCTCGGGCGAGAGCCCGACCTTCTCGAGTAGCTCCTGCACCTGCTGCTTTCGCTCCCGCCGGTCGCCGATGCCGTGGATTGCGAGCGGCGCACCGACGATCTGCCCGACCCGCTTGCGCGGGTTCAACGATGCGTAGGGATCCTGGAAGACGATCTGCAGCTCCCGCCGCAACGGGCGCATCCCACGCCTCGACAGCTTTGTGACGTCCTGGCCGTCGAAAACGATGCGGCCGTCCGTCAGCGGGAAGAGCCGCACAAAGGAGCGGCCCAGAGTCGACTTGCCGCAGCCAGACTCCCCGACCAGGCCGAGCGTCTCCCCGCGCTGGACCTCGAGCGAGACGTCGTCGACCGCGTGAACCTGCGCCACCTCACGCTGGATCAGGATCCCGCGCTTGATCGGGAAGTACTTGACGACATGTTCCGCTTGGAGAAGGGGACCGCCGTTCTGCGCGCTCACGATGAAGGACCTCTCCTCGTTCGACGCACCCCGGGTCGAGACGGCCGCACGGGCAAAGCCCCCACGGCCTCCAGGCGGCGTCGCCTAGTCGACGCCTTGGACGCACTCATGCCGTCTCCGCCAGCTCGGGGTTGATCGTCGCGTCGCGCCGGGCGCGCTTGTCCTCGATCGAGAGATGGCAGGCGTCGAGGTGCCCGTCGCCGACCTTCGCCGTCAGCTTCGGATCCTCGGCCCGGCAGCGGTCGAACGCCTGTGGGCAGCGGGGTCGGAAGCTGCAGCCCTGCGGCCGGTTGATCAAAGAGGGTGGCTGGCCGGCGATTGCCGTCAGCCTGCGCGCCTTCGGCCGGTCGAGCCTGGCGATCGATCCCAGCAGCCCCCAGGTGTAGGGGTGCTGCGGGTCGTAGAAGATCTGCTCCTTGTTGCCTTCCTCGACGATCCGGCCTGCGTACATGACCAGGATCCGGTCGGCGATGTCGGCGACGACGCCGAGGTCGTGGGTGATCAGGACGACGGCCGAGCCAAAGTCCCGCTTCAGGTTCTTGATCAGCTCGAGGATCTGAGCCTGGATAGTCACGTCGAGCGCGGTCGTCGGCTCGTCGGCGATCAGTAGGTCTGGATTGCACGACAACGCAAGTGCGATCATTACGCGCTGTCGCATGCCGCCGGAGAACTGATGCGGGTAGTCGTCCACCCGCTCCGCGGGCTTGGGAATCCCAACCTGAGTGAGCAGCTCGATGGCCCGCCGCCTCGCCTGACCCTTCTTCAGGTCGTAGTGCTCGTTGAGCTGCTCCTCGATCTGCCAGCCGATCGTGTAGACCGGATTCAGCGAGGTCATCGGATCCTGGAAGATCATCGCGATCTCCTCGCCGCGGACCCCTCGCATCGTGTCGCGCGAGACCTGCATCAGGTTGCGGCCCTTGTAGACGATCTCTCCCTGGTAGATCACGTTCGGATCCGTGATCAGCCGCATCACCGACATCATCGTGACGCTCTTGCCGGAGCCGGACTCGCCGACGATGCCGACGACCTCGCCCTCGTCGACTGTGAACGAGACGCCGTCGACGGCCCGCACGATTCCGTCCTCGGTGCGGAACGAGACCTTCAGGTCGTTGACCGAGAGCAGGGGCTCGGCCACTAGGTCGGCCTCACGCGCGGGTCGAGCCAGGCGTAGAGGAGGTCGACCAAGGCACTCGCGAGCGTAATGAAGAAGGCGCCGTAGATCACGGTCGTCATGATCACAGGCAGGTCGAGCGACGTCAGCGAGTTGTAGGTCAGCAGGCCGACGCCGGGGAGGCCGAAGACGACCTCGGTCAGCAGCGCGCCGCCGCCGACGAGGATCCCGAAGTCGAGCCCGAACAGGCTGACGAACGTGATCATCGACGTGCGCAGGTTGTGCCGAAGCAGCACGCGCCGCTCGGAGATCCCCTTCGAGCGCGCGGTTCGGATGTAATCCTCGTTCTCGGTCTCGATCAGGTTCGCACGGAGCACGCGTGCGTAGAAGCCGACGTAGAGAACGGACAGCGTCAGCCAGGGGAAGACCAGCCCCTCGAACCACTTGAGCGGGTTCTGGGTGATGGGCGTGTAGCCGAGCGGCGGCACCCAGCTGAACAGGAAGAACCCGTGCCAGCGGCTCTGGGTGAAGAGGTTGACGATCTCCCCGAGCCAGAAGACCGGCATCGAGATCCCGATCAGCGCCAGGATCATCAGGATCGGGTCGAAAACGGTTCCTCGTAACACCGTCGCCGCAACGCCCGTCAGGATCGAGAAGATGACCCAGATGACGGCGGCGCCGACGACGAGCGAAAGCGTCACCGGGGTCGCGCTCGTGATCTCGGGGATCACCCTCGTATGGCTGCCGTACGAGATCAGGTCGCGGGTGATGAACATCCGCTTCATCATCAGCGCGTAGCGCACGGGCAGCGGACGATCGAGACCGAACTCGTGGCGAATCGCATTGATCGTCGCTTGGTTCGGATTGCGGCCCGCCATCAGCCGGGCCGGGTCGACGCCGGGGGTCTCGAAGAAGATCAGGAAGACGAGCACGGAGAGCACGAGCATGACCGCGATCAACCCGAGCAGCCGGCGAACGGCGAACGTGACCATGGTTACTTCATCCTCACCTTCGAGCGCGGGTCGAGCGCGTCGCGCAGGCCGTCGCCGAAGACGTTCAGCGCCAGCACGGTCAGCACGATCATGATTCCCGGCGCGATCGCGACCCAGGGCCGCGTGTAGAGCAGAGTCTGCCCGTCCTCGACGATCGTCCCCCAGCTTGCCTTCGGGGGCTGCACACCGATCGACAGGTACGAGAGCGCCGACTCGGTCAGGATCGTGGTCGCGATCATCAGCGGCAGCAGCACAATCACCGTCGACAGGACGTTCGGCAGGACCTCGAGGAAGACCACGCGCAAGCTGCCGGCGCCCTGGGCGACCGCCGCCTCGACGAACTCCTTCTCGCGCAGCGAGAGCACCTGCCCGCGGATCGGGCGGAAGACGTAGGGGATGTAGACGATCCCGATGATCAGCAGCGGGATCCAGAGGCTCGCCGCCTGCAGGGTGATGAACCAGATCTTCAGCGGCTTGGTCGTCGGACGGGCGAGCAAGACCGTCGCCAGCGAGATCGCGAGCAGATACAGCGGGAAGGCCCAGATCAGGTCCATCAGCCGGGAGAGCACGAGGTCTGTGATGCCGCCGAAGTAGCCGGCGACGAGCGCGAGCACGAGCGCCACGAGGCATGCGAGCAGGGCCGAGCCCACGCCGATGAAGAGCGAGGCGCGGCCGCCGTAGAGAACTCGTGCCATGACGTCTCGCCCTTGGGAGTCGGCGCCGATGAAGTACTTGGCGTGCCAGGTCGGCCCCACGGGCGTCTCGCCAAGGCCGAGCTTGCCCGCTCCCTGCTGGATCACCTGGACGGTCTTCCCGTTCAGCTGGAACGTCCCCGACAGGTTCGAGGCGTACGGGTCCGTGTGCGCGACGCGGTGCGCGTACAGCGGCGCGGCCAGGCTGACTGCGACGATCAGGACGAAGAGCGCGAACGCCGCGAGCGCGAGCTTGTTCCGGAGCAGGCGCCGGCCCGCGAGCGACCACGGGCTGCGGCCGACTACATCGCCGCCGGTCTCTTCGGCGTCGAGGACAAGACCCTCGGCTTCAGGCTCGAAAACGGCCACGCGGCCTGCTCCTCGCCGGCCTTACTTCACAGACGCCTGGTCGATCAGGAAGTACCACTGCGGGCTGAACTGGAAGCCCTTGACGCGCTTGGAGACGAAATTCACGTACTTCGGGTTGAACATCGCTACCCACGGCGCCTGGTCGGTGACCGCGTGGTCGATTTGCGCCCACTTCTGGTTGGCGCCGCTCGGGTCGGTGATCCCCTGCTTCAGCGCACCATTCATCTGTGCCTGGATGCCCTTGTCGCAGAACTCCGAGATGTTCGGGCTCGCGTTCGAGTTCGGCACGAAATCGCTGCAGCCGAGCAGGACGTTCAGGAAGTCGGACGCGGCGGGGTAGTCCTGATACCAGCTCGAGAAGCAGAATTGGACCTTGTTCTTCGAGTTCTGGCAGAAGGGGTACTGGATGTCGGCCGAGAGGAACTGCGGCTGCGCCTTGTAGCCGAGGCTGTTCAGCAACCCGATGAAGTACTCGCCGAACCCCTTGTCGACGTCGGTCGTGTCGGTGTTCACCTTGACGACTGCGCCCTTCGTCCCGGACTCCGCGACCAGCTTTCGCGCCTTCGCGAGGTCGGGAGCCGTCCACTTACCACTGCCGGGGTTCTTCGTATACGGGCAGTACGCCTTGTAGCCGGGGAAGCCGGGCGGCAGGATCTGGCACGTCGGGACCGCGAGCTTGGGCCCGCCGTAGATCTTCACGAGCGCGTTGCGGTCGGTCGCAAAGTTGACCGCCTGGCGTGCCTTGAGGTTGTTGAACGGCGGCACGCGGACGTTGAAGGCGAAATAGAGGACGGCGGTCAGCGGGTTGATGTAGACCTGCTTCGAGTACTTCGTCGACATCTCGTTCAGGCGGTCCGATGGCGGCAGGTCGAACATCCAATCGGCCTGGCCGTTCTCGACCTGGGTGACCTCTCCCTCGACCGAGATGTTGAGCTTCTCGATGATCGTGTCCGGGTTGCCGTTCGGCTGCGCGTCCTTGGACCACTCCTTGAAGAAGGGGTTCCGGACGAGCTTCAACGCCTTGTTCGGGTTGTACTCGACCCACTTGTAGGGGCCGGTTCCGGGCGGCGGGATCTGCACTTCGTGGTTCGGTGTCCCGGTCGGCAGGATGAATGCGAACGGCACCGCGAGCTTGTCGAGGAACTCGGGATCGCCGCGCGTCAGGTGGAATGTGACCGTCCCCTTGGCGTCGTTCGCGATCACGCCCTGGTCGAGGTTGCAGCTCGCCGGCGTCTTCACACACGCGTCGCCGCCGACGATCACGTTGTACCAGGAGCCCGCGTTCGGGCTCTGCTTGATCTTGAAGAGACGCAGGAACGTGTACTTGACGTCGCTTGGCTTCAGCTCCTTGCCGTTCGAGAACTTGATCCCCTTGCGGATCGTGAACGTGTACGTCTTGCCGCCGTCAGTGGGATTCGGGATCGACGTCGCGAGATCGGGCACGAGCTGCGTGCCCCCGGTGCCGCCGACGCGCTTGAACGCGACCAGGCCGTCGTGGGTGAAGATCAGCAATTGCCACTCCTGCAGCGTGTAGTCGATCTGCGGGTCGGGCGATCCCGACGGCGCCTTGTTCGCGACGGCGATAAAGGTTCCGCCCGCTGCCCCGGCCGAGGTCGAGGTGCTGGTCGTTCCCTTACTGCTCTTACTGCTTCCCCCGCAGGCCGCGAGCGTCGCGGTCAGGCCGAGGGCGGCGACTAGAAGGAACAGCGAGCGAGCGCGCATATCGACCTCCGGGAGATGTGGTGCATATCAGACGGTTCCAGGAGCCCGATGTTAGTTGCCACCGTGCTTGCTTGGTCGCAGTTACAGGACGAACCTCTGAACAAGCGCCTACACTCGCCGCGTGAATCTCGTCGAGACGCTGGGCGAGGAGATCGGCGTCCGGCAGGCTGGGACCCCGGCGGCGGGCCGCGCGGCCGAGGCGGTCGCCGACGCCTTCCGGCAGACCGGGCTCGAGCCTCGCTTCCACGAGTTCGGTCTGCTCGCCTACGAGGCGGAGGTGCCCGAGCTCGAGATCGACGGGGAGCGCTGGGACGCCGGCCCTTGCATCTACTCGAACCCGACCGACGGCCACGTCGAGGGCCGCGTGCGCCGGCTAGGAACGCACTCGATCGGCGGCTTCTTCCCCGAGGCGGACGTCTTCGCAGTCGAGGACGAGAGCGGCCGCGAGCTCGCGCGCCTGCTGATGACCCCGTTCGGCGGCCCGGCGATCCCGTTCCTGACCGGCGCGCGTCAAATCGCGGTCGGGCCGGCGGTGTTCATCTCCGGCGCCGACTCGGTCAAGTTGCGCGAGCTTGAAGGCGTGCAGGCGCGCGTCCGCGTGGGCGGGCGCTTCGTGCCCGGCCTGACGGAGCGGAACGTCGTCGCCGAGCTGCGCGGCCAGAGCGAAGAGGCGATCGTTGTCTCGGCGCACTACGATTCCGTCTGGCGGGGGCCGGGCGTGATCGACAACGCGACCGGCATCGAGGGCGTGCGCAGGATCGCCGAGAGGCTCGCAGGGCACGGCCACATGCGCTCGCTGATCTTCATCGGCTTCGCCGCCGAGGAGATCGGCTGCATCGGCTCGCGCTCGTGGATCTTCGACTCGGAGGTCACCGGCGAGCTCGAGCGAATCAAGGCCTGCGTCAACCTCGACTGCATCGCTCACGGCGACCGGCTCGAGTTGATGGCCTCGCCGAAGGCGCTCTCCGATCGCCTCGCGGGCTTTGCCGGCGAGCTCGGCCTCGCAGAGCGCTACGAGCTGAGCGTCGGCCCCGCCGGGCCCGGGGTCGATGCCTTTCCCTTCCATGAGAAAGGGATCCCGGCCGCAACCGTCTCACACTTCGGCTACAGCGAGTACCACCTGCCGACCGAGAGGCTCGAGCTGGTTGACGAGCAGCGGCTCGCCGACTCGGTCGAGCTGGCGACCCTGCTGATCGAGAGCCTGCTCGAGCAACCCGTGCAGCGCGACTAGGACTAGGCACCGTCTTGGATCACTCGCATCGCCTCCCTCAGCCACGCAAGTTTTCGCTCCTCGGAAGCCCTAACAAGAGGACACAACTAATTCAGAGCCCAACCCATCCAATAGCCGGGTTTGGACGGTTGCGACGGCTTAGCCGCCGCGACCTCCAGTCGCCGTCGCAAGCGACAGCTCAGTCGATCGAGCGACCCTCGAACGAGTCATCAAAACGCGGGGTCGCCCTTGCCGATCTCCTCGTCGTGGCTGCCCTCTTCGCGCTCACTGCCCTGCTCGTGCACCTCGCGTCGCCGACGATCCATTCGTCGCCGCAGCGGCACTCCTCGCGGCCGGTCGAGCCAAGTGGTGCAGTAGTGGCGGCGGTCAGTCCCGGCGCGAAGCTGGCGCTCTACACGCGCCCGAACGGAAACAGCGTCGGCATCCTCGGCTCGCGCACCGTTTACGGCGGGCCGCTGACGCTGCCGGTCGTCCGCACCAAGGGCAACTGGCTCGGTGTCCTGACAGCAGCGATGCCGAACGGGCATCTCGGCTGGGTCAAAGCGGAGCCGGGCGCGCTCACGTTCGGTCGCGTCCGGCTGGAGCTCGAGGCCGACCTATCACGGCAGCTGCTTCGGGTCTGGTCACACGGGCGTGTGATCCGCCGGATTCGAGTCGGCATCGGCCGCCCGGGCACGAGCACGCCGATCGGCCGCTTCTCGATCACCGACAAGATGCCCGGCGCGGCCCTAGGCCCGTACTACGGCTGCTGTCTGCTCGCGCTCTCGGGCAACCAGCCCCACCCGCCGCCCGGCTGGACGGGGGGCGCCCGCCTCGCGATCCACGGCGGGGGGTACGGCGCTGTCAGCGCCGGCTGCCTCCACGCGTCGACGAGCGACCTGCGCTACCTGATGCGCGTCGTCCGGTTGGGCACGCAGATCGTCATTCACGCGTAACCCGCGAGTGGGTTTCACGCCGCTTGGACGCGGCAAAGCAAGCATCCATGAGCACACTCTGGATCATCGTCATCGTCGCCGCAGTCGTCGTGCTGCTCGCCGTCGCCTTCACCGTCCTCGGGCGCCGGCGGCAGGTCGAGAAGAAGCGCGAGGAGGCCGCCGACCTACGCGAGCAAGCCCGGAAACGGGCCAGGAGCGCGAAGCAAGCCGAGCTCGCCGCAGAGGAACACGCGGAGCGGGCGAAGCGCGAGCGCCAAGCTGCTCAAGAGCACGCCGCCCGCGCCCGCGAGGTCGATCCGGACGTCGACGACCGCGCCGATGGCGACCGCCGAGGCGATCGCGAACCCGATCGCCAAGACATAGCAGCCCATTAGCCGCGCCGAACCCTAGACTCTCTCCATGGAGGGTCTGGCCGAGCTGCACACGCACCTCGGCGGCTCGGTGTCTTCCGACATCCTTTGGAGCCTCGCGCACGAGCAGGGGATCGCCCTCCCCGTCAAGGACTACTGGGAGTTCGACCGGCTGGTGACGATCGCCGACCCGCGCGGGGTCGCCGACCTGAACGCGCTCGACGCGATCTACCACTGGACGGAACTGATCCAGTCGAGCCCGATCGCGGTCGAGCGCTCGGTCCACGCCGCTATCGGCGGCGCCTATCGCTCGCAGGGGATCACGACGCTCGAGCTTCGCTTCAACCCGATGAAGCGAAACCGCGGCGGCGAACGCGATCTCGACCACATCATCCTCGCCGCGATCCGCGGGCTCGACCTCGCCAGCCTCGAGTACCCGCAGGTCAACGCCGGCCTGATCCTAATGATGGACCGCACCTTCAGCCAGGAGATGAACGCGGTCATCGTCGACAAGGCGATCCGTTGGGCGCCGCGCGGGATCTGCGGGATCGACGTCGCCGGCCCGCGCCCACGCGGGGAGCGTTACCCGTACCGCGAGCTGCAGCCGCTCGTCGAGGAGGCGCGGGAGGCGGGGCTCGGCGTCACGATCCACGTCGGCGAGGAAGGGGGCGAGGCCGGCATCGAGGAGATCGGCGAGGTGATCGAGACCCTGCGACCCGAGCGGATCGGCCACGGGATCCTCGCGGCCCGCGACCCGGAGCTGATGGAGACGCTGCGAGCGACCGAGATCGTGCTCGAGATCTGCCCTACCTCAAACCTGTTGACGAAGGCGCTCGAATCGGAGGAGGCTGTGCGCGAGACCTTCCGCGCCTTCACGGACAGCCGCGTCCTGTTCACAATCGCGACGGATGGCCCCGAGATGATGCGGACGCACCTGCGCGACGAGTTCGAGCTGCTGGTGCGGATCGGAGCGCTCGAGCGCGAGCAGCTGCCGATCGCCAACGAGCGCGGGCACGCGGCGTCTTTCGTGCGCCGTGAGCCGGTTCTGCCCGCGGCGTGACACCTTCGGCGTATCCGGCGAAATACGCCTTTCGGTCAATAGCCAAGTCGGGACGACCTTGTTAGCGTCGCGGCTATGCCGACGATGCTGCAAGCGAGCCCGCCCGCATTGACTCCGCGACAGAAGCAGGTCGTCGAGTTGATCGCGGCCGGTTGCTCCAACGAAGAGGTTGGAGAGCGGCTCGGCATCTCGCCAAGGACGGCGAAGGCGCATTGCGATGTCCTGAGGCAGAAGCTCGGCGTGGCGCGGCGGAGGCAGATCCCGCGCGCGTACCGAGAACTGACCGGCGACGATCCGCTCTCGCAAAGCCTCGCTCCCGGGCGCTCCGGAAGCGGGGACTGACGGCACCGCACCCGTGGCCGTTCGCGGTCGCGGGTGCGGCTTGTCTCTATCCGACGGTCGAAAATCGACGCCGCGCGCACTAACCTGTCTGCGGGACAAATCAGTCCAGGCAGGCAACGATGGAAGCAGGGCAGGCGAATCCGGAACCCGGAGCGGCAGCGCGGCGCCACATCATCGAGCGCCCGCGGCTCACACGGCTGCTTGACCAGACACAGGCAAGGGTCATCATGCTCGTCGCTGCAGCCGGCTATGGAAAGACGACGCTTGCTCGACAGTGGCTAGAGGACAAATCGCACGCTTGGTACAGCATCACTTCAGCGTCGTCAGACGTAGCTGCGCTAGTTCTCGGCCTTGCGCGAGCGTTAACGCACCCAAGCAATGAGAAGTTCAAGCTTCTGCGCGAACGTCTTCGGGCCACCCTCGAGCCAGAACAAGAAGTCGAACGGCTGATCGACCTCTTCACCGCATCATTCGAAGATGAGCTTCGAGATCGGTGGATCGCCTTGGACGATTATCAAGCGCTGGCTAGTTCTGCCGCTTGTGAAGATTTCGTTGAAGGAATTATCAAGCGCACGCCGGCTCGGATACTCCTAACCAGCCGTCGTCGCCCGAGATGGGCAGACGCGCGTCAGATTCTGTACGGCGAGCTATACGAAATCGGACAGATTCCCCTCGCGATGAGCGAGGAAGAAGCAGAAGCTCTCCTTCGGCATGTTGGAGCCAAACCCGCACGGGGGCTGGCGGCCCTGGCGCATGGTTGGCCGGCCGTGCTCGGGCTGGCCGCGCATTCCGAGCATCCTCATCTTCCTACGAGCGATCTTCCAGCCGCCCTCTACGAATTTTTCGCTGAGGAGCTCTACCGGACGGCTAGCCCGGCTGTTCGCCAGGCTCTTGTCAGGCTAGCCCTGGTACCAACGGTCGATGCGGAGATAACTAATGAAATTTTGGG
>Ga0209153_1000677_pt1 | contig 14479 bp, 14 predicted proteins | sample GraSoiAngelo_120_FD_185877 | JGI IMG/M metagenome (GOLD analysis project Ga0209153, IMG submission 185877) | Grasslands soil microbial communities from the Angelo Coastal Reserve, California, USA - 14_0919_09_20cm (SPAdes) (version 2) | ecosystem: Environmental > Terrestrial > Soil > Grasslands ...
TTCCTTCGACAATTACTGCGGGACTTACCCCGTGGCAGCGAATCCCCAGGGAGAGCCTGCTTTCAACGCCAGGCCAGACACCCCCACGGTAAACGGGCTCTCGGAAGCGCTGTTGACAGACAACCCGAATTCGGCGAATCCCCAGCGCCTGGACCGAAGCCAGGAGATCACCTGCGACAACAACCACAACTACAAGCCAATGCAGGCCGCCTACGACGGCGGGCTGCTCGACAAGTTCGTGCAGGCGGTCGGTCCCACCTCCAGCGGCTGTGATCCGACTCTGACCATGGACTACTACGACGGCAACACGGTGACGGGGCTCTGGGACTACGCCCAGCGCTTCGCGATGAGCGACAACAACTTCGCCGGCACCTTCGGACCCTCCGTGCCGCAGGCGCTGAATCTGATCAGCGGGCAGACGCACGGCGCGATCTCGTCTCGGGCCACCTCCGCAGTGGCCAACGGCACCCTGATCGGAAACCTGCCGCCGGCGCATGACGACTGCGACGCAAGCGGAGCCGTCAACCCGACCACCCTCGAAATGGCCGGGTCCAATATCGGCGACCTGCTGAACGCCAAGGGCATCACGTGGGGCTGGTTCACCGGCGGGTTCAAGCCGACGTCATACGTGAACGGCAAGGCTGTCTGCGGCTCGACCCACGACAACATCGCCGGTGTGCCGCAGAACGACTACTTCAACGGCGAGGACGACCCGTTCCAGTACTACCCCTCGACCAACAACGCCCACCACGTGCCTCCGAGCTCTGTGGCGAAGATCGGCTCGAGCGACCAAGCCCGACATCAGTACGACCTGTCGGACTTTTGGGCCGCAGCAGATTCAGGACATATGCCGGCCGTGTCCTTCTTGCGAGCGCCGAGCTACGCGCAGGGCCATCCGGGCTACTCCGATCCGCTCGACGAGCAACAGTTCCTGGTGACGACGATCAACCGGCTGGAAAAGCTTCCCGCCTGGAGGAGCACGGCCGTCATGATCACCTGGGACGAGTCCGACGGCTGGTACGACCACGTAATGCCCCCGATCGTCAGCCCCTCCAACGATCCGGCAAACGACGTCCTGGACGGCTCGGGCTTGTGTGGGACGCCGAAGCCGGGCGCCTACCTGGACCGGTGCGGATTCGGCCCACGGATCCCGCTGCTCGTGATCTCGCCTTGGTCGAGGACGAACTTCGTCGACCACTCGGTGATCGCTCAGAGCGCGATCATCCGGTTCATCGAGGACAACTGGTCCCTGGGCCGGATTGGCGATCAGTCATTCGATGCGATCTCGGGGACGCTGGCCACCATGTTCGACTTCCGCCATCCGCACCCGCAGCGCCTCTTCCTCGATCCTTCTACGGGGGAGGTCTCCTCGCACTGACTGGTCCCGAGTCTCCCCGTGGTTAGCCCCTGAGGGCCTTCGCGGCTGCGTCGTGGAGGGCCACGCGGTAACGCCAGAACGCGCGGCCGGTCGCGAGCAGCCGCTCCCTCAACGGGCCCGACAGCTCGGGCAGGGTGCCCCAGCGGGCCGCCTGAATCTCCTCGTTGTCCTGCGGGCTGAGCTCGTCATTCTCGGTCGTCGCGCTGAAGACGTGCGTGCGCCAGTGAACGTCGTATCGTCGGCCTGGTTGTAGTCCACGTCCGTGACCACGAGAGACCGCAGTCGGAGCGGCCACGCCGGCGGAGCCGGCACGGCCTCCAGCCGGCATCGCAAGCGATGCCTCGGGCACGTAGACGAAGCGCGCTGTGGCGTCGACGAGATACCGCTGGAGCTGGACCCGCAGACCGGTCTCCTCGAGCGCCTCCCGCTGCACGCCGGCGACGAAGTCCTCGCCCGGCTTGACGCCGCCGCCGGGCGGCCGCCAGATGTCGGCCTCAAAGCCGGGCTTGCGGATCAGCGCCAGCCGCTCCCGGTTGAAGATGAACAAGGTCACGTCGTGCGTGCGGTTCGGGTTGTAGGTCGCCAGCGAATGCTCACGCTCCGAGATCTCGCCCTCCCACTCGAGCCGCACAGGCTCGCCGTAGCGCTCGCGCAGCGGGGCGAGCATCGCCTCATCGACATGCACGAGGCCGATGGTACGGTCCGAAAACCATGCCCCGCGTTCGCCGCTTGCGCCGCGAGGCTCCCACGCTCGAGCTGCTCGCCGCGACCCTGCCGGAGCTGCGGCTCGGCCTCTCGGACTCCGGCGCCCGCACCCTCGCCTACGAGGTCTTCGAGAAGCTCGGCTACGGCGCCGTCGCGGTCACGGACACGAGCCGAGTGCTGGCCTTCGTCGGCGCCGGCGCCGATCATCACGCCCCGGGCGACGTCCCCATCCGCCCGGTCTTCGAGGCGCTCGCCGAGGACGAGACCCGCGTCGCGCCGCTTGCGCTCCGCGTCGCGTGCGGGCATCGGGCCTGCCCGCTCGGGGCGGCGGCGATCGTGCCGCTCCGGCTCAGCGACGGCCCGGTCGGCGCGCTGGTCGCCTACGCGACCGACGGCGCGCCGCTCGCCGACGACGACGTCGATCTGCTGACCTCGCTCGGCGACCAGCTCTCCGCGCAGCTGCAGCTCTCCGAGCTCGCCGGCTCCGCCCGGGCCGCCGCCTCGGCGGAGCTGAAGGCCCTGCAGGCGGAGATCGAGCCGCACTTCCTCTTCAACTGCCTGAACACGATCGCGAGCTTCATCCGTACCGATCCCGACCGCGCCCGCGAGCTGATCCTCGCTTTCGCGGACTACTGCCGCTGGACGCTCGCCCGGCCCGGCGAGTTCATCACGCTCGCCGAGGAGCTCAAGCACGTCCAGAGCTACCTGGCACTCGAGCAGGCGCGGTTCGGGCCGCAGCTCGAGGTCGAGATCGATGCCACACCCGACGCGCTCGCGGTGCGCCTGCCGCCGTTTCTCGTCCAGCCGCTTGTCGAGAACGCGGTCAAGCACGGCAAGACCGAGCGGCCGTTGCGGCTCGTCATCCGCGCCCGTATCCGGCGCGGCCGCCTGCGCGTGACTGTCCGAGACGACGGCCGCGGGATCGCCCGTGAGGCGCTCGACCGCGTCCTCGAGCCGCGCGTCGGCGAGGGTGACGGCGCCGGGCTTGGTCTGGCGAATGTTCACCAGCGGCTGACTGCGTTCTACGGCGAGGGCGTGCGGCTGAAATCGGGCGGCTTCGGCACAGTCGTCCGGCTCGACGTTCCGGCTAAATGAGGCGTCGCTTGCGATGCCGACCTGGAGGCTCTGGTGGCTTCGCCGCTGCGGCCGTCCAAACCCGGCTCTTGGATTCACTTCGGCGGAAAGTGCGGGAGGGCGCAGGATGAGTATCCGGGCGCTGATCGTCGACGACGAGGAGCCGGCCCGGGGCGAGCTTCGCTACCTGCTGGCCGCGCACCCCGAGGTCGAGGTGGTCGGGGAGGCCGCTACCTCCGCAGAGGCGCTCGCCCTCGCCGGGAGCGTCCGCTACGACGTCGTCTTCCTCGACATCGAGCTGCCGGGGATGACCGGCCTCGAGGTGGCGCGGCTCGTGCTCGACCGCAGCGAACGGCCCAGGGTCGTCTTCGTCACGGCACACGACCGCTACGCCGTCGACGCCTTCGCCGTCGAGGCTTTCGACTACCTCGTCAAGCCGGTCGAGCCCGAGCGGCTGGCGCGGGTGGTCGAGCGCCTGTTGCAGGCGCGCACCGGCGAGGCTCCAGCGGTCGAGAAGATCGCGGTCGTGAGCGCGGCCGGCGCGAAGACGCTGCTCGACTACGACGCCGTCTACTGGATCGAGGCGGACGGCGACTACAGCCGCGTGCACACCTACGACCGCGCCTACCTCTCCACCTCGTCGCTGCGCGAGCTGGGGGAAGCGCTGCCCGCTGCCCGCTTCTCGCGGATCCACCGGAGCCATCTCGTCAATCTCGGCAAGGTCGCGGCCGTCCGCCGGGGAGGTCCCGACCGGCTCCGGCTCGTGCTCGACGACCGGCAGCAGACCGAGCTCGACGTTGCCCGCCGCCAGACGCGCGCGTTGCGCGAGCGCCTGCGCGTCTAGAGAAGGCGGAGCAGCTCGACGAGCGCGGCCGGGCTCTCGACCACGATGTCCGCGGCCTCGCGCAGTTCAGGCGGGCCTTCCACGGAGGCGACGGCGATTCGTACCGAGACGTCGAGCCCATCGAGCCCGCGGAAGGCGTCGAGGTCGGTCGTGTCGTCGCCCGCATACAGCGCCCGCCGTAGCCCGCGGGGCTCCAGCAGCGCCCGCACGGCCGTCCCCTTGTCGGCGGCGACGGGCGGCCGCACCTCCAGTACCTTGCGGCCGAACTGGGCCTGGAGCCCAAGGGCCGTCGCTCGCTCGGCGACGCCGCGCAGGATGGCCAGGGCCGCCTCTTCGTCCTCGGCCCCGCGGTAGTGAAAGACGACCGCCAGGCCCTTGTCCTCGACCGGCCAGTCGACGCTCTCGGCGAACTCCTGCAGCGGTCCGCGCCAGCGCTCCGCCTCGGGCGCGAGCTCCAGCCCGTGCACGCCGACGTAAACGGGGCCGTCGACGCACACGACCTTTCGGGCGTCCACGCCCGTCCGACCGCTGATGCACGCGACCAGCGCGTAGCGGGCGACCAGGCGGCGAAGCTCGGCTCGCGTCTCGTCCGGAACGCTCGCAAGCTCCGGTCGCGCGACGATCGGAGCGAGCGTCCCGTCGACGTCGAGCATGATCGCCGCCTCTGCCGGGTTCGCGGCAAGCACCTCGAGCAGAGGCTCGGAACCCACGGCCATACGATACGAGTTGCCACCCATTTCTCGACTTTGACGAGCCAGTTTCCATCGATCGGGTGAAACGGCCGAGCCGGCAAAGCCGCCTCGGCCTTCTCAACGGCGTCGCGAGCGACGCCTCGGTGGTGCGCCTGCTCGGGATCGGCCTCGTCGCCGGTGTCTTCAGCGCGCTGTTCGGCGTGGGCGGGGGAATCATCATCGTTCCGCTGCTGGTCGCTGTCGTCGGCTTTGACGGACGGCGCGCGACCGGAACGTCGCTCGCGGCGATCGGGATCACCGCCGGCGCTGGCGCTGTCGCCTACGGGCTCCACGGAGATCTGAAGATCGGCTCGGCCGCGCTGATCGGCCTGCCGGCCGCGCTGGGGGCCGTCGCGGGCGTGACGCTGCAGCAGCGGCTCCAGACGCGGACGCTGACGATCGGGTTCTCGCTGTTCCTGACGGCGGTCGGGATCCGCCTGCTCGTCTGATGGAGATCCTGGCCGCGCTCCTCGGCTTGCTAGGCGGGATCCTCGCCGGCCTGTTCGGCGTCGGCGGCGGGATCCTGTTCGTGCCGACGCTCGTCCTCGTGCTCGGGCTCACCCAGGTGCACGCGGAGGCGACGTCGCTGCTGGCGATCCTGCCGGCCGTGATCGCGGGCGCCTGGCGGCAGCAGCGCTACGGCAACGTCGACTGGCGCGCAGCGCTGATCGTCGGCCTCGGCTCGATCGCCGGCGTCGAAGGCGGCGTCGAGCTCGCGAAGGCGTTGTCCGAGGACGTATTGCGCCGGCTCTTCGCCGTCTTCATGTTCGTCGTCGCCGCCAGTCTCGCGTGGCGTGCTTTCCGCGCGCAACCGGCCTATCCTTCAGACGATGACAGCGATCGGAGCCGGGGCCCATCCTTCCGTCGGGTTTAGCTGTGACTCGGCCTGAGGAAGTCTGGATCCCGCTCGTCGACGAGCCGATCGGCACGATTGTCGCGCAGATCCAGGCAGATCATGCCGAGATCGACGCGCTCGTCGACACGCCGCAGCGGTTGCTCGCGTTCAGGACCTTCGCGTACATCCGGGTCGGTCTCGTCCTCGGCGAGCTGCTGCTGGAGAACGACATCGAGCCCTACGACGGCTCCGAAACGTGGATCGACCAGTTGCTCGACAACCCCGAGCACAAGGCGCGCGTCGTCGAGGAAGTCCGGGCGGTCGCCGAACAGGTTGCCCGGGACGTCTCCGACGATGCGCCTCTGGGGCCGGACGAGGGAGCGCGCGAACGCTTCGTCGAATTCGCCCGTCGCCGGCTCGAACAGAGCTGATCGGTTACGCCGTTCGCAGGCTGGGCCATAATGGGTCGTAGCGATGCGGCTTCCGCTTGCTTTGGCGCTTGCGTCTGTCTTGCTGCTCGCCGGCTCAGCGGGCGCGTCGTCACCCGGCTCGCAGGCCGGCGCGACGGCAAGCGCATACGGGGTCAAGATCGTGCCGGGCGCGACCTCGACTTCGGTGTCGGCGCCGCCGAATGCGGTGGGCTTCACGTCGGGGTTTGCGTACCCGAGCGACGGCTCCGTGCTGACGACTGGCCCCATCTCGGTTTCCGCGAACACCGATGTCGGGGCGAATGCGCGATCGATCGCCTCGAGCTCGGTCAGCTCGCTCTCGCTCTTCGGCGGTGAGGTCACCGCGTCGAACATCACAGGTCATGCCAACGCGTCCACGAGTGGGCAGAGCGCGACCGGGAGCCTCGCGGGCGCGGCCGTCAGCGGGCTCACGGTCGGCGGCGTTGCCCAGACGGCGAGCCCCAACGGGCGTGTCGCGCTCGGCGACTGGGGCTACGCGATCACGCTCGAGCAGGCCGAGGTCCGGTCCCCGGCCGGCAAGACGCAGAGCTACCGGGGCTACGTCACCGGGCTCGACATCCACCTGACCGCCGACCACGGCGGGCTTTCCGCCGGGAGCGAGATTCTCGTCGGCTACGCCGAGTCCTGGGCGCAGGCCGCAACGCCGCAGCCGGTACCACCGCCCGCTCCGGGCAAGGCGACCGCGAAGAAGAAGACGAAGCCCAAAGCGCCGGCGTCGAAGACCGGCAAGCTGCAGAACCTCGGACCCGCGTTCAAGATTCCGTTCGGGCTCCAGCCGGAGTTAACCGCGGGTGGCTACGTCTTCCCGGTCTACGGACCGCAGGCCGATTTCGCGGATACGTTCGGCGCCTTCCGCGGCGACGTGCCCGGGAACTGGCACCACGGCGACGACATCTTCGCGCCCCTCGGAACACCGGTGCTCGCCTGTGCCGACGGGACGATCTTCTCGGTCGGCTGGAACAACGTCGGCGGCAACCGCCTCTGGCTACGCGACGGCCAGGGGAACGAGTTCTACTACGCGCATCTCTCGGCGTACTCGCCGGCCGCGAAGAACGGCAGCCGCGTCAAAGCGGGCGAGGTGGTCGGCTTCGTCGGCAACACGGGTGACGCCGAGGGAACGCCCTACCACCTGCACTTCGAGGTGCACCCGGTCGCCTACCTTTCGCTCGGCTACGACGGAGCCGTCGACCCGACGCCGTACCTGCTCGCTTGGCAGCACCAGAAGGACCTCTATCTCGCCCAGGTGGCGGGCTATCTGCCCGGCGTCGCTGGCGTCGCCCCGAAGCCGGGGGCGATTCTGCTCCAGGCGAGCGACATCTCGGACGCGAACGGCCTCGACCCGGCCTCGCTGAGGCGCGCGTTCTTCACGCCGCTGAACGCGAGCGAAGGCGGCCGACTCGGCACTGTCAGCACGCTGCTCGGCCAGCAGCCGTAAAGCACACGTTCTAGAAAGTCCGATCGCCCCCGGCCTTGCCACCCGGGGTTATTCGGACGCCCGGGCAAGCCCGGACGTCCTCGAGGTCGGCGTCGCAAGCGAACGCCTTAGGATCTAGATCACAGGAATGCGGCTACGAGCCCGAGTTCCCCTGGTAGCCGAACTCGTCCTCTTCGCCGAAGACGCTTTCCTTCAGCCACTTGCGCGCGGAGTCGCCGGTCATCGGGTTGAAGAGGAAGATGCCGATCGCGATCCCCGTCACCAGCAGCAGGTTGCGGCCCTTGTGGCTCGGCCCGCGCTGGATCCGGTCGGCCGCGCTGCGGAGGTCATCGACCGCCGAGCGCAGGTTCTCGCGCAGGTCCTTGTCGGAAGCGACCCGGACGGCCTTGCCGCTGACGCCGCGCGGCCCCATCAGCTCGTCGTAGACGCCGCGGGCTGCGACGAATGCGCTCTTCAGGTTGTCGCGGAACTCCTCGTCCTTGATCGCGCGCTCGACGTACGGCTTCACGTCCGAGACGCGGTCCCTTGTCTTCGCCATCCCAGCATTCCTTTCGCTCGCTTCGCGGTTCTCTACCCCGCGGAAACTAACGCCTAAACGGGGGACGCCGCTTGGCGGTCGGCCGCGACCGGGGCGCGGCGAGGCGCGATCGTCACACCGTCGAAGGCCGCTGCGAGCACGTCGTCCACGGTGTCGGCGAGCACGAAGTCGAGCTCCCGGCGGGTTTCTTTCGGCAGCTCCGCGAGATCAGGCTCGTTCTCGTGCGGGATGATCACGCGCTTGATCCCGGCGCGCTGGGCCGCCAGGGTCTTCTCACGGACGCCGCCGATCGGCAGCACCTGGCCCGTGAGCGTGATCTCGCCGGTCATCGCCACCTCGTCGGAGACCGGCACGCCGCGGACGAGCGAGACGATCGCAGTCGCCATCGTGATGCCGGCCGACGGCCCGTCCTTGGGGATCGCTCCGGCGGGGATGTGCAGGTGGACGTCGTGATCGGCGAACCAGGCCGGATCGAGCCCGAGTTGGATCGCGTGCGAACGAACCCAGGAGTGCGCGGCAGTGGCGGACTCCTGCATCACGTCCCCGAGCTGGCCCGTGACGGTCAGGCGACCCTTGCCGGGATATGCCGTCGCCTCGATGAAGAGGATGTCGCCGCCGACCGCCGTGACGGCCAGGCCGGTCGCGACGCCGGGGTCTGAGGTTCGCTTGCGCACCTCGCCGGAGAAGCGGCGTGGCCCGAGCCACTTGCGCACGCGCTTCTCGTCGACCCTGATCTTGGTCTTCCTGCCCTCGGCGACCTCGCGCGCGGCCTTGCGGCAGAGGTCGGCGATCCGGCGTTCGAGGTTGCGGACGCCGGCCTCGCGCGTGTACTCGCGTGCGACCAGTTTCAGCGCGTTGTCGGTGATCGAAATCTGCGCGGCGCCGAGCCCGTGCGCCTCGAACTGTTTCGGGACGAGGTACCTGCGTGCGATCCCGAATTTCTCCTCGTCTGTGTAGCCCGACAGCGAGATCACGTCCATCCGGTCGAGCAGTGGGCTCGGGATCGTCTCCAGCTGGTTCGCGGTGCAGATGAACAGCACCTTCGAGAGGTCGTACGGGAGGTCGAGGTAGTGGTCGCGGAAGGTCTTGTTCTGCTCGGGGTCGAGCACCTCGAGCATCGCGCTGGCAGGATCGCCGCGGAAGTCGGCGCCCATCTTGTCGATCTCGTCGATCAGCATCACCGGGTTGCTCGACTCCGCGTCGCGGATGGCGCGGATGATCGTGCCCGGCATCGCGCCGATGTAAGTGCGGCGATGGCCGCGGATCTCGGCCTCGTCGCGCACGCCACCGACTGAGATGCGGGTGAACTTGCGCTCGAGCGTCCGCGCGATCGACTGGCCGAGCGAGGTCTTGCCGACGCCGGGCGGGCCGACGAAGCAGAGGATCTGGCCCGAGGCGTCGTTGCGGAGCTTCGAGACCGCCAGGTGCTCGATGATCCGCTCCTTCACCTTCTCCAGGTCGAAGTGGTCCTCGTCGAGGATCTCGCGCGCGCGAGCAAGATCGAGGTTGTCCTGGGTGGTCTTGTTCCAGGGCAGCGTCGCGATCCAGTCGAGGTAGGTGCGGATGACGCCGTACTCCGCGGCGGCCGACGGCAGCTTTTCCAGCCGAGCGAGCTCTCGGTCGACGGCCTTCTTGATTTCCTCGGGCAGCTCGAGCTCGTCGAGCCGTTCGCGCAGCTCGTTCACCTCCGCCTGCTCGGCGTCGCCTTCGCCCAGCTCCTCTTGGATCGCCTTCAACTGCTGGCGCAGGAAGTACTCGCGCTGACCCTTCTCCATCTCGGACTGGACCTGCGACTGGATCTTGGAGCCGAGCTCGACGACCTCGAGCTCGCGGTTCAGGATCAAGGAGATCTCGCGTAACCGGGCGCCGACGTCCGTCAGCTCGAGCAGCTCCTGCTTCTCGCCGGTCTTGATCCGCAATGTCGAGGCGACGAGGTACGAGAGCGCGCTCGGATCGTCGACGTTCGCGGCGGCGAGCTCGAGCTCGTCCGGTAGGTACGGGACCGAGGCGATCACGCGGCCGAAGAGCGTCTGCACGTTGCGGACGAGCGCCTCGACCTCCGGCGTCTCCTCGACTTCGTCCGGTACTTCGGCGAACCGGCCGACCAGATACGGATCTTCGCGGGTGCGACCTTCGAGCCGGATCCGGCGAACGCCCTGGACGAGGATGCGCAGGGTCCCATCGGGCACGCGGATCATCTTGTGGATGACGGCTACGGTGCCGATCTCGTACAGGTCGTCCCAGCCGGGCTGCTCGGCCTCGTCGTTCTTGACGGTCACGAGCGCGACCAGCCGCTCGCCGTCGACAGCGTCCTCGATCAGCTTGATCGAGCGCTCCTGCCCGATCGCGAGCGGCGTCATCGACTGCGGGAAGACGACCGTCTCCTTGAGCGGCAGGACCGGCAGCTCGTCCGGAAGCTCGATCTCCTCGATCCGCTCCTCGGTCAGAAGCTCGCTCACGGCTCCCGCCCGATCTTGATCGAGACCTTCGCCTGCACCGGCTCGCGCTCGGCGATCGGCAGCGTGACCGTCAGGAGGCCGCGCTTGTACTCGGCACGGGCCTTCGCCGGATCGACCTGCTCGGCGAACTGAATCCGGCGCTGGAAGGGCCCGTGCTCGATCTCCATGTGGAAGAAGCGGCCGCGCCAGGCGGGCGAGCGGGAGCCGGCGACGACGAGCGCTTCGTCGTCGGCGAAGATCCGCAAGGTCTCCGAGTCGACGCCGGCGAGCTCGACCACGACCCTGTACTGGGCCGGGTCGTCGCTTCGGATCACGTCGACCTGCGGCCGGAACCCGCGGCGCAGGCCCGAGAAGCGGGGGACCTGCCAGAGCTCGTCGATCAGCTCCTGGACCTCGCTCTGCAGGCGATCGAGGTGGTCTTTCTTTCCCGGCACGATGCTTAAGGGTAGAACGGTGGTTACGCCAACGTCGATTCCCGTCTGTGTGGAGGAGGGTTGATGGAGCGCTGGACGCGAGTGGTGCTGCGGTTTCGCTGGCCGATCCTCGCCGGCTGGCTCGTCGTGCTGCTCGCCGGCGGGTTCGCGTTCACGCACCTCAGCTCACTCCTCTCGAACGAGTTCTCGGTTCCGGGCACCGACTCGGAGCGCGCGCGGACGATTCTGGAGCGCCACTTCGGCGATCGCAGCGACGGGGCGTTCACGCTCGTCTTCCGGCTGCGCGACGGCGTCGACCGCGCGTCCTACGTACGCCTTCAGCGCGATGCCGACCGCGCCGCGCGAGTCGTCCCCGACTCGACGCCGCGACAGCTCGTCCCGGCCGGGCGCAAGATCGTCTACGGGGACGTCGTCTCGACTCTGAGCCTGGCCAAGGCCAAGGGCTACACCGACGAGCTCTACCGGGCCCTGCCGCACGGCGGTGGCGTCCAGTCCTATGTGACCGGGCAGGCCGCGATCCAGCACGACCTCGATCCGATCTTCTCCAAGGACCTGCGCAAGGGGGAGATGATCGCCCTGCCGATCGCGGTACTCGTCCTGCTCGCGGTCTTCGGCCTCTCGGTCGCGGTGACGATGCCGTTCATCTTCGCGGCCTGCACAGTGATGGCGACGCTCGGCGGCGTCTACGTCTACGCGCACTTCCTGACCACCGCGACCTATGTGACGAACCTCGTCTTCCTGATCGGGCTGGGGATCGCGATCGACTACTCGCTCCTAGTGACCTACCGCTTTCGGGAGGAACTCGCACGCTCCTGGCCGGCGAACGCGCCGGCGGAAAGCCGGGACGAAGTCGAGACGGCGATCGCCCGGACGATGAAGTCTGCCGGCCGGGCGGTCGTCTTCTCAGGCGCGACGGTTGCGATCGGGCTCGCGCTGCTCCTGTTCATCCCACTGCCGTTCGTGCGCTCGATCGGCGTCGGCGGCTTTCTGATCCCGCTCGCCTCGATCGCGGCCGCGCTGACGCTGCAGCCGGCGCTGCTCTCGCTTTACGGCCGGCGTGGCGTGGCGCGGATTCCGCTCCTGCCAAAACGCTTTCGGGCCGAGGAGGACACCGGCTTCTGGCACCGGCTCGCGGGCGCGATCATGCGGCGGCCGGTCGCGTTCCTCGCCGGCGGTGCGGTGTTGCTCGTGGCGGCCGCGATACCCGTCTTCGGGCTACAGCTGACTCCCGGGTCGGCTTCGGGGATCCCGCAGTTCCCGCAGTCGGTGCGGGGCTTCGACGTGCTCAAGCACTCGATCGGCCCGGGCGCGATCTCGCCGACGCAGGTCGTCGTCGATTCGGGGCGGGCGGGAGCCGTCCGCGAGCCGGGCGTGCAGGCGGCGATCGGGCGCCTCGCGGGGCGGATCAGAGCCGACCGCGAGACGGCCTCGCTACGGGTGGCGCCGCGGCCGCCGTTCGTCGACCGAAGCGGCCGCTACGAGGAGCTGATCGTCGCGGGCCGCGACGAGTACGGCTCGGAGGCGGCGCAGAGCTTCGTCCACCGGCTGCGCGGCAAGCTCATTCCCGCGGCGGAGTTTCCGAGCGGCGTACGCGTGCTCGCCGGGGGAGGGCCGCCGCAGGGCGTCGACTTCCTCGAGCAGGCGTACCGCTACTTCCCCTGGCTTGTGGCCGCGGTGCTCGTGCTGACGTACTTCTTGCTGATGCGCGCCTTCCGCTCGGCGCTGCTGCCGCTGAAGGCAGTGATCCTGAACCTGCTCTCCGTCGGCGCCGCGTACGGGATGCTCGTCGTCGTCTTCAGGTGGGGCGTGGGCAGCAGTGTGCTCGGGCTCTACCAGATCGGCCAGGTCGAGGGCTGGATCCCGATCTTCCTCTTCGCGATGCTGTTCGGTCTCTCGATGGACTACGAGGTCTTTCTGGTCATCCGCATGCGCGAGGAGTGGGATCACGGGCGCGACAACCGCGGCGCGGTCGCCTACGGGCTCGAGCGTACGGGCCGGATCGTGACTGCGGCGGCGATCGTGATGGTCGCCGCTTTCTCGGGCTTCGTTGCCGGGCGGATCGTCGGCCTGCAGGAATTCGGGATCGGACTTGCGGTCGCCATCTTCCTCGATGCGACGCTGGTGCGGGCTGTTCTGGTTCCGTCGCTGATGGCGCTGTTCGGGCGCTACAACTGGTGGCTGCCCGGGCCGCTCGCGCGCGTCGTGCGGGTGCCGGAGTCGCCGCTCGAGCAGCCCCGGCGCCCTGCTCTTCGCCCCGCCGGGCGGTAGCAGACTACGATCTGCGCGCGATGAAGGGCGTCATCCTGGCAGGCGGCACGGGTTCGCGGCTCCATCCGCTCACGCGGATCACCAACAAGCATTTGCTGCCGATCCACGACCGCCCCATGGTCAACTTCGCGATCGAGGCGCTCGTCAACGCCGGGATCGACGAGCTGATGTTGGTCACCGGCGGGACACACGCGGGCGAGTTCTTCCGGCTGCTCGGCAACGGGCACGAGCACGGGATCGACCGGCTCTTCTACGCCTACCAGGAGGAGGCCGGCGGAATCGCCGAAGCGCTCGGACTGGCGGAGCGGTTCGGGGCCGGCGACCGGATCTGCGTCATGCTCGCCGACAACGTGCTCGAGGGTTCGCTCCGGCCCGCGGTCGAGAACTTCGAAGCCCAGGAGCACGGCGCGCGGATCTTGCTCTCGCCGGTCGAGGAGGTCGAGCACCTGCAGCATCTCGGCGTCCCCGAGCTGAACGGCGCCGGGCGCGTCCTCCGCATCGTCGAGAAGCCGGCCGACCCGCCGAGCAAGTTCGCCGTCACCGGGATCTACTTCTACGACGAGTCCGTCTGGGACGTGATCCCGACGCTGCAGCCGTCCGGTCGCGGCGAGCTCGAGATCACGGACGTGAACAACTGGTACGTCGAGCAGGGGACGATGGAGTACGACGTGCTCGAGGGGTTCTGGGGCGACGCAGGCGAGTCGATCGACGCCTACTACGAGGTCAACGATTTCGTGCGCGCGAACGGGGCAAACAAGCAGTGATCGACGGTGTCGAGGTCTTGCCGCTGCGCAGGTTCGCGGACGAGCGCGGCTGGTTCATGGAGCTCCGGCGCGAGAGCGAGCTGCCCGCGCCGACCCGGCAGACCAACGTCTCCTTCTCTCGTCAGGGAGTGATCCGCGGGCTCCACTATCACCAACGCGGCCAGAACGACCTCTTCGCATGCCTTCAAGGCATCGCTCGGGTCGTGGTTCTCGATCGTGAGAGTGGCGAGACTTTCACGATCGACATCGGCGACGACAACCCGGTGGCGGTCTGGATCCCCGGCCGGCACGCCCATGGCTTCGAGGCTCTGACGGATCTGCTCTTTTGCTACCACGTGACCGAGGAGTACGACACGGCCGATCCGGACGAGCGGGAGATCGCCTGGGACGACTCGCGCGTCAAGCATCTTTGGAGCACGAAATCGCCGATCCTGTCCAGCCGGGACCTAGACGCCGCGTCGTAGTCACCGGGGGGGACGGCCAGCTTGGCCGGGCGCCCGTCGAGGCTTTCGCCGAAGACGAAGTCATCGGGCTCACGCTCGAC
>Ga0209153_1000679_pt1 | contig 14423 bp, 12 predicted proteins | sample GraSoiAngelo_120_FD_185877 | JGI IMG/M metagenome (GOLD analysis project Ga0209153, IMG submission 185877) | Grasslands soil microbial communities from the Angelo Coastal Reserve, California, USA - 14_0919_09_20cm (SPAdes) (version 2) | ecosystem: Environmental > Terrestrial > Soil > Grasslands ...
GCCGTTTATGAATCTGCATGCGGCGACGATAGTAGAGGGCCGTGCCGACGAGGATAGCGAAGACCAGCATGTCGCCCATAGGGACGACGAGGAATTGAAGCGCCGGCGGCCCCGGTGAAGCGCCGCGTGCGGCCGCAACGATGGCCGTCGTCACGCCGACCAAGATGATCAGTGCGGCCAACACCGCGCCAAAGACGCCGAGTCGTTGATGCACACGTGTCCGGCGGGCGGCAACGAGCCAAACCTGCGCGACAAACAGCACCACCCACGATGTCATCACAAGGCCGTGCAGATGCACGAGCAGTCCGGGCAGTGCGGGCGTGCCGAACAAGCCTTTCAGATAGTAAGTCCGGGCGAACCCCGCCAGCACAATAATAGGCACAACCACCGCAGCCCAGATGTACAAGCGGCGGTCTTTAACACCGCGTTGCATACTCGGCTCCATCGCCATGATATGTCCTCCATCCTTTAATGACGTGACGCTCAATCGCAACGCAAACGGATCAAGGTTGGACGCCTGCGTAAACAGGAATCGCGTTGCGCGGGACGTTCTTATAAACGATGCCGCCCTTCATCACAAAGACGACGCGCCGCACGGCCGTGATGTCTTTGAGCGGGTCGCCGTCGAGCGCGATGATGTCCGCCTCAAGACCCGGCGCAATCAAGCCGATCTGATCACTCATGCCGAGTGCTTCTGCTCCGAGTGAGTTGGCCGAGACCAGCACCGCCATCGGCTCCACGCCGCCGTCGCGCACGCGGTCAATGAACTCTTCGGCGTTGCGTCCGTGCGCGCCCGCCACGGCGTCCGTGCCGAAAACAACTTTCAGCCCCGGCGTCTTCAACGCGCGTCGCACTAGCTCATGATTGAGCGACAGCACACGCTGCATCGCCGCAAAACCCTCTTCGGTATAGCCGGGCGTGCCGAGATACCTTTCCTTGTTCGCTAGATAGTTCTCGATCACAAGCCCGGCCTGCGGGTCGAGATAGGTGCCCCTCTGCGCCATCAATTTCAGATCGTCGTCCGTCGCCATCGTGCCGTGCTCGATCTCCGTGCAGCCCGCGAGCGTCGCGGCCCGCACAGCCGCTTTATAAGCGTGCACGAGTGTGCGTAAGCCTTGCTTCTTCGCTTCATCGCAGGCGGCGTTCAACTGCTCCTGTGAAAGCGTCATGCCGCCGCCTTGGCGGATGCTCTGCGATGCGAAGATTTTGATGAGGTCTGCGCCCGCCGCCTTCTGCTTCCGCACGAAGGCGCGGATTTCGTCGGGCGTGCCGGTCTTTTCGCCCTGCCCGAAGAGCGGTTCAATAGCAGTGAGAATGCGTGGACCGGGAAGCATTCCTTTCGCGATTGCGTCGCGCAAGGGAACGTCCGTTGGCGAGCCGACGCTTTGCACTGTGGTGAAGCCCGCCATCAGCGTCAGCCATGCGTTCGACGCCGCTCGATATGCGGCGTCCTGCGTCGTCTCGTCCGCGCCCGCGTTCCGTCCGTCCTTGCCGAAGCTCCAAGTGATGTGCACGTGAGAGTCAATCCAGCCCGGCAGCACCGTTAGACCACGCAGGTCGTAAGTTACGGGCGCGGCCTTCGGATCAATAGCGATGATCTTCGTGCCTTCGATCACGATGCGCGTGTCGTGGAGCACGCGGCCACGGCCGTCGAGCACAGTGCGCGCGGCGATCACGATGCGTTTGTTCTGCATAGCTGTCTGAGAAGAAATTTGTTGCGCCGGGGCGCAGATGCCAAGAAGGCTGAAGAGGCAGAGCATGATCTTTGCGGCTCGCATCATCGCTCCTCTATATGTTTGATAGCGCATTGCGCTCGCTTAGCACAATGCTGGTGTCTAACGCGCCGTTACAGCCGTGCGGCGACGGGGCGCGCTTAATCTAAGGGCGTTGTGATCGGCTCTGGCGCTTCGACGCTCTCGGCGGTGAGTGGCGTCGGGAGTTCGAGCGGTTCGTCGTTGACGCGCAAGAGACCGCGCGTCTGTGGTGCGCCGGTCCAGCCGCGCATGAGCCAGTCGTCGAGCAGTTGGCGTTCGTCCGTCGAGAGTTCGAGGCCGGCGTCTTCGCAGAGCTTGAGCACGTCGTCCCGAAAAACTTGGGCGAGGTGTGCCGACTCATCTTGTTCGGGGTCTTTGCCAAAGCGATGCCCGGTGAAGGTGATGCCTTGCAGAATGAACCAGACGCTCTTGCGCGGGATGGCCGCGCCGCGCTCCAAGCAATAATCGCGCACGGCCTTCGAGGTGTAGGTGAGATTGAACGGCCGCTCAGACAAATCATTGGTGATGGCCGTGAAGACGAGCGCGTACTCTTCGGGTGTGAGGCGCGGCGCGCCGGACACTTGACTGACGCGGCGGACGAAATCTGCGAGCGCAGGCGCGAGGCGGTCGAGTTTGTCGGGCAGAGGCGTGACGGTCGCGTCGGCCGCGAACGGCGGCGCGTGGCGCGCGGGGTCGTAGAGATAGCCGGGTTGATTCGGCGCGGTCACGATCTCGAAGTCGAGCGGCGCAGCGCCTTGCAGTAGTTGTTTGAACGAGCCTGTGCCCGCCCACTCGGTCTCAGTTACCTGCGGGCCGAACGTGCGGATCACGTCGAAGGCCGCGCGCGCCATGTCCACTGGCTCAAGCGAGTTGGACACAAACTGCCGGACGCGCTCGATGATCTGTTCGCGTAGCTGTGCGTCGCTCGCATTCGCCTCCGCTTGCGGCTCGACCGGCGGCGGCTCAGTCTCGTCAGTCTCAAGCGCTGGCACTTCAACCGGCGCATCAGTTGTTGGCGCTAACTCATCGGCCGTCGCAGCCAAGACGACGCGCCAAGGATCGCCGTCAACCATGCGCAGCGCGGGCCGACGACGAATTAACTCAAGCGTGAGATAGCGTAGCGAAGAGAAACCGAGCCAGTTGTCGCTCGCGGTGAATTCGGGAAAGGTCTTGAAGATGAAGACGAGACTCGTCGCGGGCAGTTCGCCTTCGGCGAGCACACCGTCGTAAACCTTCTGCGCCATCACTTCAAGCACAGGCTCATAAGGTGACGGCGTCGGCTCAGGCGGCGCAGGCGCGCTCGCTTCGTTGAGCACGATGGGCAACATGCCGAGACCGTCTTCGATGAACGAATCGCTGCTGACGACGAGATCAGAGGCGGCGCGATAGGCGGGCGCGATAGGGCCGATGGTGAGTATGGCCGTGCGCCGGTCGTGCGCGCGCAGACGCAAGAGGACGGGCGTGAAATCGGAATCGCCCGACAGGATGATGAACTCGTCGAAGCGCGTCGGGTGGTTCATCAGGTCGAGTATGTCCATGACCATCTGTATGTCTGTGCTGTTCTTGCCGCGTTGCGTGATGGGCGGACAGTCCACGACCGAGAAGGCCGAGCGCGTGAAGTAGGGCCGAAAGTTGTAAAAGAGTTTCGGGTTTAGATAGCAACGACGGATCAGGATCGCGCGCTGTTGCTGTTGTGCGCTTGCACCGTTTTCGCGGCTGGGCATGCCCTGCTCGATCCATGCGAGCCAACGGGCCGGATACGTGGCAAAACTCTGCGCGGCTTCCGGGTCGATCTTGTCTAAGCCGACGTAGATGTTGTCAAAGTCCACAAAGAGCGCGGTCTTGATGCGTCGAGGCTGTTCCACTTGCGAGGTCTGTTCAAAGGGGCTGTTCATACGCTATCGCCTTTCAAAGATTCAAAGACAATACACGCGCGCTAGTTTAACTCAGGACGAGGCGGAATGCTTAAAAAAGAGAGGGCTGATCGGCCAATTCTGCCGGCATGACGACGCGTTGACTGAGCAGACGCTTCAACTTGTTCGCGCTCGCGGGCGCATGCCCTTCGTAGTAATTGCTGAAATAGGCATAGACCGTCGAGACGCGCGCACACAGCCGCGTGATCGCTTCGCGCCACAGCGCAAGATTCTCGTCGCGCGGTCGTTGCTCCACGTCGAAGCGCGTGAGATCGCGCGCGCCCATCCAACGCACGTAAGCGAACTGAGGCGCAGCCGCCGCGACCATCTGCCACAACGCGCGCCGCGCGAGCCATTGACCTTCGACGAGCGCGACCGCGACGTTGTGTTGCGCCAACAACTCGGCGATCTCGTTTGCCGCCCAACTACCGTGCCGAAATTCGACGGCGAAGCGCAGATCACGCGGCAGGCGCGGCAAGAATCGCTTGAGCGCGGCGACCGTTTCGGTTGTCGCCTCGAACTGTGGCGGCAGTTGCACGAGCACCGCGCCGAGTCTCTCGCCAAGCCGTCGCGCCGTCGTGCAAAACTCATTTAAGATTTCATCGCCACCCGCGCGCAACCCGGCTTCGTGCGTGATCGCTTGCGGTAGTTTCAACGAGAAGATGAAATCTTGCGGCGTGCGCTGTGCCCACAGATCAATCGTCGAAGCGGCGGGCACGGCATAAAAGGTCGAATCAACTTCGACGGTCTCGAACGCGCGCGCGTAAGTTCCGAGCATGTCGGCTGCGCGTGTGCCGTGCGGATAAAAGACGGGCGCGAGCGCGGCCGGCGGCGTCACCCAATCGTCGTAGTTCCAACCCTGACAGCCGATGTGCGCGCAGGTCGTCATGCGTCTGATTCTATCAGACCTCGCACACGATCAACTGCACACAGCCGAGCAGATGCCGCTCGACGCGCAGCACGCGCAAGCCCGCCGTCGTCGCTTCGAGCGCGGTGCGCCGATTGAAGTGATCTTCAAAGAGGCGCGCAGTGAAGAAGTTGAGACAGTCGAACAGCGGCGCGAGCAGATTATCGGGGCGCACGTGTTCGAGCAGCACGATGCGCCCGCCCGCGCGCACGACGCGACGCAACTCCGCGAACGCCATCGGCGGCGACGCGACCGAACAGAAGACGAGCGTCGCCAATGCTGCATCGAATGAATCATCTGCAAACGGCAAACTTTCGGCGCGCGCCTGCACGAGCGCGACATCAGCCGGCCGCTCGGTCTTCCAATGCGCTCGTCGCAACATCTCGAAACTCAACTCGACGGCCGCGCCGCGCGCGTTTGGCGGGTAATGGCGAAAGTTCAACCCTGTGCCCGCGCCGACTTCGAGCAGGCGACCGACGGCGGGCAACTCTCTGAGCGCTGCCGCGCGCCAGCGCGCTAAACATAGCCGTTCGAGCGGCTGCATCGCGCGGTCGTAGCGTTCAGCCAGTTGATCATAAACGGGTCGCTTCAATTGATCAGATGGCTGCTTTTCTTTCATCACGAGTTAGAACCACGCGCATTCTACAGGAATTTGTTTGCCGCACCTCGCAGCACGCGAACTTGACGGCGGCCGCGGCCGGTGTTAGCGTGTCGGCTCGCATTGATAGCGCAAGCGTGCTTGGCTGTCAGTCGTTCTTTGTTAACGAATTGAATCGCTACTTCGATCCGTCGCGCACACTTGCGGGGCGGATTCGACCGTCGCAGGTGTGCCCTCTAGTGAAGGGCGACAAGGGAAGTCGGGTGCAAAGCCCGCACGGTTCCCGCCACTGTGTACCGGCGATTGTGTCGCTGCCGTCATTAAATGGTCACTCGTCCACGAGGACGGGGAAGGCCGTGCGGCGACGCGCCTGAGCCGGAAGTCAGGAAACCTTGCCTGCATGAGCAGTGGTCAGTGGTCAGTGATCAGTTAAAGAAAATGTCTTTAACTGATCACTGACCACTGTCCACTGATTTTCGACGGAGGCGACCGCTAACGCTCCGGGCAAGAGCGAGTGGCGTCGGGCGCTCTGGACGGTCGAACGCAGCCGCACAAAATTTTTGTGGCGCGCGTCTTTTGGCCGCAAACACCCGCTAACGAGTTACGCCCTCGATCTTCCGCGCGGAAGATCGAGGGCGTTTTTTGTTTGCAGGACTGGATAGCGCGTCCCTTTCCGCTCACGGCTTGCGCGCAAGGTGTCGGCGTCCGCGTCAGCCGTCCCTTCGGGAAAGGATGAACAACATGAGCCGCATAACGTTTCGTCAGATCGCTTTGAACCTCGCGTTTGTTTGCTTGTGCTTTGGTCTTGCATCAGCGCAAACCGAACAGAGCGCGCTCACGGGGCGCGTCGTTGATCCGCAGGGCGCAGGCGTCGCGGGCGCAGTCGTGACCATCTATGCGCGTGCTCCGCGTCTGCGCTTGACCACGAGAACCGACTCAACCGGCGCTTACCACTTCGCCCAACTCGCACCCGGCGAATACCTCGTCGAAGCAGACGCGCGCACGTTCGCGCCCGCGCCCGCGCGCCCCATCCAACTCACGCGCGGTCAAACAGCCACGCTCGATCTCGCGCTCGAAGTCGCAGGTCTGCACGAAGAGGTCGTCGTGACTGCGGCGGATGCACCGCAGACGGTTGATGAAGTCTCAAAGGCCATCAACGTCGTCACGCGCCGCGAGATTGACGAGCGCGACGAGTTCTCGATTCCAGAAGCTCTGCGCACAGTGCCGGGCCTGCGCGTGCAACAACTCGGCGGCCCCGGCGCACTCACCACGATCAAGACGCGGGGCTTGCGTAATCAAGATACGGCCGTCCTTGTTGACGGTCTGCGCTTTCGCGATCCGTCCGCGCCGCAAGGCGACGCAGAAGGTTACTTGAGCGATCTGCTCGTGACAGGTACGAGTCGCGTCGAAGTCTTGCGCGGCTCAGGCTCATCGCTCTACGGCACGAACGCCATCGGCGGCGTCATCAACATCGTGACCGACGAAGGCGGCGCACCGACGCACGGCCAACTGCTCGCAGAAGGCGGCGGTCTCGGTCTCTTTCGCGGGCGCGCACAACTCGCAGGTGGCTCAAAGTCAAACCGTTTTGTTTATAGCGCGGCGCTCGCGCATCTCAACATCACGCGCGGCATAGACGGCGACGATGCCGCGCGCAACACGAGCGGGCAAGGGCGCGTGCTCTTTCGCCTGACGCCCAAGACCACGCTCAGCGCACGCATCTACGCCGCCGATGCGTTCACCCAACTCAACAGCGATCCGCGCCCCATCGCCGGCCCGCTCCCCGCAGGCATCATCAACGCCGTGCCGCTCTCACGCGCCGAACTCCGACGCTTTGAAGCGGGCACGCCCGCCGCGCAACTGACGAACGGCGCGGCCACGTTCATCCCTGCGACAAACGATCCAGACTTCTCGCGCGCCACACGCTTCTTTAGCGGTGCGCTCGTTTTCACCCAACGCCCGACCGACAAGTTCAGTTACACGATCTCCTATCAAGGCAACCTGACCAACGGCGCGTTCAGCGACGGCCCCGGCGGCACATCCGACTTTCGCCCCTTCGGCAACACGCGCAACGAACTCAAAGGACGCACGCAGACCTTGAACGCGCGCACGGATTTCCAACTCGGCCGCGCCAACTTCATCACCGCCGGTTATGAGTTCGAGCGCGAGCGATTCATCAACAACTCGTTCGCCGCCACAGCGTCTGACAACTCATTCGTTGACGTGACCGAGCGCAGCCATTCTCTCTTCGCGCAGGATCAAATCCGTCTGCTCGACGGTCGCCTGCAACTCTCGGCCGCGTTTCGCGCGCAACACTTCATGCTCGACGCGCCACGTTTTACGCCCGCCGGCTCATCGCCTTATCAAAACTTTAACTTCAACGCGCCGCCCAACGCTTACACCGGCGACGGCTCAATCGCTTATCTCTTCCGTTCGACCGGCACAAAACTGCGCGGGCACATAGGCAACGGCTATCGCGCGCCGTCGCTGTTTGAACGCTTTGGTACGTCGTTCTTCGCTGGCAGTTTCGGCGCGTTGGGCGATCCGCGCCTACGCCCTGAACGCTCCATCGCCTTTGATGCCGGACTCGATCAAACCTTCGCCGCCAATCGCGTGCGTGCCTCCGCCACTTACTTCTACACGCGCTTGCAAGAGGTGATCGGCTTTGGCGACGTGGGCGGCGCAAGCGATCCGTTCGGTCGCTTCTTCGGTGGCTTCTTGAACACGCGCGGCGGATTGGCGCGCGGCGTCGAGTTGAGTCTGGACGCGACGCCCGTGCGCACGCTCGATCTCTTCGCAGCTTACACTTTCACGAACGCAGACGAGCGCGTGCCGCGCGTTGATAGCGTCTTGCGCTCGTTCGTCATTCCAGATCATCAGTTCTCGCTCGTCGCCACAGAGCGTGTCGGGCGACGTTGGTTGTTCAACTTCGATCTCTCCGCGTCGAGCGACTATCTCGCGCCGCTCTTCAATCCGCAGACGTTCGGCACAAACGTCTATCGCTTCGCGGGCATACGAAAAGCTGATGTGGGTGCGAGCTACACCTTACCGCTCGCCGAATCGCGTTCCTTACGTTTCTTCGGTTACGTGGACAATCTGACGGGGCGCGAGTATTTCGAGAACGGCTTTCGCACGCCGGGACGGACGGGGCGCGCGGGCGCGCAGTTTAGCTTCTGAGTTGTAGCGAATTATGGAAGAGAAACCAGCGCAACTTCCGCTCGTCGAAGGCGAGGACTTTTATTGGGAAGGCGCGGCACTGGTCTTCACCGCGCGCTACCATCTGCGGCGCGGTTACTGCTGCGAGAGCGGCTGTCGTCATTGTCCGTATCGTGAGGCGCAGAGCGACGAGGAGCAGAGCAAAGATGAAACGCATGAATCGAATTGAGCGATGTTTGATCTGTCTGCTACTCATCGCGCTCGCGTGCGGCGCATCATGTCGGCACGCCGCGTCGCCGCAAAGTGCGAGTGCGCCGAACGCGCCGCAATACACACGCATCATCTCGCTTAGTCCGAGCACAACCGAGGTGCTGTACGGCTTGGGACTGTTCCCGCGCGTCATTGCTGTGTCGGATTACGACGAGTTTCCGCCCGAAGTGAAGCAGTTGCCGCGCATCGGCGGTTGGAGCAATACTAGCCTCGAACAAGTGACCGCATTGCATCCCGATCTGATCGTGATGACTGAGTCGCAAGCGCCGCTCATCAAAGACAAGTTCGACGCGCTCGGCGTCAAAACCATCGTCGTGCCGAGCTACACTTTAGAGGACGTGCTCGCAGGCATCGAACAACTCGGCCGCGAGACCGGCCGCGCACAAGAGGCACAAAAACTGATCAATGAGACGCGCGCCAAACTCGAAGACGTGCGCACGCGCACGCGCGAGCTACCGCGCCCGCGTGTGCTCTGCATCGTGGATCGCGTGCCGGGCACGCTGCGCGATCTCTACGCGGCCACACGCGGCAGTTTCATCGTCCAACTGATCGAGACGGCGGGCGGCGACTCAATCGCGCCGCCCGCCGCTTCCGGTTTCGGGCAGATCAGCAAAGAGGCTGTGGTCACCTTGAACCCCGAAGTGATCATCGACCTCGAACAGAACACGACGAACGGCACGTTGGCCGAAGACCCGAAAGCGGTCTGGCAAGAACTCGCGCAAGTGAAAGCCGTGCGCGACGGGCGCGTCTATGCCATGCACGACACGTCTGTGCTGCATCCATCGCAGTTCGTCGGCGACTCGGCCCGCAAGTTCGCAGTGCTCTTGCACCCGGAGGTGTTCAAAGACAGTGGCCATTAGCCACAGCAAAGAGGTGAGCGCGCAGACAGACGCGAGCGACCAAGCGCACGACACTCTATCGGCGCAACGCACGCCGCACACACGCTCGACTGCCGACGCGGGCGCGGTCTTGCTCGAAGCACGCGCGCTCTATTTCAGTTATGCGGCCACGTTGCCGGAAGTGGTTTGCGGCGCGGCGCTCGCTTTGCGGCGCGGCACGATGGCGGCTCTGATCGGCGCGAATGGCTCGGGCAAGTCGTCGCTCATTCGTCTGCTCTGCGGACTGTTTGCGCCGACGCGCGGCGAAGTTTTATTCGATGGCATCTCGCTCGCGCAGATCAACCCGCGCGAGCGTGCGCGGCGCATCGCCTACGTGCCGCAGACGACCACGACGGTGTTTCCACTGACCGCGCTCGAAGTTGTCTTAACGGGTCGCAGCCCTTACACGCCGCGCTTTCGCTTCGAGAACGAGCGCGATCTCGCTGTCGCACACGCCGCGCTCGCGGCCGTTGATGCAACACATTTGGCCGCGCGCAGCGTGATGGAATTATCGGGCGGCGAACGACAACTCGTCGCGCTTGCGCGCGCGCTCGCGCAAGAGCCTGATTGTTTGTTGCTCGACGAGCCTTCGTCCGCGCTCGATCTAAAGCATCGCGCCGGTTTGATGCGCCACCTGCGCCGTCTGCGCGACGAACGAAACTTAACGGCGCTCATGGTCACACACGATCTGCAACTGCTCGACCCAACGTTCGATGAAGTGTTTGCCATGCGCGACGGCGCGGTCGTCGCCGCAGGCGCGCCGACCGACGTGCTCCGCGATGAAGTGCTCACGGATGTCTATGCCGACGAGCACATCCACGCACGCCGCGCCTTCGGGCGCACGTTCGTCTGGTCGGAGTGAATTGATCTCAAATTTCAAATTTGAGATTTCAAATCATCTATGTTGAGACGCAACGCTGTTTCCACTGAACTCGATCACACGCCCGTGCGTGCGGCATCTGCGCATGCACGCACCAGCGTTGCAGGCGGACGTTTGCGGCGCGCATTCGTGTTGTTGACGCTCGTGCTGATCGTTGCGACGTTCGTCGCGTTGTGGTTCGGTTATGCGCCGATTGATTGGACGACGCTGAGGACAGATGAGACAGCGCGCGTGCTCTTTTTCCAACTGCGCCTGCCGCGCGTGTTGTTGGCGGGCATCGTCGGCGGCTCGTTGGCGATGGTCGGCGCAGCGTTGCAGGCGCTGTTTCGCAATCCGTTGGCTGAGCCGCTGACACTCGGCGTCTCAGGCGGCGGCGCGTTGGGCGCGAGCGTGGCAATTGCGTTCGGCGCGGGCGCGCGCTTAGCGGGCGTGCCGTTTGTGTTTCTCGCGGCGTTTGCAGGGGCGGCCGTGGCGGTTGCGGTCGTCTATCGGCTGGCGCGCACGGGCGCGGTCGTGATGCCGGGCGCGCTCCTGCTCGCGGGCGTCGTGTTGAATTTCGTCGCCGCGTCTGGCGTCGTGCTCATCCAATACTTCGCAGACTACTCGCGCGCGTTGCAAATCCTGCGTTGGACCATCGGCAGTCTCGACGTGATCGGCTTTGGTATGATCTGGCGCATGTTGCTCTTCCTCGTGCCCGGTTGGCTCGTGCTCCTGTTGATGGCGCGCGACCTGCACTTGATCTCTGTGGACGAAGAGACGGCGGCGAGTCTGGGCGTGAACGTGCGACGCAGCGAGCGACTTACTTACGCGGCGAGTTCGCTCATCGTCGGCGTGACGGTCGCGGTCGCGGGCACGATTGGTTTTGTGGGTCTCATCATCCCACACGCGATCCGTCTGCTCTTTGGCGAGGACGTGCGTTTGCTGTTGCCTTGTTCATTCCTGCTCGGCGCAGCCTTCCTGATGCTCGCAGACCTCGTCGCGCGCACCGCGCTCGGCACAGCCGAACTACCCGTCGGCGCAATCACCGCGCTCGCCGGCGGCCCCGTCTTTCTTTGGCTGCTCAGACGGCAGCAACGTTTGGCAACAATGTGAAAAGAAGCTGTTAGCTCTGGGTCTGTAACTAAAGCTAATAGCTAAAAGCTAATGGCTAACAGCTAAGAGGTCTTTATGAGCATAGCGACGAAAGCAGGCGACAAGGGGCAGACGGGCCTCATCGGCGGCGAGCGCGTGACGAAATCCGATCCGCGCGTGGAAGCTTATGGGACGATTGACGAGTTGACGGCGGCGCTCGGATTCGCGCGCGCGATCTGCGCGGACGAAGAGGTGCGCGAGTTGACGAAGGAGATTCAACGCGAACTGTTCGCCGTGAGCGGCGCGGTCGCCAATCCTGCGAGCACTGAGCGCGAGCCGCCTTACGTGACCGACGCGATGGTCGAGGCGCTGACCGCGCACGTCACACGCATCGAAGCACTGGAAGGCATCTTGTCCGACTGGTCTCTGCCCGGCGAGCACGCGGCGGCGGCGGCCTACGACATCGCACGCACCATCTGTCGCCGCGCCGAACGCGCCATCGTCCGCCTCGAAGAGACCGGCGCTAGTCTCCCCAGCCAAACCATCGCCTACCTCAACCGCCTCTCCGACCTGCTCTGGCTCTTTAGTCGCTTGTTGGAACTGCGCGCCGGTGTTGATTCAAGTCTGCGTAATGATGAACACGAAGGCCCGCGCTGGTCGCGGGCGTGGTGAGAGTTTATCCGGCTAGCATGATTGATTCAGCGGCCTTGAATTTCAAATCTTCCAGCCCTCCCAGATGTTCGTTAAGTAATGCCATCTATCTAGCTCAAGCCCACGAATCCAGATGCGAAAATAGACGGCGATCCGATCTATGTCGGCAGTATTGACTGCCGCCGTATGCGCGAGTTCGTAGTGCGCGAGGACAACGTCTCCAACTTCGCATAAGAGTTGAACTGGCTGCCCGATCTCCGGCGTCGGCATCGGCTCAGACATCGCGCGCCGCCCGCGCTCTCGGAAGTAACGCTCGTAGATGTAATGTGAGCCGGGCCAGACGGTAAAGTTTCCGGCGAACTCACTCCGAATCGGCGTAAGAAACACGCCGACTAAGGCCGTGAGACTATATATCTTCCCTTCGTCAAGCCCGTTCGCGTCGCTCGCGAAGCCGTCAATGTGCGGCCATGGCGGGGCCGGTTCAGGATGATTATGCGCCCGGCGGATGGCGACTTGTCCATCATCCCAAGCGATATTGTCCAGCCCCAACGCCTCGTCGAGGATATTGCTTACGGGCGAGCACGCAAGCAGATTCATGATAGGCGGCGTGCCCAACAGAGCAGGACAGTATGACTGATTGTCGTATTCTAATTGGCGCTCCGGCTCATAGTTGCTACTAAGATCAAGTTCGATGGCTTGACGCGCGGCTATCATTAGCGGCTCTGTCGTAATGCCCGCAAATTGCGCGTAGCCCTGAGTTCGTAGCTGATCTTGCCAATTCATGCGATTTACTGATTGCTCCTTCCATTGAACCGCACCGAAGGTGTCCAATTGTATTTCACTGCGCAGCCGTCATTATGGTCAGCACTATCTGCCGCTCACGTCCGCCGTCGAATTCGCAGAGGAAGATTCCTTGCCAGCGGCCCAACAGAAGACGGCCATCGCGGAAGGGGATGGTGACGCTTGAGCCGACGAGGGTGGCTTTGATGTGGGCGTCGGAGTTCTCTTCACCGTGACGAAAGCCCATGCCGTGTTGCGGAATGAGTGTGCGCAAGAGATGGAGCATGTCGCGGGGCACGTCGGGGTCGGCGTTCTCGTTGATGGTGAGACCGGCCGTGGTGTGCTGGACGTAGAGCGTGCAGACGCCTTCGCGTGCGCCGGATTCGGTTAGTTGCTGCTGCACCGCGTCGGTGAATTCGACCAGTTGCTCGCGTTCGCGTGAGCGCACTTTGAGTGTGTAGATCATGGCGGGAAGCGCGACAGAAGTTTTAGGCATCGGCGAATGAAGCGGGCGCGTTTGTTTGTTTGATGTGCGCGGCGTCGGCCGCTTTTGCGCGTGCGCACAAGACGGGCAGGCGCAGACGGAACGTTGCGCCGTGCCCTAAGCCTGCGCTCTCGGCCGTGACCGTGCCGCCGTGCAGTTCGACAAGGTGACGGGCAATGGCGAGGCCAAGACCGAGTCCGCTGTGTTGGCGCGTCGTGGTGCTGTCGCCTTGCCGGAAGCGTTCAAAGACGTGCGGCAGAAAGTCTGGCGCGATGCCTGCGCCGTTGTCTGTGACGTTGATCTCAATTTGTCCGTTGACACGCGCAAGTTGCACCGTGACGCGCCCGCCGTCAGGCGTGAACTTGACTGCGTTTGAGAGTAGATTCCAGATCACTTGCTGCAAGCGTGTGGGATCGCCTGAGACTTCGCCCGTCTCTGCGCCAAACTCTGCGTGCAGTTGAATTGCTTTCGCTTCGGCCGCAGGGCGCACCACGTCGAGCGCCACTTCGATGATTGATGCAAGCTCGACGGCGCGCACGTCAAGGCGCAGCCGACCAGAGACGATGCGCGAGATGTCGAGCAGGTCTGCGATCAGTTGCGCCTGCGCCTGTGCGCTGTTGGCGATCACTTCGAGCGCGTGCGCGCGCCCCTTGTCGTCGAGCATGCCGAGTTGCAGTAGTTCAACCCAACCCATCATCGAGGTCAAAGGCGTGCGCAGTTCGTGCGAGACGGTGGCGAGGAATTCATCCTTCGCGCGGTTGGCCGCTTCGGCGGCAGCACGTGCCGCCTGTTCACGTTCGAGCAACTCGGCGCGCTCTCGTTCGGCGCGCGTGCGCTCCGCGATTTCGCGATCAAGCTCTTCATTCGCGCGTGCGAGCGCGATTGACGCGCGGCGCAGTTCGAGTTGTGTGACGGTCAAGCGCGCGAGTGTGCGCAGTGCTTCCTTCTGTTCTTCGGTCAACTCGCGCGGCACGGAGTCTGTGACGCAGAGCGTGCCGAGCGCGTGCCCATCCGAGTTGATGAGCGGCGCACCGGCGTAGAACCTGATGCGCGGGTGCGATGTGACGAGCGGATTATCTTTGAA
>Ga0209153_1000683_pt1 | contig 14364 bp, 13 predicted proteins | sample GraSoiAngelo_120_FD_185877 | JGI IMG/M metagenome (GOLD analysis project Ga0209153, IMG submission 185877) | Grasslands soil microbial communities from the Angelo Coastal Reserve, California, USA - 14_0919_09_20cm (SPAdes) (version 2) | ecosystem: Environmental > Terrestrial > Soil > Grasslands ...
CTGATCGGACGATCCCATGTACCAATGATAGTCGAATCCGCTTTGAGCGTCCGGCCGGAACTCGGCCGGGTATTTCAATGGGACCCACCTTACTTGCGTGCTCGGTTATGGCCTGTTTCCCGATTTCCGAGTGAAATGGGAAGGCGAAGCTTCATCGCACGTTCGTTGCGGTCGGCATTTTGAAATGCGATTTCCTTGCGCACAAGCCTGGCCAGTTCATCCGCGGCGGCCTGCATGAAGTGCTCGCGTGGCGTCTTTGCAATCTTTTTTCGCTCAATCATCGTCCTGCTCCAAGAAAACGTCACACCATGGTAACAGAAGAACGGCTGCTAGGTTCGAGGAGATGGAAGCAAAAACCCCGGCGTTTCGGCCGGGGTTTCGCGGTCTCTGTCGGCGTACATCCGGCCGGCAATTTCCGCCGTAATAACCTCGGCTATGTTCTTGAAGAAACTATGACTTGCGCGGCGAAGTCGGGCTGTGGGCCTATTCGGCCGGGCACTCCGGACAGGTATCTCCGATCGAGTCGAGCACTTCCGCGATCGCGATCGCGGCGGCCTGCGAAGAGACGCCAACGGGCGGCTCTTGGCGGGCGATGTCGAAGGCGCGCTCGCGGGCGTGTGGATCCGCGCGATCCTGCATCCAGCCGTGCTCCTCGCACTCGCGGATGGCGCCGGCTTCCTTCAGCACCGAGATCGCCCAGCCGTGGAGCGTCAGGATTGCGCGGCGCCGCTCAATCGTCCTAAGCATCGAGTTCTCCCACCGCCTGAATCCTTGCGCCCGGCCTTTCGTTCCCGGTGATTCACAGAGCAGCGATTCGACTTCGCGTTGACTGCGGTTTCCGCGGGCGGGGCAACGCACCGGGCGCTCTAGCGCCACATCCCGCGCACGCGCGCCCCGATGTCGACTCGTGGACCTTGACTTGGGTTCCGGACAGTGGCTCCCGAAGGGACTTGTGGCCAATTCGTGCGCTCGAATAGTCCGAGCAGTTTTTCTGGGATGAAGCGCGTTCTCGATGCATAGACGTGGCGGTCGCCCTTTGAATGCTGACCGTGCGTGAAGAAGCGTTGCGGCACCATCAGGTGGAGATCGTCCTTTGCCCGCGTCATGGCGACATAGAGCAGGCGGCGCTCCTCCTCGAGTTCGGCGGAGGTGCCGGCTCCCAGGTCCGACGGCATGCAGCCGTCGACCACATTCAGCACGTATACCGATTTCCATTCCTGACCCTTGGCCGAGTGGATGGTCGATAGGATCAGGTAGTCCTCATCCAACACCGGCACTCCGGCCTGGTCGCTGCTCGCATCTGGTGGATCCAGGGTGAGTTCGGTGAGGAAGCGTTCACGAGAAGGATATCCGCCGGCTACCTGCTCGAGCTGAACGAGATCGGCGTGGCGAACCTCGGCGTCTTCGTGGATGCGCTCAAGATGCGGTTCGTACCAGAGGCGGGCACGCTCCAGATCCGACAGCCACTCCGAATACCGAAGGTTTCCGATCGTTTCGACGAAGGCAGCCCAATCGTCGCCTGCGCGCGGAGGGCAGGGCAGATTGGAAAGCGCCGTGAGCGGGTCCGCAGCTTCCGCAATGCTGTCGAGGATGCGTTGCGCGGAAGCGGGACCGATGCCTGGCAACAGGTGCAGCACGCGGAAACCGGCTACGCGATCACGAGGGTTCTCTACGAACCGGAGCAGCGCAATTACGTCCTTGACGTGAGCGGCGTCGAGGAATTTGAGACCACCGAATTTCACGAACGGAATGTTGCGACGTGTAAGTTCGACCTCCAGCGGTCCGCTGTGCGAGGAGGTGCGGAAGAGTACCGCCTGTTGCTTGAGTAGGGCTCCTCCCTCCCGGGCTTCTAGGATGCGCTCGACGATGTAGCGCGCCTGGTCCGGCTCGTCGCGCACGGCAACCAGTCGAGGCTTTGCCGATGATGTCCGCTCAGTCCATAAGTTCTTGGTGAAGCGCTCCCGGGCGAGATCGATGACGCCGTTCGCGGCGGACAGGATCGGCTGGGTCGAACGGTAATTGCGGTCGAGCGTGACGATCTCCGCCTTCGGACTGAACTGCTCGGGAAAATCGAGAATGTTGCGAACCGTAGCGGCGCGGAACGAATAGATCGATTGCGCGTCGTCGCCGACCACCGTGAGGCCGCGACCTCCAGGCTTCAAGGCGAGCAACACCGAGGATTGCAAGCGGTTCGTGTCCTGGTATTCGTCGACAAGGACATGATCGAAGCGGCCGCCGATGTCGTCGGCGATTGTCACGTCGGACATCATCTGTGCCCAGTAGAGCAGAAGGTCGTCGTAATCGAGGACGTTATGCTTCTGCTTGGCCTCGACATACGCCGCGAAAAGCTCCTTGAGTTCCGCGGCCCAGCCAGCGCACCATGGGTAGGACGCGCCGAGCACTTGTTCGAGCTCGGTCTCGGCGTTGACGCAGCGCGAGTAGATCGAGAGGCAGGTGCCCTTGGCCGGAAAACGGCTCTCGGTCTTCGATAGACCGCGTTCGTGCCTGACGAGATTCATCAGGTCGGCCGAGTCCTCACGGTCGTGAATGGTGAAAGCGGGATTGAGTCCGATGTGCTCGGCATATTCGCGAAGCAGCCGGGCACCGATGCCGTGGAACGTGCCGGTCCAGCTCAGCGCCTCGTTCATGACGCCAGCCTGCCCGCCGAGGACCTTGCGCGCGATCCGCTCGACCCGTTTCGACATCTCCGACGCGGCGCGCCGCGAGAACGTCATCAAAAGGATCCGGCGAGGGTCCGCGCCGCTGACAATCAGATGCGCGACGCGGTGGGCAAGCGTGTTCGTCTTGCCGGACCCGGCGCCGGCGATGACCAGCAGGGGAGCTCCGACATGCCCATAAGCGTTGACGCCGTGCTCGACGGCTCGACGCTGCTCCGGATTGAGCGTTTCGAGATAGGATGCGGCCGTCGTCGCGAGCACGAATTGTCCCCCTGTTCGAATGCCACGCTCGATGATTCTTGTTGGAACCGCAATGAGATAAGCCACGCCATTCGCCGGTAGGCGTGAGGTTGTTTACGCCGCTATTTTGTCTTCCTTGTCCGCGCCGCGCATGACGATCTTCAGCCCATCGTCGGGCAGGGGACGTTGCAGCGCCTTTGCCTCGTCCCAGGGAGCGCGCATCCATACCTCTCGTTCTTCCTCGGTCGTGAGGATCGCAGGCATGGCCTTCGGATGAATGGGCTCCACGACGGCGTTCGGCGACGTCGTGAGAAAGCCGTAGACGAGATGAGGCCCTGGTATCGGTTTGGACTTCGTGCCGCGATCGCCCTTGAATTCGGTCCAGATGCCGGCAAAACAGAACAGCGGCCGGCGGTCGTCCAGAGCGAACCAGACGACGTCTTTTTTCCTGGTCTCGGGATTCGTCTCGGGTGCGTACTCGGCGAAACTGTTCGCCGGTACCAGGCAGCGGTTCTCGGGCTTGAGCCAGCCGCGCCAGTGAGGTGAGGACGTGTTGCGAATGTTGGTGACCGGAGGTCCGCCGGTCCTGGGAGGCGGCGGCATGCCCCAGCGCATCAGCACCATCCCTTCGGCATCTCCGTCGTTGCGGATCACTGGCGCCGGGTAGTCGGGAAAGACGCCGGTCATCGGCGGAAGATTGCCGACATAGCGGTTCATGCGCCGGAAAAGTGCGGAGATCGCGGCCTGGTTGGTTGTGATGGAATAGAGGTTGCACATGTCAGGTCTCCGGGGCGCCGCGAGAGGCGCGCTGTGCCAGTTGCAGCAGCGTAGCAGGCGGCCGACGTCCGGCCTTGGCGCACTTGCTGCACCGAAGGCGGCTTGCCAGATCGTGAACGAAGGTCGTCGGCGGGTGGGTAAGGGCGATGAGATCGACATCGCGTGCCGTCTTGCAGCGCGAGCATTCGATCTGGAGCCACGGATAACCGCCGTTGATCGCTTGATCGACGGTCGGCGACGGATCAATCGGTTCGCCGTCGGCCCACATGCGCTTGTTCCAGGAATGACAAAGCAACCGGTCCGCTTGCCGGATGAGCGCGTCGCCCTTGGCGCGGGCCTCCACTGACTGTGTGGCAAGTATCGTCGTCATGGCACGCGCTTTGCCGAGTTCTTTCTTCAACGCCTTGCGGTCGCCCCCGCTCAGTGGCGTCGGATGGTGTTTCGGAGCCATCGGTGGCGAGCCCAACCGGCGGCAGTCATGAGGTGCCGAAGGACGGCCAGCAACCGTCCTCCTCGTAGCGTCCGGTGCGTTGCGTGCAGGTGTCGTCGAGCAGGCGCCGCCCGACGTCGCCCCAGATCGCGGCCTCACCAAAGAGTCGAACAGCGTCGATTTTTTGAATCTCGACAATTCGGGCGCAGCGCCGGCACGACACGCGGAGTAGATGCTGCTGCATTTGGGAGAGACGGCAATGGCGCACGCCGGCGTCGAAATGGGTGCCGTCGGTGCGCGGGTCATTTAGAAGCGCCTGCCAGTATTCGGGCGGCAGTCCATCATTTGGCGCCAGCGGATGCGCGCGAAGGCCGGCCGTGCCGGCGCGGGCAGCTAGCTTCTCGATCTGTTTCGGGTTTGGCATGCGCGAACTGGCTGGACGATCGGTCATGCCTCGATTAGAACATATACAGAACAAATGTCGAGTCCAAAAACAAGCGCCTGGCTCCAGTGGAGGATCAAGTGATGTGTGTTTTTGATAATAAAAGCATGGAGTTAGGATGGATGACTGACGTTGAATCCGAGGGTTGCCGGATGGTCTCTCCATGTGGGGCATCGCGATGACCAGCGTGACCGGCACACGAGCAAAGGCAGGCGTGGGACTTCTCGCGTCCTTGGTCCTTCTCGCCATGTCCGGTGTCGCGGTGCGGGGTGAACTGGCGGGGCGAGCGAGCATCGTCGATGGCGACACATTGGAAATCCATGGCTTGCGCATTCGCCTCTGGGGCATCGACGCGCCCGAGGGCTCGCAACTTTGTCGCGGCGACGACAGCACGCCTTACCGCTGCGGCACCAAGGCCGCGAATGATCTCGATGCTTTTATCGCGGAACGCCCCATCGTGTGTACGCAGCTTTCGCAGGATCAGTACGAGCGTGCCGTGGCGCGCTGTTCCGTTGCTGGAATCGATCTCGGCGAATGGCTTGTGCGCAACGGGCTCGCATTGGACTGGCCGCAATATTCAAAAGGCCGGTACGCGGCCGCCCAGCGCGAGGCCGATCAGGCGGGGCGAGGGATGTGGGTGGGTAGCTACGTCGAGCCTTGGCTGTATCGAGCATGCATCCGCGCAATGGGAACTCCGGCAGGCTGTTCGGATGATGCCAACGCGCATCCTTGAATGGGCTCGGTTCAGCTGGCGAGTCCGCCATGCTGGACCGGGCTTACGTGCTGCGCAGGTGCCCTCAAGCCAGAACAGCGTGGCAAGCTGAATCTCGCAATGCGGGAGAACGATCATTGTTAGGTTGCTAAAACAGATATTGCAACCATTGGCGAGATAACCATAATTGTGATGAGGCGCGCATTTCGAGCGTCGCCAGTTGCCACGACCAGCGAGCCACACTTATTTCATTCGGAGGCGATTGCCGTTACGGCAAATCTATTCCGCCTCGTCATTAATTTGCGCAGGGGCTCTTATGCCTAGACGAATTGTCTTGCTATCCGACGGTACAGGAAATTCTTCGGCCAGTTTCTGGCGCACCAATGTCTGGCGCATGTTCTGCGCGTTGGATCTGACCAGCAGCAACCAGGTGGCTTGCTACGACGACGGGGTCGGCACGTCGTCCTTCAAACCTTTGGCCTATCTGGGCGGCGCTTTCGGCATCGGCCTGCGTCGCAATGTGATCTCGCTCTACAAGTTCGCGTGCCGCAATTTTCGCGCACCTGGCGATGAAATCTACGCCTTCGGCTTCAGCCGTGGCGCATTCACGATCAGGGTTGTCATCGGTCTGATCATCGATCAGGGGCTCATTCCAGCGGCCAATATTTCAGAATCCGAGCTCGACAAGCTGGCCCGGCAGGCCTACCGCAACTATCATCGGGCGCATTTCCACACGAACTGGGGTCTGATCGTCAAACAGATCAGGAAGTGGTTCGGGCAGAACATCGCACCTCAGACGGCGCCGCCGGCCGGTCATAATATCCCAGTTATTCGCTTCCTCGGCCTGTGGGATACCGTTGCGGCCTACGGTCTTCCGATCGACGAGATGACACGCGGGGTGAGCCAGTGGCTTTGGCCGCTTGAAATTCCCTCGCACAGCCTTCATGCGAGCGTGCAGCGGGCCTGCCATGCCTTGTCCCTGGACGACGAGCGGACGACGTTTCACCCCGTGCTGTGGGATGAGAGCACGCAAGTGCCACAGGCCGTCACGCCGCGGTTCACCAGCGGCGAGCGGATTTCCCAGATTTGGTTTGCGGGCGTGCACGCGAACGTGGGCGGTGGTTACCCGGACGATTCCTTGGCTCATGTTCCGCTATATTGGATCATCCAGGAAGCCAAGGCCTGTGGTCTGACCTTCAAGATTGCCGACCCGCGTGCGATCGCTGAAATCAAGGAGGCGCAGGACAAGGATGGTCGCCTCTATGATTCACGTAGTGGAGCCGGTAGCTACTACCGCTACGGACCACGGCGGCTCTCAAGATTGTGCAACGAGCTGTTCTCCAGAACTCTTGAAGACTCGGTCTCGATTGCAAGGCCGAAAATCCATGAAAGCGTTCTCAAGCGGATACAGAATAACGCCCATGTGTACGCCCCGATTGGCATCCCCCATGAGTATGAAGTCGTGGTCGCTGTACTCCGTCCGAATGGCGTTGATGCGGACTTCAGGATAGATCCTCTTCCCGCCGCGCCGGCTCCTGATGCTTACGAGCTCGAAGGGGATGCGCAAGCCCGCGTTGTCGCTGAACGTAGTACCGTATGGCCGCTCGTCTATATTCGGGCGTTGCTTTACTTGCTGACGCTGTTGGCGACTGCGCTCTTCGTCATTTTCCCCCTGACAGGCAGGAGCAACCCTCTGTACGAGAGGGAGAACGAGCTCAAATGGGTCTCCGACCTCATCCGGACCGTCGCCAATTTTTTGCCGGGCTGGGCATCATCCTGGTTCGTCGCCTATGCAAGCTATCCCAAGACGTTTCTGGCTTTGGCCGTCGTCTTGATCGCACTGTTGGCTGCCAGTTCGAAGACCGCTGCAAGCATCGCCGACCAGATGACCGCGCTGTGGAAGGCGTCGCTGGCTCACACCCAGGCCGCGCCTGCCGTCGCACCGACCAACACGCTAAGCGCGAAGGAACGGTTCTTACTGGCCTTGCGCTCCGGCTGGAAGGACTACCTCGGGCCAGCCTTGTCCGCGATTGCGATCGTTTATCTTGGCATCACCCTGCTCAACCGTTGGACGTTCACGGCCCTCGATGAGGCTGGTTTTGTCTGTACCCAAAGCGCGGATTCGAAGGACTTGAAGGATATTCCCCTCGAGGGAGTTCTGTTCTCGTTCGATATTTCCAATCCGTGCTTCGCGACCGGCTACAAGCTTGGGCGACTGGACCGGTATTTTGTGTGGACGATGCCTGAGAGAGCGGAACTGGATGAAGAGAACAAAGCCTATAAAGCGGCTCATAAGCTGACGAGCGATCGAAGAGAGGTCGGAACATGTTCATCGCCCGCCAATGGGACGTTGGCTAGCGGCGGTGTGACGGCCGATGGACGCGGGTATTCAACCTTCCGCAACGACAATGGGCCGACTCTCGGCATACGCGCGACATTATGGAATGCGTTACTCCTGCCGTTGAAGCGGCACTACGGAGAGCCGTGGCTCCAACCTATCGCGCGCTATGGATCGATCGGCAACGAACTTGACTTTCTGGAGCCCGATCCGGATCCGTCCGTCACGAAAATTTCTGAAAACGTGGTACCTAAGGTGCCGGGGGAGCTATTCTTCTACGTTAATGATGCGGTTATCGGGCTTCCAGGCATCCAACCGTTCTACTGGGACAATAAAGGCTGTGCGACCTTCTACGTCCGGCCTCCATCGAAGTAAAACGGCTTCCCGACGATGAACGCTCTTGTCTGCTTTTTTGATTTCGGCCGTCTGCCTGATTATTGCCGTGCGCTGTTAGGTTGCCAACCAAGTCTATCGTAGTGCGATTGAAGCGGCAGTAGCGATCGCGCACGGCGGCCCAATTGACGTGCCCGAGCGGGTGAAGCCTTACTACGATGCAGCGTACCTGAACAAATTCATTTCGATCGCATAGAACCAAGGGATTGCTTTGGATCGATATCTGGTTCGCGGTCTTTACGCGGCGTTCCTGGCATTATTCTGGCTCGGCATTTTGACGCTGCTGGCGGGGCGCCATGTCCTCGAACTCGTGCCGAAATTCTGCCTGACCATGGCGATTGTGTACGGCACGCCGACGTTGCTGAGGATTTCTGGCTCGTCAGAATGTTCTCAAGGAGAGCCAAAATGACAAAATCCGAGGATGCTTTGGCTTGCTTGCTTACGGAGACCAAGTTGTTGACAAATTTCGCTAACACTGGTCGGCGGTTTGCTATTTCTTGCGCTGGGAAGATCTTCGCGAAGCCCGGAGGAGGCTAGGGCATAGCCCACAGCGCAAAAGCGTTGACTGACGAGCCTGCTGCCAGTGCAACCGAGACCAAAATCTGCCCAATGGGAACCGAGAAGTAAGACATGCCACATGCATGGATCGATTCCGTCCGCGGAGTCCCGGGCAATATTTCATGTTCGAAAATGCGAAATTAACTTCCTGTTTACGACTCGGTGGCCCCGCGCGCACGCACGCGCGGTACAGCCAAGTCGCAACGGAGCTGGCCGCCCACTCCCGCTGCCTCAGGAGGACGAAAGAGATTACACACAGCGATCAATGCGGCTGAGGAACTATGCGCAGAGTCTTTGCCGGGCAGCCTCGATCCCTTCTGCAATCCGAACTGGAAGGACTTTTCCAAAGCCACAATGTCTGGTTTGGGGTAGAAGCGGCTACGCCAAGGTCAAAAGTTGAGGTCTCGCTTTGACCCTTTGCTTACGTGATGTAGCTTGGCTTCGATGTCGGCTTCTTGGACGAAACTGGTCATCGAACAAGCTGACAAGGAGACGTTTCATCGTAGTCGAGAAGCCCAGGCGACGGACTCGCAGTAGCTTAGGAATGTAGCGATGGCTATTGTTGTCAGCCGCCACCCCAGAGCGAGCGGGTGTGAGTGGCGGCGATGCGACAGCGCATTCGCATTAAAGGAGAGCAGCGATGGACCTGAAGGGCGTGGTTGCACTAGTGACGGGCGGCAATGGCGGGCTGGGGCAGCGCATCTGCCACGCCCTCGCGGAGGAGGGCGCACATGTCGCTGTCATGTACGCTCGCAGCCGCGACCAGGCGGAAAGCGTCGCTAGCGAACTAACGTCGCGTTATCAAATCAACGCTCAAGCTTTCGCCTGTGACATAACCGACGGCGCGGCTGTGGATCGGCTGGTCGGCGAGGTAACCCAGACCTTCGGCCGCCTTGATGTTTTGATCAATGACGCAGCTTACAACGTCTCGATCCCCTTCGGCGATCTCGACAATCTGACGCTGGAGGTATGGGACCGGATCATGGCCATTAACCTGACGGGGCCGATGCGCCTGACCAAGGCGGTAGCCCCTGTCATGAAGGCCCAGGGGCGAGGCCGCATCATCAACATCGCTTCGGTCGCAGGGCTCAGCCCAACCGGCTCTTCTATCGCCTATGCCGTGTCGAAGGCGGGGCTCATTCATCTGACGCGTTGCATGGCCGTGGCGCTGGCGCCGGAGACGCTCGTCAACTGCGTGGCACCGGGTCTGCTGGACGGCACTCGCGCGACTGCCAATCTTCGGCCCGAGCAGATCGAGCGCTCCGCATCGGGCTCGCTCCTGAAGAGGCCAGCCAACAAGGACGACTGCGCCGACATGGTGGTCGCGATGTGCCGCACCGAAACCATGACCGGCCAGACCGTCGTCATCGACTCTGGACGCATCTTTCACTAGGACGACGGGTTAAGAGCACATACAGGATGATCTCCACTACCACATCATTGCTAATGTGGGTGACCAGCAGAGCGATCTGACCGGCGGCTACGCCGACCAGATTTTCAAGGTGCCGAACCCTTTCTATTTCACTCCGCAGGCTACCATGACGGCAGCACCCAACACCTGCAATACGCCGAGAGAGCTCAGCGCTCTTGGTCGGAATTTGCCTCGCCTTGCCGAGGCCCTGTTTGGACCAAACGATGTAAGGATCGTCGCGATTGGCTCCTCTTCGACCGAAGGGGATGGTGCAAGCAGCAAGGCGGCTTCCTATCCCAGCCGATTGAACGATGCCCTTTCGGGACAATTTCCGAGCAAGAAAATCAACGTCTTTAACGTTGGTGTTGGCGGCCAGGAGGCGCCGGACGAGGCAGCGCGCTTCAAGAAGGATGTGCTGGCCAGTAACCCCTCTCTCGTCGTTTGGCAGGTCGGTACCAACGCCGCGTGGAAAGACTATTTTCTGGACGACGTGAGGGCAGCCATGCTGCGTGGACTTGATCATCTTTCGGGCGTGCGGACCGACATCATCCTGATGAACCTGCAATACGCGCCGGCAGTGCTCGATCAACAGCAGCAACAGCCAACGCCGACCACCCAACAGATGCTGGATATTATCGCAAAGATCGCGTCGGATTCCGCAATCCCCTTATTCCGCCGCTTCGAAATCATGCGCTATTGGCGCATGACGGGCGGCGTAACGTTCGACCAGATGATCAGCAATTTCGATGGAAACTGGCTGCACCAGAATGACTGGAGCTACAATTGCATAGCCCAGGCTCTCTGCGACGGCATTGTTAGAGCTGTCGGTATGGACTGAGTACAAGTGAGGTTCTGGCCGCGTCCGCTAATGCGGACCGGGCTCTATGAGCTGCGCTCACCGAGTCTGCGACTCGGCCCTTCCGGTGACGATCCCTCGCGCAAGAAATAATGAACGCCTCGCCGGGGGCACTCGCAGGAGGGGCCCGCCTTCGGCGTCGCTATCACTGCCCATCCTGCGGGTGCCCTTTTAACCGGTCTCGGCGTCCGCGGGTTCACTCCGCTGCGCTTCGTCTGACACGCTATATCGTTTGCGGCGACGCGCCTTCGGCGCACGCCGTATTCGACTTGCGCACTGCGACTAATACGACGGATTGTCTCCTCGCCTTGTTTCCGAAACCGCTGCGAGCACGACAACGGACGGCGTTTTCCTGCAGGACGAGCCGCCGCAACCCTGGATCTGACGGGTCAGCGCGAGAGTGAGAGCAGGCCTGGTTTTTCCGCGACGGGTCTGAGGCCGAGAGAGAGTCTCTTGGCTGCCCGTCGTGGAGAAGCAACATGACGAAAGCCAGTCCGAAGATCACGTTGTCGCCCTCGCGCGATATTCCGTTCAACAAGCTGGTGCTGAGCCAGTCCAACGTACGCCGCGTGAAGGCCGGCGTCTCGATCGAGCAGCTAGCCGAAAGTATCGCCCAGCGGACATTGCTACAGAGTCTGAGTGTTCGGGCCGTCGTTGACGCGGAGGGCAACGAAACCGGCATGTTTGAGGTGCCGGCCGGCGGCAGGCGCTATCGGGCGTTGGAGCTTCTCGTGAAGCAGAAGCGTATGGCAAAGACGCAGCCCGTTCCGTGCGTCGTTCGCGTGGGTGGTATCGCCGAGGATGACTCGCTTGCGGAGAATGACGAACGGGTCGGGTTACATCCGCTCGACCAGTTCCGAGCGTTCAAGACTTTGAGCGATTCTGGCCTCAGCGAGGAAGATATCGCCGCGCGCCATTTCGTGACGCCTGCGATCGTCAAGCAACGCCTGCGGTTGGCGTCGGTCTCGCCGAAGCTTCACGAGGTCTATGCCGAAGACGGCATGACCCTCGAGCAGCTCATCGCGTTCTCCGTCACGGCCGTCGTGGTCGAGCAATGGCCTTCTCAGGACGGACATTATCCGGTCGCGGCCTATCAGGCCGCATTCGGTCTTAGCCTTGCGCTTCAGGCGGCCGCGCTGGTCTGGTTTGCAATCCCCTGCCTTCGGGCGTTCGGCAAACAATTCTACTTCTTGTTCGCGCCGACGCCTGCGGAACGTGGCAGCCAAGTCGGACTTGTCACGGTGCAGCTCGACGGAGCTGTCCTTGAGGCGTGTGAGAGAATGGAATGGTGACTTAGTTTGGGCGTGAACGAATAAACTCAGACTTGTCGGCGGAGGCTGCTTTGGCGCGCATTTCGGAACTTGGTCGAACATCCTGCGAGGTCCGAAAAATTCACAAAAGCGGCCATCGCATACCAGCCCATGAATAAGAGAGGTCGCCTTACGAACGACCTCTCCTTCGTGGCCGGCAATGTATGCTTGTTGCGATCAGCTTTTTTGAACGGCGGCCGCGGCCTTTCGAATTACGTCGATAACGACATCAGGCTGAGAGAGCATCGGCACGTGGCTGCTCGCCACCTCGGTGACGGTCGCTCCCATGCGCTTTGAGACCCAGCGTTGCAGGTCGGGATGCACAGTGTGGTCTTGCGTGGCCAGAATGTACCAGCTTGGCTTCGACCTCCAGGCGATTTTGTCGGCGCTGAGCTTCTGTTGCTGGAACAGATTGTAGACGGGTGCATAATGGGTGGCCCAAACCAGCTTCTGGTCCTCCTCGGAGAGATCTCCTGCGAAGAACTCGGTGCCGCTCGGAAGCATCCAAGCACGCCCATCGGCGACCTCGACGCGAGAGAAAATATCCGACGGATACTTGTCGAGTTGGTCCTGTACGGTCTCGCCGGCATCCGGAGCGACCGCTGCAATGTAGACGAGACCGACCACGCGCTCGTCGGTGCCCGAGCCCGTGATGGTGGCTCCGCCATACGAATGGCCGACGAGAAGGACCGGGCTGCCAACACGATTGAGTGTGCGCTTCACCGTCGCCAAGTCCTCTTCGAAGGAGTCCAGGCCATATTGAACGGCGATTACCTCGTACCCGTCGGCCTGCAATGCTGGAATGACTTTGTTGAAACAAGAACCATCGGCCCAGATGCCGTGGCAGAAAACGATCGTTGGTTTGGTTTGCGCAGACATGCTGCATTCCCTTTTCTTGTACGAGCTTCAGTGATGGAGGGATTGGAAGACTCAGAACGGGGGCCAAGGAGTATCCCCCGTTGCACCAACCAGATTATTCGTTCATAGATAGCCGGATAGCTGTGAATCGTTCGGTTCTTTCGTGATCAAAAGTCCTGAATGACAACGATTTTGGAAAGAACGGCCGGTCTGCTGGCCTTCGTGCGGACGGTTGATGCAGGTTCTTTCGCCGGCGCCGCTAGGTCGATCGGCGCCAGTCCTTCAGCGGTATCGAAAAGCGTCGCGCGCCTCGAACAGCGTCTCGGTGTACGCTTGCTGCAGCGCTCAACGCGCACACTCAGCCCGACTTCCGAAGGCGCCGCTTATTATGAGCATGTGGCCCCCCATCTGCGCGCGATAGAGGAAGCCGATGACATCGTGCAGGTGCCGGGCAACGTGCGAGGCGTGCTTCGGGTCACCGTGCCGAGCACATTTGGGCGCCCGTTGATTTCCGCATGGGCGGGCTCGTTCCTGGAGCGCTATCCGGAAATTAAGCTCGACCTCAGCGTCACAGACCGCCGCGTCGATCTCATCCGTGAGGGTTTCGACCTCGCTGTCAGAATTGGAGAGTTGGAAGATACAAACTTGATCGGTCGTTCGTTGGGTGTCCTGCAATACGTTCTGGGCGCATCGCCAGAGTATCTTCAACGAAGGGGAATCCCACAGTCGATCGACGACCTCGCGCAGCATGCCTGCCTTCGCCACCTGCTTGGCGGTCGTCCGCAAGCATTTACTTTTGCAGACGGCACGCGGGTCATCCCCGATGGCCCCTTCGATAGCGATGATGCTCAGTCCTTGATTGAGGCAGTCGTAAAAGGCGTTGGCATCACGCAGTTCATGCGCATCGCCATCGAGGACGAGCTTGCCACCGGACGATTGAATGTCGTGCTGCCGGAGATACCGATGTTCACCACGCCGGTCTACGTCCTGCACGCGTTCGAGCGGCAACTCCCACTGCGAGCGCGGCTGTTCATCGATTTTCTTGTCGAAGCCTTGGGCGTGTCGCGTTTGTCGTTCTGAACTTTCGGAACTGACCAGAAACGTGGTCGCGACTCGCGAGCAGCGATTTTCTGCAAAAGGTCAAACTGAGAAGAACTCAGTACGAGCAAATGTCTTCCGCTGTACCCACAAACTCGGACATCGCGCGGTGCGGTCGGCATGTCGCAAAGGTGCCGATTTTGTTGCGAAAGTTGGTTACGGCGGATGGATGCCCGTCAGCCATTCGACTATTGACGACCGGCTTTGATCTGCCGGCCCTGACGCTGGTTACGCAACGCCAACGCTACGCGATGCACTGAATT
>Ga0209153_1000685_pt1 | contig 14296 bp, 14 predicted proteins | sample GraSoiAngelo_120_FD_185877 | JGI IMG/M metagenome (GOLD analysis project Ga0209153, IMG submission 185877) | Grasslands soil microbial communities from the Angelo Coastal Reserve, California, USA - 14_0919_09_20cm (SPAdes) (version 2) | ecosystem: Environmental > Terrestrial > Soil > Grasslands ...
GTTTGAGCTTCGAATAGCGGGTATTGGCGTTGTCCCCCTGCTGCATCACCCATTGCTTCGGATCCTGGGCCAGCTTGTCCAGGGCCTCGTCCGCACGCGCGGCGAAGCCCTGCAGGGCCAATAGGCCGAAGATCGACGTCGTTGCGACTAGAAGTTTGTTCATTCGCTTCCTCCCTGGTTTTTTTCCTAGAGGGTAGCGGACGCTCCTTGGACAATGCAGACATTCTCCACGGGACGTCTTTCGCCCTCTTTGGATGAATTCTTTCGGCCCCGTCTCACAGCTCGTGAAGCAAGTCACAACACGTGAATTCAGAGTGCAGCAAACGGTGCCCGCTGGAGTCTTCGAACAACGGGCTCCCTATTTCACCGTTGCTCGCCAAGACTGAAGCGAAAAAACTTTAGGTAACTCCTCAATCATAAGCAAGTTATGATTTGCAGCAGTTCGATGTTTGACCCGATGCTCCCTTGGGTGTGGTCTCTTGCACTGCAATACGAGCAAAAATTTCTGAGCGAGCAGGAACCTTTAGGCCCAGAGCGAATTATGCGGCGCAAGAAATTGGCGATCACCCCAGGCGCATTGCTTGCCACAGCGCCCTCCTGTGCCCACTTTGACGGGCGCAAGGGAGGGGCGTTTCGCTTTGTGGGCACCATCCTTGGGACGATTTTTGGGACGATTTTTTTCAGCCTGCCTCTGCACGATGGCCACGCGCAACAGCAGGCAGCGATCACGCCGTTGCCAATCTCTCAGGTCGCGCCAGGCGTTTATGTTCACATCGGCAATGTCGACATGATGAGCGCGGCCAATCAGGGCGACACCGCCAATATTGGGTTTATTGTCGGCAACGACGCGGTCGCCGTGGTCGACACCGGCGGCAGCACGCGCGAGGGCACGCGTCTCCTCGCTGCGCTCCGCAAGGTAACGGCGAAGCCGGTTCGTTATGTCATTAACACGCACGTTCATCCCGATCACCTCTTCGGTAATGCGGCTTTCGCGCAAGACGACACGGCCTTTGTCGGACACCGGAACTTGCCGCGTGCACTGACGGCACGGGGCGAATATTACCTGAAGGCGTTTCGTACCGTCCTTGGCGACACGCTCATCGACGACGTAAAAATCGTACCGCCAACGCTGCTTGTAGACGACGAAATGCAGATCGATCTCGGCAGCCGTGTGTTGACCTTGAAAGCATGGCCGCCTGGACATACCGACAACGACCTGACGGTCTTCGACAATGCGAGCGCAACGCTCTTTGCCGGCGATCTGCTGTTCGTCGAACATCTGCCCGTCATCGATGGCAGCATCCGCGGCTTTCTTGCCGATCTGTCGCAGTTGCTGAAAATTCCGGCCGAGCGCGCTGTTCCCGGCCATGGCCCGATCGTCAGCGACTGGCGCGGCGCTGTTGACGACGAGCGCCGCTATTTCCAGAACCTCGCCAGCGAGGTGCGCGGCCTGATTGCACGGGGGACACCCCTCACCCAGGCAGCAAGGGAGGCCGGGCGAAGCGAGCAGTCGCGGTGGAAATTGTTCGACGAATATGGTTCGCGCAATGTCATCGCGACCTTCGGCGAACTTGAATGGGAGTGACAGACCGCACTGCGGCGCGGCTTGCCGCTTGCGGGTTTTTCGTATAATTTTCGCACTTGCTTCATCGTGGAATGGAATTCGACCATGTCGATTTTTTCCAGAGCGGTCGTTCCTGTCCTGATTGCGGCATTCTATTTTGCCGGCGTCCCGGCCGCATTTGCCCAGAGCGCGCCTGCCGGCGTCGATCAACCTTCCGAAGAAACCTGGAATAGCATCAAGGGCGACATCTTCAAGGATCGTCCCATTCTCGATGGCACGGGCCTCGTGATGCTCGACGCGCCGCGGCGAGCGGAGGATTCCGCGCTCGTGCCGATCGGCATGCGCGTCAATTTCGCAGCTGACGACCAGCGCACGCTGCAATCGCTAACGCTCGTCATCGACGAAAATCCCGCGCCGGTCGCCGGAACGTTTACGATCGGGCCCCGTTCGGGTGTGACCTCGATCTCCACCCGCGTCCGGGTCAACAGCTATTCCTACGTTCGCCTCGTCGCCGAACTCAGCGACGGCAAGCTCTACGGCGTCAAGGCCTTCGTCAAGGCATCCGGGGGATGCTCCGCGCCTGCCGCATCGAATGCGGACGCGAGCAAATCGATACTCGGACAGATGAAATTCCGCTCCTTCCATGCCGATGCCGGCGGGCAGCCCGAAGCGCAGTTCATGATGCGTCACCCCCAAAACTCCGGTTTGCAGATGGACCAGTTGACGCGGCTCTACATCCCGCCGTTCTTTATCGAGAACCTCAAGATCTGGCAGGGCGACGATCTCGTCATGGCGATGGATGGCGGGATCGCAATCTCGGAAGATCCGAATGTACGCTTCAACTACAAGTCCAACGGCGCTGCCAATTTTCGTGCCGAAGCGCTCGACACGGGCAAGCACCTATTCAAGGACGAATGGGTGATCGAAAAATCGATGCTATAGCGACAGCGGCGCCAGACAGCGCCGTTAAAAGCAGCGGATTTCCGCTTCCGCCTGGGCCCGCCGGAATTCCTGCACCGCCAGCTTGGCCTGCTCAGTCTGCCGAAATTCGGAACCGACCGGCCCCGTGACCTGGGACATCGAGAGAATTGTCTCGGTGGTCACGTAATGATCGTAGGGAATGATCGATGCGATGACGTCGATCGAGCAGGAGCATTTTTGTAGAATTTCCCGCGTTTCTCCATTGGCCTTCAGGCACCCGAAGACATAGTCGGCGCGCGCGGATGTCGGATAATCATTTAGATCCTCGGCGCTTGCGTTACGTGCGGCAACGACCGCCGCAATCGCCCAAACGACGCTCGACAGAACCAGGATACGCACGCGGGCCATCGTCAACGCTCGTCCAGGCTGCGCCGTTCAGGATTTCTTGCCGTCGGCCCCAAACTGCTTGAGGTAGGCGATGACATTGTCGATGTCCTCATCCTTGGGCAAACCGGGGAAAATCATCTTGGTTCCGGGAACCTTGGCGCGAGGGTTCTTGAGATATTCCTTCAGCGTGGCCTCATCCCAGGTAAGGCCTGAATTCTTGTTGGCATCGCTATACGAATAGTCCGGATAGGTGCCGGCCTTGCGAGCTACGATGCCGTTAAGCACCGGCCCAACGGCATTCTTGGCGCCTTCACCGATCTGATGACAGGCTTTGCACTTGAAGAATACCTTCTCACCGAGCGCCGCATCCTGAGCGCTCGCCGTACTGAGCGAACCCAACAATACCAATCCCAACAATGCCGATCCCACCAACGCAATGGCAGCGAAAACGTAAACTCGTCGATTTGTCACTGGCCCATCCGTGATTTGGTTATTGCATTGCCGAACTAGCGCAGCGCCAATGCAAGAACTTTGTCAGGATCAACAAACGAGGTCAAGCTCAGGCCGGTCAAGCGCATCATACGATGAAGCTGGCCTTTCGTAGCAGCGCAACACGCGACACGCACTTGTCACGGACCTTGCCGCACCAAACGCGGTAGGCTAAACGGCCCAAAACGAACCTGAGAGTCTGCGCGTCGTTTTTCGGGAATGGTCATGAAGCCATCCGCCGCTGCTCAAATTCCGGCGCTTGACGTCGATCACGTCGGTCATCGGTATGGCGCGCGGGTCGCGTTGAAAGATGTCAGTCTGACCGTCCGCCAGTCGTCATTCACTGTCCTTTTGGGGTTGAACGGCGCCGGGAAGTCGACGTTGTTTTCGCTGATCACGCGCCTCTATGCGATCAGCTCGGGGAAAATTCGCATTTTCGGCCACGATGTCGCAAAAGAGCCCGGGGCGGCCTTGAGCAAGCTCGGCGTGGTCTTCCAGTCCCGCGCGCTCGATATCGACATTTCGGTGCGGCAGAACCTGATGTATCACGCCGCGCTGCATGGCATCGCCAGCAAGCGGGCCAACGAGCTGATCGGACAGGTTCTGGACCGCGTGGCGATGACCGATCGCAGCGGAGATCGCGTCGGCAATCTCTCGATCGGGCAGATGCGGCGGATCGAGATTGCGCGTGCGCTGCTGCATCAGCCGCGCCTGCTTCTGCTGGATGAGCCAACCGTCGGCCTTGACATCAAGGCGCGAGCGGACATCCTCGACCACGTTCGCCGGCTGTCTGAGGTGGAAGGCATCGGCGTGCTGTGGGCGACGCATCTGATCGACGAAGCCGGCGCGGGCGACGACGTGGCGGTCCTTCACAAGGGCAGCGTGCTTGCGCACGGCACCGTCGGCGACGTGATCGCCAAATCCGGGGGCGGCGATCTGCGCGACGCATTCAACCGCCTGACGGGGGTCGCCGACCAGGATGAACTGGAAGCAGTGAGATGACGGCTATCAGCGACACCACAGAGCGGCACGGCCTTTCGCCGGCGCAATACCTTATCTGCCTTACCGGCATTGTCTGGCGCGAAGCCTTGCGCTTTATCCATCAGCGCGAACGTTTCATCTCCGCGCTAGTGCGTCCGCTGGTCTGGCTTTTCATTTTTGCCGCCGGGTTTCGCCAGGTTCTCGGCGTCTCGATCATCCCGCCCTACGAGACCTATGTGCTCTACGAGGTCTACATCGCGCCCGGATTGGTCGCGATGATCCAGCTTTTCAACGGAATGCAATCCTCCCTCACGATGGTCTACGACCGCGAAACCGGGGGGATGCGCACCTTGCTCGTCAGCCCGTTCCCCCGTTGGTGGCTGCTGACCTCGAAGCTTCTGGCAGGCACCATCGTCTCCATCCTGCAAGCCTATGTCTTCCTGCTGATCGCCTGGTTCTGGGACATCGAACCACCCGCCATCGGGTACCTGGCAGTGGCGCCGGCGCTGTTGCTCAGCGGATTCATGCTGGGGGCGCTGGGGATGCTGATTTCGTCGCTGATCAAGCAGCTTGAGAATTTCGCCGGCGTGATGAACTTCGTCATCTTTCCGATGTTCTTTGCCTCGTCGGCGCTCTACCCGCTATGGCGGGTCAAGGAATCGAGCCCCCTGCTCTACTACGTGTGCGAGCTCAACCCCTTTACCCATGCGACCGAGCTCATTCGCTTTGCGCTCTATGGACAGGTGGCCTGGATTTCGCTCACTGTCGTTCTCGGCTGCACCGCCGCGTTCCTGTTCGGCGCGATTTTAGCCTACGATCCGGCGCGCGGCTTCCTGGCTCGCCGCGAGGGCGGTTAGAAAGTGGCCTTTAACCCAGCATAGACGGCAAGCGGCATTCCCGGCAGGAAGGTGCGCGGGTCGTTAAATGTCATCAAATTGGCACCACCGGGCGTGGAGTTGTTGAAGCCGGCGGTGCTGAAGAATGTGCCTGCGGAATAGTAATGCTGGTTGAACAGGTTTTGCACGAGCCCGAAGATTTCCACGTTCTTCGTCACCTGGTAGGACGTGTGCATGTTGACGACCCAATACGCAGGGACCTTCGGATTGAGGTTGGAGTCGTCGTGGATCAGATACTGGCTACCGATCACCTTGAGGTCGGCACCGAGCTTCCAAGCGTCGGTGATCGCATATTCGCCGCCGATCTTGAAGCGATGCGCCGGGATTCCGGGAATATGATCGCCGGGGATGACGTTGATGTTACCGCTGCCAGGTTCCGCAGCCGGATTGTTGGGCGAGGAGAGCGTCAGAAAGCTCTGATAAGTCGCGTCAACGAACGTGTAGTTGGCGTAGGCGGTCCAGCGATTCCAGGTGAGATCGACCTTCGCCTCGACGCCTTGCCGGAGTGTGGTCCCGGCGTTCTGGAAATAGCCGAAGTTCGGCACCACTGCGCTGGCGATACTGATGATGTCGTCAGTGTTCTCGGTGCGGAACAGGCTGAGGCCCCACCGCAAGCGCCAACCGTTCTCGACGACCTTGGCAGGCGCTTTGGTCGGAATGGACTCGGCGGCCGCCGCGCCACCTGACAACTGGCCACGAAGCCCACCCTCGATAGTGTGTGAAACCACCTGCTTGAGCGGCGGATCGGCGATCAGAAAATTGTCGATTTGGCAGGGATGGTTGGGGTCGGAGCAGCCCAGCTCCAGTGGCGTGGGCGCGCGGTTTGCTTCGGAATAGCCGGCATAGGCTGTGACATTGGGGGTGATCCGGTAGGTCAAGCCGACCACGGGATTGAAGCGCTGAAAATTGTTGTTGCTGGTGAGCAGCGGATTGGTGCCGGTTAAGTCCTGCAGGTTGAGCTGGGCGTAGTTGAATCGGCCGCCGGCAGTCAACGAGAGCTGCGAGGTGATGTCGAAGGTGTTTGTCGCGTACACGCCGACATAGGTGTTCTTGGCACTAAGATTGACGGGGGATAGGTCGGCGACGGGCTGATCGATGAAGACGCCAGTGCCGGTCACGAAGAAATTCTGGTCGACCGTGCCGAGCTCGGACGAGGTCTGGAAATTTGTGTTTCCGTGATCGACGCTGGTGCCCACTACAAAATGATTGTCGTGTCCGAACAACTGCCCCGTGCTGGTTGCCTGCAGCGAGCCGCCATAGCTGTTCGAGCTGGTAGAGTTGTGGTCGATTTCGCCAAGCGCAGAATTGGCGGGAAGCGTATTTAAAACCGCAGCATTCTGATTGAGTGGCGTCGCGCCATTGCCAATGCAAAGCTGACCATCCAGTGGCCCCCCAGCGTCGCAGGGTTGGGCATCGGTAGCGTTGCCATCGACATGGGACGCACGATAGGCTCGGAAATATGTATTGGCCGCAACGGAGAACGTGTCGGAGGGCGTCCACTTGGCGTTCGCTTGCAGGAAGGCAAGTTGAAGATGGGTGGTCTGCGGCCAGGTGTAGACGCTCGACCAGCGCTGGTTCAGCAATTCGACCGGCGTGGCAACGACGGCGCCGAGCTTGTTGTCGGCGCCGGTGAATGAAACATGGAATTCGGTCTGGTCACCACGCACGCCGACATCGGCATACATTCGACGGATCTGAGAGGATGAAGAAAAGTCGCGCCAGCCTCTGTCGTAGATGGTGTCGGCAGCAATGTAGGCTGAGAGGTTATCTTTCTGATACCCGGACTGCGCGCCCGCAGTCACACGCCCATAGGAACCGCCGCGAATTTCGGCCTCGGTCCCTTGGTAGTTGAAACCATTCTTCATATCGATCGACAATGCCCCGCCGATTGCATTCAGTCCGAACAGAGGATTGTTCGGCATCAACGTCATGCGGGCGATTGCCATTTCCGGGATCAAATCCCAATTCACGACATCACCGAAGGCTTCGTTGATGCGGGTGCCATTCTGATAGACGGCCAGACCCTGGACTGTCCCCGGAACCGGCGAGGCGGTGAAGCCACGATAATCGAGATTACGCTGAAAGGCGTTGCCTGACTGGTCGCTCAGCGAGACACCGGGAAGCGACCGCACCATGCCTTCAAGCAGCGAATCCGTCTTCGCATGGTCAAGATCGGGCGCAGTGATCGTCTGAACATTGGAGGGCACCTTTTCGCGATCGATCTCCCCGCCAGGTACCGGCGAAACGGCGACCAGCTCGGGCTTCGGCAAGGCTCGCGCTACTCGCCTCGCTGTCTCGTTGCGACCACGTTTGACGCCCGGCTTGGTTCCGGTCACCACGATGGGTGGCAAGGCCTGAACAGCGGCGGGGGCTTCTTGCGCGTAAGCCGGTGCATTGCGGGCAAGCAGGCACAACGATATCGGTAGAATAAGTAGACATCGGGCGCTCATCGTCTCGTCCCGCTTCGCCCGGCTGTTCAGGTTTCTCGGCTCGGTACGAAACATTATCAATGCGTTCACGAAGCTGGGCCAGCGCAAAAGATCAGCACCGCTGCGACCTCTTCTTCCCGGAGTTTTCGGGAAAAATTCCCGAACCGTCTAGACACGCTGACCGGTGGGGACGAGCGCCTCCACAACAACGCCGCCATCGCTGGAGCCGACAGTCAGCGTGCCGCCCAATGCCGCAATCCGTTCGCGCATTCCTGTCAGGCCGAAGCCGAGCCTGCTATCCGGCTTCAGTCCGCCGCCATTGTCCCGCACACGTACAAGAGCACAGTCGCGGCTATCACGGCCCGTGCTCGAAGGCTGCTTCGCAGGCTCGATCGTTACGTCGACCGACGTCGCGCTGGCGTGGCGGAAAACGTTGGTCAGTGCCTCCTGAACAGTGCGGTAGATCGTCAGATCGGCCGTCTCTCCGGTCTCACCGAGCGACTGCGAAATCGCGGTCTCGATGACCACTCCGGGATGGGAGTCACCCCACAGCCGCACCAGGGCACCGATGGCTTCGCGAAGGCCAAGCTCCGCAAGTCCGACCGGCCGCAGCCTTTCGAGAACCCGCCGGTTGAACTGCTGCAAGGCATTGACCTGTTCCAGGATGGCGTCGCCATGCTTTCGCAACCCCTCGGTGCTCGGCTCGCGCATGTCCGCAAGGCGCATCAGCGAGCTGACATGGGCCCGCAGCGCGAAAAGATACGGCCCAAATTCGTCGTGCAGCTCGCGGGCAATTTCCTTGCGCTCGGCGTCCTGCAGCGAGACGGAGCGCTCGGCTAGCCGTCGCCGCTCTTCCACGGCGTCTCCCAGGGTTGCCGCAAGATGGTTCAGCTTGGTGCAGATCGCCGCCAATTCGGGCGGGCCTTCCGGCTTCACCCGCGTGTCGTAGCTCCCCCCTGCAATATTCGCCATCGCGTGTGAAAGCGACTGAATCGGCGCGAGCGCCCGCTTCACCACCATCATCGTGATCAGGAAAAGAGCAACCGCAATCGCAGAACCGACCTGAAGCTGGGTGACGATTCCATCCCAAATCTCGTTGATCTCATCATTTGGATGCGAGGTGACAATAAGCGATTCCGGCTTGCCATGAATCGAAATCGGAACGTTCACTGCGGTCATTTCCGGGTGAACCAGTGCGACGAACCACGCAGGAACCGAAGACGGTTTACCGTTGCCGCCGGAATCGTCGGCTGTGGCTTGCTTGGCCGCGGCCGCGCCGGCCTCGCGGGTAATGCTGACATGGCGCAATTGGTTGAGGTCCGCAATGATCTGGCTTAGCCGTGCGTCGGGGTCCGCCGTTTCGTTGAGGCTCTCGACCAGGGTCCCGACGAATTCGCGGGCCAAGCGTATGACGCTTTGATCTTCAGCCTGAACACGGGGCCCGGCCTCAAGCACGAGCCTCGCGATATTGATAGCCAGGCCGAGCGTGAGAAGGAGCGCCAGCAGCACGTTGAGCCGGGCGCGCAAGGATAGTTTTTGCCACATCGCATTCGTCCGTATCCGAAAACCGTGCACAAATTCCTCGTCATAAGGAGCGTTGACAGGCAAAAAGCGCGGTTATCTAATCAAACCGTACAGCACTTGCGCCCCAGATGCACAATCCGGCATCGGGGCAGCGAAGCGCGGATGTTGGTGTCGTTCGGTCGATGCGGTGCAGCGGGCGGGGTCAACAGGATTTGGAGCAACGCCGATGCGTGTTCTGATCGTGGACGATCATCCGATCGTGGCTTCCGGTTGCCGTGCACTGTTCGCGGATGACACCGATATCGTGATACTGGAGGCCGCCGATGCCGAGGGTGGCGAGCAAGTGTTTGCCGCCGAGCACCCCGATGTTTGCGTTCTCGACATCAACCTGCCGACCGTCTCCGGATTTGAACTGGCCCGGCGCATTCTGGCACGAGCCTCATCGGCACGAATCATCATGTTCAGCATGAATGACGATCCGATATTCGCCGCACGCGCGATCGAGATCGGCGCCAAAGGTTACGTCTCGAAGGCCGGGGATCCGTGCGACCTCGTTGCGGCGATTCGGGAAGTCGGAAACGGGGGCGTCTATTTGCCGGCGGCGATGGCGCGAAGCGTTGCCTTCGCGGGACCCGCGTTCGCGCAGAACCCGCTGTCAAAGCTGACGTCCCGCGAGATCGAAATATTGCGCCTGCTCAGCTCCGGCAAAAGTCTTTCCGAAATCGCCTGGCTGGTCCATTCATCCTACAAGACGATTGCCAATACCTCGTCCATCATTCGCCAGAAACTCGGACTGCGCTCGGCTTCCGAACTCGTTCGCTTCGCGATCGAGACCCGGCTGGTGTGAGGCCGAGGTCAGCTCTTTCCGTGCTCGATCGCCGCTTGCGCGATCAGCGCGCGCATTTCATCGCTGATCGACGCAACGACGTCGCTGCTGCGGCCTCCCCGCGGCGGCGGCAGCGCCTTCTCGAGGATGATATGCGTCGGCCGGTCGGACAGAAAAAACAGCCGATCCGCCATTTCGACGGCTTCGGTCAGATCATGGGTCACCAATAGTGTTGTCACCTTGGCTCGCGCCGTCAGTGCCAGCAGCTCTTCGCGCAGCCGATCGGCGATCGCCTCATCGAGCGACACAAAAGGCTCATCCAGCAGCAGAAAATCCGGTCCGACCGCAAATGCGCGGGCGATCGCCGTGCGCCGCGCAAGTCCCAATGACAATTCGGCGGGATACCGGGTGAGATGGGAGCCGAGACCGAGTATCTCGAAGAGATCGCCGAGATCGACGTCGGCGCGATCGGCGGGAAGCGCCAGGCGGACATTGTCCTCGACAGTGCGCCAGGGCAGCAGGCGGGGCTCCTGAAAGACAATCCCGAGGCGTCCGGAACCGGGGGTGCGGAGCTGGCCGCGGAAATCCGGATCCAATCCTGCGGCGATCTTCAGGATCGTCGTCTTGCCGCAACCGGAAGGGCCAATCAGCGCACCGAACGACCCGGCCTCGAGCCGAAGTTGCAGGTCACGAACGACTTCCACCCGCGCACCATCTGCCGACAGAAAGCTCTTCGCAGCGATGCGAAGCTCAAGCGGGGCGGCGTCTCCAGCGGTTTGCGCGTCGTTCAAGCGGTTGCACCACAAGGCTTTCGATCAGAAGCATAAGCACGATGAAGCAGATCGCATAGCTCAGTATCTTGGCCATGTCGAACAACGAGAATGCCGACCCCAGCACGAATCCTACGCCATTAGGGCGTCCGATCAACTCGACCACGAGCACGATCTTCCAGACGATCGAGAGACCGGAACGCGAACTGGCTGCCAGGTAAGGGGCGAGCTGCGGTAGCACGAGATTACGAATCCTCGAGAGCCGTGCGAATTGATAGGCCTTCGCCATTTCGTCGAGCTCCGGGTCGAGCGCGCGGGCCCCCTCCCGCATAACGACGACCACGTTCGGCAACTTATTGACGGCCACAGCCACGATCGCCGCGGTTTCGTCGAGGCCGATCCAGATGTAGGCGAAAATGATGATCACCAGCGCCGGCATATTGAGGAGCACGACGAGCCACGGATCAACATACCGATCGAAAGCTTTTGACCGTCCCATCGCGTAACCCGCTATCGTGCCGAGGACCATGGCGATCGCGAACGAACCGGCGACGCGACCAAGCGTACAGGCCATCTGGAACGGCAGCTCGCCGGTGCGGATGTCGGTTACGATAGCGGCTCCGATCGTCAGTGGACCGGGAAGCAGCCGCGATTGAAGCAGCGCGGCGGCAACACCCCAAATCGCAATCAGGGCGGTCAGCGAATAAGTTCTCTGCAACAATGTTCCATCTCCGCCCCTGGGGTCGGTCTATAGTAAAGACCTTGATCGAGCTCCTGCGATGGGCCCACCAACGGCGCGCCGCCAATGTTTGCCAGCGCCCTGAACAGGGTGCGGGCATCTTCTTCTTCCGCGGCGACCGGCCGTTGCGGTATCCCCTCTCTGGTCCGATCGCGATAGGCCTTGAATGTCCGATCATCTTCCGCACTCATCAGCGGGCGCAGGGCCTCCCACTCTGCGTCGGATCGTAGCATAATGTCATTGGCCTTCTGTGCAGCCGCGATGAAGCGGTCGATAGTGCTCCTGTGATTGGCCGCGAATTGCTCGGAAAACACGTAGCCAATGAGAGCGACCGGCTGGTCCAGCCCAAGTGCTGCTTCGGCGTCACGCACGTCGAGGACACGACGGTAGCCTCGTGTCTCGAGGCTGGCACAGAAATTCCAGAAATTGAGGCTCGCCTCAGTCTCGCCCTGCTGCAATTTTTGAGAAATGAGCGGCGGAGCTCCGTACTCGAGTTTTGCCGCGCGCTTAAGATCGATGCCTTGGCGGATCGCTGCCGCCTGGACGATGAGCCAGCTTTTGTCGAGCGGTCCGCCCGCGATGCCGAGAACACGATCCTTGAGGTCCTTGATCTCGCGCACAGGTGAATCGCCCTTCACCATGACGGCGCCGGCGGCGCTGGAATAGGGATAGAACAGCCATTTGGCGCCGAGCGCGCGCGCGCGTGCGACCCAAAGCCAATCGACGACGGCAAGATCGACCGAGCCGCTGTTGAGCGCAAGCTTGCCTGCATCGGGCGAAGCCGATTCGCTGATCTTCAGATCGAGCCCGGCATCCTGGGCAAGGCCGTGACGGCGGATCACGTCCAGTTGCCAGGCGAACGTTCCGGTGCTTTGCGCACTGATGCGCAAGGTCTCGGCTGCCGGCGCGGGAGCGGTGCCGACAACGAGCCAGAGCAGCGCAAAAACCTGGAACCGGGATATCATTCTCACTTCCTCACTTCGCCATTCATGGGAGAAACCACCTGCACTGTCGATCCATCGAGGAGATAAGCAAAGCCCCGCCGAATCCCACCGCATCTTGCGGATGCGAGATGGCAATGTCGACGGAAGATAGTAGCATCAATTGTGCTGGGTTCCTCGGGGTCCGGCGGGCCGGTTTGCCGGATGCAGCGCGGCAGAAGCCCGCGCCGAACGCCGGTAAGGACGTGTCCTGTTTAGTGTGGATTTTCCAAGTCCGCACCGACACATGCCGTTGCTATTTGGCGCAGCCCTTCAGCTCTTTCTCCTCGATCGTGAAGATCGCGCCCACTTTGACCTGAACATTCGGGACGATGCAGGTCCGTCCGCTCTTGTCGACAAATTTGACGTCGTAGATACCGGCCGCGGTGTCGGTAATCTTCAGCCGCTCGTCATGATCGACCGTATGATCGCGATCGTTATCGGCCTGATTGCGGCCCCACTCATTCTTGCCGGGTGGCGAAAGCTGCAACGATGTAATGGTATTGGCGGTCAAGTTCCAGAACTGGGTGTCCTTTGCCGAAGCACCCACCGGAATGAAGGCCAGCGTCCAGGCTATCAGGGCCGTCGCTTTGGCCATTCCCCGTTGCTCCAGTCCACTGCGGCTTCGCCCGGCGTCACCGATCATGCGCTCAATCGGGCGGCGTGCCAGCGCAAATGATCTTCCATGAATGTGGATATGAAATAATAGCTGTGGTCGTAGCCGGCCTGACGGCGGAGCAGCAATGGAATCTCCGCCTGCGCGCAGGCGCGCTCCAGAAGCTCGGGGCGAAGCTGCTCGGCCAGGAATTGATCGGCGTCGCCGACATCGACCAGCAGATCAGAGAACCGAGCACCGTCCTCGATGAGCGCGATGGAATCGTGTCTGCGCCAAGCCGCACGGTCATCGCCGAGATACCCGCCGAGCGCCTTGATGCCCCATGGCACCTGCGACGGCGCGACAACAGGAGAAAAGGCGCTGGCGGCGCAATAGCGATCGGGATGCCGCAGCGCAATCGTGAGGGCACCATGGCCACCCATCGAATGCCCAAAGATCGACTGTCGTTTGGCATCGACCGGAAATTGGCTTGCGACCAACTCCGGAAGCTCTTCCGTCACATAGCTCCACATCCGGTAGTGATGCGCGAACGGCTGCTCGGTGGCATCGACATAGAAGCCGGCACCAAGTCCGAAATCATACGCGCCGGTGGAATCACCGGGCACGCCTTCGCCGCGCGGGCTGGTGTCCGGCGCGACGAAAACCAGACCCAGTTCGGCGCACGCCTTCCGAAACTCGCCCTTCTCTGTCACATTGGCGTGTGTGCAGGTCAGGCCTGACAGATACCAGACCACCGGCAGCCTCGTGCCAGCCTCATGCTGCGGGACATACACCGAAAAGGTCATGGGCGTCTTCGTTTCGCGGCTGGCGTGCCTGTAAACACCCTGCACGCCGCCATGCGACCGGTTTAGCGAGACGGTTTCCAGATCCATGATTTCTCGGCTCCGGCGCCGCAGCGTCGCCCAGATCGTCCTGTGTCAGCCATGATCACAGCACCGCCGGCGGTTGTCACCACCGGCAGAGCTTGCATCGGGTTTGCCGCGTCAGGCTGCTGCCGCGGTTTTGGACTTCGCCACATGGGTTGCGATCGCATCCATCAGCGGCGGTGACAGGCAGTCGTAGGGCTCAAGCCCGAGTTCCTTGAGGCGCGCCCTGATGCCGCCCATCTCGGAGGGGCTGACGCCGGACTCGATCACCGAGGAGACGAAGGCTGCAAATCCCGGCGCCGCCCAGC
>Ga0209153_1000686_pt1 | contig 14280 bp, 11 predicted proteins | sample GraSoiAngelo_120_FD_185877 | JGI IMG/M metagenome (GOLD analysis project Ga0209153, IMG submission 185877) | Grasslands soil microbial communities from the Angelo Coastal Reserve, California, USA - 14_0919_09_20cm (SPAdes) (version 2) | ecosystem: Environmental > Terrestrial > Soil > Grasslands ...
GCGGATCTGCGGATCATGTCGGTGGAGGGGGACCGGGAGCTCGGCATGGGCGAGGTTGGGGAGCTGTGGGCAAGGGGGCCGCAGATCGTCAAAGCTTATTGGAACAAGCCGGAGGCTAGCGCTGAGACGTTCGTCGATGGGTGGGTTCGTACGGGCGACCTCGCCCGCTTGGACGAGGAGGGCTTCTGCTACATCGTCGACCGGGCGAAAGACATCATCATCCGCGGCGGGGAGAATATCTATTCGATCGAGGTCGAGAACGTCCTCTACGAGCACCCGGCGGTGACCGACGCGGCCCTGGTGGGGATTCCGCACAGGACGCTGGGGGAGGAGCCGGCGGCCGTGGTGCACCTGGCGCCCGGGGAGAGCGCGACGGAGGAGGAGCTGAAGGCCTGGGTGCGGGAGCGGCTGGCCGTGTTCAAGACGCCGGTGCGGGTGCTGTTCCTGCCGCAGCCGTTGCCGAGGAATGCCAACGGCAAGATCATGAAGGGGGAGCTGAGGGGGCTCTTTTAGTCCTCCCTATCCGCAGGATGGGGAGGGGGACCCCGCGGAGCGGGGTGGAGGGGTAGAAGGCGAGGCCTGCGACACTTACCCCTCCACCACCCTTCGGGTGGTCCCCCTCCCCCGCTTTGCGCGGGGAGGACTATTCCGCCGCCCAGCCTTCCAGCACTTCTACGAACCTCGTGAGCCAGGCATTCGTCTGGTGGCCATCCACGACCCGGTGGTCGATCGTCAGGGAGACGTAGGCCATCGGGCGGATCTGGATCGTGTCTACGCCGTCCACTTCGCGGACGACGACGCGCTTTTTGAGCTTGCCGACGCCGAGGATCGCGGACTGGGGCTGGGCGATGATGATGGGGGTGGCGAAGAGGGAGCCCGAGACTCCGTGGTTGGAGATGGTGAACGTGCCGCCCGACACGTCCCTCCCGGTCAGCTTTTCGGTGCGGGCTTTTTCGATGAGCTCGTCCAGGCCTGCGGCGATGCCTTTCAGGTTCAGGGTCTGGACCTTGCGGAGGACGGGGACGATCAGGCCCTTTTCGCCCAAGGCCGTGCCGACGCCGATGTTGACGTCGTCGAACAGCTCGAGGCGGTCGTCGTGCCAGCGGGCGTTGATCGCGGGGGCGGCCTTCATCGCTTCGGCGGCGGCGGCGACGATGTAGGCGGTGTAGCTGAGCTTGACCCCCTTCTTCGCGAAGGCGGCCTTGTGGCGGTCGCGGTGGCGGATGATCGCGGAGAAATCCGCCTCGAACATCGCGGTGACGTGCGGCGCCTGGGTGACCGAGGCGAGCATGTTCTCGGCGATTTTGAGCCGCATTCGGTCGTGGGGGACGCTGTGGGAGCGGATGCCTGAGTCCGAGGGCCCGGCCTGGGGCTGGACCCTGGTGGCGGCCTCAACCGCGCGGTCGACATCGGCGCGGGTGATGCGGCCGTCTCGGCCGGTGCCCTCGATCTTGGCTGGATCGATATCGTGCTGGAGGCAAGCCCGGCGGACTGAGGGCGACAGGCGCAGTTCGGTGCCCGTGGCGATGCGGGGGGCCTCGGCTGCGCTCGGCTGGGTGTCTCGACTTCGCTCGACACGAACGGTTTCCACTACTTCTGCGGTGAGCGCAATTCGGCCCAGCACGGCGCCCGGCACGGCTTCCGCGTCGCTGTCGAGAAGGATTTCGCGTAGCACCCCCGCCGCGGGTGCGGGCACCTCCATCGCCACCTTGTCGGTCTCCAGCTCGACCAGCGGATCATTGAGTTCCACCCGGTCGCCGACCTGGCGGAGCCAGGCGCGGACCACCGCTTTGGTGCCCTCCTGCTCGAGCGGGACCAGGACGTCGATCATCTTCAGAACCCCACCAGCTCTTCGATCTTCGCCCGGATCCGCTCCACGCTCGGCACCGCGGCGTCGAGGAGGATCGGATTGTGAGGGCTGGGGATGTCGGGCATCGTCACCCGGGCCACCGGCGCGTCGAGGTCGAGGAAGCCTTCGTCGGCGACGACGGCGGCAATCTCGGCGCCGAAGCCGGCGGTGCGCAGGTCCTCGTGGACGATCAGGCAGCGGCGGGTGCGGCGGACCGAGTCGAGGACCATCTCCTTGTCCCAGGGCATCAGTGTGCGGAGGTCGATCACGTCGGCGGAAATCTCCTTGGCCGCCGCCTCGCAGCGCGGGACCATCGCGCCCCAGGTGACGATGGTGATGTCGTCGCCCTGGACCACCTTCTTCGCCCGGCCGAAGGGGAGGACATAGTCGTCGCCCGGCCAGGGGCGGCGGGCCCAGCTGTCGTCGAGCATCGCGCGGTGCTCGAAGAAGATGACGGGGTCGTTGCCGCGAAGGCCGGCGCGCAGAAGCCCGACCGCGTCCTCGGCATTGGACGGGACCGCGACCAGCCAGCCGGGATTGTGGATGAAGGCGACCTCGTTGGTCTGGCTGTGCCAGGGGTCGCCGCACTTGAAGAAGCCGCCGGGGATTCGGAGCACCATCGGGGCGGCGAAGCGGTTGGCGGTGCGCCAGCGCATGGTGCCGCAATCGTTGATCTGCTCGGTCGCCGGCTCGGCATATTTGCGGAACTGGATTTCGGGGACCGGCATCAGCCCGGCGAGCGCCATGCCGACCGCCCGCCCGATAATGCCTTCTTCGTTGAGCGAGGTGTCGAACACGCGGTCGTGCCCGTATTTTTCCTGGAGGCCGAGGGTGACCGCGTGGACTCCGCCCTTGGGGCCAATATCCTCGCCGAACAGGAGCACGCGCGGGTTGGCGGCGAGCTCCTGGTCGAGGGTTCGGCGGATCGCGGTGACCATGTTGATCCGCTGGCCGTCGGGGCGCGGCTCGTCGTGGGAGCGGGGCGCGCGGTAGCCATGGGTCCACTGGCCGCCAAGCTTCTGCATCTCGCCTTCGTAGAAGACGTTGTCGAGCACGCGCTCGGGGCTTGAGACCCCGCGCGCTTCGGCGGCGGCGCGGGCGCGCTCCACGGCGGCTTCGGCCTCGGCGGCGAGGCCGTCCCATTCGCTCTCGCTCATCGCGGAGCCGACGAGATGGGCCTTCAGCCGCGGCAGCGGGTCGCGCGCCCATTCCTCGCGGACTACGTCCTCATTCTTATAGGCCTGGGTGTCCTGGAAGCTGTGCCCCTGGAGGCGGGGCACGGTGAGGCGGAGCAGCGCGGGCCCCTTGCGGCCGCGGACATGGGCGACGGCCATGTCCACGAGGCGCGCGGCCTCGGCCGGATCGGTGCCGTCGCCGGAGAAGATCTGGAGGTTGCCGAAGCTTGCGAGGTTCTTCGCGATGTCCCCGCCGGGCGTCTGGTAGGAAGAGGGGACGGAGATGCCGAAGCCATTGTCCTCGACGTAGAAGAGCATCGGCAGCTTCTGGGTGGTGGCGATGGTGAGGGCGGACCAGAAACCGCCGGTCGCGCAGGAGGCGTCGCCGCCGAGGACGACCGCGATTGCTTCGTCATAGCTGCGCTCGCCGAGCACCTTGCGGTAATATTCGATCGCCTGCGCCCAGCCGGCGGTCGGCGTGAATTGGGCGCCAACTCCGCCCGACATGGGCAGCGCGGGCGCGCCGCCGGGGTTCGGGAAGTTGAACACGACGCCGATGTCGCGGCCGTCGGAATAGCCCCCTTCCCTGCCCATTCCGGAGGCGAGCGCGTCCTCGATCTCGACGCCCAATGCGAGCAGCAGCGGACGCGAGCGGTAATAGCCGCAGGTGGCATCGCGGGGGTTGGTGAGGCGGCTTCCCAGGAGGATCTGGGCCATGTCGTGGCCGCGGGCGCTGAACTGGTAGAGGATCTTGCGTTCGGGAACGAGCCGCTGCTCCTCCAGTGCATCCATCGCCCGGCTGATCTGGACGAGATAGGCGATCCGCTTCCAGTCCCACGCCGGGTCGGGCGCGGCGGTTCGCGTCTTCTCGATCAGCCGGTCCTCAGCCATCCATCTTCTCCACCACCGCCGCTGCGAACGCGTCGACATTGTCGTCCGACAGGCCGACGACGTTGAAACGCCCGGACCCGGCCATGTAGATCCCCTTCTCCTCGCGAAGCTCCAGCACCGCCTGTTCAGACAGGGGGAGCATGGAGAACATGCCGTTCTGCTCGTTAATGTAGGCGAGGCGCGGATCGAAGGCGGCGAGGCGGGCGCGCAGCGTGCGGATGCGGGCGCACATCTCGATCAGCTCGGCATTCCAGTCGGCGCGGAGGTCGGGCGTGTCGAGGACGATTCGGGCGATGGCGGCGCCATGGTCCGGCGGCATCGACCACATTGTGCGCGACAGGCTCAGCAGATTGCCGAACACCGTCTCGGCGCCCTTGCGGGAGGAGGCCTTGACGAAGAGGTTGCCGGTCCGCTCGCGATAGATTCCGAAATTCTTGTCGCAGCTCTGCGCGACCAGGGCCTGCTCGGCCACCTCGACGACGAGCCTTGTGCCGGCCGCGTCGGCTTCGAGGCCGTTGCCGAGGCCCTGATAAGCGAGGTCGACGAAGGGGACGAGGCCGCGCTTCGAAACCGCCTCGGCGACGTCGCGCCACTGGTCGAGGCTGAGGTCCGCGCCGGTCGGGTTGTGGCAGGCGCCGTGGAGGAGGACGAGGTCGCCGCGATTGGCCTGGTTCAAGGCGTCCATCATCCGGTCGAACAGGATCGTGTGGCTGGCTTTGTCGTAATAGGGATGCGGGACCATCTCGACGCCCGCGCATTCGATCAGGGGCCCGTGATTGGGCCAGGTCGGCTGCCCGACGAGAATCCGCGCGTCCGGGTTCGCCTTGTGGATGAGGTCGGCGCCGAGCCTCAGCGCGCCGCAGCCGCCCGGGGTCTGGAGGCCCACGATCCGCTCGTCGGCGGCGAGGCTTTCGCCGAACACGATCGGGCGAATGAGCTGGGTGAAGCGCTCGTCGCCCTGCGAGCCGAGATAGGATTTGGTCTCCTGGCTCTCCCAGAGCAGCCGCTCCGCCGCCTTGACCGAGCGCAGGATCGGGGTGCCGCCGCTGGCGTCGCGATAGACGCCGACGCCGACGTCGATCTTCTCCGGCCTGGGATCGGCATTGCACAAGGCGATGAGCTGGAGGAGTGCGTCAGCCTTCTGCGCTTCGAGACGGTCGAGCAGCATGGGCCTGTCGGCGACCAGAAAACCGTCTTCCATTCTTCCTCCTGTCGGTGCGCGTGCACCGCGACGATAGAGGTAGAGCGGCGATCCTCAAAATGCTCTTCAGATTTCCCGCTATGGGCGCTGGATGTGAAACGCACGTTGCGCTATTCTCCGTTCCATGACTGAAACAATTCACCTCGACCCCGTCGACCGGCGAATCGTCCGCGAGTTGCAGCGCGATGCCAGCCTCAGCCATGCCGCGCTTGCCGAACGGGTCGGCGCATCGGCCGCCTCGGTGTGGCGGCGGGTCCGCCAGCTGGAGAAGCAGGGAGTCCTCGGCCGCTCGGTCCGCCTGGCCAATGCCGAGCATCTCGGCCGGGCGGTCAACGTGATGTGCCAGGTCCGGATGAGCCGCCAGACGACCGAGGCCCGCTCCGACTTCGAAGCCTTCATCGGATCGCGCGAAGAGATCGTCGAATGCTACGCCATGTCCGGCGAGTGGGACTATCTGCTCCGCATCGCAGTCCGCGACGTCGCCGATTACGACCGCTTCATCATGCGGGGCGTGCTCGCGCATCCGAGCGTTGCCAACGCGGCGAGCAACTTCGCGCTGAGGCAGGTCAAGTACACGACCGAGATCCCGGTCTAAGGCGCGGAACCCCTTCCTCCCCCGCGGATTGAATCGGAGACGAATCGATTTGCGGAGCATGGCACCATGGCGGCACGCGCCTATTGGCGGGGACAGATCAGACTGGCGCTCGTCTCGATCCCGGTGGAGATTTTCAGCGCGACCAAGAGCGGTGCCCAGATCGCCTTCAACCAGATCCACGAGCCCACGGGGAAAAGGATCAAATATGAGAAGGTGGTGCCCGGCGTCGGGCCGGTCGACCCGGACGAGATCGTCAAAGGCTATCAGTACGAGAAAGGCTCCTACGTCGTCGTCTCGGACGAGGAGTTGGAGGGGGTGAAGCTCGAATCGAAGAAGACTCTCGAGCTCACCCAGTTCGTCGACTATGACGAGGTCGACGTCCTCTATTTCGAGAAGCCCTATTTCGTCGTCCCCGCCGACGATCTCGCGGAAGAAGCGTTCATCGTCCTGCGCGAGGCGCTCCGCAAGACGCGCAAGATGGGGATCGGCCAGCTTGCGCTCCGCGGCCGCGAATATCTCGTCTCGGTGAAGCCGTGCGGGCGCGGGATCGTGCTCGAGACGCTGCGCTATGCGGACGAGGTCAACAAGGCGCGCGACTATTTCCGCGACATCGCCGACTCCAAGCCGGACGAGGAGCTGCTCGACCTCGCCGAGACCCTGATCGACCGCAAGACCGCCGACTTCGACCCGGCCAAGTTCCACGACCGCTATATCGAGGCGCTGCACGACCTGATCGAGCGCAAGAAGAAGGGCAAGACGATCAGCGCCGATGAGGAGGAGGCCCCGGCGCGCGGCACCAACGTCATCGACCTGATGGCGGCGTTGAAGCGCTCGATCGAGAAGCCGGGCGAGCAGACGGGGAAACAGGCGGCGAAAAAGGCTTCTGCCGCCGCGAAGAAGGCGCCTGCGAAAAAGGCCCCCGCCAAGGCCGCCCCGGCGAGGAAGAGGGCGTGAAAGTCCTCCCCATCGCAGATGGGGAGGGGGACCCCGCGAAGCGGGGTGGAGGGGTAAAAGGCTCGGCCTGCGACACCTACCCCTCCACCACCCTGCGGGTGGTCCCCCTCCCCCCGAGCTTTGCTCGCGGGGAGGACTAGATGGCCAAGCGCGCAGACCCCCTCGAAACCTACAACCGCAAGCGGGACTTTGCTAAGACCGCCGAGCCCAAGGGGACGTACGACAAGCTCTCCTGGGGCGAAGGGAACGGGTTCATGGTGCAGAAGCACGATGCGACCCGGCTTCATTACGATTTCCGGCTGGAGCTCGACGGGACTCTGAAGAGCTGGGCGGTGCCGAACGGGCCGAGCCTCAACCCCGCCGACAAGCGCCTCGCGGTCCGGACCGAGGACCATCCGCTCTCCTACGCCACCTTCGAGGGCACGATCCCCAAGGGCGAATATGGCGGCGGCACCGTCATGCTGTGGGACCGGGGGACCTGGACTCCGGCGCCGGGCAAGGACCCGCGGAAGACGCTGGAAGAGGGCCACCTCCACTTCACCCTCCACGGCGAGCGGATGCAGGGCGAATGGGTGATGTTCCGGTTGAAGGGGCGCCCGAAGGACCGGAACGAGAATTGGATGCTGAAGAAGGTGACCGACGAGTTCGCCGGCGGATCGATGGGGCTGACCGAGCGGTATCTGACCAGCATCAAGACGGGTCGGACGATGCAGGAGATCGCTGCGGGCAAGAAGGCGAAGGAGCTGAAGGGGTGGGTGAAGGGGCTAACTCCTGGTGCCAGAACCCCGGCGCTGGGGGCCCCCTCCACCACCGCCGCCTCGCGTCGGCGGTCCCCCTCCCCGTCCCGGGGAGGAGCTAAGCCGCCCCCCTTCCGCGAGCCGCAGAAGGCTACGCTAGTGGACCACGTCCCCTCGGGGTCCGGCTGGATCCATGAGATGAAATATGACGGCTATCGCTGCCTGCTCGCCGTCGGCGGGGGCGAGGCCAAGGTCCATACGCGGTCGGGGCTCGACTGGTCGGACAAGTTTCCCGAGATCGTCGCGGCGGCGCGGACGCTGGAGGTGGGATCCTGCCTGCTCGACGGGGAGATCGTCAGCCTCGACGACAAAGGAAGCTCGAGCTTCTCGGCACTCCAGCAGGCTATTTCCGAAGGCGGGCGAGACCTAACCCTGTTCCTGTTCGACGCGCTGGAGATCGACGGGGAGGATCTGGCCGGCCTTCCGAATGTCGAGCGCAAGGCGCGGCTCGCCTCCCTCCTGGGGCCGGGCAAGCCCCCTACCCTGCTCTACGCGGAGCATATCGCCGGCCATGGCGAGGAACTGTTCCAGGCGATGTGCGAGGCGGGGCAGGAAGGCATCATCTCCAAGCGCGCCGATTCCCCCTATCGCGGCGCCCGGACCAAGGCGTGGCTCAAGATCAAATGCACCTATCGTCAGGAATTCGTCATCCTCGGCTGGTCCGAGAGCGACAAGAAGGGCCGCGGCTTCCGGGCGCTGCTTCTGGGCGTGAACGAGGGCGGCACGCTGCGCTACGCCGGCAAGGTCGGCACCGGTTTCTCGAACCAGGTCCAGATCGACCTCCTCGAACGCTTCGAGCGGATGGCGGCGGAGAAGCCCGCCGCCCCCGTCCCCCGCGCTGAGGCCCGCGGCGCGCACTGGCTGAAGCCGAAGCTGGTCGCGGAGGTCGCCTTTGCCGAATTCACCGCCGACGGGGTCGTCCGCCACGCCAGCTTCCTCGGCCTGCGCGACGACAAGAAGGCGGCCGAGGTGGTGGCGGAGAAGCCGCAGCCCGTGGAGCGGCCGGCGCCGGACGGGGTCAAGATCAGCAATCCGGAGCGGATACTCTTCCCCGACGCGGGCGTGACCAAGGGCGAGCTGGTCGACTATTTCCGGGCAGTGGGCGGGATCATGACGCCCTGGGCCGCGAACCGCCCGCTGAGCCTGGTCCGCTGCCCGCAGGGACGGGCGAAGAAATGCTTCTTCCAGAAGCACAATACCGGGAGCTTCGGCCCGTCCGTCCACCAGATCGGCATCGAGGAGAAGAGAGGCAATTTCGAGGACTATGTCTATGTCGAGGACGTGGCGGGGATCGTCTCCTGCGTGCAGATGGGGACGATCGAGTTCCACGGCTGGGGCTCCAGCGTCGGCGACGTCGAGAAGCCCGACCGCCTCGTCTTCGACCTCGACCCGGACGAGGGCCTCGACTTCGCCGACGTCAAGCGTGCGGCGCGGGATCTGCACAAATATCTCGCCGACATGGGCCTCCAGACCTTCCCGATGACGACCGGCGGCAAGGGGCTCCACATCATCGCCCCGCTCACTCCCGAGGCCGAGTGGCCGGCGGTGAAGGACTTCGCCCAGCGTTTCGCGGTCGCGCTCGCCACCGCCGAGCCGGAGCGCTTCACCGCTAACCTCGCCAAGGCGAGCCGCAAGGGCAGGATCTTCCTCGATTACCTCCGCAACCAGCGCGGGGCGACGGCGATCCTGCCTTACTCCCCCCGCGCCCGCGAAGGCGCAACGGTGGCCGCGCCGATCAGTTGGGACGAACTGGACGATCTGACCTCGGGCGGTCCGTTCACCGTGCGGGAGGCAGACGAGCTGCTCGATCGCGCCTCCAGCCGCGCCCTCCAAGGCTGGGGCGAGGCTGCGCAGGCGCTTCCGGACCTTTAAAGGGTTGATGTTTGGAGCGGAGGACCCATTTCGGCTATAAGCCGCGCGATAAGGACCCAAGATGCTGAATAGCTTCGCCTTTCTTGCACTGCTCGCGGCTCCGGCCGCCCCGCCGCCGGCGGCTGCGCCGTTCCTCGACTGGCGCGCGCTGAGCCGGGATTCGGCGCGGGTCGAGAGCGAGCAGCTCCGGAAGCCGGCCGAGATGCCCTCCACCCTCGCCTCCCGCACCGACGCGATCGTCCGCGGCCGCGCGCTTGGCGACCGGGTCGGCCAGATCGTCGCGGCCGGCGATTGCGACGAAGGCGAGCGCCAGGCGCGCGCGGCGGGCGACATCGCACTCGCCAACGCGGTGCGAAACTATTGCTACAAACGATAAACCGCCGGTCTCATCGCTGCCTCGTAGCCGATTGCCTCCGTCCGCCGCTTGAGGCAAAGACCGGCGCCTCGCGGAGGATTTGAATGGCAGCGCAAGCGGTTTTCCCGGACGACGGGAGCCCGATCTCGACGGGGTCCGACCCACTCGATTACATCCTTCGCGGCGGCTATGCCGCCAACCGGGTCCACCTGATCGAAGGCGAGCCGGGCTCCGGCAAGACCACGCTTGGCCTGCAATTCCTCCTTGACGGAGTCGCCGAGGGCGACACCTGCCTCTACATCACCCTCTCCGAGAGCAAGGACGAGCTCCTCCACGTCGCCGGCACCCATGGCTGGGATTTGGGCGGCATCGAGATCTTCGAGCTGGTCCCGCCCGAGCTCAGCCTCGACACCGAGCGCGAGCAGTCGATCGTCTACGCCTCAGACTTGGAACTCGGCGAGACGGTGAAGATGGTGATGGAGGAGGTCGAGCGGATCAAGCCGGCGCGGGTCGTGTTCGACAGCCTGTCCGAGATCCGCCTGCTCGCCCAGGGGCCGCTTCGCTTCCGCCGCCAGGTGCTCGCGCTCAAGCATTATTTCGCGCGGCAGAAGTGCACCGTCCTGTTCCTCGACGATCTCACCCAGCTCGAGAACGATCTGAGCCTGCACAGCCTCGCCCATGGCGTGCTCCGCCTCGACCAGGTGCCGGTGACCTATGGCGCGGAGCGGCGGCGCCTGCGCGTGTTCAAGATGCGCGGCCGGGCATTTCGCGGTGGCTTCCACGATTTCGCTATTCGCAAGGGCGGCCTCCGCATCTTCCCCCGCCTCGTCGCCGGATCCTACCCCGAACGCGGCGGCGAGCATCCTTCGGCGCTGAGCGGGGTTCCGGAGCTCGACGTTCTGGTCGGCGGCGGCCTCGATTACGGTACGTCGAACCTCATCATCGGGCCGTCCGGCTCGGGCAAGTCGACGCTTGCCCTGCAATATGTCCACCAGGGGCTGGCGCGGGGCGAGCGGGCCTATTTCGTCAGCTTCGACGAGACGGAAGCGGTGTTCCTGAAGCGGGCCTCAGGGCTCGGCCTCCAACTCGACGAGCATCGGGCGAGCGGCCAATTCACCTTCCGCCAGGTCGATCCGGCCGAGCTGTCTCCGGGCGAGCTCACCACCATCCTTCGCGACCAGGTCGAGACGGGCACGACCATCGTCGTCCTCGATTCCCTCTCCGGCTATCAGCATGCGATGCCGGAGGAGCAGTTCATGATGCTCCAGATGCACGAGATCGTGACCTATCTGAACCAGCAGGGAATATTGACCTTCCTCATCCTCACCCAGGCGGGGATGATCGGCCATATGCAGTCGCCGGTGGACCTCACTTACCTCTCCGACGCGGTGCTCCTGCTCCGCTTTTTCGAGGCGGAAGGCGAGATACGGCGGGCGGTATCGGTGGTGAAGAAACGCACCGGCGCCCACGAATCGGCGATCCGCGAATTGAAAGTCGACCAGGGCGGAATTCGAGTGGGGCCGAAACTAGAAGGTTTCAGAGGCGTTCTAACCGGGACTCCAATACTCGAAGGACCAGGCAAGTTGCTCACGGATCGCGCGAATCGGCAGGGCTGAACGGGTGCAGGATTCGTTTCTGGTCATCGCGCCCGGCGGCCGCGACTGCGACGTCATCGGGCAATTGCTCTCCTCCGCATCGCTTAGCTGGCGGGCCGACCGTGAGGGAACGGCTTTGCTCGAAGCCCTGGTCAGCGGCGAGGCAGGCGGTGCGATCATCACGGACGATGCGATGGCCCGGATCGGCGCCGCGCGGCTGCGCGAGGCGATCGACAGCCAGCCGACCTGGTCCGATTTCCCCTTCGTCCTCCTGACCCGGCGCGGCGAGGCCCGGCAGGGCTCCCGCTCGATCGAGGAATTGGTCAACGTCACCGTGCTGGAGCGGCCGCTCCACCCTGCCTCGCTGATCAGCGCCGCCCGGGCGGCGCTGCGGGGGCGCCAGCGCCAGCGGATCGCCGCGCGGCATCTGGAAGAGCTCGAGGCGGCCCAGGCGCAGCTTCGCGAGCTTGCCGATACGCTCGAGGCCAAGGTCCAGGAACGCACCGTCGACCTCGCGTCGGCCAACGACCGGCTGACCGCCGAGATTGCCGAGCGCGAGCGGGCCGAGGCGCGGCTGATCCAGGCGCAGAAGATGGAGGCGGTCGGCCAGCTCACCGGCGGCATCGCGCACGATTTCAACAATCTGCTGACCGCGGTGGTCGGCTCGCTCGACCTGCTGCTCCGCCGCACCGACGACGAGAAATTGCGCCGCCTTGCCGGCAACGCGCTTCAGGCGGCCGAGCGCGGGGCGCAGCTCACCGCCCAATTGCTCGCTTTCTCGCGGCGCCAGCGCCTGTCGCCGACCCCGGTGCATCCTAATAGGATCGTCTCCGGGATGGGCGACATGCTTGCCCGGACGATCGGCCATCATGTCCGGGTCGAGACCAGCCTCGAGCCCGAGCTTTGGCAGGCGCTCGCCGATCCGACCCAATTGGAAGTGATGATCCTCAACCTCGCGATCAACGCGCGAGATGCCATGCCCAAGGGCGGCCGGCTGACCATCGCGACCCGCAACGTCGCCTCGGTCCCCTCCGCACTGTCGACCGAGCTCAGCCCGGGCGAATATGTCGCCATCGCGGTTACCGACACCGGCATCGGCATGAGCCCGTCGATCCTCGGGCGCGCCTTCGAGCCCTTCTTCACCACCAAGGAGAAGGGCAAGGGCACCGGCCTCGGCCTCGCCCAGCTCTACGGCTTCGCCAAGCAATCGGGCGGCACCGCGCGGATCGAGAGCCGCGAGGGCGAAGGGACGACCGTCACCATCTATCTTCCGCGCACCAGGAGCGAGAGCGAGGAAGCGGCGGCGCCCATGATCGCGCCCAAGCCGCGGCCGGCCACCCGGGTGCTGATCGTCGACGACGACGACGATGTCCGCATGGTGGCAGCGGCGATGGTCGAGGAGCTCGGCTATGAGGTCGTCGCGGTGGAGAGCGGGGAATCGGCCCTGAAGGAGATCGAGCCTGGGCGTTTCGCGTTGGTCCTGACCGACGTCGCGATGCCGGGGATGAACGGGGTCGAACTCGCCCACCAGATCCGCGAGCGCCTGCCCAAGCTTCCGATCCTGTTCGCCAGCGGCTATGCCGACCTCGCCACTTTCGGCGACGAGCTGACGGACGATAATCTGATGAAGAAGCCCTACCGTATGTCCGACGTCGCCGCCCGCATCGCCTCGGCGCTGGACGAGCGGCCGGGCACCGGAAACGTGGTCGGCTTCCGCCGGTGACGGAAGCGCAGAGGGACCTCGTCGCCAAGGTGCCGGCGGTGACGCTCGGCTTCTGGGTTATCAAGATCCTCGCGACCACGCTCGGCGAGACCGGCGGCGACACCGTCAGCATGACGATGGACCTTGGCTATCTCGTCGGCACCGCGATCTTCCTGACTCTGCTGGTCGCCTTGGTGTGCGCCCAGATCGCTGCGAAGAAATTCCACCCGTTCCTCTACTGGGCCACCATCGTCGCCTCGACGACGGCGGGCACCACCATGGCGGACTTTGCGACCCGCTCGCTGGGCATCGGATATGCCGGAGGGTCTGCGCTGCTCCTCGCCGCGGTCCTCGCCTCGCTCGCCGCCTGGCATTTCGCGACCGGCTCTGTCTCGGTCGATCGCATCGCAAGCGCCCGGAGCGAGACCTTCTACTGGATCACCATCACCCTGTCGCAAACGCTCGGCACCGCGCTCGGCGACTGGACCGCTGACGACGGCGGCTTCGGCTATGGCGGCGCGGCCCTGATCTTCGGGGCGATGCTGGCGGTGCTCGCCGCCCTCTATTTCGCCACTAAGGTGAGCCGGGTCTTCCTGTTCTGGGCGGCGTTCATCCTCACCCGGCCTTTGGGCGCCACGGTAGGCGATTTCCTCGACAAGCCCCTCGACCATGGCGGCCTCGCCTTCAGCCGCCCCTTGGCCTCGGCAGTGCTGGCGGTGGCCATCCTCGCTTTGATCCTGATCCTCCCGCAGCGGGCGGGAAGGCATCCGGAAGCGCGGGCCTAAGGCCGCTGGCGGGGCGCCCGCTAGGGAGACTCTGACGAACAGGGCCTCGATGAGCATCGCCACGAGCCCCAAGATGACGACGACGAGCAGTGGCGCCTGCTTGGAAAGCAGCGAGAGAAGCACGAATATCGAAACCGCCAAGCGGGTGGAGCCCTTCGGTACGACGATTTGGCTTCCGCATTTCCGGCACGGAAAGGGACGGCCCCGGCCCAGCTGGCTCTTCTTGAACGGGATTGGGTAGCCACAAGCGGGGCAGCAGCCTTTGTCGGTCATCAGTCCATTTTAGGGTTCGCGCGGCGTGGCTTGAAGTCCCGATAATCTGCCAATGCGCTTGGGGCGCTGGCCGAGCGCCTCTGGACGCAGCTCCGATCCCCGTGGCACTCCGGCGGTGATGGAGCGGGCGCTGAACTGGTGGGAACGGGGGTGGGCGATGGCGGCGCTGGCGCTGCTGGCCGCGTTGCCTTTGCTGTGGCCGGCGATCCCGCCGCTGGTCGATCTTCCCGGGCATA
>Ga0209153_1000687_pt1 | contig 14261 bp, 13 predicted proteins | sample GraSoiAngelo_120_FD_185877 | JGI IMG/M metagenome (GOLD analysis project Ga0209153, IMG submission 185877) | Grasslands soil microbial communities from the Angelo Coastal Reserve, California, USA - 14_0919_09_20cm (SPAdes) (version 2) | ecosystem: Environmental > Terrestrial > Soil > Grasslands ...
GCGCGTGCAAGGCGGACGTGCCTTGCACCGTGCGCCGGCTCGAGTCCGGACACGCGGTGATCGAGTGGCCTGCCGGGGGGGACGGGCGAGACATCAAGTGGGAATTGAGCTTCCGATCAACCCCAACAACGCGGAAAGGCAAAGACTAGACGCGCAGACGCGCCCTGTTGGCCTTCGGACTCGTCAACTCGATTCCGCGAATAAAATGCCTCTGGGCCACCAGGTACAGGATCAATAGCGGGATCACCGCCGCCGTCGCCGCCGCCATCTGATACGGCCAGTTCAAGTCGTACGCGCCGTGCAGGCGCGCGATCCCCACCTCCAACACCTGCATGTTCGGGGACGACGTGGCGACGAGCGGCCAGAAGAAGCTCTTCCATTGGTCGGCGAGGGCCAGCACGCCCAGCGTCGCGACCGCCGGCCCCGACTGCGGCAGGACCACGAGCCGGAAGACCGTCCATTCCCCCGCCCCTTCCAGCCGGGCGGCGTCTTCGAGATCCCGTGGAATGGCGAGAAAGAACTGCCGTAAGAGGAAGATCCCGCTGACGGACACCAGCTCCGTCGAGATCAATCCCTGGTAACTGTCCAGCCAGCCGAGCGCGCTGATGAGCAGGAACCGAGGGACGAGGAGCAGGACGACCGGAAGCATGAGCGCCAAGAGATAGCAGGCGAACACGCGGTCGCGTCCGGGAAATCGCAGCCGCGCGAAGGCGTAGGCGGCGGTGGTGCTGGTGAGCACCTGCCCCAAAGCCACGGCGACCGAGAAGATCGCGCTGTTGAGGAAGAACCGGCCGAACGGCGCGGCTGCGAGCGCGGCCGCGAAGCTCTCCGGATGCGCGCGGCGCAGAGTGTCCCCCTCTCCCAGCAGGGCGGTGGCGACCATATAGAGGAATGGTGCAAGCATGAGGAGCGCCATCGGCAGCCCGAGTCCGTAGGCAAGCCAACCCCGTCGCCGCACTCGTCGCGGTTTCGGTCTACGCATGTTCCACCCGCCGGTCGAGCAGCCTCAACTGTGTCCGTGTGGCCGCGAGCAGCAGCACGAACAGCAGGAGCGAGAGTACGCTGGCATCGCCGAACTGGAGCTGTTCCCAGGCGGTCCGGTAGATCCGATACACGATCACGTCCGTGGTGCCGACCGGGCCTCCCCCCGTGAGGACCGCGACCAGAGCGAACACCTGGCACGCCCCGAGAATCCCGGTGACCAGCACGAACAGGATCACCGGGCGGAGCAGCGGGAGTGTCACGCGCCGGAACCGCTGCCACGCGTTGGCGCCGTCCACGCGCGCGGCATCGACGTACGCCCGAGGGATGCTCTCGAGCCCGGCGTGGAACACAGCCATCTGATACCCGAGCTGCGTCCAGATCGAGACGATCATCACCGCGATGAGCGCGACTCCGGGATCGCCGAGCCAATCCACCCGTCCCAGTCCGGCGCGCGTGAGCAGCTGCCCAAACAGGTGATTGATGATGCCGACATCCGGCTGATACATCCACCGCCACACGAGGGCGACCGCCACCACCGACGAGACGGCGGGCAGTAAGAACAGCGTCCGCACGAGCCTCGCGCCCCGCGATCCCCCGCGGAGGAGCAGGGCGAAGGCGAGCGCCAACCCCATGGAGACCGGGACGTAGCCGGCGTAGAGCAGCGTGCGCCCGAGCGCCGCCCAAACCAGCGGGCTTCCGAGCGCTCGGGCGTAACCCGCCAGCCCGATGAGCGGCCGGGCCGGCTCGACGGGGCTGAATCGGTGCACGGACAGATACAAGGCGAACAGCAGCGGCGCGACGGTGAACGCGAGGAGGTGCAGCGCCGACGGCGCCAGGAAGCCCCACGCCGCCAAGGTCTCGTCGCGGCGATGTGGCGAGGCTCCAGCCGGCCAGCAGCGCTCCGAGCGGACCGAGCCCGGCCACGCCGAGCAGGACCGCGAGCCAGGGCGGCGTGCCGGCTTCCAGGGGGCGGGCCCTCAGCTCGACCCAGCGTCCGGGCGCGAGCCGCACGGCGACCACGGCGCGCACGACGCCGGCGACATCGCGTCGCACGACACCCGAGCCGAGTGAGTCCCCCGGTACCACCTCGGCGCCGCGAGCGATGGGCCCGAGACTGGCGGGCGCGACGCGGGTCTCGGGGACCCGGGCCACCGCCTCCTGCATGAGCAGCCGTGCATCGGAGAGCCAGTGATCCGTGGCCTCGCGGCCGGCCAGCCGTACGTCGGCAAACATCGCCACGCCGAACAGGCCGGCGGCCGCGCCGTAACGCCCCAGCGCCTGGCGCCACGGCTCGCCCGTCCCGCCCATCGCGCGCACCGCCTGCACGCCGGCCACCACGAACAGCAACAGCGCCGCGAAAGACCACGGCGACATGGGCCAGCCTCCCCCTTGCGGGCGGGCCGCGACCGCGCCCACGACATCCCACCCGTCACGATCGAGCAGCGGCGCGAGCATCGCCTCCCCCGTCCAGCGCACGGCGACCTCACGACGCAGCCGCTCGAGCGCCGCCGGCGGAAGCGGCGACGCCGTGGCGTGGACCAGGGGCGCGGTGCGGTCGTAGATCTCGAAGGCCGCCGCGAGTCCCGGAAGCCCGGCGAGCGCCCGCGCCCGGATCAAGAGCTGCGGCAGGTCGTACCCGCCGCCGCTGCGGGCCATCGGTGTGACGATCGCCAGGTACCCGGCGGCGGCGGCGGCGGCGCGGGCCGCGAGCCCCCGCTCCCATCGAGCGCGCGCCCAGCGTGCGGTGGCGAGCGGGAGCAAGGCGGCCGCTGCAAGGGTGACGAGTGCCGCCCACCGGGCGCGTGCGCGCAGTGTCATCGCGTGGCGCCCAGAAGCCGGTCCAGCTCGCGCGCCGTGGCGCTCGCCACGCGCGCCGGGTCGTCGTGGGTGATCACGATGCGGTCCATGAGATCGGTGAGCCGCTCGGCGACGTCTCGCCACAGCCCGACGCGCGCGCTCCAGGACGGCCGGCCGTGCGCGGCCGCGCGCAGGAACGCCGCGTCCCATCCGAGTGCGTCCGCCGCCGCCACGGCCCTGGCCGCTGCTGCGACCGCCGGCAACTCCAGCCCGGCCTCTCCCCACGCCACCGCGGCGGCGGAATCAGTGAGGTCCGCCGCCAGTTCCAACGCGGCCTTGCGCCGCAGGGTCATTGCAGGTACGGCGTAGCCCGACACGTAGAGCACGGTGGCAGACGGGACGCCCTCGCGGTGCGGGATCGCGACGAATCCGACGTGCAGGCGCCCGGCGGCCACGCTCGCACGCAGCCCGGGAATCGCCCAGTGACCCGTCGTCATGAGGGCGAGCCGGCCGCTCGCGAACAGGCGAGCGATGGCCCCCGGCGCGTCACGGGCATCGTGGATCCGCGGCGCTAGCCCCTCGCTCGTGAGCCAACCGGCATACCAGCGCAGCGCCTCGACCGTGGCCCGCGAGTCGAGACACCCCGATGCACGCCGGCCATCGGCGCACAACACGTCGCCGCCGCCCGCCCAGATCCACGGCAGCCACAGGGCGAGGCGTCCGTCGAAGGCGTTCCCCCACTGATCGATCGACCCGTCGCCGTCCGTGTCCCGCGTGAGCTGTTTCGCGACGCGAAGGAAGTCGTCCCACGTCCAGTCGTCCGTCGGATAGGGAATCGCGGCGCGATCCAGCAGATCCTTGTTGTAGGCGACCACTACGGGCGTATAGCCCCGCGGGAGCCCGTACAGCCCGGCGCCGCGGCGGAACACGGCCAGGAGCGTCTGGTCGTAACGCGCCGGGTCGACACCGATCCGCGCGAGATAAGGACCGAGGTCGAGGGCCACACCCCGATCCACGACCCGCGGCACGTCTTCGGCGTCGAGCAGGAACACGTCGGGAGGGTCGTCGCCGGCCAGCGAGGTGAGCAGCGCGCGGCGGTACTCGTCCCGCGCCGCGCTCGAGTGTCGCACGAGCTCGAGGCCGGGATGGCGGGCGAGATAGGGTGTCAGCAACCGCTCCTGAAGCTCGACCTCGGCCGCGCCGGCGCCCGAGTCGACGCGATCGGCGAGCGCGAGTGCGCCCCGTCCTCCCTCTTCCCGGCCGCCCCCACACGCCCAGCACGCGAGGCACAGCACGACGACGCGCCTCACGCGAGTCGCGCTCCCGCCGCGTCGAACAGATAGAGGTGCTGCCGGTCGAGCGTGACCCCGACGCGGTCGCCGGGTCGGAAGCCGGGGAAGCCCCCGACCCGCGCGACGACGCGCTGGCCGCCCGCGTCGACGTGTATGAGCGTGTCGGCACCCAGCGGCTCGACCACGCGCACCTCCGCCGTCGCCGTCCCCTGGTCGGGCGCGCACAGGCGCACGTGCTCGGGACGCACGCCCAGGTGGAGCTCACCCTCGTAGTGCTCCAGCGGGACGGCAATCGACCAGGTGCCGCAGTCGACCACTCCCCCGCCCCGCCCCGTTCCCCGCCCCCGGCCCTTCAGCACGTTCATCCCGGGGTTGCCGATGAAGCGGGCGACGAACACGTCGGCGGGCTGGCCATACACCTCGGCGGGCGTGCCCAGCTGCCGCAGCCGCCCGGCATCGAGCACCGCGATGCGCTGCCCCATCATCATCGCCTCGACTTGGTCGTGTGTGACGTATACGACGGTGACGCCGAGCGCGCGGTGCAGCTGCAGCAGCTCCGTGCGCAGCTCGCTGCGCAACGTTGGATCGAGGCTGGAGAGCGGCTCGTCGTAGAGAAAGACACGGGGCTCGCGCACGATCGCCCGGCCCAGCGCGACGCGCTGTCGCTCTCCCCCCGAGAGCTCCGCCGGCCGGCGCTCGAGCGCTGCGGTGAGGCCGAGCCGCTCGGCGGTCTGCTCGACCCGCCGCGCGATCTCCGCCGCCGCGACCCCGCGCACCTCGAGGCCGAAGGCGATGTTGCCCCGCACCGAGAGGTGGGGGTAGAGGGCGTGGCTCTGAAACACCATCGCCACGTCGCGCTCACCGGGAGAGAGATGCGCGACGTCGTGGTCTCCGATGAGGATCTCGCCTGCGCTCGGCTCCTCGAGCCCGGCGATGCAGCGGAGCACGGTCGTCTTGCCGCAGGCTGACGGCCCGAGCAATACGAAGAACTCGCCGTCGCACACGTCGAGGGACAGGTCCGCGACCGCCTGCGTGCCGACAGCATCGTAGGACTTGGTGAGATGGCGGAGCGTGACGGACGCCATGCTGGTGCGACCCTAGCGCCGGCTCGGCCCGCCGCTCACAGCGACTCGATCTGACGCAGCAGCTCGGCGTCGTCGCGCCTGGCACTGAGCTCCGCTTCGACGTGCCGCCAGCGGGAGCGTGAAGTCGGGGGCGGCGGCGCCGACGCAGGGGCCGGCCCCGGAGGCGGTCACGGTCACAGCGCGTGCTCCTTGGCTCCTGGTCGGGGACGCGGAACGGATCGCGACCCTGCGGGGTTACCACCGTACACAATGTCATCGCGCAAGACTCGGCGGGCAACCCGCGCGCGTGCCGGTTTGAAATGGGCGCCCGCGCGGTGCATCTTTGGCGCGGCCCGCCACCCCGCAGCGAAAGGAGTGGCCGACCTATGGCACAGAGCGTAAAGGATCGGACGACCGGTCAGACCGCCAAGGAGCGGACCATGGCGCATTCCCTGCCGCCACTGCCGTACGAGTTCGGGGCGCTCGAACCCCACATCGACGCCCAGACGATGCAGATCCACCACGGCAAGCATCACCAGGCGTACGTCAACAATCTCAATGCCGCGCTCGACAAACACCCGGAGCTGCACAAGAAGACGCTCGAAGACCTGCTCCGCGGCATCAACGGCATCCAGGAAGACATCCGCATGGCGGTCCGCAACAACGGCGGGGGCCATCACAACCACTCGCTCTTCTGGACGATCATGGCGCCGGCCGGCAAGGGCGGCGGCGGCGAGCCGAGCGGCGCCCTGGCCGACGCGATCAAGAAGACCTTCGGCGATTTCGCCAAGTTCAAAGAGCAGCTGGCGAGCGCCGCGACGAGCCGGTTCGGCAGCGGCTGGGCCTGGCTCGCCCTCGCGGGCGGCAAGCTCGAGCTGTTCAGCACGGCGAACCAGGACAGCCCGCTGATGGACGGCAAGATTCCGGTGCTCGGGCTCGACGTGTGGGAGCACGCGTATTACCTCAAGTACCAGAACCGGCGGCCGGACTACGTGGCGGCGTGGTGGAACGTGGTGAACTGGGCCGAAGTGGGAAAGAGGTACGAAGCAGCGAGGAAGTAGGACGGGCAACTGCTAGACGCACAGACGCAAAGTGGTGAACAGGGCGAGGGGCCAGGAAGACGTTCCTGGCCCCTCGTCGTCACTCGTCGAGCGCTTCCGTGAACACCTCAGCCGTCCCATCCTCGGCGTAACGCACCGTGACTCGCCAGGGGCGGCAGCAGACCTGGCAATCCTCCACGTACTCCTGCACCGACCCGCCCCCGGGGTCGAGGCCGAGCTCGTTGGCCTCGCCGCAGTGGGGGCACACGACCACCACCTCGCTTTCGGCCGTGCCATCGCCGGGCGGGAAGTCTTCGTCGTCGAGCGGATCGACGTCCGGCGGCTCCGGGAGAAGCATCACCGCGCGCCGTACACCGACGTCGTGCCGTTCTTGTCGAACGTCATGATGTAATACCGCGCGGGTGTGTCCGACTCCATCCCCGGCGACCCGGCCGGCATACCGGGGACGGCGACCCCTGCGATCTCAGGCCGCTCCTTCAGGAGGCGCTGGATCACGTCGGCGGGAACGTGCCCTTCGACGACGTAGCCGTCCACCACGGCCGTGTGGCACGCGGTCAGTTTGCGGGGCACACCGTAGTGCTCCATCACCCCGGCGAGGGTGGACGTGTCGTGCACCGTCACGCGGAATCCCGCCGTCTGCAGGTGCTCCACCCACTTTTTGCAGCAGCCGCAGCTGGGGCTCTTATATACGGTGACTTCTGGTCCAGGCGCCGGCGCCGCGATGGCGAAACCGCCGACGACGGCGACGGTCGCGACGAGCATCGGAGCGCCCCACTGGCGTCGAGCGATCATGCGACTCCCTCCGTGGCGCGGGACAGCGTGTCCAACATGGCCTCGTGCAGCGCGCCGTTCGAGCTCACGAGGCTGCCGGCATGGATCGAGCGCTCGCCGCCCAGGCTGGTGGCACGGCCGCCCGCCTCCTCCACGATCACTTGCAGCGCCGCGATGTCCCACGGGTGCATCACGGGATCGATCGCGACCTCTCCAGCGCCTTCCGCCACCAGTATGTGCTGATAGAAGTCTCCGAACCCCCGTGTGTGGCCCACGCGGCCGACGAGCTGCGCGAAACCGGGCGGCGGGCCACCCTCCCTGAGGCCGAGATTGCCGTGGAACAACAGGGCCGAGTCGAACGAGCGCGTGCCCGATACCCGCAGGCGGCGCGCGTCGCGAAAGGCGCCCGTGCCGCGCGCGGCGCGCCAGCGCGCGCGCAACGCGGGAGCGCTGGCGACTCCCGCCACGACCTCCCCGTCCGTTTCGATCGCCAGGAGGGTCGCGAACACGGGAATCCCCCGCACGAAGTTACGCGTGCCGTCGATGGGATCGATGATCAACCGGGTGCCGCCTGCGCCTGCCACCTCGCCCTGCTCCTCGCCCAGCAGTCCCAGCGCCGGCTGCCGCTGCCGCACCAACGCCCGCGCCATCGTCTCGATCGCCTGGTCGGCTTCCGTAACCGGACTCGAGTCGGGCTTCTCGTCGACCCGCAGTCGCTTGGCGCCGAAGAACGTGAGCGCGATCTCGTCGGCGCGATCGGCGATGTCGCCGAGCAGGGGGAGCCAATCGACGGGCGGCACCGGGTCAGGGGCGATGGACCTTCGCCGCCTCGAAGAGCGGGAGGAACTGCCCGTACCCCTCCGCCTCGAGTCGCTCGAGCGGAATGAACCGCAACGCGGCGGAGTTCATGCAGTAGCGCAACCCGGTGGGGGGCGGGCCGTCGTCGAACAAGTGCCCGAGGTGCGAGTCGGCGCGCGTCGAGCGGACTTCGGTGCGCACCATGAACAGGGAGCGATCCGTCTTCTCGCGGATGTTGCCGGGCTCGAGCGGCTTCGTGAAGCTGGGCCAGCCGGTCCCGGAATCGTACTTGTCGAGCGAGCTGAACAGCGGCTCGCCCGACACCACGTCCACGTAGATCCCGGGCTGGTGGTTGTCCCAGTATTCGTTGCTGAACGCCCGCTCGGTGGCGTCGCGCTGTGTCACTTCGTACTGCAGCGGCGTGAGCGTGCGTCGCAGGTCCTGGTCGCTCGCCTTCTTGAAGTCCATGGGATTCCATCCTTTTGGTCGCGCCGGGGGGGCGGCCGTTTGCGCGTGTGCGGCGGCGGCACTCAGCAGGATCAGCGCCAGCCACCCGCGCGCGGCGCCACTCGTCCTCGGCAGCATGGTCGTCACCCCCTGAACGTGGAGCGGATGGGATTCGAACCCACGACCCCCTAGTTGCAAACTTGCTGGGGCCACACCCTAGTCCTGTGAGCTACCCCGCTCTATAGCAGAACATACCACAGCATGCCGCCCCCCCACAGGTAGGCTACGCAAGATACCGAAGCAGTGTTCAATCCAATGGCCGTTTTCGATCAATCAGAGTTTGAACCTCACAATGAAATCGTATTGCCCGCTGTACTGACCCCAGGCACTTGATGATCTCGCATTCGATTCGCTTCGGAGGTACAGCGGTGCGGGTGTTGTCCGCTTAGGGCGTTAGGCCTCGCCCTGACACTCCCGGATCGTCCGCTCGCACTTCTCGACTTCTTGTTTCGTGGCCTCAGGCCAACCTTTCCCTGCGGAGGCGCTGACCGAGATCCGGTGCCACATCACCGATCCGAGTTGGTCGGGAGTGAGGCGTGGATATACGACGCGCAGTATCTCTCCCAGACGACTCCACCACGCACGGAAAGTCGGGCTCTGTGGTGTCCACGGACCTACTCCGCCCGCTGTACCAGCGAGCAGGTCTTCGATGGTCAACGAGGTCGCCCGTTCAAGGGCGCAACATGCAGGGAGGGCTACGTGGACCTCACTCAGGTCAGGATTGTAACGAGGCATCGGCTCTCCTTTCGACTGGACGTGGACCTGGCCGGGATCGAACCGGCGACCTCACGCTTGCAAAGCGCGCGCTCTCCCAACTGAGCTACAGGCCCGCATGATTATGTCCTACCGAAGTCGATACGTCGCTGGACGCGTTCGTTCTAGTAGGCCGAGTTTGATCATCTTGTTCAGATCGCTTCGTACACGATGGTGGAGATTCAACGCCCACCCCACTCTCCTGCATCGTTCGCGATCACGACCGCGGTCTTGGCGACTTCGAAACAAATCTGCTGCAGTGGCCACTCGCGGCGTGGCGTGGTGACAAGCAGACCGTAGTATGGCCGTCCTGCAAGGTGGCGATCATGGGCATCGTGCCCCTCCACTCTAAAATGTTCGGGGTCCGATGTCTGTGGACCCAGTGTAAACCCCTTGTGATTAGATACCAGCCCTACAGTTTGCAAACCAGCTGCTCTCCCAGCTGAGCTATCGCGCCGACGTTACTGCGAGCCTCAAACTTAACTGCTCTCGCCAGCACGCCAGCACAGCAGCTGCGCAAGGTTCTGTGTAAGAACGCGCTCTCATAGGGCCCTTCCTCTATGCGGTCGTGTATGCGGTCGTGGGCTCTCGTTTCATGCAGGGCAAACGGCCGAAAACGTCGCAACGATCCGCCAGATGTGTAACGCCGCCCTTACACCCAGCCCGCGCGGCGCCGGCCGTTCCGCCTCGTAGCTCACTGCGGCACAAGTGCATAGGGCCATTCCGGTGCCGCGCATACGGTGTGCTTATGCCCGCGGCTGGAGGGCATATATGCTCCTGCCCGACAATTGTCCATTGCACCCGTGCGGGGGCGTCCATGAGAAGACGAGTGAGTGGATTTGCGTTCACCCTAGTTGCCCTAGCGACCAGTTTCGGCTGCGCACCAGTCCTAAGTTGGCGGGCTGACTTGGAAGAGCAGCAAGTCCCGTCAGAAGCTCTGGCTCCAAAACGCCGCCATGCGCCTGGTGGTCGGAGGACCTTCAGCGAACCAATGAGGATCGCAGCAAGCGTGACTGGAAGGCGCTGGACTGGTGGTTGGGCACACCAGGACCCGACCTGCAGTCCCCGTATCGAGCGGGCCGAAAACGGCGACACGCTGGCGCTCACATATCCGCCGACCTTCTATCAAGACCAAAGCGGATCAAGCAGGTGAGGTAGCATAGCCTGGGCTGCAACCCGACTAAAGAGAGGGTACTTATGTCATCCAAGTTTCGCGTCGTGGGAGCGTTATTCGCAACGGCATTCATCGGATCCTCCTGTGGCGGGAGCGGCAGCAACGGCGTTGCCGGACCGCCGACGTACGAGTCGATCGCTGGCACTTATGCCGGCGCTCTCGCCGGTATTTCGCAGGGCATCACGCTCCAGGCCACTTTCACGCTCACGATCACGCAGTCCGGCGGCACTTTGGGCGGCAGCTACAGCCTGGTGGGAACGGTGTCGGACGGGGTCTCAATCGTTCCCATTCAGGGAACTGGCACCAACACGGGCACCATCGCTTCTGGCAACAACCCCTCGGTCAACATCATGGGTACTAGCGGGATCTGCCCCAATCTTTCCAGCCCCTTTTCGGGAGCCTATGACAGCGTGAATCGCGTAATAACGCTCAACGGGTCGGTGACGGTTTTCAACGCCAGTTGCGTGGTCGTGCTGAGTTACCCCGGCACGATCATCCTCCAGCACAGCTAAGGACCGCGCAGGGGCCCCGATCCCTTCCGGTCGGGGCAGTCCTTCCCAATGGTGGAGGCGCCCCTAGGCGGCTGCTTGATGCCCAGGACAGGCTGATCCGTCGCGATGTGGTTCACTCACATCGGGTTGACGGCTCGAAGCTCCCCTAAAGGTGGAATATGGGAACGGGTACGGTGCTTAGACCCTTGCCCGTCCCCATTTCTGGTGCTGCTTACTGTCGGCGTGATCAAACCGAGCAGTACTACACCCCACATTGCCGCGTTCTGTTCATGTACCAAAGATGGTGCTCTCCCAGCTGAGCGACCGCCCCATAATAGGACAGTAAGATAGCGAGTAGAATGCAGCGGGGCAGAATGGGCAACGACTAGACGCGTAGACGCACAGTGGTGAACAGCGCCGAGACGGCAGGCCTACCTGTCTCCTCCCGCTGTTCTCCCCGGTGCGTCTGCGCGTCTAGCCTTTGCCTTTCCCGTGCCCTCACGGCCAGATTCTCCAGCGTGAGACGCCTGACCGTCGTCTGCGTGATGGTGATCGCATGCCAGCCAGCTCCTTCCCCCCTCCGGCTCGGCACAACCTACACCGTCCAACAATCCGGCGTCCTCGCCGTGCTCGAGTCGCTCTGGACAGGCCCTCGATTCGCGACTGTCGTCGCGCCCTCGGGACAGATCCTGCGTGCCGCGGCAAGCGGCGATCTCGACGTGGTGATCACGCACGCGCCGGCGCTGGAGCGGCGCTTGCTGGTCGGGCCCGGCCATGCCCTGCTCCGCTGCCCGTTCGTCGCGAGCCGGTTTGCCATCGTCGGGCCGGCGGCGGATCCCGCGCGCGTGGCCGCAGCCGCTTCGGCCGCCGCGGCATTCCGCCGCATCGCCGCCGTGGGCGGTCCGTTCGTGTCACGCGGCGATTCGTCCGGAACGCACGTGAAGGAGCTGGCCTTGTGGCAGGCGGCGGGGGTGATACCCGGGTCACACTGGCGTATCGAGTCGGGGGCCGACCAGGCGGCCACCCTCCACCTCGCCGACGAGCGCGACGCGTACGCCCTCGCCGATCTGCCCACGTATGCGAGGCTCCGGGGCTTGAGTCTGCGGATCCTGTTCGTGGCGGACACCGCGCTCACCAATCCGTACACGTTGTACGTGGTGCGCCATCCCGGCGCCCCGGCGGACGCGGGCGGGTTCGCGCGGTGGGCGACGCAGACAGGCCGGGCTGCGATCGTTGGATTGCGTCTCCCCGACAGCACGCCGGCGTTCGTTGTGGTGACAGGGGCGTGCATGACCCCGCCGGCTGCCGCGGCGCCGTGACGCTCGCCGCTGGGCGCTACGGCGCGATCGTGACGGCCCGGCTTCCAGGCGCCACGTCGGCGAACGATGCGTCCGCGACGTCCAGAATCGTGGCCGTGTAGCCGCTCGCCCGGCTCTTGGCGGGCACCGAGAGCCGCAGCAGTGCCCCATTCGACAGATTCCCCGTGATGATGGCACGCCACTGGGTGGCGGACAACCGTTGCGTGAACAGTCGATAGGCCGACGCAGCGGGCGCCAGCACGCTGTCGATCCGCGCGCTCGTGTCGGCTCCGACGATCTGCACCAGGATCGCCCGATCGGTCGATCCCGCATTGGCGAGCTGTGCGGAGAGGGTCACCGAAGCGGGGGCGGCGGGTTCACTGCATCCGCTCATCGCGATCGCTCCCGCCGCGCCGAGAGCCGTCAGATATCTGTTCATGGCCGTGCCCTCCCGGCCGCGACCGGCACGCCTGCCGGCGCCACGTTCCCCGTGCGCCCGAGCCAGCGCAGGAAGTCGCCGATGTCGAACGTGTTGTTGTGATTGCCTTGCAGATCGAGGTAGCGTGTCTCGTCGCCATTCGCGAGCGCCGGGCCCTGGAACTCGAGATTCACCACCTCTTGCAGCGTGAGGGACGGCTCCACGACGTGGAGGGTCATCCCCCGCCCCGCGGTCTGCGTCTGGTCGGTCACGCTGACCTGGAACGTGTAGGTGCCCGTGTCGGTCGGCCACCCGCTCAACACGCCGCCCTGCGACAACCCCACCCCCGGAGGCGGCGTCCCCGACACAACGCTCCACCGATAGTTGCCGCCACCACACTCCGCGCTCAGAACCGTGTTATAGGAGTATCCCCACTGGCCACCGGGGAGCTGCGGCGCCGTGGTCACGGCCAGGGCCTGGGCACCCGTGTTCAACACGAAGCGCACCGCTCCATTGGGCACGACCTGGCTGATCGTGTCCAGGCTGAAGCCCGGGCAGCCGGCCGCGTTGAGGGCATCGCTCGGCAGCGTGGCGATCGACAGCGTCGCGTTTCCGGTGGTACCGGGATAGAGGTCGCCCGCGTCGCCGCGATCCGAGCAGCCGACGACGGGGGCCCCCGGATAGCAGCGACGCGCGGGGTCCGCGTCGAGGTTGCCGAATCCATCCGCCTGGATGGGCTCGAGGCCGTGAATCGGGCCCACGTTCACATGATTGAAGTCGCGGTTAGGGCCCGGTGTGGTGACCCCATCGACGAGTTGCGCCGAGTCCAGGTGCCAAACGATCAGGCCGCCGCCGCACGACGCGGGTGGATTCGCGGAGGCATACCAGGCCTGGCAGTGGTAGCGAATCATCGCGCTGTCCGACAACACACGCTGACGGTTTTCCAGCAGGAAGTACTCGCCGCGCGGGTTCGATCCGGTGACGGGGACGAACAACGCGGTGTCCACGTTTGGTTGCGCCGGGCCGAACGTGTACGCCCCCGCGGTGCCGAGCGGTGCGACGACCACCCAGCCCAGCTCGTTGAGCGACCACACGTCCATGCGCGAGGGACTGAACGGGGACGTGTAGTTCCCGCTTCCCATCAGGCTGTATTCGCCCACGCCCTCGCTCGACTCGTCGGTGTCGTACAGATCGGGGAGCCCGAATCCGTGTCCGGTCTCGTGGGCCACCGTGCCGATCGGCATGATCTTGGTGGTGTCGCACCCGCTCGCGCCGCCCACGCCGCTCTCCAGGATGTAGTCGGCCACCTGCACGTTCACCGTCTGGCCGTTCACCACGGTGGTCGAATGCGTGCGATACGGCCCCAGGGAGAAGCGGTGTGCCCACAGGTGATTGTTGCCGCGCGGCCCACACGCTCCGTCGAGCGCCGGCTGCATGAACGCCACCAGATCCACGAAGCCGTCGCCATCGCTGTCGTATTGCGTCCACTCGATCTGGCTGTCGACCTTGCGCAGCGCCTCGGTGAGCGCGCTCTGCATGCGTGCGATCGCATTGGGTGAGAAGAGGCCGTTGCAGTCCGTCGAGCCCGTATACGGGTTTCCGGTGCAGGTGCCGGGAACGCCGGTGTAGGTCACTTCATTGGAGTCGAGCGCGGCGTAGCCGTACGTCTGCCCCTGCACGCTCAGCAAGCCGTTCGACAGCTCGGCGTAGTATGACGCATAGGTGTAGGGCCGGCCGGCGGACGCGCCGGTGGGCAATGGCGCGAACAGCACGTCGTCGAACTGGCTGGTGGGACGGATCTGGCTTGCCGGTGTGTTCTTGAACTTGAACAGGATGGCCGGCACGCGCAGCAC
>Ga0209153_1000688_pt1 | contig 14259 bp, 19 predicted proteins | sample GraSoiAngelo_120_FD_185877 | JGI IMG/M metagenome (GOLD analysis project Ga0209153, IMG submission 185877) | Grasslands soil microbial communities from the Angelo Coastal Reserve, California, USA - 14_0919_09_20cm (SPAdes) (version 2) | ecosystem: Environmental > Terrestrial > Soil > Grasslands ...
CGGGGCGCCCGTATGAGCGCCGCCGGCGCTAACGCCGCCGTGAGTGTGACTTTTCAGGCTAATCGCGCCGGCGAGCACGTCGTCGCTCGCGGTGACTTTGCCCTGCACGTCGACGTCGCCAGTGATCGAAACGCCGCCGTCGCTGGCGTCGATCGTGACGCCGCCCGACGGGGCGGTGATCGTCATGCCGCCGTCGCTGCAGTCGATCGTGACGCCGCCCGTCGAGCTGACGACGATCGTCGCACCGTCGGGCAGGGTAACGTCGAGCTTGTGCGCTTCAGGGTCATAGGCGAGCACGGCGCCGTCGGTGAATTCGACGAGCTCGCGCTTGCTGTTGCCTGGGAAGGGGAAGGCCGAGGCCGAGACGCCGCCGAGCGCGATCGCGCCGGCAATCTCGCCCGAGGGGCAAAGCAAAAGCATCTGCTCGCCGACGCTCGGCGGGCTCCAAGTGCGAGTTTCGCCGGCGCGGCGCTCGAGCCAACGAATTTGATCGGTTTCGACGTCGCCGACTTTGACGACGACGCGGCCCTGCGCATGGTCGATCGAGGTGACGGTGCCATAGCGCACCATTTCCTCGAATTCGTCAGGTTGATCGTCGCGGCGTTGCATGGTCGAGCGACAATGACTCGACGCGGCCGCGCCCGCGCTTGCCGGCTGTTGTAAAGGGCGAGGTTACAACAGAGCGGGCGTTGCCTGCCCTAAGCGAATGCGCCCGCGATTGTGCCGACGAGCGCGCCGCCGATCGCCCAAAATGCGACGTCGAGCCGCGAATGCGGGCCGGTGAAGCAATGGCGCAGGGCCTCGAGCGTCACCTTGCCCTCTTCAGCTCGCGCGCAAGGCCCAGGCCGAGGCCGGCGATCGCGCCGGTGACGATCGACGGCGCCAGGGCGAGCGGCAGCAGAATGACGATCGCCGCGGCGGCGTGCGCGGATTGATCGCGCAGCTCTTTGCGCAGCCTCGTCACGCGAGCCCGCCCCCGTTCATTGTGACGGTGACTGTCCACGATTTGAGCGTGCCCGAGCCGTCGTCGGCCGTAACATTCCACGACGACGAGCGGGTGCCCGTCGCCGGCGGGTTGACGTGAAACGAAATTTCCAACGCACTCGAGCCGTTGCTGACGCTCGCGCTGCCGAAACTGCCCGTTCGCGTCCACGTCCAAATCACGGGGCGGCTCGCCGTAATCACGGCGTCCTCGTCGACGGCAACGACGTTAGGGCCCGAGGGAACGAACGTCGCCGGCGCTACGCCGGCAGGGCCGAGAAAGAGGGCCGGCGCGAACGGCAGCATTAGCCGAAGGCCTTGACGAGCGTGCAGCGAATCGTGCCGTCGGCGCGCACGAAATAGCTGATTGCATCCTCGGCGCTCGGTGCCGCCGACAGCGTGCCGCCGGCGGCGCCGCCTGGGAATTTCCAGGCCGAGCCGTAAGTGATCGCGCGGCCGCCGGTGGCGTCTTGCGGAATGAAAATGAGGCCCGACTGCCCCGCTTTCATATTGGTCGGATTGGCGAGGGTGAGCGGGCCGGTGAGTTGGCCGATCGCGAAATTCAGGCCGGCGTTGCCGTTCAACGTCACCGTCGCGGCATAGGCAACGGCAACCTCGGCCGCGCCGCCGAACAGCCGGCGAGGCGTGATCGCCTTGCCGGTGTCGGTGCCCGTCCAAAACTCGGCATTCGTCGGCTCGGGGTTGGCCGTCGCGGCCGCCGCGATGCCGTCGAGCTTGGCCTTGTCGGCGCCGCTCATAAATCCGGCGTTGCCGCCGGCGGCCGCGACGGCGTGAACGGCGCCATTGGCGCCGGCGTGATCGGTGAAAAAGCCCTTTCTGATTTTGCCCAGGGCGGCGAGCAGGGTGTCGCCGGCCGCCGGCGTGCCCGCCGTGTCGGTGAGGCCGGTGAGGGCGACGCCGCGGATTGTCGCCGGCAAGTCGGTGAACAGGGCCTTTTTGATTTTGCCCAGGATAGCGAGCAGCGAGTCGGATTCCGCCGGCGTGCCGGCGGTGTCGGTGAGGCCCGTCATGGCGGCCGAGCGCACGCGCAAGTCGGTAAAGTAGAGATTGGCAACGCCCTCGGTTACGTTGTCCGAGGTGCCAGGGCTCGCGGTGATCGTCTGATAAGTCGAGCCGGCCCAACGCCACTGACTGTTATTATCGAGCGCGATGTAAATTTTGCCCGCCTCGCCGACTGCCGGAAAGGCCGCGGCGCTCGGATATTCGAGCACGTCGTCGACGAAGCTCGGCAGTTGCACCGCGGGCACCTTGCCCGTCGCGTCGAGCGAGGCGACGCCGTTCGCTTGGCCGATCGCCGAGCTCGCGATTTTGCCGGCGATCAGGGCGGTGAGAAGCTCGAGCTTGTCGAAGAGCGCGTTTTTGGTCGGCACGTTCGTCGAAGCATCCCAGGCGGGCCCATAAGGCTCGTCGGGCACGGTGAGGCCGCCCGCGGCGCTCTGCACCGTCATAACGGTGCCGCCGCCCGAGATTGCGACGTCGCCCTTGTCGCCGTCGGTGAGGCCGCTGCCGCCGCCGGCAGCGGTGTCGTCGGCGGCGAGCACGAAGCCGTCGCCGGCGGGGTTTACCTTGACAACCTTGCCGGCCTGCCCCGCGATCGCGAGCGCGGCGAGGGCTGACAGAATTGCGCTCGAGGCCTGCTTTGTGGCGAGGCCGGCGGCGAGCTCGGCGCTCGAGGCGAGCGCGGCCGCGTCGATTCCAATGACGATCGTTCCGGCCTCGGCGTCGGTGACGAAGGCAATGCCGTCGCCTTCGAGCAAGGTCGCGATGATTGCCGCCTGCAGCTCGGCGGGCGTCGGCCGCGTGCCGGCCTGGGCCAAAGCGGCCGCCGGCATTCGCTTTAGGCTACGGCCGAGGCCGGCGCCCTGCAGAACTGGAATCTCTTCGGTGCCGTCGGGATCGTTCGCAATGGCGAGTAGAGAGGTTTTCACGGTCGGTTTTCCTCGAGGCTACGCCCAACGGGGCGAATTTGCGGGGCGGAATGCGGCGAGCTCGGTGCCGGTCATGCCGGCGAGCTCGAGCTCGATCGCATTCGAGGCGGTGCGAACGGCGTCGATTTGCTTGCGGCGCTCGAGCGCCGGCGCGAAGTCGATCGAGGCGCCGCCGATCGTCGCGAGCTCGAGCGCGGCCGTGGCGATCGCGGCCGCGTCGTTCGCCTGCTGCTCGAGGCTCGCGATTGCGAGAATGCGGGCGCGGGCGTGCAGCTTCACGCGGCGAGCCGCGAGCTCGCGCAGCTCGTCGATCGAGCTCGCCGGCATTTGGGCCTCGGGGCCGTTCGCGCCGGCGACGATCGTCGCGCCGGCGGCCTGGGCCTCGAGCAGCGCAGCGTGCCGCTTTGCGGTGATTTTAACGGCGTCGGCGGGCATTTGGCGGCCGTGCAGCTCGCGCAGGTAAAAGCCGCCGGTCGAGGGTGAAAAGTAGGGCATGGCGCTCAAATTCCGATCGCGAGAAAGCCAAAGGTGAAGGGGCGGGAGTCGCCGGTGATGTAGAGATTGAAAGAGGCGGCGCTCATTGAAGAGACGACACAAACCTCGTCGCTTTCGTCGCCGCCGTCGGGGTCGCTGTAGAGCTGCGTTAAGACTTGCCAGCAGCCCGACGGGAAGGCGACGGGGAACGCGATAACTTTCGTTCCGTGCGAAATTGAGTGCGAGCCGCTGCCCCATTGCAGAATGAGCGGCGTGCCTGGGATTCGCAGATAGCCGCTCGAGGCCATGCTGCGCAGCGTCGCGGCGAGGGCGGCCGCGGTGACGGCCTTTGTGTCGTTCGTCATGCCCTCGACGTCGGCGCCGTTGGCCTTGGGCACCGTAATCGTTCGATCGACAGTCAAATCGCCGCCGCCGGTGGCGAGGCCGCCGGTGTCGACGTGCCGCGATTGCGGAACCATGCCGGCGAGCGTCGTCAGCACGCTCGCAAGCGAGGCCGGTGTCACCGCCTTGTCGTTGATAAGGCCGGCGAGCGTCTCGGCCGCCGAGGCGATCGCGACGCTAATCGTGCGATCGGCCGCGAGACTGCCGCCGCCCTGGGCGAGCCCGCCGGTGTTGATGTTGCGGCCCGCCGGCGCGGCGCCGACGTCGGCCGCGTCGAGCACGACGTCGCCGATTTCGCCGTTCACCGATCGCACCGGCGCCCCAGGCGAGAGGAACTCTTGCCAGTTCGCGAGCGTGCTCGGCGGCGCGGCCGGGTCCGACCCCAGCTTCGCCCCCGCCTGGCTCCCCGCCCAGAACACCAAGCAAGCCACCCCCAACGGCAACCACGTCCCCCAGTGGGTCAAGGTCGCGATCGTCAGTTGGCGAGCGTGCTCGGCGGCGCGGCCGTCAGAACATAGGTTTTGAGCTCGTCGGTGCGGCGGGCAAAGTCGCCAGGGCCGGCGGTGGCGAGCGCGAGCATGGCGGCCTGACTCGCGACGGTGAAGGTGTCGATCGAGTCGACGGCGCCGAGCTGCGAAGGCGGAACCTTGCCGTTGGCGCCCAGGGTCGCAACGCCGTTCGCGACGCCCTTTTGCGCGAGCGGCACGAAATTCGCGCCGAGCGTCGCCGGCGTGACGATCTTTTCGGCGTCGACGCCGGCGGCAACCTCGGCCGAGCTCGCGAGGAAGGCGACGCCCTTGCGGCCGAGCGTCGCCGGCGGATAGGTAAAATTCGCGTCGCCGAATTGAATGACGGCCGCAAAGCCGGCCTCGAAAGTAATATCGACGGCGAAGAGGAACGTCGCCGCCTCACTCTTTTCAAAGAGCGGGCCCTGCTCGGCGGTCTGACTGAAAACGCCGAACAGGTCGCCGGTGTCGAGGAACAGGCCGAAGCCGGTAACGGTGTAGGATTCGGCGGCGTCGTCGGTCGCTACCATGTGAATGACGGTTTCGCTGACGGACTCGCCGGCGATCGCCGAAATGCGCTTGAATTCCCCAGGCAGGCCGGTGAGCGTCGGCGCCATGACGAACGGCGAGCTCGAGAGGGCGAGCGCGGCAACGGTGACGGCGTTCGTCGTGCCGGACTCGGCGTCGATAAGGGCCTGAAGGCCGGCGGTCGTGATTGTTAGGGGCAGCTTCACTTTTCAGGCTCCTAAGAAACGGAAGGCCGCAAAGGCGGCTCGCGCCAAAGCTGCGGCAGCAGGGCGCGGGCCTCGGCCTCGTCGGCGAAGAGGCAAAAGACAGTCTCGAAAGCGGGTGAGCTCGCGCTCCAATCGGGGTTGACGCGCGTGCCGGTTTTCACACCGGCCTCGTTGATAACGTGAAGCCGCTTGGGCACGCCGACGTCGCCGGCCCAAACAACCTCGGGGCTCGAGGGGTGAACGACGGCAACGGCGGCCTCGGGCGTCATGGCCGAGGCGACGACGTTCAGGTGATAGCCGAAGAGCGCCCAATCGAACGGGCCGGCGACGAGGGCGGGTTTCCAGCTCAAAGCGCGTGCTCCGCGATCGCCGCGAGCACCTTCGCGTCGCTGTCATAGGCGCCGAGCTTGTTGAAAATGCCGCGCACGGCCGCGTCGGGTTGAAAGGTGCCGTAATAGCTGCCGACGTGCAGCCGCGTCGTGCCGGCGGGGAAGCCCGCGGCGGCGTCGGCGCCAAGCCAAGTTAGCACGCCGTCGCGAACGATGCCGCCGCGCCAATTGCCGGCATGGCGGCGCGCGACGAGCGTCAAGCGCCCAGGCGATTGCCCGAGGGCATATTGATTTATTGCGAGCGCGCCGGCGACGTAAACCTGAACGACGGCCGCCGAGCCTTGCATGACGAGCGCAACGGCGTCGTTGCCGCTCGGCGAGGTGAAATTTGCGAGCTCGCGGTTGCTGGTCGCGTCGAGCGTTCCGAGCTCCGCCGTTGCCCAAATCAATTGATCGGAGTCGGCGAGGGCATAGTCGAGACGAAGGTCGTCGGCGCCGATCGCGGCCGCGCTCGCCCCCGTTTGAATGATCGGGCCGCCGTCGGCGTGGTCGCCGTCGATAACCTGCCCTTGCCAAACGAAACAGCCGTCGACGTCATTGCCGGCGGCGCCTTCAAAAACGGCGTCGCCGCCGCCGGTCGACATAAGCGTGAGATAGCCGGCATTCGAGAAGTCGGCCGTCAGCGTGTAAATGCACCGAAACCAACCGCCAGGAAGGGCAATTATGCGCCCAACGCCGGCAGGAAGGCCGCCGGCGGTCGAGACGGCGCCGACGGTGCCGGCGGCGAGGTCGAAAGAGATAACTGACCAAAAGCCGCCGGCATTCGAGGCGCCGAGCGCGGCGTGCGTGCGGCCCGCGGCCTTGAAAAAGGCGCTTAGAGTGCGAGTTGCGACGCCCGCCGGCGGCGCGTGATAAATAAAAGCCGCGTGCCGGTTCGTCGTGCTGTCAGCGATCAGCTTGTCGGCCGTCAGCGAGCCGTCAGGCGCCGCGGTGACGTTGGGGCTTGCCGAGGCGTTGAAAAGGAAATTCGCGTTTTCGAGCTGCCGGCTGTTGGGCGCGGCGTTCGTCAGGCTCGGGCGCGAGATATAGCCGAGCTCGGGCACAATCGCGGGAACGTCGGCCGCATAAGCGAGCACGCTGCCCGAGGCGGAAAGCTCGGCCTTCGCGCCGGTGCGCGCGTAGCTGTAACCGGCGAACGACGACGGGCCGGCGATCGCCGCGCCGTCGCGATAATAGTCGCCGCCGGCGAAGCCCAGGGCGAGCGCATAGTCATAGAACGGCGGCGGCGGCGGGTCGAATTCGAGGAAGCCGCCGCCCTCGAGCTCGATCGGCTCGCCGATCTCGGTTGTCAGATAGGTCGCCCATTCCGGCTCGATCGTGGTGTCGGCGGCGGTGTCGAGGCGGATAAATCCGGCGGTGCGGCCCGCCGCAACGACGTCGACGGCGCAAGCCGCCTCGAGCGACTGCAGCAGGCGGAAATGCGAGCGAACGGGTTTCGTGCGAATGACGTCGCGAATGATCGCGTCGGCAAATTCGGCCGAGGTGCGAAAGCCGCCGGTCGCGCCCGACTCGAGCAGCAGGGGCAAGGTGACGGTGAAGGTGTGCGGCTCGCCTTGCGGCGACATTTCAAACCATTCCGTCAGCTTCAGCAGCTCGTCGAAACTGGCGAGCACCTGGTCGATCGAGGCCGGCGTGCCTTTTTTGCGCTGCTGCTCGATCGCGGTTGCGACGGCCGCTCGCTTTTCGGCCTCTGTCCAATGGGTTTCCCAACGGTCGGTTGAAAGCGCCCAGGCCAGCCAGGGCAGCAGCTCTAGCGGGCACGTCGCGGGATTCCAAAGCTCTTTGATCGGCGCCGGAACGTCGCCCAGGCGGGCGGTCGCGCCCTCGAGCGATCGCTCGAGCCGCGTCGAATTCGGGGGCAGCAAGGTTCCGCTAATTGTCATAGCCGCCGAAAGTCACGTCGACGGCGGTGCAATGCGCGACTTGCGTCGAGCTTATGGCGATCGTGGCGAGCGGCGTCGTGAATTGCACGCGCTGAATTCCCTCGACGTGCAGGGCCGCATTCAGGCCCGAAAAGGTGAGGTCGCGCCCAATCAGGCGGTTCGCGGCAAGGTGCTCGTCGAGCTTCGCCTGCGCGGCCGCGACGATCAGGCTCGCGTCGGGCCCTGGGAAGGTGAAGAGCTGCGCCTCGATCGTGAACGGCACAACCTCGACGCTCTGCACGGTCACAAGGTCGGTTAGCGGCCGCACCGGCCTCGAATTCACGACGGCCTCGACGGCCTCGAGCACCTCGGCCGAGGCCGTGCCGTCGCCGGTGCGCGAAAGCACCGTGACAATAACCTCGCCTGGAACGGGGCTGATTGCGCTCGCGTCGAGAACGTCGGCGTGCGCGGAACGCGCGTGAAAGACATAAGCGAGCTCGGGGCCCGCGACGCTGAAGGATTCGGGCGCGAGAACGACGCGCTGCCGCAAGGCGTCGTCGGGCTCGAGAATTTGCGGCAAGCCGAGCACCGCGTTTTCTTCCTGAATGACGAGCCGAGTGACGCCGACGAGGGCGGCGAGCTGGTCGAGGTCGCTGCCGGTCGCATAAGCGAGCATGACGCCGCGGGCGCGGTCGTTGAACCGCTGCCGATTGAGAAGCTCGCGATATGCGGCAACCTGCAGAATCTTAACGGCAGGGTCGCTTTCAACCGTCGCGTCGAATTCGGGCATTCGCGCCTGAATGTCGGCGATCATTTCGGCGAGAATTGTCTCGAATGAAAGCTGCTCGACGACGGTCGGCGCGGGAAGCCTCGAGAGGTCGACCGAACTCGAGCCGGTGCTAAGGTTGAGGTCTAGCGGCATGACGAGCGACAATGACTCGCCCGCGCCGCGGCCGCGCTCGCCCGCTGTTGTAACGCCCGAGGTTACAACAGGGCGGGCTTTTCACCGCTCGGGCGCGGCCTTCAGCCTCGAGCCTATGCACCGCTCATTTGCCCTCTTGGCCTGCACCGCGGCGCTCGCTTTGGCGAGTTGCGACGACGACAAAGGATCTAGCTCGAGCTCGAGCTCGCCGGCGCCGACGTGCGCCGTCGACTCCCATTGGAGCACGAAACTTGTGATCGACGGCCATGACTCGTCGCCGGCGACGGCGCCGAATCCGTGCCTCGAGGCGCAAGGCTGGTCGATCGTCATTCCGCCGGCGCCTGGGAAGGCCGGCTATATCACTCGAGCGGCGGCCGCGGGCGAGCTCGTCGGCAAGAGCGTCATTCGCATTCGCGGCCGCTTTGAAGGGCCCGAGGGCTCGAGCGTCGTGCCTTATGGCGAGCCGCAGTTTCGCGCCATGCTGACGCCCTATTTCCAGCGGTGCGGCGACGATTGGAGCGCGAGCGGCCGCTTTGAAACCTTCCGCTGGTATGCGTCGAGCCGCCTTTATCCGATCGAGCTCGGCGAATTCGAGCTCGAGGCGCGCTTTAGCGAGCCGTGGGGCGCAATCCTAACGAGCACGTCGAGCTCGGCGCCGGCGGCATTCGACGCGGCGATCGCCCAGGCGTGCCGCGTCGGCTTTGTGCTCGGCGGCGGCAGTCAGGCCGTCGGGCACGGTATCGAGGCGCGCGGCGGGCAGGTGAAGCTCGTCGTCACCGAATTCACAATCGAATAAGCGGCGCCGTCACGCCCCGAGCTTGGCGAGCACAAGGTCGAGAATTCGCCGGCGATCGTCGGCGGTGAGGCCGAGCAGGCGCCTCGAGGGATAAAGGGCAACGGGCGCGCTCGGCGAGTTGCCGACGCGATCGGGCAAGCCGAGCTGATGGACTCGAGCAATCCGCTGCAGGCCGGTGTCGGCAAAGCCGACTGAAACGCCGTCGGCCGAGGCCTGCCAATTGAGCGCGTCGGGCCGGCCCATTTTGCGAAACATGGCGCCGCGCTTGCGATTCTTTATCCGGCCCTTTTTCGATCGCAGCGGCGGCCGTTCCTTGCGCGCCTCGAATGCCGAGCCGTCAGGATTGAGGTTGTCGCGGATTCGACGGCTCTGCGATCGGCGCAGCTCGCGGCCGAGTTGGTGAGCGAGGCGCACGCGCTCGGGCGGGCTGACGTTGGCGAGCAGCGCCTCGAGACGGTGCTCGAGCTCGTCGAGGCCGACGCCGGCGGCGGCCATTATGGGGCCGGCGGGGTAAAGTCGAGAATGAGCTCGTCGTGCAGGTAGAATTGCAGCAGCGGCGTTTCCTCGGGCACGTCGTCGAAAGGCGGCGCGGCGACAGGCTCGGGCCGGTGAACGACGTCGAAACCGCCGCCGGCGCGCGGCACGGCGTCGACGGCCTCATTCAGCTCGAGCTCGAGGCTAAGGTCGATCGTGCCGGCGTCGAGAATGTCGGCGTCGAATTTCACGGCCTCGTTGCCGGTGTCGTGATTCTCGAGCAGCTCCGGCTGATAGGTCGCAATCCAAAGAATGACGGCGAGCGCAACGGTGTCGACGTTGCCGGCGAAGTCGGTGAGAATTGCCGTCAGCCGATAGCGCCATTCAAAGCCCTTGTTCCCGCCGGCGCGGGCGGCGATTCGGCCCTTGTCGATAAAGATTGCGAGCTTTTCGGGCTCGCGCTCGAGCACCTTCACGCCGGCGTCGTCGACGATCGCGGCGGTGAGGGCTTGGCGAAGGCTATCGGGCTTCAGCATCCTACGGCGCCGGCGAGCTCGAGCTCGGCGGCGTGGCGGCAATGCACGGCTTCCCGCGCTCGAATTCGATCAGGCGCTCTTGCCGAGCCGCATTGCCGGCAAAGGCCTGGGCGAGCCGGATGATCGCCGAGCGCACCGCCTCGGGAATGACGGCCCATTGATCGGGCGGGAAGCCCTCGGGCCGATCGGGGCAGCGCAGCAGCTCGGCGGGCGGCGCAATGTGAGTGTCGACAGCGATTGCCGTCGGCGTCGCCGGCCTCGCGTTAACGTCGGGCCGGCTGCAGCCCTGCAAGGCCGTTAAGAGCGTCAAACCAATCGCGGCCGACGCGATCATTCTCGGGAATGTCATTGTTCGCTTGCTCCATCCTGCGCGCGGCCGAGGCGGCCGCAGCAAAGTCTCGGGCGGCGGCCGCGGCGTCGGCCTCGCTCTTTCGGTTATGCTCGCCCAGGGCGCCGGCGAGTGCCTCATTCGAGGCCTTGGTCGCGTCGCGCTCGAAAGCCGAGAGGTGCAGCACGCGGGTTTTGCAGAGCTCGCCGCGCTTATGCTTCACGGCCTTCGCCTTGCCCTTCCCGACGGGCACCTGCTCGATCGAGGCGTCGAATTCGGCGCCGGCGGCGGCGCAGGTGACGTTCGCGAAGGCGAGCAGATTGTCGCGATCGCGCTTCACCATTGAAAATTGATAGTAGAGGAACGCCGCGGCCGCCGCGACGGCGAGCAGGGTCAGCCAATCGCGAGCGGCTTTGATTTGTCCGAAAATCGGCACGAAATGGCCGAGTAGCGAGCCGAACAGCTTTTTCATTAGCTCCACCTTTTGAGGCGATCGGGCAGGTTCGCCGGCGTCTTGCCGAACAGCAGGCCCGTTTCGCACGTTTCAATCTCGCGGTGCCGGCGGTGCTCGAGTCCCGTCAGGACTCGGCCGCCGGCCTTCCTGAAGGCAATGAAAGCCTCGCACGCGGCGACGAGCTCGCCGGCGTTGAACTTGCGGGCAATGCCCGTCGAGCTGCAATTCGTCTTTCGTGCGGCCGTGCAGGGCGGCCGAGCCGTCGCGCAAAAGGCGCCGACGCCGATGTTATATGCGAGCGTGATCGCCGCGGCGCGCTGATAGTCTCGGCCCGCGGCCGCGAGTGCCGGCGTGCAGGCGAGCACGCCCTCGGCGTGCTTGGCGAGCGCGGCCTCGAGCATGGCGTCGCATTGTGCCGGCGTGTAGGTCGAGCCGGCCTTGACGTAGGCAATGCCGTCGCAGGCCGTCCAAATCCCTACGGAGTCGCGATAGGCCTTCAGATATTGCGGGCCGGCCTTGTGTGTGACGACGACGGCCGCCGGCGCCTGGGCGGCGATCGGCGTCTCGATTCGAGCCTCGACGGTGCGGCCGCTTTCCTCGCGCGGCACCGCAACGCAAAGCAAGGCGGCGCAGCCGGCGCCGACAATGCCGACGAGCTTTGTGAGGCGCGTGCCTTTCGGCCGATCGACGCCGGCGTTTGGCGTGCTCGAGCTCGAGCTCATTTCTTTGTGCCGATCAGGCCGAGCAGCCGATCTTTGAGCTGCCCAGGCAAAGCCTCGAGGGCGCCGCTCGCGCCGGTGATAAAGCGCGGCGTCGACTTAAAGGCGATCATGGCGATAACGAAGCCGACGGCATTCGAGGCGAATTGGCCGAGGCCGAAAAAGGCCGAAATGCCGAGCGTGACGTAGTAGCTGACGCAAATGCCGACGGCCCATTGAATGAACCGATCGCGCAGCGACAGCCCTTCCTCCCAGGCCTGGGCGACGGCCGAGCCGATCGCCGCCGGCATAAGGGCACCGGCGACAGTCTTAACGACGTCCCAAATTTCGGCGGGCAGGTGCTCGAGGTTCATTGGCTTCAGCTCCAAAGCTGCACAAGCGGCTCGGCAGGTGCCGGCGCCGCGGGAAGGGGAATGTCGACGATCGTGCCCTCGGGCAGATTAGGGCCGAGCTCGGAAAGTCCGCGATTGGCCTCGAGCACGCCCTCGACGGCACCGAAACCGGCGCCGATCGTGCGCCAAACGAGCGCGTCGACCGTCTCGCCGGCGTGAGCGGCGACGGGGAACGTCTGCGCCGTCATGGCCGGCCTGCGCGTCGGCGCCAACGAATCTCGATCGCGGCTCGAATAAGCTTATGGGAGTCGCGCACGTCGTCGGCCGCGGCGTCGACGGCGGCAAAGACGGCCGACAACAGCGCGAGCGGCAGCGTGAGCGCGAGCCCGACGGCAATCTGCAGCAGGGCGATCGCCATGCCGGCGAGCTCGAGGAAGCGGGCGCGCGTCATATCAGCTCGACGGCCGTGCGCGTGACGCCGAGAATGTCGCGGATTGCGTGAGTCCCGTTGCGCCGGTGCTCGTCGGCGGTGAGGGCCCTATCCTCGTTTTTCTTTTGGCCGTCGGCCGTCGCCGAAATGTCGCTATGCGTGTCGACGAGCTCGGCCGCGGCGAAGCTCGCGATCGCGCGCTCGTAAAGCCGCACTAGCCGCGGTTGCCCGCCGATCGTCGCGGGGCTGACGGCCGCAATTGTGGCGAAGCCGGCGGCAATCTGCAGCGCGGCCCAATCCTCGAGCGCGACGCTAACCGTCAACATGGCCGAATAGGCGGCCTCGATCAGTCGAAATTCGGTGACGGTCGCCGGCATTTGCGCCAGGGCGCGAACGGCCGAGGCCTTGATGCCTGGGAAAAAGGCGCCGTCATGCGCGAGCACCGGCTCGTCGGCGGGCGCGGGCACGGTTGCCGGCGATGAAACGAAGCCGGTCATTGCGCGCCCCCGAGGGCCCGCCCCGCGAAGTGAGGGGGTGAGGAAAGTCGGCTTTGGTATAGGGCACAGGGGGAAACCCTAACCGCCGCCGCTTTTCCGCCCCCTCGACGCCGCGGGGCGAGCTCGAGAAGCCGGCTCATTGCCGGCCCTAGCTCTGCAGCTCGGCGAGGCGCTTTGCCTCGCGCTCGAGCTTTTCAATGTCTTTCTTCACGCCGACGCGCGGATTGAGCGCGAGCGCACGGCGCAGGTGCTCGAGCGCCGCGGCGATCGCGGCGCGCTTGCCGGCTGCAGGGCCGTCGGCGTTGGTATCGTGCAGCGCGGCCGCCTCGATCGCGAGCAGCAGGCCGATCGCCTTTTTCAGCTTGGCGCGAACCTCGTCGGGCATATCCTCGCGAGCGGTGAGCTCGTCGGCCGACTGCAGCACGTCGCGCGGGAAAGTCCCGCCTTGCCCGAGGGCTTTCAAGGCCGCTTCCGCTATTTCCTCTGCGATCATGGTCGCGGCGGTGCGCTTGAACCTTTCGGGCAAGGCGAGTCCGTAGCGTAAGACGTGAGCGCCGAGCTCGAGCGCCTTCGCAAAATCTTCGGTGTCGAGGGCCCAAATGAGCACCTGCGAAACAATGTCGTCGCTGCTCGCCTCGAATTTTTCGCCGGCAGCTTCAGCCGCGGCGGCGGCGGCGAGCACGCCGTCAACCCAGGGCATAAAGTCGGGCAGCATAATGCGCTTGCGCGCAATCTTTTCCTCGATCGACTGAATGCCCTTCAGCTCGAGCAGGCAATTGCCGAGCACTTGGCGCAGCAGCTCATAGGGCGTTGCGTCGAGCCGCTCGTCGGCGCTCGAGGCGTTGGCGGCCGTAACGGCCGCGGATTTGCGCAGGTGGCAAGCTCGGGCGGGGCTAATGGTCATTATGCGCCCTGGGCGCCCCTGCGGCGGGCCTTGGGCGCGCTGCCGGCCTTGGCGGGCGCTTTGGCCGCCGCAGGCTTTGCAGCGGCCTTAGCGGCCGCCTTGGCGATCGCCGCGCTCTTGCGGTTGTGACAGGCTTGCGCCGGCGTTGCCATTTTTGGGTTTCCCTGTTGCTCGAGAGGAAGGCCGAGCCGCGGGTTAGGCGGCTCGGCCGAGAGAGGCTTAGGCGTCCTTGCGCTCGATATTCTCGATCAGCAGGGAGAAGTCGTAATCCTCGACAACGTAGGCGTCGTTCGACGACTCGAAATTCTCGACGCGATCGCGCTCGGCGCGGTCGATGATCGCGCGGCGGCGCTTGGCGGCCTGATAGTAAATCGAGAGGTTGTCGGGCCGCGTGATAAGAATTGCGCCGGCAGGAACGAACGGAACGGTCGCCCCAGGAAGGCCGCCAATCCGCTTGGTCGACATAATGACGTCCCGAGCAACCTGCTCGGTCGCCTTGTCGCCAGCGGCCTGCACGATCGGAAAATACTTATCGTGCATGAGGTCGCGGCCCATGTAGGCGACGAGGCC
>Ga0209153_1000689_pt1 | contig 14257 bp, 16 predicted proteins | sample GraSoiAngelo_120_FD_185877 | JGI IMG/M metagenome (GOLD analysis project Ga0209153, IMG submission 185877) | Grasslands soil microbial communities from the Angelo Coastal Reserve, California, USA - 14_0919_09_20cm (SPAdes) (version 2) | ecosystem: Environmental > Terrestrial > Soil > Grasslands ...
ACGTCGGCCGCTCCTAAGTTGCAGACTATTGAGGCTCTCGGTTTCCGCACCTTCGATGGCGGGCCTTCACGCGGGCTGCGCGACTTGTTCGCACCGCTTCATGATCTGCTCACCTGCGGCGGCGATCCTCGGCTGAGCCTCGATCCGGCTCGGGGCCGCAATGCGTACGGGTGCGGACCCATGCCTTCGCCGCAGACATGGAGTTTTGCCTCAAGCACGGCATCGTCGATTTCGGAGCGGGCCTACAGGCGCGCCGCTCTTGCGCGCGAGGAGCTAATGCAGTCGGCGATCACAGCCGGGCTGGAGGCAGCGCTTGACGCGCGCATCGAAGAAATGCGCAGCGAACTCAGAGCTCATTTGCGGCTTTCGGCAAGCGAAGTGGATGTGGTTTTCTCTCCGTCGGGCACCGACTCGCAGCTTCATGCCTTGTTTGTCGCACGGTCGTTGCTGGGTCCTGCGCTCACAACGATCATTGTGGGGTCGGATCAGACCGGCAGCGGAACGGTCTATACGGCGCGTGGGCGCCACTTCAATACGCTGACGGCGGGTGAGCGCCCGGTTCGCAAGGATGCGCCGATCGACGGCTTGTCCTGCGACAGCGTCGAGGTGCCGTTGTTCGGCGGAACGCGAGACGTCAGAATGCGGACGGATGGCGACGCGGCCGTTCTCGACGCCATTGACGCTGTGGTCGCGAACGGCGCCAGCGTTCTGCTCCAAATCATGGATTCGTCGAAACTTGGCTGGCGCTCGCCGAGCGAAGCGTGCCTCGACGAGATCGCCAATAGGTGGCCCGACCAGGTTTGGATCGTCGTCGACGCCTGCCAGATGCGCATCAGCCGCCGTCGGATGAAAACCTATCTCGATCGCGGATATATGGTGCTGATCACGGGCTCCAAATATTTCGGCGGACCCGCCTTCAGCGGCGCGCTGCTGGTCCCGGCGGGGCTTTCGCGATCGCTCGATCGAGGCGAAGGGATCGCGCCCGGAGTTCTCGACTATGCCAGCCGCAGCGATTGGCCGAAACGCTGGAGCGCGCTGCGGTCTCGTTTCGAGAGCAGGCCCAATCTCGGTCAATGGCTGCGCTGGGAAGCTGCGCTGGAAGAAATCAAGGCCTATTACCAGGTGCCGGATGCGTTCCGCACGCTGGCGCTGCGACAGCTCGAGGCCGGGATCGAGAGCCTTATCATGCTGTCGTCATCGCTTCATCTGGTTGGCTCGGGGACGAAAGCCTGCGGGAGTGAAGACGAGGAATTCGCTCACGCAACGATCTTTCCGTTCACGATCAACCGCGATCGCAGCCCGCTTTCGCCCGACCGCTGCCGGGTAGTTTATCGTGCGCTGGCGCAGGATTTGCGCGAGGTGATCGGCGGCAGCGAGGCTGATCAGGCCATCACGGCGCGTCATTGCCTGGTCGGCCAACCGGTTCGAATAGAGATGCGGGACGAAGAGCCGACTGCCGCACTACGCCTGTGCGTCGGCGCGCGCCTCGTCACCGAGACGTGGTCGCCGGACGCTCGAGCCGCGCAGCAGAATCTACAGCGCGAGCTTGATCGCATCGCAGACGTCGTCGCCAAGATAGAGCTGCTGCTTGAGCATACAGGCAGGATGGAATTCGTGGAGCTGCCATATGCAAACTGAATCTCTCGGACTAGCCGACACCGCCTGCGCAGACCGGGTCGGCATGGCCCGGCTCACGAAGATGGCGTTCGACGGCGCAGACCTGCGTCCGTTATGCCAGGAACTGACCGCCAAGCTGCTCGACGGCACCGCGCAGGCGGGCGAGGGACTGGACCTGTCGCTGATCGCGCAGCTTCTGGGCGACAAGGAGACCGGTCTTGCCGTTCAGCGGGAGATACTCGCCTCTCATCGGCTATTCCGCTCGCCATGCGCCGCAAGCAATCCGCGTCTGCGCGTTCTTGCGCTGGCAGCGGCGACCGACATGGGCAGCAATACGCCGATCGAATTCCTCCTTGAGGAGTCCGGCATCGAGTTGATGGTGCTGTACGTCGTTCCCGACGCCGGACTCCCGGTGCCGCTGCCCAATCACGACGTCGCTATCGTGATCGCCTCCGATTCGGAGGATTGCCGCGAGGCGCTGTGTGTGATCGATCAGGCGGCGCCGCGCTGGCCGCGGCCGCTGCTCAATCCGCCGCAACTGGTTTGCAATCTCGATCGCGACAAGCTGCATCATCTGCTCAAGGGCGTGGACGATCTCGAGATTCCCGCGACGATCTCGGTCACCCGCGCACAGCTATTGCAGCCGGCACAGTCGGCCGGAGTGGTCGCCGGCATCGCTGTTTTTCCCATCATTGTCAGGCCGCGCGGCTCGCATGCCGGTGTCGGTCTTGCCAAAATCGATGATCGTGAGGCGATGGCGGGCTATCTCGATCAACGCCAGGAAGAAGAGTTCTTTATTTCGCGCTACGTCGACTATTCCAGCGACGACGGCTTGTTCCGCAAATACCGCGTGGTCTTCGTGGACGGCAAGCCCTACGCCTGTCACATGGCGATCGCGGATCGCTGGGACATCTGGTACCTCAACGCGGGAATGTCCGGGAGTGCCGGCAAGCGTCTCGAGGAAGAGACCTTCATGCATACTTTCGATTTCGGCTTCGCGCGTCGTCACCATGCTGCGCTGGCCGGCATGGCCGGCCGCATTGGCCTCGACTACTTCACGGCGGACTGCGCGGAGACCAAAAGCAGAGCGCTGTTGATCTTCGAGGCGGACAATACCGCCGTCGTTCACAATATGGATTCGCCGGAGGTCTTTCCCTACAAGCCGCCCCAGATGCGCAAGATATTCGATGCGTTCGTGGCAATGCTGGAGCGCCGCGTCCGACGTGGGCAGGAGCAGGCGGCGTGAGCGAGGTGCTGTTGCGTCAATCGTCGCTGCATTCCGAAGCAGGCGAGACGCTCGATCCCCGCAATTGGGAGGATTTGCGCGCGCAGGCTCATCGCATGCTCGATGACATGATCGACTACGTCGCGGATGTTCGCGATCGTCCGGTATGGCAACCTATACCGGATGCTGTTCGCGGGCAGTTCCGTGCCACGCTGCCGCGTCAGCCTTCGGACCTCGGCGAGGTCTATCGCGAATTCACCGATCTCATCGCGCCGTATGCGACCGGGAACGTTCATCCCGGCTTCATGGGATGGGTGCACGGCGGCGGCTCCGCCGTCGGCATGCTGGCGGAGATGCTGGCCGCCGGCCTCAACGCCAATCTCGGCGGACGCGATCACATTCCGATCGAAGTCGAGCGACAGATCACGGCGTGGGTCCGCGAGATGTTCGGCTTTCCCGCGAGCGCGAGCGGGATCTTCGTCACCGGAACCTCGATGGCCAATCTGATGGCTGTGCTGGTGGCACGAACGTGCGCACTCGGCAAATCTGCGCGGCAGCACGGCATCGGCCATGAAGGCGCGGCTTTGACCGCCTACACGTCGAAGGCGGCACACGGCTGCATCGCCAAGGCGATGGATATCGCAGGCTTCGGCACCGACGCGCTGCGCTGCATCTCCATCGACCAATCGCACCGGATCGATGTCGCTGCGCTGCGCGCGCAGATTGTGCGCGATCGCGAAGCCGGGCTGAAGCCGTTCCTGGTGGTGGCCTCGGCCGGCACGGTGGACATTGGCGCAATCGACGACTTGGCGGCGCTCGCAGCGCTTTGCCGTGAAGAGAAGCTCTGGTTTCACGTCGACGGCGCCTATGGCGCGCTCGGGATCCTCTCGCCGGTGCTCGCGCCGCTGCTCAAGGGCATAGAGGATGCCGATTCGATTGCGCTTGATTTCCACAAGTGGGGACAGGTGCCCTACGACGCGGGCTTTCTGATGGTGCGCGACGGCGAGCGGCATCGCCAGGCATTTGCGGCGCCTGCCGCCTATCTGCGGCGGGAAACGCGCGGGCTCGCCGCGGGTGCATCGTGGCCTTGCGATCTCGGTCCCGATCTGTCGCGCGGCTTCCGGGCACTCAAGACCTGGTTCACCTTCAAGACCTACGGCACCGAAAAGCTCGGAGCGGTCATCGCGCGCACCTGTGCGCTCGCCGGACATCTGCAAGCGCGGATTTTGGCGGAGCCGCGGCTCGAACTGCTGGCACCGGTCAATCTCAACATCGTCTGCTTCCGCTATCGCGCGATCAACGCCAACAAGATCAATGGCGACATCGTTATCGACATTCAGGAATCCGGGATCGCTGCGCCATCGACCACTATTCTCGATGGCCAACTCGCGATACGGGCGGCGATCGTCAATCACCGCACCGATGCTCGCGATATCGATGCGTTGATTTCAGCCGTGCTGGAATTCGGGGCGCTGCGATCGTCTCCCAACGACGGCCTTGTGCCGCAAATCGAAGCATCTCCGCCGCTGGCGATGTAAGCGATCGCTGTCAGCCGGAGCGTTGCGCTCCGTCGCGAACCGCGATGGCGCTACGCTGACTTGCGGTCGGTTTCCATGTTGACGCGGGTCGCACGGAGAGATTTCGCGTCCTGAATGAGCTTGTCTTCGTGGTCGATCAGTTTTTTCGCTTCTTTCAGCGCGTAATACGGATCGCCATTCAGGATGTGATTGTTGATCCCTTCGATGAAAGGCCACGCGCTCGGTACGGTGCTCAGGATGTCTCGCACCAGGCTGAAGTAGGTCGGATGATGGGCCATCGGGTCCGGCGAGAGATACATCAGTTGCACCGCCAGATAGACCAGCTTGGCCGGCGTGTCCGCGGTTTCCGGCGTCAGGATATCCTTCTCGCGCAGGATCGGAATCTTGTCGCCGTCGATCAACAGCCGCGCGCGCTGATCGGTATTGGTGATCACGCACGCGCCAATGATGATGCGCTCGTTCGGCTTGAGCTCGACTTTTAAAGCCACGGCTGTTCTCCGCTGAAATGCGCCGGCTTCGACGTCTGAACGATTTCGACGCATCCTTTCCGATTATGGTTAACACCACGTAAACGACAGTAGCGGTTCTCCAAATGCGCAGTGTTATCAAGGCAATATCGAGATTGGCGCAAACGTCGAGCCGACAATCAGCGGCTTATTGGGGTGGCCAGATGGTCTCCAGGCCGGCTTCGATTCATGTTTCGTTAGAAACAAGCTTCCACGGTGAGCCGGTCGCCCGAGCAGAAACGATTGGGACGGCATCACTCTAAATTTCACACCAGAAAGGTATGAAACATGTCTATTGTTCTCTCGGCAGCCGTTCGCCAGAACCTGCTCTCGCTGCAAGACACCGCCGCGCTCTTGTCCACCACCCAGAATCGTCTGGCCACCGGTAACAAGGTCAACTCGGCCCTCGACAATCCCACCAACTTCTTCACCGCGCAGGGCCTTAACAACCGCGCGAGCGATATCAACAACCTGCTCGACAGCATCGGTAACGGCGTGCAGGTGCTGCAGGCTGCCAACACCGGCCTGACCTCGCTGCAGAAGCTGGTCGATACCGCCAAGTCGATCGCGAACCAGGTGCTGCAAGCGCCCGCCGGCTATACGTCCAAGTCGAGCGTAAGTTCTTCCGCCCTCCTTGGCACAGCGGCCAATCTGGTGGATGGCACCAGCATCAAGGCCGGCGACAAACTGGTAATTGCGGCGACCACTGGACTCCCGGCTGTCTCCATCACGTTGGGCGCCAGCGAGTCCCTCGATCAGTTGAATACCTCATTGGCAGCGAGCAATCTGACAGCCAGCCTCGACAGCAGCAACAAGCTCGTCATCACCACGACGAATGATGCGGCCTCGTCCACCATCGGTGCCGTCACCTGGACCACCACCGGCTCTGCGACGTTCGGAGCTACCGGCAGCGCCGTGGTTGCCGATGCGGCCTCGCAGGCCATTCGCACCAGCCTGGTGAACCAGTACAACGGCATCATCACGCAGATCACGACAACCGCTCAGGATTCGTCCTTCAACGGTATCAACCTGCTGAATGGTGACAACCTCAAGCTGACCTTCGACGAAACCGCCAAGTCAACTCTCAACGTCAGTGGCGTTACCTACGACGCGGCTGGCCTCGGCCTTGCTTCGCTGACCGTGGGCACGGACTTCCTGGACAACAGCTCCGCCAACGCGGCGCTCACCAAGCTCGGCTCGGCCAGCACCGTGCTCCGCACTGAGGCCTCGGCCTTGGGTTCGAACCTGTCTGTCGTGCAGTTGCGTCAGGATTTCAACAAGAGCCTGATCAACGTGCTGCAGACCGGCGCGTCCAACCTGACGCTGGCTGATGCCAACGAGGAAGCGGCCAACAGCCAGGCGCTGTCGACCCGCCAGTCGATCGCGGTGTCCGCGCTGTCGCTCGCCAACCAGTCCCAGCAGAGCGTGTTGCAGCTGCTGCGCTGATCTTTCGAAAAAGACTATCAAGCAAGGCGGCGGGGGAAACCCCGCCGCTTTTTCGTTGGGGGCCGCAATCAGGCGAAGCCCCGGAAAGATCATTGCAGGGCTCGGGTAACCAAGTATTAACCAAACAACTTAAGCCGGCATTAACCATAATTTAAAGGAAACTGGATAGAACCTCCGGAGGTAAAAACTACGGAAGGCCTGTCACATGTCCGGTATTGTTCTTTCGGCGGCGGTTCGCCAGAACCTGCTTTCGCTGCAAAATACGGCGGAGCTGCTCTCCACCACCCAGAACCGTCTGGCTAGCGGCAAGAAGGTCAACACCGCGCTCGACAATCCGACCAACTACTTCACGGCGCAGGGCCTCGACAACCGCGCCAGCGACATCAACAATCTTCTCGACGGCATCGGCAACGGCGTGCAGGTCTTGCAGGCCGCCAACACCGGGCTGACGTCGCTGCAGAAGCTGGTCGATACCGCCAAGTCGATCGCCAACCAGGTGCTGCAGACCACTACCGGTTATACGACCAAGGCTAATGTGACCACCACAGCCGGCGCCGTGGGTACTGCCGGCGACTTGACCACCGGCGGCACCACGTCGCTGCAGGGCAAGACCGTCATCTTGACGCCCGCCACCGGTCCCGCTCTGACGCTGACCTTCAGCAATGTGGCCGGCGCGGGAAACGTTAACTCGCTCGCCGCCCTGAATACGGCGATCGCCGCCGCCGGCATTGGCGTGACCGCATCGATAAGTTTGACCGGCTTTCTCACGTTCACTTCAAATAACGACAACGCGAGCCAGTCAATTACGACCTCCGGCGCCGCAGCGGCTAATACCGTTTCGATCACGGGAACCACGGCATCTGCGATTGTGGCCGGAAGCGGCACTCCGGTCGTCGATCCGAACTCGCAGACGATTCGCGCCAGCCTGGTGAGCCAGTACAACAACATCATCACGCAGATCACGACAACGTCGCAGGACTCTTCCTTCAACGGGATCAACCTGCTGTTCGGCGATGACCTGAAGCTGACTTTCAACGAAACCGGCAAGTCCACGCTCAGCGTGCCTGGCGTCACTTTTGACGCGGCCGGCCTCGGCCTTGGTCCGCTGACCGCGGGTACCGATTTCCTGGACAACAGCTCGGCCAACGCGGTGATCGCCAAGGTGACCGCCGCTTCAGACCAGTTGCGGTCGGAAGCCTCGGCGCTCGGTTCCAACTTGTCGATCGTGCAAATCCGCCAGGACTTCGCCAAGAACCTGATCAACGTGCTGCAGACCGGCTCGGCCAACCTGACGCTGGCGGACTCCAACGAGGAAGCGGCCAACAGCCAGGCACTGTCGACGCGCCAGTCGATCGCAGTGTCCGCGCTGGCCTTGTCCAACCAGTCCCAGCAGAGCGTGCTGCAGCTGCTGCGGTAAGCTCAGCGCGAAAAGAAAAAAGACGGCGAGGGGAAACCTCGCCGTTTTGTGCCTCTGCGCAACGCTGCGTCGGCGAATAGCGAACAACACTTGCCATTATCCGGACAAATACGGAAACATCCGCTAACCCTATTTTAAAGGCGACCACGTACAAAACTTGGGCAGTTTTTCGTAGCCCACATTTTAGCGTAACGCCGAGGTAGTGAATGTCGCATGCCGCTCAAGCCTATGCCCGCACGTCGCACACAATGGCAACTCCCAGGGAAATCGAAGCACAGGCGCTCCTGAAGGCGGCAAGACAGCTGCAGGAAGTCCAGACCAACTGGACCGGCCCGGACAAGAACATGCACAAGGCGTTGCTCTTCAATCGCAGGCTTTGGTCGATCTTCATGAGCGCAATGCAGACCAACGATAATCCGCAGCCGCTCGAGGTTCGCCAGAACATCGCCAATATCGGCGTGTTCGTCATGAAGCAGACCATCGAAATGCAGATCAATCCGGATCCGGCGAAGCTGAAATCGCTGATCGACATCAATTGCAATATCGCAGCCGGACTCTCAGGCCGGGGATGATGGCCTTGGCGGCCAGCGGAGTAAGCCGATGACCGATATCGCGAGCATACTATCGGCGAGCTACAAGAGCAGCGCGTTGACGTCGGCGCCGAGCAAGACCAAGTACGTCGCGGTCGATCCCACGCTTTACCAGGGCGACTGGACCGGCAAATACGCCAACAACAAGTCGTTCACGGTCCATGTCTCGGGTGTCAGCGGCTTCCACGCCAAGGTTCACTACCTGAGCGACGGCACGTCGAAATATCAGGATGTCCTGATCAAGGATGGTTCGTTTCGGATTGGTGACACCAAATTCACGCTGCTCAGCAACGGCAAAGCGCTAATCAAGAACGTCGTCACCGACCCCGCGACCGGCTCAACCTATCTCGACACTGCCTACGCCGCGCTGCAAAAATAACGGCAGCTTTAGGCCGTGCGGTCGGTCGCGCGTACGCGGAGACTGGACGCCTTGGTCAGGTCGAGGGTGTGGAAATAGGCGCGGCGGCGCAGCACGGCGTCGTCGGGATATTGCTTCACAACCTGGTCCGTTCTGCTGTTGACCACCTGAAACACTACCGCCGCGGCGTCGCGATCGAAAAATGCCTGATGCGATAGATCTCCGCTGGCGATCTGCGGATCGTTGTTGGCGGCAACGCCGGCGTCCGTTGCCGTGACGCTCTGTCTTGCCGGCAGAACAGTGGTGACCGCCTCGTTCGCCGCCCTGCTCGGTGGCGGTACAACGGGCGATGGAGCCGGTGCCCCCACCGGCCTGATGCTGAAATCCGTACTCATGGCAGCCTCCTGGCTCCCCTAGAGTGAAATCCCGGCCCCTCCTGAATTGCAACTATGCGCCCTGCGTATCAATACGGTGTTAGAGAACGTGGTGAATCCCGCGCTGCGATCGGCGCGGGAATTTGGTGAAAATTGTACTTAGATCCCGTGAACGCGTCAGAGCGAGCGGCTGACCGCCAGCGGGGTCATGTGGCGCGGGCTTGGCGCCGCCCGCCGGCCCGAGGCGGTGTAGGTGTTCGGAATGTTGCGGCGCTGGACCTCGGCGTTGACGCCGCGCATGATGCTTTCGGAGACCGCATGCGCGGTCGCCAGCACCGTGAGGTTGATCTGCAGCATGGCGCGAAAGGTGTCGTGATGGCGATGCAGCGCGCCGAGAAGCTCGGGCGCCGACTGCGTGAGATATTTCTGGCTGGCCTGCAATTGCCCGACGGCGCTGACATAGCGGCGCGACAGCTCGGTTTTCTTGGGCTCGAGGTCCATTGCCTCGCGCAGCTTGCCGGCGCGCACCAGCTCGGTTTCGCGCTCGATGACGCTGAGCAGGGCGCTCATGACGTCCAGCAGGTTTTCGGCGAGCTTGCGCGCGTCAGCGGCGGTCGCCGCGGTCGGGATCGGGGCTTGCGCCTCTCGTCGTTGGGCGTGCGGGCTCATCTTCAAGTTTCCCTTCAGGTTTCGCTGGTGCGCTTGGCTTGCTGCAGGATCAGCGTGCGATAGACCTCGTTCGAGATGCCGACGCCGCCGGCTTTGGCAAAGGATTTCGAATATTGCTCGGTCAGCATCGAGCGCCAGATCCCGGTGCCCGGCGTATCGCCGAACGGGCCTTCGCCCTTCAGGCCGCTCGTCATCTGCGCGAACATCGAGTTGAGAAACATCGCCTCGAAATCGGTTGCCGTCGACTTGGCCTTGGCCTGCGCCTGCGGCGAGACTTTGGTCAGCGCCCGGGCGAGATCATAATCCGGGTGACCGTTGTAGCTCGGCATCGCCGACCCGGCCGGGATGCTGCCGCCGACATTGTTGGCGAGGGATGCCAGCATCACATCACCTCGATGTCGGCTTCGATCGCGCCGGCGGCCTTGATGGCCTGCAAAATGCCGATCAGGTCGCGCGGCCCGATGCCGAGCCCGTTGAGGCCGTCGACGAGCTGCTGCAACGACACGCCATCTTTGACGACCGCGAATTTCTTGCCGTCTTCGGTGACGCTGACGCCGGTGCGCGGCGTCACCACGGTTCGTCCGCGCGACAGCGGATTGGGCTGGCTGACCTGCGGGCTTTCGGAAATCGTGACGGTGAGATTGCCCTGCGCCACGGCGACGGTGGCGACACGGACGTCACGGCCCATCACGATGATCCCGGAGCGTTCGTCGATGATGATCTTGGCGGCGAGGTCCGGATCGACCTGCAACTGCTCGATCTCGGTCAGGAAGGCGACGACGTTGCCCTTGAATTCCGGTGGGATCGACAGCTGCACGGTCGAAGGGTCGATCGGCTCGGCGGACTTGGTCCCGAGAAAGTCATTGACCGCGGCGGCAATGCGCTTGGCCGTGGTGAAATCGGCGTTGCGCAGCGCGAGCCGCACATTGGGGAGGCGGTTGAGCGCAAACTCGATCTCGCGCTCGATGATGGCGCCGTTGGCGATGCGACCGACCGTCGGCACGCCGCGCACGATCTTGGCGGCTTCGCCCTCGGCCTGGAATCCCGAGATCGCGAGCGAGCCCTGCGCCACCGCATAGACGTTGCCGTCGGCGCCGAGCAGGGGGGTGACGAGCAGGGTGCCGCCCTGCAGGTTCTTGGCATCGCCGAGCGCCGATACCGTGACATCCATCCGCGTGCCCTGGGTCCCGAACGGCGGCAGATTGCCGGTGACCATCACGGCGGCGACGTTGCCGGTGCGGATGGTGGCGCCGCGGATGTTGACGCCCATGCGCTCGAGCATCGCTTGCAGCGATTGCTTGGTGAAGGGGATGTTGTTGAGCGTATCGCCGGTGCCGTTGAGGCCGACCACGAGGCCGTAGCCGATCAACTGGTTCTGGCGGACGCCTTCGATGTTGGCGAGGTCCTTGATGCGGGAAGTCGCGTCCGCAGGCATGGCGGATAATGCCAGCGCGAGCAGCGCGGCACAGGCCGCCCCAAATCGCCTTGCCCTATACACCCCTGCGCAATGAACGCTCGACATCCTCTGCTCCCCGCCTGAGGCCTTCGAATCTTGAGCGCGCCACTCCCATGACGCGTGATCCGCCATTGACTATGCGAGTGGCGTGCCACGCCGCGCGATGCGGATAACCGTTTGATTTTTCTATAAAAGCCTCATTGGGGCGGTGACGGGCTCCTAACGCTGCGACGGCGAAACTGCCGCGGGGCGGCAGATTTTGCCGGGTCGTTTACGTAGCGTTAACCATGGCAAGGCGAAGCTCCCTCCGACGTGTAGCCCGGATGAGCGCAGCGACAGCCGGGAACGAATGCAACGCCGGCCCCGGATATCGCTGCGCTCATCCGGGCTACGTAGGAAGCCACGACCATGCGCATCTACGGACCGAACGGCACAACGATCGGATCGCCTACCGGCAACACCAGGCGAACTAGTTCGACCGGCTTTTCGCTTCCGGACGATGTCGCTTCGACGCAAGACACCCGCGCAACGCTCGCTCCAAAAGCCGCGGCCAATATCGACGCACTGCTCGCCCTGCAGGGCATCGAGGAGGATCCGGCCGAACGGCGCAAGCGTTCGGTACAGCGCGGCAAGGGTGCGCTCGACGTGCTGGACGATCTCAAGCTCGGCCTGTTGTCCGGCAATTTCGACGCCTCCACCGTCGGCCGGCTGCGCGACGCCGCGGCCAATCTCAAATCCTCCTCCGGCGACCCCGGCCTCGACGCGGTGCTGTCGGAGATCGAACTGCGGGTAGAAGTCGAACTCGCCAAGGCCGGGCAGTTCTAGTCCCTCTCCGCATGTCATTGCCCGGCTTGACCGGGCAACCCAGTATTCCAGAGACGCTCGTGCTCGACCGAAAGCGCGCGGCGTACTGGATGCCCGCTTGAAGCGGGGCATGACAGTGGGGACGCCCTCACGCGGCAAGCGCCTTGCGCTGGGCGTCATAGCGGCGTTGCGCGGCCAAGACCTCCTTCAGGTTGCGCTCCGCCCAATCGCGCAGGGGATCGACCGCGCCGGCCAGGGTCGCCCCTAATGGCATGATCGAATATTCCACCGTCACCGGCACGGTCGCGATGGCGCGGCGGCGGATCAGCCCGTCGCGCTCGAGCGATTTGAGCACCTGCGACAGCATCTTCTGCGAGATGCCTTCAATGGCCCGGCGCAATGCATTGAAGCGCATCGGCTTGTCCCGCACCAACAGCAGGATCAGCACCGCCCATTTGTCGCCGACGCGATCGAGAATCTGGCGTGTTGGGCAATCGGCCGAATAGGCATTGGCGGCTTTCATGGGGTTACTCCGGCGTAATCAGGTGAGCTTGAAGTGCTCTCTTAACATCTACATACTTTTCGTTATCTAGTCACTATTGGATACCAAAGCCGAGGAAGCCCCCATGAAAATCGCCGTCGTCGGCGCGTCCGGAAACGCCGGTTCGCGCATCGTTGCCGAGCTTGCCCGCCGCGGCCACGCCATCACCGCCATCGCCCGTCATCCCGAAAACATCGCGAAGCTGCCCCACGTCACGGCGGTGGCGGGCGACGTTCACGATCAGCCCTCCATGACGCGGCTCCTCTCCGGCCACGACGCCGCGATCTCGTCTGTCCATTTCCTCGACAGCGATCCGGCCAAGCTGGTTGCCGCCGCCCGCGATTCGAAGGTCGGCCGCTATCTCGTGGTCGGCGGCGCCGGCAGCCTGGAAGTGGCCCCTGGCGTCCGCCTGGTCACGACGCCGGGTTTCCCTGTGCAATACAAGGCCGAAGCCGAGAAGGGGGCTGCCTTTCTCGACCTGCTGTCCGCGGAAAAGCAGGTGAACTGGACCTTCCTGTCGCCGTCGGCGCTGTTTATCGCCGGCGAGCGCACCGGCAAGTTCCGGCTTGGGACCGACCAGCTTTTGACCGGACCGGACGGGAAAAGCTGGATTTCCTTCGAGGATTTCGCGGTCGCGCTCGCCGACGAAATCGAGCATCCCGCCCATATCCGCCAGCGTTTTACGGTTGGCTATTGAGAGGGCAGCGCCATTGTCGCCGTTCGACGGGCGGCGGTGCTTCCGCCCACCGATAACCAGGGCCGGATAGCTTTGACCGCGCAAGGCCTTGGGGAGGGCCTCGCTTTCCCCAGGGACCACTACCCATCGATATTGTCTGTCACAGGATGCCGCTATATAAGGCGCGCGCGAGCGGAACCTTTCGTTCGCCTTGCATATGAAGATGGGCTGGCCTTGGAAAAGTTGAAGAATTATCGACCCTCCGAAAAAGAGCCTTTCATGAACGACCGCCAGCGCGACTATTTTCGCGCCAAGCTTTTGGCCTGGAAGGACGAGATCCTGAGGGAATCGAGAATCACGCTGCAAACGCTGCAGGAAGAGAACGTCAATCATCCCGATCTCGCCGACCGCGCCTCGTCGGAGACCGACCGTGCCATCGAACTGCGCGCCCGCGACCGCCAGCGCAAGTTGATCTCCAAGATCGACGCAGCTCTGCAGCGCATCGAGGACAACACGTACGGCTATTGCGAGGAGACCGGCGAGCCGATCTCGCTGAAGCGGCTCGAAGCCCGCCCGATCGCAACCCTCTCGGTCGAGGCGCAGGAGCGCCACGAAAAGCGCGAAAAGGTCTACCGCGACGAGTAGGGGATCGTTGCCGCATGCGCCCCTCACGGTGAGGAGCGCGGCACGCGCGTCTCCGGACGATGCGGAGCCTGTCATCGGGCGCGCATTCGCACGACCCGTTGGCATCGCCGGGAGAACCATAAGGCCCGCCTGTGGCCCATCCTTCGAGACGCGGCCAAGTGGCCGCTCCTCAGGATGAGGACCGCGTGAGCCGACATTGAAGTAACACCTCACTTCAAGCCAAGCCCGTTTTTTCCTTTGAAAACAATTCGTTCGGGCCAAACCGGGCAGTGGAAGCTGAGCCGATCCCGCATCGCAGCGCCGATTCGGATATGATGGCCGGCCTGGGATGGTGATAACCTCCCGCGCATGGACAAAATTCTCGCCGCAGCCCAGGCCATCGCCACCGCCCGCCG